>Ga0247610_10007154_pt1 | contig 11492 bp, 13 predicted proteins | sample 174DNAGHGhighgp2_FD_193483 | JGI IMG/M metagenome (GOLD analysis project Ga0247610, IMG submission 193483) | Sheep rumen microbial communities from Palmerston North, Manawatu-Wanganui, New Zealand - 1742 DNA GHGhigh gp2 | ecosystem: Host-associated > Mammals > Digestive system > Stomach > Rumen...
CTTGATTTCGCGATAATTCACTCACATTGACCAAAAATGTCGTGATTATGGCTAAAAAAGACGCGAATAACTGGATATATACATATTATCAAAAAGTTAAGGACGGATCCGTCACGGTTGGCGCATGGATCGATCTAGTTTTGGACTATTTAATCCAGGGACTAGAACGAAAAGACTTCTTTTATGACCAGAAGAAGGCTAACGCCGCGATCGACTGGATCGAAGCGCACGCTTTTCATACAGAAGGCAAACTTGCGCCGGGGCCGTTTAAACTTGAGCTATGGGAAAAGGCGTTTATTTCCGCGATCTTCGGGATCGTCGACAAAGACGGCGTACGGCAGCATAGGGAAGTCGTTTTGATCGTTGCCCGTAAAAATGGCAAAAGTTTACTTGCGGCAGCGATCGCCCGTTATATTTGGCTGGTCGACGGCGGCTTCGGAACGAAAGTCTTTGTGGTCGCGCCAAAACTAGCACAAACGGACATTATCTATAATAACGTTTGGAATATGACGTTATTGGATCCGGAATACCAGAAGTTAAAAGAACTGTATTCGCAAAAGGATAAGCAGCACGTCAAAATACATGATGATAGCGACTTACCTAAACACAGAATGTCGGATCTGTACGTCGCAGCGACTAATTCGCAAGTACAGAAGATAGCGTTTTCCGCTAAAAAGTCCGACGGCTTTAATCCTTCCATGACGGTATGTGATGAAGTCGCCGCCTGGGAAGGCGACGCCGGCTTAAAGCAATACGAAGTAATGAAAAGCGGAACCGGGGCCAGAACAGAATCACTTTTACTATCTTGTTCGACGGCCGGGTATATCAACGATTCCATATATGACGAACTTTTAAAGAGATCGACAAGGTTTTTAAAGGGTGATAGCAAAGAAAAGCGGCTATTGCCTTTTTTGTATATGATCGACGATCTGGAAAAGTGGAACGACATAAACGAACTTCGGAAGTCTAATCCGAATTTAGGCGTTTCCGTTTCCGTCGATTTCATGCTGGAAGAAATCGCGATCGCTGAAGGATCCTTAAGCAAAAAAGCGGAATTTATAACGAAGTATTGCAACATCAAACAAAATTCGTCGTTAGCATGGCTAGACACGGCGACGGTCAATAAATGCTTCGGGGATCCGTTGGATCTAAACGATTTCAGATCGACGTACGCCGTTTGTGGCGTGGACTTGTCGCAGACTACGGACTTGACGGCGGCGACCTGTCTAATAGAAAAAGACGGCGAATTATACGTCTTCGCGAAGTTTTGGCTTCCTTCGGAAAAGATCGACGAAGCCACGGCGCGCGACGGCTTACCGTATAAGCTTTTCATCCAGCGCGGACTTTTGGACCCGTCCGGCGAAAACTTTGTCGACTACCGCGATATTTATAAATGGCTAACGTCGCTAGTGGAAGATTACGAAGTATTGCCACTAAAAGTCGGCTACGACCGATATTCGGCGCAGTATCTTATACAAGAATTAGAAACGTATGGCTTCCAAACAGACGACGTATACCAGGGCGACAATTTATACGGCGTGTTATGCGAAATGGAAGGCTTGTTTAAGGACGGGCGCGTCCATTGTGGCGACAACGACTTACTAAAGGCGCACTTCCTAAACGCTGCGCTAAAGATGAACGCTGAACGTGGACGGGGCCGCCTTGTAAAGATAAATGTTACCGGACATATTGACGGAACGGCGGCGCTGGCCGACGCGTTTACAGTCCGTCAAAAATGGTACGGCGAAATCGGGGATCAATTATCAAATAGGGGTTAATCATGGGACTTTTTGACGCAATATTCAAAAAAGCGCCGAAGCCGGAAGGAAAATTCGAAGGCGGCTTCAAAATGCTAAACGGATATACGCCGCATTTTACGACGTATAACGGTTCGATCTATGAGCAGCAGCTTATACGGGCGGCGATCAACGTTAGGGCTACGCATACCGCAAAACTAAAGGTAGAAATAGGCGGAAGCGCTAGACCGGCATTACAAAACAAACTAAAGCACGCGCCGAACCAGTATCAAACGTGGTACCAGTTTTTATACAGACTATCTACCATACTTGACGTTCATAACACGGCTTTTATATGTCCCGTATACGATATGTATGGCGAACCTTCCGGGATGATAACGCCGCTACCGCAGCGCTGCGAAATCGTACAATATAACGACGTTCCGTATCTTCGCTATGAATTCCAGGACGGCAAACGCGCCGCGATCGAACTTGATTATTGCGGCATTATGACGAAACACCAGTACCGATCCGATTTCTTCGGCGAAAATAATTCGGCGCTGCTTCCGACGATTGATTTAATCCATATTCAAAATCAAGGCATACAGGAAGGCGTTAAAAGCGCCGCGACGTATCGCTTCTGGGCGCAAGTTAACAACTTCACTAAAGCGGATCAGTTAGCACAGGAACGACAAAGGTTTACGGAAGAAAACTTCAGTAAGGACGCCAAAGGCGGCGGCCTTCTTTTATTTCCGAATACTTACGCGAATATCAATCAGATTAAGGCGGATCCGTGGATCGTAGATAGTGAAGAAGAAAAGATCATAAAAGCGAACGTCTTTGATTATTTCAACGTGAACGAAGATCTTTTGCAATCCGCCGTATACGGCGACAAGTGGGTTGCTGCCTATGAAGGCATTTGCGAACCGTTCGCAATCCAGTTTTCGGAAGTTACGACAAAAATGTTGTTTACCTTAAGAGAACGAACACAAGGTAACTACGTTATGGCTTCCGCTAACCGGCTTCAATATATGTCGAACAAGGAAAAGTTAGAAGTTTCCGCGCAGTTAGCAGACCGCGGGATACTTAACCGCGACGAAGTACGCGAAATTTGGAACCTTCCGCCACTTCCAGACGGCGAAGGACAAGCATACATCATCCGCGGCGAATATAAGAACGCAGACGAACAAGTAAACGAAGGGGGTTCTGATAATGAAGAATAAAGAAATTCGCGCCTTCAATTTCGAAGTACGCGCAGAACAAAACGAAGAACACGGGCATTATTTGGCGGGTACGCCTATCGTATATAACACTAAAACGGATCTGGGGTGGTATGACGAAGTGATCGACCGGGGCGCTTTGGATGAAGCAGACTTAAAAGACGTTCGCTTCTTGATTAACCATAATACCGACATGGTGCCGTTGGCACGTTCCCGCAATAATAATGTCAATTCAACTATGCAACTTGAAGTAAGCGACGGCGGAATGAATATCCGCGTTGATCTGGACGTCGACAACAATACCGACGCTAGGAACCTTTATTCGGCGGTAGAACGCGGCGATATGGACGGTATGTCGTTTATGTTTACAGTTGACGCCGACGCATGGGAAGACCTGGAAAGCGAACACCCTACGCGGCATATCGAAAAGCTGGGAAAAGTTTTCGAAGTATCGGCCGTTACCTTCCCGGCTTACGAAGCGACGACCATTTCGGCCCGCGGATTAGATGACGCGCTGGATAGCGCGCGTTTATCGCTGGATAGCGCAAAGGCGGCGAAAAGGGCAATCGAAGCAAAGAAGCAGAAAATACGCATTATGAAAGGGGTTTAATTATGGAACCTAAAGAAATGACGATCGAACAGATCGAAGAAAGAAAAGCGGGTATCGTTGCCGAACTGGATAACGATAACGCGGATCTGGACGCGCTGGAAGCAGAAATGCGTTCTTTAAACGAAGAAATCGAAGCACGCAAAGAAGCAGAAAGCAAAAAGGCGGAAATTCGCCAGGCAATCGCCGAAAACAAAATCGGCGTAACAGTAACCGAAGAAAGATCATTTGACAAAGAAGGGGTTAAGACTATGACAAACAACGAAGTACGCGCTACAAAAGAGTACGTAGACGCATTTGCACGCTATCTTATTTCTGAAAATGACGCGGAAGTAAGATCCTTGTTAACCGAAAACGTAGCGGGCGGATCCGTTCCCGTTCCGGCACTTGTCGACGAAATCGTTTCTACCGCATGGGAAAAGAACGGCATTATGAACCGCGTGCGCAGAACCGAAATCAAAGGCAATCTTAAAGTCGCTTTTGAGCGCGTGGCAAGCGCTGCCGGCGTTCATACAGAAGGCGCCGCTGCACCGGATGAAGAAACCTTAAAGCTGGGTATCGTAACAATGGTTCCCGCTAATATCAAAAAGTGGATCCGTATTTCTGATGAAGCGCTGGCACTTTCGGGCGAAGCGCTGCTTCGTTACATTTACGACGAAGTGACATACCAGATCGTTAAGAAGCTGGCGGATCTGGTCGTTGACGACATCAAGACCGCACCTACGACGGCTACTTCCGTCGCTGCTTGCGTGGCACAGATCACAAGCGCGCCTACCGTAACGGCTATCGCTACGGCTTACGCTAATCTGTCCGACGAAGCTACGGATCCCGTTATCATTATGAATAAGCTTACCTACGCTAACTTTGTTGCAGCACAGGCAGCGGCTAATTACAGTATCGATCCGTTTATGGGACTTCCGGTAGAGTTTAACAATAGCTTACCGGCATACAATAGCGCTTCATCTAATGCCGTTTATGCTATCGTCGGCGATCTTAAAGGCGCTACTGTTAACTATCCCGAAGGCGACGGCGTATCGCTGAAGTATGACGATCTGTCCGAAGCTGAAAAAGATCTGGTTAAGATCGTTGGTCGCCAGTACGCAGCACACGCCGTTACGGCTTGCGGCAGATTCTGCAATATCAAGAAGGGATCTTGATTATTTGAAGGTTAAGTTATTACGCGACGCTAGGATAGCGCACAAGGCGGGCGACGTTGTGGACGTAACGCCCGCCGACGGCGCTTTTTTAATTTCCGTGGGTTCTGCTGAAGAACTGAAGGAAAAGAAAGTCGCAGAAAAGGCGACCGCGCCGGTCGTTGAAGTGGCAGAAAAAGCCGTAAAAGCACCAAAAGCCACTACAACGGTTAAGAAGGCAGCGGCAAAAGTAACAAAACGGGGTAAATAGTTATGCCGGACACTTTGACAATGTTGGAAAAAGTAAAAAACGCGCTTCTGGTTTCGTCGGATGATTTCGACGACGAACTTTCGGACTTAATCGACGGGGCCGTCCTGGATCTTGGGATCGCCGGCGTAGATAACGCGACCGTCGTTACACCGGAACCGACCGACCAGCTTATCATTCGGGCGATTTGTTCGTATTGTGGGTATCATTTCGAACTTGAACACGGCGCGCTTAATCGTTCGGACGCTTTTAAACGTTCGTACGACGAACAGAAGGCACAACTAGGCATGAATACCGTTTATACGACTTGGTAGTTTTCTATGAATCAAACGGCGAAAATCGTTTTGTTAAAAAGTGAATATACGCAAGACGGGATCGGACAGTTTATCAGAACGACGAAGGAAACAAGCGTATTCGGTTATGTATCATCCGTCGGAATGAATGAGTTTTACCAGGCGGGGCAGCAAGGTTTTAAACCAGACTTCCGTATTACAATCTGGAAAAACGAATATTCTAACGAAGAAGAATTACGCTACGACAACGTCGTCTATACTGTCTATCGGACATACTGGCGGGACGACGGGCGGATCGAATTATACGTCACGCAGCGGAAGGGGAACGAATAAATGATGACATTATCAAAACTTCGTACAGTAATTAGCGAAATTTCGACCTTCCAAAACAAAGTAGCGTATCGGGCGTTCCCGGTCGGCGAAGCGCCGGCGCTGCCGTTCGTTTGTTATCTGGATACCGTAACTAACAATTTTTACGCCGATAACAAGGTTTACGCGGTAATTCAAAACGAAGACGTGGAATTATACACGGCTACAAAGTCCGAAACGACCGAAGCGGCACTTGAAACGGCTTTAAACGATAACGGGCTTGTGTGGGAAAAGTCCGAAGTCTATTTAGAAGACGAAAACTGCTACGAAATAATTTACACTTTGACACTTTGAAAGGGGTTTAAACATGGGCGATAAGGTAAAATTCGGTATTAAGAACGTTCATTTGTTCCCGATCGCGTCTTACGTTTCCAGCGTTCCGACGTATGGAACCGTAATCGACGTTCCGGGCGCCGTTAGTTTATCACTTGGCGCGCAGGGGGATCTTAACAAGTTTTATGCCGATAATATGGTTTATTTCCAGTCTACGGCTAATAACGGCTACGAAGGCGACCTTGTAGTCGCACTTATTCCGGATGACGTTTATACGAATATTTACGGATATTCGAAGGACACAAACGGCGTTATTACGGAAGACGCTACAAAAGAGCCTAAAGCGTTTGCTATGACGTTTGAAGAAGACGGCGACCAGACCGGAACGAAGTTCGTTCTGTATAACTGTACTGCTACAAGACCGACTAAAGAACTTGCTACGATCGAAGATAGCAAGACACCGGTAACACAGACGTTAACCGTTTCCGCGGTAGCGCTGAAGAACGGCGACGTCATGGCTATGACAAGCGCAACTACGCCGGATAGCGTAAAGAACGGCTGGCACTCTAACGTATACTTTGCACCGTAAAAGGCTATGGCTACTACTAAAACGACTATCGACAATTTAGCAAAAGAAATAGAAAAGTCGCTAAAGGACTTCGAAGGCGTTACTGATAAGGCTTGCGCGGCTGGGGTTATGGATACGGCACAAGACGCCGTGAAAGAACTTCGGGCCGCGCGTCCTGTCGGATCCGAAGGATCGCCGGCGGGTAAATATAGTTCGTGGGCGGACTATAACAAAGGCTGGGGGATCTTCCAGACGAAGACGGATCAAAGATACCATATAAAGGCAACTATTCACAACAAAACGAAGTATCGGCTAACGCATTTATTGGAAAAAGGACACGCGAAAGTAGGCGGCGGACGTACGCAAGCGTTCCCGCATATTGCACCGGTCGCGGATGATTGCGAAGACAAGCTAGTCGAAAACATAAGGAAAAGGATCTAATAAAATATGGATAAGATTATCACTATTGACGGACGGGACGTCAAATTCCGCGCTACGGCCCGCACGCCGCGCCTTTATAGGGCGCTTGTCGGACGTGATATGATCGCGGATATGAACAGGCTACAAAAGAAATTTAAGCAGATCAAAGAAGGGGACGCGGAAGCGCTGGATCTAATCGATCTTCAGATCTTCGAAGACACGACTTACATTATGGCACGCCAGGCAGAACCGGAAACGATCGAAAAGTCGGCGGATGAATGGCTAGACACTTTTGGTATGTTTTCCATTTATGAAATTCTGCCGCAGATATTCGAATTATGGGCGTTAAACACAAAACAAACGTCAACGCCTAAAAAAAAATAATGCCGATAGACCGTGAACCGAACGGCGCTATTTTTATGTTGCGCTGCGCTGAATTGAACTTAACGTCGGCGGATCTGGACGAAATGACGGTCGGCATGGTTTACGATATGGTCGTTGAACGAACAAACGATCACGAAAAGTACGACAAAAAGGCACCGGCTGGAAGTATGGCGTCATTCTTCCGGGGCGAACTAAAGGGGTAATAAATGGCCGGAACTAAAATTCGTGGAATTACAATCGAACTAGGCGCGGACACTTCCGGATTATCGAAGGCGCTAAAGGGCGTTAACACAGAAATTAAGTCGACGCAGAAGCAGCTTAAAGACGTTGAACGCCTTTTAAAACTGGATCCTAAAAATACGGAATTATTAGCGCAGAAGCAGCGCTTATTAAGTCAAAACGTCGAACAGACAAAGGACAAGCTGGACGCCTTAAAAGAAGCACAGAAGCAAGTTTCCGCAGAACTTGAAAAGACCGGCAAAGGACAAGAACAGTACGACGCTTTACAACGTGAAATAGTCGTTACACAGCGCGAACTTAAAGAAGCAGAATCGGCGGCGGCTGGTTTTAACGCTACCACGGCGAAAATATCGGCTACGGCTAGCGGTTTATCTTCGAAGTTTGGCGATCTTGCGAATAAAACACGCGGTTTGTCTATGGCGGCGGCGGGTGCGCTTGCCGGACTTGGTACGCTGGCAGTAAAGGCGGCGAAGGACGCCGACGAACTAACGACACTTTCTAAACAGACCGGCATAGCTACGGACGAATTGCAAAAAATGCAATATGCGTCTGAACTGATCGACGTTGACACGTCAACTATTGTCGGAAGCTTAAAGAAGCTTAAAAAGGGATTAGAAAGTAATAAAAAGACCTTCGATAAACTAGGCGTATCGGTTAAGACTTGGAACGGCCAGTATCGCGGAATGACCGACATATTTTACGATACGGTTTTAGCGTTATCGAAGATCCCGAACGAAACAGAACGCGACATTGTCGCTATGGAATTATTCGGGAAGTCCGCGGATGAACTAGCCGGAATTATCGACGACGGCGGGGCGGCACTTCGTGCGCTTGGTAAAGAAGCGGAAGACCTGGGCGTTATTATTCCGGAAGAAGAACTAGAACGCGCGACCGAACTTGACGACGCTTTACAACGGGCAAAAGCTGAAATTTTACCGGCTTTAACTGAACTAGGGATAAAGTTAATCGAAGCGATCGAACCTTATTTACCGGCTATTCAAGAAGCAATAGACAAGATATGTAGCGCATTACAGAACATATCGCCGGAAATGGCTTTAATCGTTGGCGGCGTTTTGGCGGTTACTTCCGCATTGTCGCCGCTTTTAATGGCGTTCTCTAGTCTTTCGGGTATAGTCGCAAGCGTAACAGGCGGACTTGGCGGCTTTACCGGCGCGTTATCAGTAATCGAAACGGCTGGCGTCGTTGGATCTATCGGCGCCGTTGGCGTTGCGCTTGTCGATCTTTGGAATAACGACGAAGAATTTAAAACGCATATAGTCGACGACTGGAATAATTTAACGGCTATGTATGAAGAAGCTACGGCCGCTATTGTTTCTTGCCTTAATAGTTTAGGCTTTAATATTTCAGATTTTAGCGACATAACGTCGGGGATCTGGGATCATTTCTGCGAAACGATAAAGACGTCGACCGAAGGTATAGCGGACTGGTTAACGGATCGCTTTTCTACGACGTTTAGTCTTATAACGGGCGCTTTTCAGTTATTCCAGGGCGGTTTTACGAAGGACTGGTCTACTTTGTGGGAAGGCGTAAAGTCGGTATTTGAAGGAATTATGGACGCTATCGTCTTTTACTTTACGTCAACGGTTGATAGCTTCATCACTAAAATTAACTGGATAACAGAAGCGGTTAACCAGCTAGCCGGAACAAGTATCGGCGAAATTCCGACGATATACGGAATGTATAAAGGCGTCAAAGAGCAGTTCGCGGAAGGCGGCACCATTTCCAGCGGTTCCGCATTAGTCGGCGAACAAGGCCCGGAAATACTAACCGTGGCAAACGGCGCGGCGACCGTAACACCGTTAGACGGCGCCGGGGGCAGTACGGATATTATCGGACTTTTAGCGACATATCTTCCGTATCTGGCTTCTGGTAATACGATCGTTATGGATAGCGGAGCGCTTGTCGGATCTATCGCGCCGGATATGAACGCAGCGCTTGGAACAATTGCGATAAGGGGCGGCAAAAGATGAACGCTTTGGCGTATGGAATTAAAATCACGGTCGAAGAAAATAACAAGACGTATCACACGTTGAACGATTGGGGCTACGCGATCGGGAATAATAATTATATAGGCAATCCGGAAATGGAAACGACTTATATAAAAGTACCGGGGCGAACAGGACTTATAGACGCTTCCGAAGCGATAAGCGGAAGGCGTGTTTATAAGAAGCGCAGCTTGTCGTTTGAGCTTGGCGGCATTGAACCGCGCTTATCTTGGGACGGCGTCATATCATCCTTACGAAACAATATAGACGGGCGGATCTGTCGCCTTATTCTGGATAACGACCGCGGCTACTTTTGGCGCGGACGTGTTTATATTCGGAATTTTGACAGAACGCGCGATTTGGGAAAGTTTACGCTAGAGATCCCGACGGCGGATCCGTACAAGTACGACGTTAACAGTTCGGCGGAACCGTGGTTATGGGATCCGTTCAACTTTGAAACGGGCGTTATTACGCAGACAGGCGCGGAAACGATTTCCGGATCCGGAACGATCACGATACAACACGGAAATATGCTTACTTGTCCTTCGATCGTCGTATCGGAACAGATTTCGCCGACGTTTACGGTAACGTGCGACGGCGTAACGTTTGCGCTTGCCGGGGGAACGAATATTATTCCGTCAATACTTGTGGGCGGCGAAGACGACGTAACGTTAACCTTTACCGGATCGGCTACGGTTCAAGTCGTATATAGGGGCGGTTCTTTATAATGTATCAAGTTAACATAGGCGACAAAATCTTATATTATCCGGCTAATTCGGACTTTGCGATCTATGATACAAAGTTAACACAGGAAGTCGGAATAGCGGGCGAATTTTCGTTTAAAGTCCCGCCGCAGAACCCGTACTATTCGAACTTGACGCAAGGCGCGCTTATTACGATTTACAAAGATAACGTCGAATTTTGGCGCGGCGAAATAAAGGAAATTTCCTATGATTTTAATAAGATCGCGGACGTCTACTGTATAGAAGATTTGGCGTTCCTTGCGGATGAATACTTACCGCCGGCGCAGATCACGAACGAAAGTTACGGGCAGCGCTTCCAGGCGGCAATCGACGCTTACAACTATAACAGACCACAGGAACGGCGCTTTGCTGCCGGATATGTAACTAACGTAGATAATACGTTACTTTGTCCGTGGTCTACTGAATACGAAGCAAGCATACTTGACGACTTGCGCGATTTTATTTGTCAAGACACGGGATATATACGCGTCCGCCGCGTAACGTCTGGCGGATCCGTGACACGCTATATAGATATAGTCCGTTTGGCGGACTATGGCGTAATGGCGACGCAAGCGATCGAATACGCTTCGAACCTACTGGATTATGTTAAAGATTCTAATCTGGAAGACCTGGTAAACGTTCTTACGCCTTACGGCGCAGAACTTGATTCGGAAGTATACGAAGGCTATTCCGAACGGCTGGAAGGGACTACTATTCAGAATAACCAGTCAATTAACGTATACGGAAGACACGAAAAGGCTATCGTTTTCGATAAACTGAATAAGCTGGAAGATCTTAACGCTAAAGCGGCGGAATACTTGACTCAATACAGTCAACCACAGTTGACAATGGAAGTCGACGCCGTGGATCTGTCGACGGTCGATAATGTGGATGAAATCAAAATCGGCGATTCTGTCCGGATCGTATCGGCACCGTATGCCGTGGATCAATGGCTTTATTTGACAAAGTTAACGCGCGACCTTCAAAACATAGCAAAGAACAAGCTGGAATTGTCCGGCACCGTTCAAACAGGGAAGACGTTAACAAGCCAGTCGTTAAAGACCGCCGAAGCTTTAAGCGCTTTACCTTCGAAGTCAAGTCTACTTGACGCAGCGCGCAAAAATGCCTTCGAAATACTAAACGGCGTAGACGGCGGCTATGTGACATTCGACACGAACGAAGACGACCAGATAACGGAACTGCGGATCGCAAATAATCTTGATTACGCACAG
>Ga0247610_10007155_pt1 | contig 11492 bp, 11 predicted proteins | sample 174DNAGHGhighgp2_FD_193483 | JGI IMG/M metagenome (GOLD analysis project Ga0247610, IMG submission 193483) | Sheep rumen microbial communities from Palmerston North, Manawatu-Wanganui, New Zealand - 1742 DNA GHGhigh gp2 | ecosystem: Host-associated > Mammals > Digestive system > Stomach > Rumen...
TTCGACCGAAAAGCCGGCCGGATAGAGGATATAGTTTACGCCGGACATCTCAACGGAAGGAGCGTTAAAAGTCCCGCAGATACAGCCCGAGATCACCGCACTCTTTGTTGCAAAGACCCCGCCGAGTACGACACAGTTTTCCAGATAGACTTCCGAGCCGAACACGCTTCCGCCGATATAGCAGTTTTTCAGACGGATCCCCGGTGAATTGATATCCGATCCGAAGATCATCCGCCCCGAGGTAATGAGTGCAACGATGCTCTCTGCGCTGGCGACCGCCTTTTTAAACGTGACCGGCTCCGTGATCGACGGTTCCACATGCAGCTCCGTATTGGCAAATACAGCGCCCTCAAACGTCACATTCCCGCCTTCGATACTGATGTTATTGCCATATACGCTGCCCTCCAGGATACTGTTGCCCTGTACCTTGACATTCCGGAGGAGTTCCTTGGAACTCTGCGGCAGGATGCTCGTCTTAACCCGGTTGTTATTGACCGTTACTTCGTTATCCCCGACTCTGATCTCTTTTAAATCTTCCATTGCTCTCTCCCATCGTTTTTTTATAATTGACCGACATTCTGCTTGTCACGGCGCCACATCTGCATCATCATCGCAAAGACACGCTCCCCGTGTTCGTCGTTCTGCAGTTTGGCTCCGCGGGACTGCTCCTCGACAAGACTGAAAAATGCCTGGTCGATGAGTTTCATCTCTTCCTCGCCGATGTCTTTTTTTGTGTTTTTATTGTTTCCGATATACTCCCGCACACTCGCGGACATCCGCTCGGTCTCCCCGAACGGCACCGTGTAGCAGCGATCCTCTTCCTGCGGCTGTCCCAGTCCCTGCGATACCAGATAGACCGCGGGAACATATTCTTCCCGTTCGTTCTCCGGCGTCTCATTCCAGAGGACATCGTCCATCGTCTTTTTATAGGAGACGGTCTTTCCCAGGAAGCGGCCGATATTGGACAGCACTCCGGAGATACTGTTCCGGAGTCTCGCACTCACGATCATGCCGAGGGTACGGTTGCCGCCGGACATCCCGTCCTCCGCAGAAGCACCGAAGCTCCGGTACGGATGCAGCACCACTTCCTCTCTGGCCTTCTCGTCCAGAAGGAATACCGGTTTATCCAGTTCGCGGATCCGTTTATAAAGGTCCTCATCGAGTCCCTTAAAGATCGCACCGTAATGGGCGTGGAGCCGGTCCAGATCTCCCTGCATGCGCTCGTGTTTGTTGTCGACATCCTTGGCAAGTTCCAGCAGCAATGCGATCTTCGACTGGAGTTCGCTGTTGCACTCAGACTTCTTCAGTGAGATATCCGAACTGATGAGACCGTAAAATCCGTCGATCAGGCTCTTGGAGATCTTCTGTGAGTTTTCTTTTGCCGCAAGACACTGCGCGGCATTCATTGCCGCCACCGCACCGGTCAGCCCGTCTACATGCTTTCTCGCATTGTCGACACTTCCGTCAAAGGAAGACGTATCCACCGTGACATCAAAACTGACGGGTACCGTCTCCGTATAATTCACGGTCACGCTTCCGCCGTACTGACTGGCCGGATAGGATACCGTCCTGGACCCCGATACGGTGACCGTTCCCGAATAACTTCGAACGTAGCTCATGAACAGCCTCCGTTCTCGAACAGTCTCATGATCGTACCGGCCACCCTCGGATCAAGAGACGAGGAAGACACGAGGTTCTGAAACTCCCGCTTCACTTCCTGCGTTTCCGCTTCGCTTTTTTCTGTTTTCGTGATCTCGTCGATCTCACCCATGATGTTCATCTCGATGAGATTCTTGGAGGAATCCGTCAGATACTTCGGAAAAGAAAGCTGCGTGACATAGGACTCCTGCATGACCATGCTCTGCTCTTTGACATAGACCACGGGAATGTACTCCTGGTACTGCGTCTCCACGTTCTTATCATCCATCGAGCTTTCCATCTTTTCGATGTAGGCCGCATTTTCCTTAACTTTCGTCCCGAGGGAATCGAGCGCTCTGCTCGTTTTATTCTTCAGGCGCGCCGTCAGCGCCATCTGTCCGGTCGTATTCACTTCACCGAACGCGACCTTGGTCCGCGGGACCTCGCGGATGAAATGCCCGGAGACGAGATCCTTTTTCAGCCGCCCCATACGCATCGCGTCCCGGTCCAGCTGGGTGATCCGGTTTTCAAGAGCTTTATCGAGGCCCCGGAAGATCTTAAGATAATCCCGGCGCAAACGGTTATAATCCGCTTCCATACGCTGCTCGGTCTGTCCCAGTGCTTTTGCGAACTCCAGAAGAAGTGCCAGCTTGGCGTTCATCTCGGTAAAATACGTCGCCAGTTTCATGCTGACCTGGGAACGGATGAGATTATAAAATCCCCGGTCCACGTTGTTGCAGATGTCCTGCGCCGCCTTTTTCTCGCTGGCGATCACAGCGGTCTGCATCGCAACGACAGCAGCCGTCGTCCCGTCCACATGACCGGACACGCTGTTTACGGACTCCGCCATCGGAGTGGTATCAACTAAGAAATCAAAGTGGGCCATAATTCCTTACACCCCCTGCTCGCCGTCCGTGGTACCGGCGCTCCCGGTAGCCTCCTGCACTCTTTCCTGCGCCTCCCGGACCAGATCGATATCGATGTCTTCGAGCATCTTGTCGCTGGTCATCGGCTCGGGCGGCAGTTCCGCATAGTTTGCCACATACGGGCTGATCGCCACCAGGGCTTTGCGTCTGCTGTCGAGCTCGTGGATGCAGTCGATGGAGACTGCGGTCTCATGCGGCAGGGAGTCACGGAGCGAGCCTTCGTAGTATTCGATATGGGAGAACTCCTGCGTGCTCTCACTGATCCCTTCCTGGATCCGGTCCATAAAGTCGGCAAACGCTTCCTGCTTCTTGTTGCATTCCAGTGCCTGCTGCTCAAAGCCGGCGATCATTTCCGCCTGCATATCTTTTTCTTTGACTTCGCCGTCCTCGATCCGTCCGCTGGACTTCATGCTGCCGCTCGTTTCGGACAGGGACATATACATATTGTATGCGCTCATGTATTCCGAATAAGCTTCACGCATGTGCGTGATCAGCTCATCTGCGCTCTTCCGGTTGTCCCGGAAATAATTCCCGGTCTCGGAGGCCCAGCGCTCCAGATATTCACGTTTCTGATCTTCGATATTATTGTAGATCCTGAGCCGTTCGATACGGTTTTCGTCCATAAGGGAAGCGATGACAGGCATAAAGATCTCTTCATCGATCTGGTGCATGCCAAAAGGCATCGACGTCCTGGACCCGTCCTCCGCGACCCAGTTGTTCGAGAACATATCGTATTTTACCCGGGAGCTCTTCTTCAGAGAAAACGGCGTATAGTCATTGACTGCCGTCTCAAAATTGAAATCCGTCGAACGGATCCGCTCGATCTCCTCCGCTTCCAGCGCCGGAGAATACTGGGAATATGCCGACTTCAGCACAGTATCAAAGATGGAAGATGTATAGGCTACCATCTTGCTGGAGCTTGCATTCTTGGTCTTCGTAAAGATCTGTACGGATTCCGCCAGATCATGCATTAGGTGTTTGAGATAGTCATTGCTGTCGGATTCGTCGGAAGCCTTCAGCTGATCCTTCAGGGCATTTAAGGAAGAGAACTTGTCGAGGCGGTCCTCAAACGCCACATCATAGGCCTTCACGACCGGATGTCCGCCGGTATCGTCGGTGCCGTACTCCCTGAGATAATCCGCGGTATCACTGGTCGGTTTGATGACGGGGATCTTGACGGAAACATCATCGCTGTTCCCCAGAAGGAAGCTGATGTTCCTTACCTGTCGGTCCACATTACCGACATAATCGTTCAGCGTAACATTCTGGATCGACGTGGAATATTCGGAAGTATTGACCTCTTCCACATCCGCATTATCCTCAACGATCGGAAGCGAATCCATGGACTCCGCAAGTTTCTGCACGGAATCCTGAAACTCCTCCGGCTGCCGCAGGACATTCAGGTTAAAGTCGGTATCCCGCACTTCGCCGGTATGGTCCAGCAGGAAACTCCGGTTTTCAAAAGGAACACGTGTTGCTACCGGAACATAGACAACGCCGACCTTGTCGACCCGGTAATCCCTGCGGATGTTCCTGTACTTTTCCTCCGTCTCCAGGATCAGCCGGTCAAAGTTTTCGATCGCTTTTCCGGTCTGGGAATATTTCACGAGAAAGACGATGCCTGCGATCACACCGGCCAGAAGTCCTCCGAGCATCAGGACCGCAGCGCCCGACTTCATGAAGACCAGAAAGAGAATGAGAAAGACGAATCCGAGTACAAAAGAAATGATATAGAAGATCTGCTGTTTCCCTTTTTGCGCGATCGCGTCTTCCTTCTGTTTGACGAGGTCCGCACGGTTCTGTTCCTCATGCATCTCGGCCGATACAATCATCTCTGCCGCGGCTTTGTAATAATCAAACAGAACCTTTGCCTGATCCTGATAGATATTCGCGGATTCCTGAAATACTTTTCCTGTCATTTTCTATATCTCCCCCATTAAAGAATACTTTTTCTCTGCTTATACAGATAGTCGAGTTCCCCTACCTTTTCGCGTACCGAAGTCAGATCACGGTTTTCGCTGTTCGCAAAGATACGGTCCGCATTCAGTTCTTCCAGAAGGCGGATCATCCGGTCTTCCAGTTCGATCGCACGCTCATTGTCCGAAGGAGAAAGGAAGCGGAAATCTCCCGCCAGTTTTTTGATCGACTCCTTCAGGTCCTTATCCTTTTCCCCGAGACGATCCGCTGCAAGTGCAAGCTGATTTCCCTCTTCCCGAAGCAGCATGACGCCGGCCTTTTTTGTCTCCTCCGCAGCAGCCACGTTTTCAATATGTGCCTGCGTAAAGAAAGACAGGAAGAAGTACAGCAGAAAGACCGCCAGGCTGATGCACTGTGCCAGAATGGCAAAGCGGATCGGCAGCCCCATGTACATACGCACGATGATCGCAATGGACGCACATGCATAAGGGATCATCCCCCGGTAGTAGACAACACCTCCGATCACCATGGCAGAAACATTGCTCCGGAAAAAGCCCTCGATCAGGATCGGAAGAAATGCCAGGATATAAACGATCATCACAACAATACAGCTGATGATGAACTTTGCGATATCATACTCCCGGTCCGAAATAAGGAGAAACGCCCCCGCCGCAATGACGGCGATCCCGAGTACGAATACTACGATTTTTGCTCCAAAAGACTGATCTTTCATGTTTACCTCGTTTCTTTATAAACGGTTGCCGCACTGCGGACAGAACTTAAGTCCCGGCTGAACGTTTGCATGACATTTGGAACACTGGTTCCCGCCGCCGATCTCCGTACTTCCGAGCATCGTCCCGCAGGTCACGCAGCGGCTCGCCTTCGGCGAATTGTCTGCACCGCAGGCCGGGCAGGGATTGTATTTATTTCCGCAATGCGGGCAGAATGCGGAAGACGTCGGGAACTTTTTGCTGCAATTGGAGCAGAAGACTTCCGCTCTCGCATGTCCCTGCGGCGCTCCGCCGTAAGGAGCCTGCCCCATCATCGGAGCCTGCATGCCGCCTCCCATCGCATACTGGTTTGCAGGAGGTACCTGCATCATGCCGCCGCCCATTCCGCCTCCGCCGGAAAACGCTCCGGTCATCATCGCAACACCGAGGATGCCCATGGAGGAACCGTTATTGGCGGCGCTTCCCGCCACATCAAAGGACTGTTTTTGCTGCCAGGTATATCCGGCGATTGCCTGTGCGGAACGGTCCGAAAGCGCTTCCGAAATCTTTGCGCCTTCCGGCGTGGAGGTATCGACATTGACCTCGGTGATATAGAAACCGCCGAGAGCAAATCCGTACCGTTCCCAGAATTCCGCCATCGGCTGTCCGATGAACTTGGAAAGGTCATCCAGATAGGAGGCGATCTGATTGATCCCGACCCGGTTGGTATTCATAAATGCCATGATCGAAGAATTGGTCTTCGTGATCATCTCGCCCCGGAAGTGGTCCGTGAGTTCTGCGGCCGTAAAGGAATTCATACATCCTACCAGTTCCACGAGGAAGCGCTCCGCATCCTCCACACGCAGACCGTAGCGGCCTTTCGCTACCAGAGGGATCATCTGTCCGTAATCCGGATCCATGAAACGCATGGTCGTGGTTTTCCAGTCGATGTTTAAAGGCGCCGTCTTATTGACGAACCACACTTCCGCCGTAAACGGATTCTTCCCGCCGAACGGGATCCCGAAGAGATTCCGCAAAAGCGGCAGGTTTTCGGTCGACAGCGTATGCTTACCCGGGCCGAACTTGCCCATGATCTGCCCCTTGGAGAAAAAAACAGCCTCCTGTGACTCTCTCACGATCAGCTGCGTTGCGGTACTAAGATTCGAATGCGGAAAACGATACGCAAAAACACTGTTGTCCTGTGCTTTCCACTCGACCACATCAATAAAAGCCATTCTGATCCCTCCTGTATTCGGAATGATTTGGGAAAAATATTACAGATGATATTTTAATGCATTGTGTACGAAATAGTCAATACGTCGACGAGCGTCTTTGTGAGTATTGCACAAGAAGAATAAAGCTATTGATACGACATATACAAGAGGATCTCTTCGGCGATCTGTACGGGGCTCATCCCGTCCGTGGGAATGATCTCATCCGCAGCTTTGGTATAGAAAGATTCACGCTCTTCCAGCATCTCCCGGATCCGTGCGATCTTCGCATCCCGGTCCGTCAGCCCCGCCAGAAGCGGCCGGCTCTCATCCTCCGCGATCCTCTCATAGATCGTCTCGGCGCAGGCTTTCAGATATAATACCTGACCGAGCTGATGCATAAAGAAACGGTTTTCCTCCCGGATCGGCATTCCGCCGCCGGTGGAAATGATCCCGTGAAAGTTCATGATCACGAGCCGTTCAAGGAAGTTTTCCTCCATTTTACGGAAAGCTTCTTCCCCGTCCGTCGCGAAAATTTCTTTGATCTTCCGCCCTTCGATCCTTTCGATCTCATAGTCCGTATCAATGGCGGTCATCCCGGTACGGATGCGCAGTTCCCTTGCGACCGTACTTTTTCCCGCTCCCATATATCCTACCAGAATGATATTGTCCATCGTAACAAATGCCCTCTTCCCCGAAAACTTTAAACCGGACCTGCGGATGCGATCCGCTCCCGGAGATGATCCAGCGCAACGAGATACCCCTTAAGCCCCAGTCCTTTGATCTGCTCGTCGCAGACCTCTGCGGTCACGGAGATATGCCGGAACTCCTCCCGCAGACTGATATCGGAGATATGCAGCTCGATCTTCGGCAACTCGATGGATGCCAGCGCATCCCGGATGGCATAACTGTAGTGCGTATAAGCACCCGGATTGATCACGATCCCCTGCGTGCCGTCACTGTAGGCATCCTGGATCCGGTCGATGATCGCTCCTTCATGGTTGGACTGAAAGACTTCCACATTGTCTCCGTCCGCTGCCGCCTTCTCTTCGATCATTTTCAGCAGATCCTCATAGCTCTGCGTTCCGTATACTTTTTTTTCACGGATCCCGAGAAAGTTAATATTCGGTCCGTTGATGATCAGCAGTTTCATCGCCTTTTATTTCCTTTCGTGTTTTAAAACGTTCCTTTCATCCCGGAGAGGATCTCTTCCGCGAGTTCATCGGGCACACTGACATCCTGCCAGATCTCAAACGAGCGTATCCCCTGGAAAAGCAGCATCTTAAGGCCGTTGAACGCCTGACCTCCCGCCGCTTCCGTCCGTTCCATAAACCGTGTCTTTAAGGGATTAAAAATGATATCATAGCCGACGGAGATCTTCTCATAAAATAACGGATCTTCGATCACCGCCGCATCGGTATCCGGATGCATCCCGACACTGGTGGTCTGGATCGCGATCCATCCCTTCTCCGTATCCGGGCTTCCCGCCCCGATCGCTTCCATCCCGGCGATCGCAGACTCAGCGTCGATCGTACCGCTTTCAAAACGCACCTGCCGGTATTGCTTCGCAAAGCGCTCCCCGAGCACCCTCGCCTTTTCCTCGGTCCGGTTCAGGATCAGGATCACCCCCGCACCGCACTCCGCTGCCGCGCAGACCGCTGCGTTTGCGGCTCCGCCCGCACCGAGCACCACGACCTTCTTTCCCTTTAACAGGACCCCGTCATGGGAAAACGCGCGCATCAGACCCGGCATATCCGTATTATAGCCGTACCACCCGTCTTTTTCATATTTCAGCGTATTTACGGCACCGATCAGCGCCGCCTTTTCATCGATCCCGGTCAGATGCGGCATCACCGCCTGCTTATAGGGTACGGTCACGTTAAAGCCGCGCACCCCCATATCGTGTGCTCCCAGGAGCGTATCCGCGGGATCCCCGCTTTCCACATCAAAAGCAAGATATCTCGCATTGACCGAATAATGCCGGATCAGTTCATTCTGAAGAAACGGCGACCTGGAATGCGCCACCGGATGACCGATGAGGCCGTAGAGTCTGGTTGCGGTATCGATCGGGTTATTCACGCAATATCCTTTCTGTGCTTCACAAAGTAAAGCACCCGGAGCGGAAGCTCCAGCAGACGTTTCAGATAGATATGCGGGCGTTCCTTAAAATGAATCTTCCCGACGAGCACCGAATGCATCCCGCTGCGATTGGCTCCCCAGATATCGGTAAAGAGCTGGTCTCCGATCACAAGGACACGGTCCCGGCTTAATCCCATTTTTCCTGCCGCTTCCATATACCCTTTCTTGGACGGTTTATCCGCCTCAAACACATAGGAGGCACCGAGCGCATCCGCAAAAGTTTTCACCCGCTCCTCACAGTTATTGGAAACGATCATCACCCGGTAGCCGATCTTTTTCAGCCGATCCACCAGGGCTTTGGAACGGCGGTCCGCAGGTGCATTATCCCCCACCAGGGTATTATCGATATCAAAGATCAGACCGCGGTAACCGCGCCCGAAATAATCCCGGTAATCGATCCGGTATGCGTTTTTTGCATAAGCACTCGGAAAAAACTGATCAAAGATTGCCATAACTTTGCAATCATATCATACTCCGTTCCGATTGACAAGATTTCCGGACCTTCGTTGATATAAAATTATTATGTAAATCATAATTTGATATTTAGTTGCGGATCATTCTGTGCCTTCCACATCTAGTGCTTGCCTGAAGGTGTTTTTCTTATTATAATGGGAAAGCATTTTGAAATGAAATCTTTGGAGGGGAAGAAGTATGAAAAAGAAACTGTTTCGTATGCTTCTGTCATTGGTGCTTTCTTTCACGACGATCGGCGCCGCATTTGCCGCACCGTCCCAGACGATGGAAGTACAGGCTGCCACGGACTTTTCCGTGATCTTTGATGCGACCTATTATCTGTCGAAGTATCCGGATCTGGCTGCGGTCTACGGGAACGACCCGCAGAAGCTTTACAATCACTACCGCAATGTCGGCGTCGGTGAAGGCAGACAGCCTTCCGCGCAGTTTAACCCGGTCTACTACATTTCCAATTATCCGGATCTCGTAGCGATCTTCGGAAACAGCTGGGGCTCTTACGCAAAGCATTTCGTGGATTGCGGTATCGCTGAGGGCCGTGTGGCGGATCGCCTCCTGCCCGGGAAGTCCGTTGCCAACATGGCGGAGATCGCACAGATGAAACCGCAGCAGGAGCTGAACTGGCACAGCGAGCCGGTCACCCCGCTCCCGGATCATTATCATGACCTTACGACGACGGAAGAGTTTCAGCTTGCACTTACGCAGTTGACCAATGCCGCTGACAAAACGCTGGTCTTCAATCCCGCGCTGGTCTATCCCGGCACAACGGTCAGGACCTACTGTGATAACAGCACGCAGGTCGTCTGCTGGAAGGAGCTTGTCAACGGTTACGTCTGCAGTTTCGCAGAGGTTACGATAGCGGACGGATCGCAGTTCCGACGGAAGCTGAACGGTGATGCTTTCGGTACCAAGCCGCATGTGCTCGGTTCGGTACTTTCCGCTCAGGCGGATGCCGTGGTTGCAGCCAATGCAGACTTTTATCTCGGCCGCGGGATCGGTACGGTCGTGTATGACGGCACGGTCTACCGTTTTGCAAGTTCGCTCGATACCTGCTACATCACCTACGACGGAAAGATGCTTTTCTCCTATGCGGGACAGTTAAAGACCATGCAGGACTGCCAGAACTTTGTGGCGGCAAACAACGTCAACTTTGCGATCACCTTCGGTCCTGTCATCGTGGATAACGGCGAGCAGCGCCATGTCTCCTCCTACATGCTCGGAGAGATCGACGACAAATACTGCCGCGCCGCACTCGGAGAGATCGATGACCGTCACTATCTCATCATGGTCATGAACCAGGATTACGGTCACGGCGTCAGCGATCTGCACGCAGTCGCACCGATCATGCTTTCCAAAAACTGCCAGAAAGCATATACGCTCGACGGCGGTCTGACCGGAGCGATCTACATGGACGACGTGAAGTTTAACCGCGTCAATGTCCGTGAGGTCAGCGATATCATCTACTTCGCTACCTACGGAGACTAAAGAAAACGTAATTAAAAAGCCCGGACGTTTTGAAACGTCCGGGCTTTTTTTATTGTATTCCCGCGCTTCGAAGCAGCAGTTTCGTGTATTCATCTTTCGGATCCCGGTATAGAGTCTCCGGTGCCCCCTCCTCCACGATCCGTCCGTTATGCAGGATCAGGATACGGTCACAGAAATGATACATTGTCCGCAGGTCATGGGAGATAAAAAGGATCGCGAGTCCCCGTTTTTCATGCAGCGAACGCATGAGAGACAGGACCTGCGTCTGCACGGTCACATCAAGTGCCGAGACCGGTTCATCCGCGATCAGCAGCTCCGGAGCCTTCATCAGCGCAGCTCCGATACACACTCTCTGCCGCTGTCCGCCCGAAAGCTCGTCCGGGCGGCGCATCAGATATTCCTCACCGAGTCCCACTTCTTTCAGCATCGAAATCACGAGCGCTTTACGCTCCGCCGCCGGAACCCTCGTCATCCGAAGCGGTTCCTCCAGGATCCAGCCCACCGTCTTTGCAGGATTCAGCGCACTGTAGGGATCCTGAAAAACCATCTGCGGATCCACGGTATTTTTAAATATCTCTCCGCTCCTTACCGGAACCATTCCGAGGATTGCTTTTGCGATCGTACTCTTCCCGCTTCCGCTTTCTCCGGCCAGTCCGACGATCTCACCGCGTCCTACGGTCAGATTGACTCCCTCCAGCACCTTTTTTTCTTCTTTCCCTCGTCCGGTAAACGATACATGTACATCGGACAGACGGATCAGTTCTTCACTCATAGTTCCACCTTCGGTATCGCCGCGATCAGCTGTTTGGTATATTCTTCCCGCGGCGCCTGAAAGATCTGTTTCACATCCCCCTGCTCGACGATACGTCCTTTCTGCATCACAATGACGCGGTCGGAGATCTGACGGATCAGACTCAGGTCATGGGAAATGAAAAGGATCGACACGTGTTCTTCTTTGTTGATCTTTTTTAACAGCTTGATGATCTGCGCCTGCA
>Ga0247610_10007157_pt1 | contig 11491 bp, 11 predicted proteins | sample 174DNAGHGhighgp2_FD_193483 | JGI IMG/M metagenome (GOLD analysis project Ga0247610, IMG submission 193483) | Sheep rumen microbial communities from Palmerston North, Manawatu-Wanganui, New Zealand - 1742 DNA GHGhigh gp2 | ecosystem: Host-associated > Mammals > Digestive system > Stomach > Rumen...
CGGCTTCACAAAAGACGAGGTTCTTACACAAATGCGGCCTGAAATTGAAAACCTCGCCCAAATGCTCGGAAAATCTTACGAGCAAACAATCGAAGCCATACGCCAAAAATACGACGGCTATCATTTTACCATAAAAATGACCGACATCTACAATCCATACAGCCTTATCAACTGTCTGATGGACGGAATGTTGAATAATTATTGGTTTGACAGCGGCACACCGTCGTTTTTGGTGAAAATGCTTTCAAAATACAACCTGAATATGTTTGATTTTGAAAACAAGAGTTATTGTGTCTCCGATTTTGACGTTCCTGTCGAAAAAATAACCGACCCTGTGCCAATATTGTATCAGAGCGGCTACCTTACAATGAAGAGTTACAACCCTGAATATGAAGATTTTACGCTCGGCTTCCCCAATGAAGAAGTGCGGATTGGTTTTGCCCATTCGCTATTGAAATACGGCTACGGCAATGTTAGGTCCAACCCTCTCAGCCGCGCCTACATCGATTTTCGCCGCGACGACAATGTTGAAAAATTCATCAACGCACTGAAAATCTTTTTTGCGGGTTTCCCCTTTTCGCTCAACAATAAGAACGAAAAGCATTATCACGCAGTGCTTTACACTGTTTTGGCATCTTTTGGCGCCGACATCACCGCACAGCCCGAAACCGCCCTCGGCAAATGCGACTTAATTCTCAAAATGCCCAAAGCCATCTACATCATCGAGCTGAAATACAATCATTCAGCCGAAACCGCCCTCGACCAAATCGAGGAAAAAGACTACGCCACGGCATACAAGGACGACGGCAGAAAAGTCATAAAACTCGGTCTGAGCTTCGACGAGGAGAAAAGAAACATTGTAGAATGGAAGATGGTGGAAGCATAATTTTTCCGCTTTTTTCCCAAAAAATACTAACTTTGCACTCAATACAAGAAATAATCTAACATCTTTATCGTATGAAAAACAAAACCTTTTTACTTGCTGCAAGTAGCGTTGCGCTACTCGCAGCGTGTGGCAGTCAGGAACAGGCTCCAACCTTTGATGCGCCGCAGACCACGCTCACAACCATCGGCAACCCCTTCATCCCGTTGTGGGACCACATCCCCGACGGCGAACCCTACGTTTTTGAAGACCCCGACAATCCCGGCAAATTCCGCGTGTATGTGTATGGTTCGCACGACATCGAGGTAAAAAACTATTGCGGACGCGACCAAGTGGTTTGGTCGGCAGACGTCAACGACCTCAATCATTGGCGCATGGACGGCGTAATCCTCAAAGTTGACAAAAACGGCAAGGGCGAGCCGCAGAAAGAAGCCGACGTCCTCTTTGCGCCCGACGTTACGCTCAAAGTGGACAAGGACGGCAAAAAGACATACTATCTCTACCCCAACAACCAAGTGGGCGGCAGAAACGGTATGGTAGCCAAGAGCAACCGACCCGACGGCCCCTTTGAAGTAATCAATTGGAGCAAGGCAAACCCCGACACCACAGACGGCGTATTGAAATTCGACCCGGCGGTATTCGTTGACGACGACGGCAAGGTGTACGGCTATTGGGGATTCGGCACATCGCACGTTGCCGAACTCGACCCCGAAACGATGGCAACAGTCAAGAAAGGAACAAAAGTAACCGTAAGAATGATTGGCGGTTTTGAAGACAAGGACGACAACGAGTTCCGTTTCTTTGAAGCCTCATCCATCCGCAAAATCAAAGACAAATACGTGTTCATTTACAGTCGTTTCACCAAGGACGGCGAATTTGGACTGCCCACTTCCAACTACACACTCGCCTACGCATACAGCGACACCCCAACAGGCCCGTGGACTTACGGCGGAACAATCATCGACGGCCGCGCCCGCGAAAAAGCCCCCGACGGCAAGGTAATCCCATCCGCAACTCCCGACGGCAACACCCACGGCTCTATTTGTGAAATCAACGGCAAATGGTGGGTATTTTACCACCGTCAGAATGGCTTGAACGAATTTTCACGTCAGGCAATGGTTGCCCCAATCACCGTAAACGTGGAGGAAGGCAAAGGCGGCAAGGTAACAATCTCCGAAGGTGAATACAATTCGGAGGGATTCAGCATCAACGGCCTCAACCCGCTCGAAATTCATCCCGCCGGCATCTGTTGTTGGTACACGGGACCCAAGACCGCCGAACACAATTGGCCCAACAACACTTTCTACGGCTCATACGTTGCAGCCGCTTACGGCACCGAATCCAACCTCAAAGAGCCTTACGCCCTCAAAAACAACATCAACCCCGTTGTCAACAATACCGACGGCTCGATTGTGGGTTATAAGTATTTCAATTTTGATGGTCTCAATGGCAAACAAAATGTCTATCTCCTCCTCGGTATGATACCGCAAGGCATTGAAGGACAGATTGATATTTATATCGACCGTCCGTGGACACAGCAAGGCGGCAAGTGCGTCGGCACATTGAAGATAACCCCCGAAATGCCGCAGACCTCCGCCGAACAGCCCATCAAACTCGACGGCGTAAACGCCTTCAACGGCAAACACGCAGTATTCTTGGTGTTCTCGTCAACAACCAAAGAAAAATCAATCTGCACGTTGGAGACCATCAGGTTTGCCGAAGGGAAATAGTCAAGTTTTTTGAGTGCCCTATGGGCAGAAATCTTACAAATCTTTCAAATAACTGATTTGTTCTATTTGAAAAAATTTGTAAGATTTCTCGCGTAGCGACCCTTTAATACATTTACCAAACCCAAAACAACCATGAAAAGACTACTAATCATCGCGCTCTTGGCGGTATTTTCAACAATCACCGCAAGCGCACAGACCTACGATTACGACGTTGACGAACTCCGCGACAATTGGGAAAAGACCATCACCGTGCCCGCCTCGGATGCGCCAATCGTGGAAAAACTGTTCAAGGCGTGGAGCAAGGTGTTCCCGACAACATTTGCGGGAATATTCGACCAATACCAGAAGGCAGGCAATACCAATAATCAAGGCCTCTACGACTACAAGGTTGACTACGCCCCCAAAAACGGTTTCATTGAAATCTATGGCTCGTGGTCGGTGACGGCGGAAGAAGACGGCAACTTCAAAAAAGGCGATGTGATAACAAAGGAAAACATCCTTCACGCCGTGTATTGGAATCTTCCTAACGGCAACAAACTCTTCGGCGTAAGTGTAAAGGCTGACGGCGAGTGTTTAGCCAACTGCGCCGTATTCTTCTACGAATACAATGTCTCCAAAAACGTCCTCACGCCCCGCACCGACATCACCAATAAAATTTTTGGCATCATCGGTGAAGACACAGAGACTTTCGTACAACTCCCCAAAGTAGGACGCGACATCAAGTACAAAGGCTACGACGTCAAAGCCGAAAAGATGACCGACTTTGTAATCAAGTGGAACGGCAACGGATTCTAAGAATAATCACTTAATATTATGAAAAGACTACTACTAACACTCTGCGCCGCAGCGACACTACTGACAGCCTCGGCGCAAAAACCCGAAACTCACGTTTATCTATGTTTCGGACAATCGAACATGGAGGGCAACGCCAAAATAGAGGACGTTGACCGTGAAAACATCGACCCGCGCTTCACCATGATGGCGGCGGTTGATTTCCCACAGATGAAACGCAAAATGGGCAAGACGTACCCCGCCGTGCCGCCCCTCTGCCGTGAAAACACAGGCCTCACGCCCGTGGATTATTTTGGCAGGACAATGGTGGAAAACCTTCCGCAAAACGTCTCAATCTGCGTAATCAACGTGGCTATCGGCGGCTGCGACATCAAGGCGTTTATGAAAGACAGCATCGCCTCCTATTGCACCAAATGCCCTGATTGGATGGTTGGGATGTTGAAGGCGTACGACAACAACCCCTACAAGCGACTTGTTGATATGGCGAAAATTGCACAGAAAAAAGGCGGCGTCATCAAAGGCATCCTTCTCCACCAAGGCGAGACCAACACGGGACAAGAGCCGTGGCTCGGTATGGTGAAGTCGGTCTATGACGACCTGATGAAAGACCTCAACCTCAATCCCAACGAAGTGCCTTTGCTCGCCGGCGAGGTGGTCAATTCTGACCGTGGCGGTGTCTGCGCGGGGCACAATCCGCTCATCAACCGTCTTCACGAGGTAATCCCCAACGCCCACGCAATCAGTTCGAGCGCGTGTCCTGAGAATTTTGACCAACTCCACTTCACCGCCGAGGGCTACCGTATGCTCGGCAAGCGTTATGCCTTCAAGATGTTGCAATTGCAGGGCATCACGCCCAAGGACAATTCCAACCCTCGCGCCAACCTCCTCGTATCGCCCGTGATGCACATTATGAAATTCCGCTTCGACCGCGCCAAAAACCAAATGGTGGAGGACGAAAACGGCGGCACGCTCCGCTCGGCTACTTTCAATGTCTATGCCCCCAACGCCAAAAAGGTGGAATTTTCGAGCCAGTTCACCGACGGACTCCAACCGATGGTCAAGAATGCCAACGGCGTATGGTCTATCACCCTCACGCCCGCAAAACCCGACATCTACCCCTACAATTTCGTTGTTGACGGCGTGTCAATCTCCGACCCCGCCAATATGAACGTATTTCCCAACGAGAATTTCAAGGCGTCGCTCTTTGAAGTGCCCGACGGACGTATGCTCTACACCATCAAGGACGTGCCGCACGGCAAGGTTACGTATATGACCTACAAGTCAGACGAATTGAAGGTAAACCGCCCGCTCATCGTCTATACCCCCGCCGAGTACGATCAAAATCCCAACAAGAAATACCCTGTGTTCTATCTCGTGAGCGGCACCACCGACACCGAGGAGACTTGGTACAAGGTCGGCAAATTCAATACAATCCTCGACAACCTCATCGCCGAGGGCAAGGCAGTGCCGATGATTGTGGTGCTTCCCTACGGCAATATGCTCCACGGCACACCCAACCCCGCCACAATGGACGCAGTACCTATGTATCAGCAATTTACAAGGGTGTTGACCAATGAGATAATGCCTTTTGTGGCTCAGAATTTCCGCACCAAAAACGACCGCGAGAGCCGCGCCATTGCCGGATTTTCACGCGGCGGCGGACAGTCGCAATACGCCGCATTCTCCAACCCCGACAAGTTTGCAAATATGGCTTCCTTCAGTTCGTACCTCATTCCGGAGGCTATGGACAAGGAATTTTCGTCATTGATGACCAAAGAGAATATGAAGAAAAACTTCAAGGTGCTTTGGTACGGCGTCGGCAAGGACGACTTCCTCTACAACAACGTCCAGACCCACCTCGACTACTTCAAGCAAAAAGGCATCGACTACAAATACAAAGAGACCGACGGCGGACATACTTGGATGAACGCAAGAGATTATTTGGCAGAGGTTTACCAGTTGCTGTTTAAATAATTGGTTGAAATAACAAATACTATTGGGGCGCGATTTTTTTCACGCCCCTTTTTTGTAAAAAAACAAGGTGATTTGTGACTTATTACCCATATTGAAACAAAAAAAATAACCATCTGATTAATACGAAGATAAACAGGTCTTATTATTTAGGAAAAATTTTTTTTCAAAAAAATGTGTAAGAAACCAAAATAATTTGTATGTTTGCATCGTTTTTGCAAGAAAAACATATATTGTGCGGTGATATCCGCATTTTTACATAGACTTAAACGCCTTATTCTTGTCTTCGAGAAAACTGGACATTTTCATATAGGAGGAAGGATAAGTGCGAAAAAGTCCGCGCTATATGGCGTGGACTGCTTCGTGCTTTTATACTCCTATAGGTAGTCCAGATAAATCCTCTCGAAGATAAAAAAAGCATTCCATAACGGAGCGGTTCAACGCCTTTTTTGTCGTTATACAGTTCCAAAACATTGCTTCCCGAATTAGGCAGAAAATAATTGCAACGCAAAAAATGGTACCACTTGCATTTGCAGACGGATTTGTACCGCTGGAGCAATTCAGCATGGTCTTGGTACAATATCCTTTATTAGTATGCTTAGAGACCAAGCGTCATTTTTTAACACATAAAACAAATGAAGAAGTTATTTTTCATAGCACTTGCAATGATTGCCTCGATGGTGGTCAATGCTCAGGAACTGAATCTCAAGGACGTAATCGCGCAGAGCGAGAAGAACAAGGCAAAACTTCAGGAGTACGTGGACACTTATGGATCCACGACAACAGGCAATCCTGACGTGGACAGGTTTGGCAGGTCTATACTCGAGGCTGCCAAGAGCGCAATCACCAACAGCGACACCCTGAAGTCCTTTTACTACCGAGAGATTGGTGAGACAGTTGACGGCGTAACCGATGTAACTGTCCACAAACCATCGCTTGATCAGTGGGCAGCACTGTCTGAAGGCGTAGCAAAAGAGACTGTGTATGTGTCTGACGCCACCAAAGGCGCGGAAGATGCTGCCAAGGCAGTTACAAAAATGTCTGACGACGTAAAAAACGCCAAGGGCAAAGATAAAATCACTGCTACCAAGAACCTGAAGAACGTCACAAAGTTTGTTGATGAGTCGAAGTCGGCCCTCTCGGTGCTTACCGTGGAAAGTGCAAACCAGACCAAATCTATCGGACAGATAATAAGCACTCTTAAATCTGGTAAAAATCTGTAGATGAAACAGTTGCTTGCAATAATATCATTACTTGTGTGTGGCATTACCTTGTGCCACGCACAAGATGATAATAAAACAGTGGTTGGCGTGGCGCAGTTCTCATGCCAACAGGAAAGCCCCTACACGCATCTTGTGACGGAGAAAGTCGTGGAGATGCTCACCAATGCCAAAAGGTTCAAGGTAGTTGACCGCACAAGCCGCGACAAGATTCAAGAAGAATTAGAGTTACAAAAGTCGGAGGCGTTTATGGACAGCAAGAACCTTGTAGAACAGGACGTTGCGGTTTCCGCTGAAAAGTTGATTACAGGCGAAATCGTGAAAATCCCGGTCTATCGCATGAAAAACGCCGATGGCTCTGTGAGGGGCTACAAGGCGAGCGTGGCTTTCCAGATGAAAGTTGTTGACGTCGCTACCGGACTAAGCACCGACGCCACGAGTTTTACGGGACAGGCGAGCAAAGAATGTCTGTCGCCGGAAAGCGCGGTTACAATGGCTATGATGTCGTTGCAAGAGGAATTGTTCGACTATTTCAGAGTCAATTTTCCTGTAACGGCTAAAATTTCAAAGGTTTTAGTAGAAAAAGGCGGGGCGGCACAGGTGGTGCTTGTGTCTGCTGGCACGGCATCAGGTGTAAAGGTTGGAGACAAGTTCACCATTTTTTCCATAGAAATGATTGATGGACAACCGTATCCGTCGGAAATCGGACAAGCCACCGTCCAAAAAGTGGCGGGTGACAATTTCTGCGAGTGCGGGATTACCAAAAAGACAGGTTTGCTTGTGTCTGAAAAAATTAAAGCCGCTGCCAAACTACAATGCAAACTGATTGTAAAACCGTAAGAATATGAAGAAGATTACTGCCTTGATAGCCATGATTATGGTGAGCCTCAATGTATGTGCCCAGTACCAGACAAACTATTTGTCCTCGACGGCAACAACAATCGCGGTAAGGAGCGTCGGCTATGGAAGAAACGCGCAAAAGGCAATAAGCGATGCCGAACAAAAGGCATTTTTAGCCGTTCTATACAATGGATTTGAACAAGCATCGTACTCCTCGGCGATAATACAAGACTTGCGAGACGACGTGGAGAAGGCACATTCGGCATACTTCGGAAATTTTTGGGACGAAGGGTGCAGACGATTCATTATGTCTACTACAATCACTCAACCATTTGCAAAGGATTCCGTTGGCAACAAATGTATTGTGCTTGACGTAACAATCAATCACAAAGCGTTGCGCGAAGACCTTGAAAAAAATGGTATAATAAGAAAATTTGGTTTTTAAACTAAGAACAAACAATGAGAACAATCTGTCTTACACTGGTATGCCTCTGCCTCTGCGCCGTACAATTGTTGGCGCAACAGAGTACCACCGTGCAGCCAAAGATAATGGTAGTGCCATTTGTAAAACAAGGCGAGGACATCCGTCAAGTTTTGGAGAGCGATGTTAACCAGCGCATAGTGATGACAAAAATCAAAGAAGCATTCGATAGTAGAGGATTCACCACTGTGGATTTTTTCGGTAAGTTGAAGGCAATGTCAACGGCAGCGGGGCTTACAATGGATACACAAGAAGACTTGAAGTCTATGGTCATACAACAGTCAGGTGCTGACATCTATGTTGATGCGGAACTTAACTATCTGCCGAGCAGCAGTGGCAATTCTGTTAAAGTGTTGATGACCTCGTATGACATATCCACGGGCAACTCGCTGTCCAACAAAGTTGGAGAAAGTGGCAAGTTTTACACCGAGGACATCGGCAAACTTGCCTCAAAGGCAATAGAGGGCGTGGTGGACGAGTTCCTTAACGTGATGCAGACTAAGTTCACCGACATTGTGCAAAACGGGCGTTCCATAAGCATGAACATAAAGTTCGCTCCAACGTCAGAGTACACAATGTCATCAGAAATAGGCAGCGATGGCTATACACTGTCAGACCACATTGAGCTTTGGATGTCCGACAATGCGTACAAAAACAACTATCACATACAGGGGACTACCGACTTGCAAATGATTTTCGATGATGTGCGCATCCCTCTTAAGGACGACAATGGCATGAATTACAACATCAACAAATTTGGTCTTTTGTTTCTGAAATTCGCACGTGGACTTGGGCTTCAGATTTCGAGGGACATAAGTGGCAACACATTGATAATCACAATTAAATAGACCTATCGTGAAAAAGATATTTCTAATTGCGGCTGCATTGATACTGAGTGTTAGCGGCTATTGTCAGATGGCATTTTCTATCGCTGTGCCTCAGCAGGATATCGCTGACAACAAAGACCATCTCACTATGTTGAAAACAAAACTGACATCCGCCATGTCGGGGGTGAATGTCAGGCACGCTGATTATTGTCCAATTGTTGTGATTCCAACGACAGTAGTTGCTGATAAAAACACAATAGAAGGTGGTATGAAAACAATTACAGTGTACGACATCGAACTAAACCTGTCAGTCAGACACATCATATTGGGAACAGGTTTCGCCGAGACATCCATTCAGTTGCGCGGTGAAGGTTATTCGGAGCAACAGGCAATAATGTCCGCGCTTAGGAAACTGACCGTCAACGACCCGCGTCTAAAACAATTCTTTTCCGATGCAGCAAAGAAAGTAACAGATTATTATAAGACACAAATACAGTCAATCATCAACCAAGCAAACACGCTTGCCGTCCAACAAAAATACGGCACTGCGCTTGCGTTGTTGGAATGTTGTCCGAAGGACATAGAGGAATACGACAAGGTGCTGAAAGCGATGGAGGATATTTACAAACAGTACCAAACCAAAAACTGCACACAAATACTTCAGACTGCCAAAGGATATATGGCGATGCGTGAGTACGAATCAGCGTTGAGCCTTTTGACTACAATAGATACCCAAAGTTCTTGTTCGTCCGACGCTTCGGCTTGCATTAAGGATATCGAAAACAAAATCAGAAAGGAGATAGAAAAACAAGAGGCCATCGAAAAACAGGAACGCGCCAATGAATTTGAACTTAAGAAACAAGCTATTTCTGCCGTTGAGAGTGTCGCAAAGGCCTACCTCCAAAAACAGCCAAATTATTTCTACATTGTCAAGTAATTGATTGTTTTTATCTTATTGACTTTCATTACTGTGGCCTAATTAAGAATAACCATCACAAAAGAATTGGGGCGCGATTTTTTCACGCCCCTTTTTTGTAAAAAAACACACCGAGTTAATTTGACATTAACAAAAAAACACTACCTTTGCACCGTAACTAAAAACAACAAACTATGACAGCAATAGAATTACGCGGAGAATTTTTGCAGGCGCTCAACCCTGTATTTGACGATGAATCACTGATGCGCCAAGTGATGGATTTCATCAAAACTCTGCCATTCAAGAAAAAAAGGTCAAAAAAAGCAAAAGCCGTTGAGGCTGAGCACGAAGCCGAAAAAGAGACCGAACTTGAACCCGATTCCGACGAATACATCAGAGCCGGACTGCGCGAAGCTTTCAAAGAGTTCAAAGAGTACCAAGAAGGCAAGCGGCAGTTTAGGACATTGGATGAAGTATTAAAAGAACTTGACTAAAATGGCGAACAACATTGCAATAATAACAATCGCTTCCTTTGACCGCGAGTTAAAAAAGTTAGCGAAAAAATACAAGTCGCTTAAAAACGACCTTGCGGAACTAAGTGAAAAAATGCAAGCCGACCCATTTCAAGGAGCCGACTTAGGTGGCGGTGTGCGAAAAATCAGATTGCCAATAGAATCAAAAGGTAAAGGCAAAAGAGGAGGTGCAAGAGTAATAGCACACACCGACATAGTGCTGCAACTGATGTCAGGCAAAATTACAATGCTGTATATCTACGACAAGTCGGAGCGTTCCACCATCAGTGACAAAGAAATTCAAAAACTTCTCAAAGAGGCAGGCATCAAATAAATTTTTATTCTAAAAAATAATCAACGAATTAAACACGTAGAGACGATGTGTACATAGTCTCTACATTAGTTTAAAATTGTTGCCCAAAATTAGAAACCATTTCCAGTCCACTTGATTGTTTTGTGCGATTCGGTCTTCTCGTCCCAATATTCGAGGTCGCGGACTTCCTTGGGAAGATTTACGTGGTCGGTCTTTCCAAGTACCTTCTTGACAAGGTCGGCGCGGGGAGTCATCGTGCCTTTGGTGGCGTTGTACTCGTAGAATGCAAGAGCGAAATCGCAGATTGCATCCTCTGTGCCGCCTTCACCCTCGTGGCACTCGTTGATGGTAATGCCAAAGAGTTTGTTGCCGTTAGGGAGATTCCAATAAACAGCCGTCAGCGCGAGTTCAAGTTGAACGGTTGCCATAATATTGAGGTAGCCGTTTTTCGGGGCGAAATCAATCATATAAGGACCTTCGCCATTGGTGTACCACGTCGGCTTTTTCTTGAAATCGGCGAAAGCGTCCACATAGTCGCCGGGGAATTGCTTGCCCCACGCGGTGAAGAGTTTTTCGACGATTGTAGCCTGCGATGCTGGCACGGTGATTGTCTTCTCCCAAGTCTTGTTGACATCACTGGGAGCCTGTGCGTTAGCGGCGGTGAAACCCAACAGGGCAGCCGCTACAATTAGTAAGAACTTTTTCATTTTTTGATTTATGGTTTTATAGTTTAATGTCATTGGAAATATAATGTACAACAACGAAAAATGTTTTATATGGCAATAATTTTATGCATCCTAAATCATATACCATTCCTGCAAATAATTGTGCCGTGTGCCGCAACTCGGACATTCTTGGGCAAATGCGTCCATCGACGTGCCACAATTGCGACAGCGCAGCGCGACGCCGCCAACATTTTCCAACCGATGTTCAATCTTGGCGCGTTTGAGGCGGATTTTTTTGGATACTTGACGGCATTTCACCTTGCCGCCGGTGTAAAAGACCT
>Ga0247610_10007158_pt1 | contig 11491 bp, 7 predicted proteins | sample 174DNAGHGhighgp2_FD_193483 | JGI IMG/M metagenome (GOLD analysis project Ga0247610, IMG submission 193483) | Sheep rumen microbial communities from Palmerston North, Manawatu-Wanganui, New Zealand - 1742 DNA GHGhigh gp2 | ecosystem: Host-associated > Mammals > Digestive system > Stomach > Rumen ...
ATTCAGGATTACCGGTTCACCGTTTCGGTCATAATAAGCATCTATTGCGTACTCTTCACCATCTATAAATTCTTCCACTATAAATTTTGAGTCATTTATAACAACTTCAGGATACATAGTCTTAAACTGTTTCATCTCGTTATTCAGTTTCGTAATTGTATCATTCCACCGGGATTTTTCTGTTATCGTATGAACCCCAAGGCTCAAAAATCCTACAGCAGGTTTAACAACGACAGGAAATTTTATTTCATTTAAATCTATACTATCCAGGCCATCAATATTTTCTGCTCTGTAGAAGAAATCCGGATATAATTTTGTTAAAATTTCACGGAATTTTGCCTTATCTTTGAAAAGTTTTATATACGAAGCCGTATTTGACTGAGGCAAATTTTCCAAAACCCAGTTTATGGCATTTTCCGAATTTGAATATATAATAGGAAATTCCTGTTTCTGATAATAATTAACCGCATCTTCTGCGGATACAAGTTCAAAAGCACCTTCTTCTATGTTAGCCTCTGCTATTGATTCATTATATAAAATATCCCAACCGTCTTGAACAAGCGTGTCTATTAAATACTCTGAAACATAAGGTTTCTCTAAGATAAACATACAAATTTCCTCATCTTCATTAAAAAAGGATGACAGTTTGAAGTCATCCTTTTTTTGAAAAATAACTTTTTGATTAAACTGCCTTTTGAACTTTTCCTGCTCTTAAACAAGAAGTGCATACTGACATTTTCTTAACCTGTCCGTTAACATTAACTCTTATTTCCTGTAAATTAGGAGATTGTCTTTTTACAATTTGCTTATGAGAGAATGTTAATTTAGCTGCTTTTAAATCGCCTTTTCCGCATATTTCACATTTTTTAGCCATAGTTCTATTCCTTCTTTCTAGTGTATAAAAAAAGTTTACATTAAAACTTTTTATTTTACAAGAGATTTAACGAATAATTAGTTTACATTTGTTAATTTTATTTTCGTTTTTTCTGTCTTAAAAACCTTGACTCCATCAATTTAGCTTCTTCTTCGGTATATTTCATTCTTGATAAATCTAAATTTATAAGTCCTTCCGATTCTCTTTTTAGAGTCGGTGCAATTTGATAAGGATATGATTGATGTTTTTTTAATCCGCCACTATTAATTACATCTATAATGTCATCAATATATTTTTGGGTATTTGAAGGAACCTGCGGAAACATTTCAATAAAATCAGTTAGCGGCATATTACCCCTGAGACTGTTAGCAGCAGAGGATGCAAGTATAAAATTGTCCAAAGAGTTTTCTCCGCCCAGTGAATCAGGATGAACGTGTTCAATAGATTGGGTTGATGCCCTTATTAATCTTTCAGCTATTTCATCGTGCCTTCTTGATGCATACTTAACAATGAATGCATTTATGCTTGTATTAGAAGTAGGCAGATAGTTTGCACGCTTTTTAAGAATAGACAGAGCTTTTTCTTCACCATCATTTTGAGGATTAATTTCATCAATGGAATCAATTACTGTTTTTCGCTTAAATTTGTCCATCGGGTCATCTTTGAATATTACTTCTCTGCAATGTGTCGTTTTTTTTAACACTTCAAAGGTAGTATCCGGTTCCAAACCCATAGAGAGGTCATCTATTTCATTTAAAACCCTGAGTTCTTCTATTTTCAAGCTTACAAGAGCTTTATCATACCACATTTTTAATAAATCATTAAACTGAACTTTGGGCATATGCGGAGCGGCAAATCTGAAAGCATCAAATATATTCTTTTCAACAACCTGCATATTTGTACGAAATTTGTTTAAAACAGAAATTGCCTGTTTAACGGTGTTTTTTGTAAGCAGAATTTTAGCGGTTTTTTCAAAGTCGCTTGCCGTAATCATTTTTTCGCCAAAATAAGGGTCAGTAATATTTTTTAGACCTCTGAGAGGAGCACCGGCTGAAGTACTTTTGAAAGTACAAGGCTTGTTTTTAGTGATACTAAAATTATTGACCTTCGATACTAACATCCTAATCCTCGTCTAAAATAATATCAAATTTTCATAACATGGGCAAGTTATTAATATTTACATAAAAAGAAATATGCTGATTATTCATAAAATTGACTTGATAAAAAATTTTGAGTTAAAATAAAACTTATGAAAATAGTAATTTTTGGTGCTAATAAAATCGGTTCATTAATTGCTTCCGAATTTTATACAGATAACGATATAACAGTAATAGATGAAGAGAAAAACAAAACGGATGCTTTTAATAAGCTTGATGTAAGTTTTGTTGCAGGTAATGCTTCAAACATTGACGTACTAAAACAGGCTGATATCAAAAACTCAGATGTCTTTATTGCATGTAATTCATCAGACGAATTAAATATTGTAGCCTGCCTAACCGTAAAAAGAGTGAGCAATGCAAAAACTCTCTGTTTCGTAAGAAAAGAAGAATATAAATCTTCACTCGGACTTGCAAAAGATGCCGAATTTAACGGCGATTTTTATATAGATAACGTTATTTGGCCTGAAGAACTTCTTACTCAGGAAATTTTCAGAATAATAACCGTAGCTAGAGCACTGGATGTTGAAAACTTCGCAGACGGAAGAGCAAGACTGCTAGAATACCGAATTACAAAAAATTCGCTGCTAGTGAATCAAATGATTAAGAACTGTGAATTCCCTAAAGATACATTAATTGTCGGAATCACAAGAGACGGAAATCTTTTTATACCAAACGGTGAAACTTCACTAAAAGAAGATGATAAAGTAATATTTATGGGACTTTCGTCATCTTTAAACATTCTTGCAGGGAAGTTTTTCCACGAAAAAGAATTCGTAAAATATGTAACAATCATAGGCGGAGGAAATGTTGGCCTCAAGCTTGCAAAAGCTCTGGAAAATTTAAAAATAAAACTTAAAATTATAGAAAAAGATGAAAAAAGGTGTGAGTTTTTATCTCAAGAGCTAAATAATGCATTAGTTATAAATGGTGATGGTACTGACTTGGAACTTTTAAATGAAGAAGATATTTCATTATCCGATGTTGTTGTAAGTGTTACAAATAATGACGAAAAAAACCTTCTTTGTTCACTTTTATTAAAACACTTGGGCGTAAAACGTGTTATATCAAGAGTTTCCAAAAACACAAATGCTTCTCTATTTGAACAAGTCGGAATTGATATAGCTATATCCTCTCTTTCCGCTTCTCTAAATGAAATTAAAAACAACATAAAAGATACTAATATAGGTATTTTGGCAACAGTAGAGCAAGGTAAAGGAGAAGTAATTGTAGCTTCAATTCCTGAAAATTTTGAATCCAAGAAATTAATGGAAATAAAACTGCCTGCAAAAGCGATTATAGGAGTTGTTCAAAGACGAAACAGAATAATTATTCCAAACGGTACAACACAAATTATGGATGGTGACAGTCTGATAATTTTCACAACGAGTGAAAATGCACAAATACTAAAGAATTATTTTGAGGAAAGTTAATGAGACTCTCTTATTTAGCATATACGTTTAGTCTTATTATTATGTACTTCAGCGCAGTACTCCTTATACCGATTATTGTAGCTCTCTTATATGGTGAATATCATTCTGTTCTTCCGTTTTTAACAGCATCAGCTATTGCACTATTAACATCTGTTACCATAAGAAAAATTTTTAAAAACTCCGAAGAAATTAAGAGTATTAACGACATAAAAAAATCGGAAGGTTTGTGCTCAGTCACTTTTTCCTGGTTTTTTGCCTGTATTTTTGCATCAATTCCTTATCTTTTTTACGGAATTACACCAATAAACGCTCTTTTTGAAGGCACATCAGGTATTACCACAACAGGCGCAACAGCTTTTACAACATTTAACTATCCTCATGCCGTTTTATTTTGGCGTTCTTTTTCCCAATGGTTAGGCGGTATGGGAATTATCGTATTATTTATTGCAATCCTTCCTCAATTTGCAATTGCAGGACGTCAGTTATTCTTCGCAGAAGCTCCGGGGCCTACCGAGGACAAATTCACACCGAGAATCAAAAGTACGGCTTCAGCTTTATGGAAAATCTATGCAGGACTAACTGTAATAGAAATTTTATTACTTAAATATTTCGGAATGAATTGGTTTAACGCTATATGTAATTCGTTTTCATCAATCTCAGGCGGAGGATTTTCGCCGTTAGAAAACAGCATTATCGGTTCATCTCACACTATTATGTGGATTATAACATTTTTTATGTTCTTTGCGGGCGCAAACTTCAACTTGCAGTATAAAGCCTGGACAAAATTTAATCCGCTTATTTTATTTAAGAATGAAGAGTTTAAAATTTATTTTGGAGCGGTTGTTTCAATAGCATTATTGCTTACGGTTTCACTGTTTTTAAACATGCACTACACCGTAGGTGACAGTTTTTCACACGCTTTTTTCAACGTATCATCTTTGGTTTCATCCACGGGTTTCTGCTCCGATAACTATGCAGACTGGGATTATGTAAGTAAAGTTTTATTGCTTGTCATTATGCTTTTTGGCAGTTCCGCAAGTTCTGCCGGAGGCGGTTTAAAAGTAATGAGATGGATGTTGATTTTTAAAATAATGAAGCTCGAAATGATGCGCATTCTTCACCCAAAAGCTGTTTATAATATTAAAATAGGAAATTATACAGTCTCTAAAGATATCCTGTACCAGACTTTAATGTTTGTATCTTTTTATTTTGCTCTTATTGCACTTTCTGCTCTGGTTGTCGCTATAATAGAAAAAAACACAATTGTCGCAGTTATTGGTTCTGTTGCTTCCATAGGAAACATCGGACCCGGATTCGGTCAAATTGGACCGCTTGGTAATTTCTCCGACCTGCACACCGTTACCAAATGCATATTTATCATAGACATGATTGCAGGGCGTTTGGAATTAATCCCATTCCTCGTATTATTCCAAAAGGATTTGTGGCTTATAAGGAAATAAGTTTATTCTTATACTTGCGCCTGAAAGTTTCCTTGATTTTGGGTAGGAACAATCTCTGTAGCTGTGCTTCTGGCGTTTTTAACAGCATCGACAACACTCCAAATTCCGACACCAATACCTGCAATCCACATTCCTGCTTTTCCAGCAAGAGTTTTTCCCAAATAACTGCCTGCTATACCGCCAAAGAAAAATCCTGCCGCTTTACCCCAGTCACCGTTTATTGCCTGTCCCAGACCGTTTACAAAAGCTGAAGCTATACCTACTCCCCACTTTTTGCCTGTTGAAGCTTCTCTTTCGTATTTTCTTTCTTCGTAATCAGGAAATCTTTTCACTGATACCAATTTCCCTTTATAATAAGGATTTTCGTGTTGAAAACTTGGTGATACGTTTGGATTAATAGCTTGAATTGACATATTTTACTCCTGCACATTACTAACTTCTATAAATATAAAAACACTTAATAAAAGATATTTGCTTTTTTATTAAGAAAAGTTTACAAATATAATGTTTAAATTAAATATAGACATTTGTTCATTAAAAATAGTTATTTTTTCGTAGTATAATCAATCTCAGAGGGGTTGATTATATGAATATTAAACTTATTTCAAAAATCGGAGTTATATTAGGATGTGTTTTAGCAGGATTTTTTATATTATTTTTGACACTTCCGTTTTTCATTAATATTGCTATTGATAAATATACTCCTAAAATTGCTGGCGAAATAAATAAAGCAACCGGACTCTCTGCAGGACTTGAAAACATTAAAATCGTAACAACTCCTAAGCTTACCGCAGGATTAAAAGTTAAAAAATTTGAATTATATACACCGAATAAAGAACCTATTTTTATAGCCGATGATTTTCAAATAAAAATGTCGCTCCTTCCGCTTTTAAACAAAAATTTAAGAATCGACACGATTCAGCTTAGTAATGCGGAAGCTACATTAAAATTTAACAAAAACGGCGAATTGGATTTGATGCAGTACATTCCGGAATCTCAATCGACGGACGGTGAAAATTCGGAACAAAACCAAACGCAGAATTTTCCGCTAAAATTATCAAACCACCTTCCTGATATTCATATCGGCAAAATTAAACTTACAATTACCGACGGAAAAGACAATTACGTTTTAAGCGGAAATAAAACCGACATAACAGAATTTGTACTGAATAAAAGTATAAAAATAAATACCTCGGGAAAATTTGATTTAAAAGAAAAAAATCAGTTTAACTTTGATATCAAACTCTTTAATAAAATCATGCCTGATGCTGATTTAAACGAACTTGTATTCAATCCCCAGCCAAAAGAAGAAAAACAGGAAACGCAAACTTTTGATATAATTTCTGCGCTAAAAGGTTTATATGATTATAATGTTACGGCTGATACCAAAATCGACTTAAAAACGGAGCCTGATAAAATAACAGGGACAATAGATATTGATAACGTATCGATTATAAACCTTCCCAAAAGTAATGCCGATTTGATATTTAAAGGAAATAATATTAATATTAGTTCAAATCTTTATACTGCAGAAAATGAAGTTTCAAAACTCTCAGGAAACATTACAACAGGGAAAAAGCCTTATATTGATTTAAACTTTAAATCCGATGCCGAAACATCAAACATTTTGAATATAGTCAAAAAAGCAGCTGTTATATTTAATATTAATGATTTACAAACACTAACCGCTAACGGAAAAATCAATGCGGATTTCAGCATCAAATCAGATACAAAAACCGTCAAATCAAGCGGATTTTTGAGAATCCCGAATGCAAAATTATACTACGGAGCGTATAAAATCGGAGTTGATAATATTAATGCAGATATTTCTCTTAATAACAATAATATAAATATTAATAATTTAGGATTCTCTATTCTTTCTCAACCATTAAGACTGTTTGGAACGATTTCCGAAGATGCTGTTAGCGATTTGCATTTAACCGCTGACAAACTTAACCTGAAAGGTCTTTTAATAGCACTCGGCCAAGCATCCTTAATGAAAGAAAATAAAGTAAATTCCGGCCTAATTTCAATGGACGTTATTATAAAAGGAAAACTTGATAAAATTAATCCGCTTATCAAAATTGATCTTTCAAATATTAATATCAAAAATACTCCTATGGATATAACATTAAAAGCGCCGTCTACAAAAATTAATATAACGTCAGACGGAAAAACATTTATGGGAAATGCCTCTTCTGATACGGTACAATTAATCAACCCGGCATTAAAAATTAATGTACCGAAAATCAATGCCAATATAAAAGAAGATGTGATAGAAATCACTCAAACACTTGTTAACATTGAAAAAAATAAAACGTATATACAAGGAAAAATTACAAATTTCCTAACCCCGAAAATAGGTCTGGATTTTATATCCACAGGGAACATAAAATCAACTCTTAACGGACATATAAACACCGAAAAACAAACCCTTGATTTAACATACGCTACGACAGACCTCTCTACAATAATAATTCCTTTGTTTGATAAATCGAAATTATCATTCTCTGGAAAAATCGGAATTACTGGAAATGTGATTAATCCTGTTATTACAGGCTCCGTTTTCGTTCCGGAAGTTATAATCCCTGAAATTCCGGTTGAAATGAAAAATATGAACCTTAAACTGAACGGAACTATTCTTCACGGCTCAGGTACAGTTGAAACATTTACATCCGGAGGAATTAAGGCGGAACACCTTTCAAGCGACTTTGTCTTAAAAGGTATGGATTTCTATTTAAATAATCTGAAGGGAAGTTCTTTTAGCGGAAAAGTTAACGGAAGCATAATATACAATCTGTCTAACGCAAAAACTTACGTTGATTTTAAAGGGAGTGGATTAAATGCAGAAAAAGCTATCGAAGGAGCTGCCGGTATAAAAAAAGCTCTGACAGGTTCTCTGAGTTTTGATACACAGCTCAATTTAACTGTTTTACCTGACTACAACTCAATGATGAAAACCGTTAAAGGAACTCTGAATTTTGACATAAAAAAAGGTGCTTTTGGCTCAATCGGAAGATTTGAAGGATTTTTAAACGCATCAAATATAGTAAGCAACGTTCTTCTGAAAAACACCGTATCTGCTATTACCAATGCTACAGGGCTTGCTACAACGGCAGAGTTTAATATTTTGGAAGGTAAAATGACACTGTCTGATGGCTGGGCAAATCTTAACCCGATAAAAAGTGCAGGGAAAAGCCTGTGTTACTATATAACAGGGAAATACAACATTATTAACGGTTCTACTAATGTCACTATTCTGGGAAGACTTGATGCTCCGATGGTTGCCAAGCTCGGCCCGATAGGCGAACTATCTGCAGACAAGATTTTGGGATATATCCCAAAATTTGGTGCTACAACAGCTAAAATTCTCAATTTTATGACAACTAATCCAAAAGGAGAAAAAGTTCAGGAAATTCCGGCTCTGACAAACGGAAGTACTAATTATAAAGATTTTAAGGTTTCGTTTAACGGCGGAATTGAAAGCACAAGTTCGATTAAATCGTTCAAATGGCTTTCTAATCCTGATTTAAGCGAATTAAACAATACGACATTAAAAGACAGTGTTAAAAATATTCAATCATCTTTCAGTTCTGACATAAAAACAACCGTTGACAGTGTTACAAACACTATAAACGTTCAAAAGAAGGCAATAGAAGACACTAAAAACGAGTTTAAAAACAGCGCGGAAGAAATTAAAAATCTTTTTAACAGTTTTAAACAGACCACGAAAACCGAAACGCCGCAAAATCAATCAGAAACTCAAAGCAATGTACAAACAGAAACTAAATCAGAACAGAATACACAACAAACCGAAGTGTCGGAATAAATATAAAACTTTACTTGTCTTTAATGGCGCTATATAATATTGGCATGGGGAAGTTTGATTTATTCAATAAATTTAATACCGCAGTTATTGTTTTGAATGAAAAAAAAGAAACGGTATTCAGAAATAACGTTTTCAAGCGTTCATTCAAAGATTTTGATAACGTAAAAAAGTTTTCACACAAACTTTATTACGAAGTTTGTGCTATCGATAGCAACGATGTAACGGTTCACTCACCCATACTTCAGGCATTGAATTCAAAAGAAGATTTTTGCGCACACGTAATTTATCAAACATCTTCTAATGATTATTCATATTACGATATGAATTCAACAAAAAAAGGAATTTATACGGTTATAATTTTAACGGACACGACAGCTAAAGTTAATCTTTATAATGTTCAAAAAAGAAATCAGGGACTTCTAAATAAATTAACAAGCATTGAAGAAGAAAATAAAAACTTGTCCAAAATCAAACTTCAAGCTCAATCACAAGCAATGAAGCTTTTACTCCTTAATAATATATCCAATATTATCAGAGAATCAATTGACTCTTCACGAATTCTGAAATCTGCACTTGAAGAATTATCCCAAATGTTCGGAGCGTTCAGAAGCTATTATGCATCCGCCGATAATAATGGTAAATACAAAATAAAAGAGAGCCTCAATAAGAAAGATGTGGGAAAAATAATATCTTTTGACAGTGACGTTGAAAATTATATAAAAAAATCAAAAGTATCCTGCCTAACCTGCAGAAAAGAATATACGGAAGCAGAACCTTTCAAAGAAAATGTACAGAGAATTGTTATGCCGATTTATCACCTGAACAGTTTAGTCGGAATAATTGTACTTTCCACAAAGCAAAAAATTAAGCTCGATGACACGCTGGAAGTTTTGGACGGTGTTTCTTCCCAATTGGGTAACGCAATAATTCAGGCAGAACTCTACAAAAAGAATGAACAAATGGTTAAAGACCTAACTAAAGCACTGGATGAATTAAAGGAAACACAACTTCAGCTAATAAACTCAGAAAAAATGGCATCCCTCGGTCAACTCGTTGCCGGAGTTGCGCACGAAATTAACACTCCTGTTGCCTCGATAAAATCTAATAACGAAATAACCAAAAAATTGATTTCCAAAATAGAAAACAAAGATATTTCCGAACTTTTTGAAGAAGTTAATAAAATTGATTCGGAAGCAATCGAAAGAATTAACAGGCTTGTTATTTCATTAAGAAAGTTTGTAAGACTTGATGAAGCAGAGCTGCAGGAAGCAGATATAAACAAAGAACTTGACTTAACACTTGATTTAATAAGACATGAAACAAAAAACAGAATAGACATTATAAAAAATTACAGTAATATTCCTCCGATTAAATGCTATCCCAATATGCTAAATCAGGTTTTTATGAATATACTTGTAAATGCAGTGCACGCAATAAAAAACAAGGGTACAATAACTATTGACACAGCATTCAAGAAAAAAAGCTTAATCGTAAAAATTAAAGATACCGGATGCGGTATAAAAAATGTGGACAAAATTTTTGATGCTGGATACACAACAAAAGGAGTCGGCGTAGGAACAGGTCTTGGGCTTGCAATATCACAAAAAATAATAGAAAAACACAAAGGCAAAATTGATGTAAAAACAGAAATAAATAAGGGCAGCGAATTCTGTATTACTATCCCCAGTGAGTAATAAATGTTACAATTGGTTAACTTGTGTTTTTGTTGATATAGAAGAGTTCCAACCATATTTACAAGTTAACAACAATTATGTTTTGTAAAAATTTACACGAGACCAGACATAAAAATGCAAAAATATGATATATTGTTATTACCGAGATTAAGTGTAAATTTTACCCTAAATCAGGGAATGTAACAAAAAATTTACAAATCCGACAAAAAAAGCAATTTTTAGAAAATAGAAAACTTTATATTACTGTGTAGAAGTTAGATATTCCATGATGTATTGGAGGTACAGTGTATGGCAATTACAGTGAACAGCAAGAAAAAACAAGTCAAAAAGACTTTTCAGGAACTTATTAATGATTTAATGACATCAGGTTCTGAAAAAGTCAGATATAATGCTGCTCGTGTTTTAGGTGAAATGGGTGATTCAAAAGCAGTTGAACCGTTAATCAATGTTTTAAAGAATGACAAAAACGGTTCTGTTCGTTTATATGCTGCAAGAGCATTAGGCGAACTTGGTGACACAAAAGCTACAGAACACTTAATAGAATCATTACGCGAAGACAGAAATGTCGACGTTAGAGTTCGTGCTGCAAGAGCTTTGGGACGCTTGGGCGGTAAAATCGTTGTTGAACCGTTAGTAGAAGCATTAAATGATGAAAATTCACAAGTTTGCATTACTGCAACAGATGCTCTTATCGAAATCGGTGATGTTGCAACAGATGCATTAATGAACTCTTTAGACCACGAAAAAGTTAACGTTAGATGCGATGCTACAAGAGCTTTAGGCGAAATCGGCAACAAAAAATGCGTTGATAAAATTATTAAAATGTTATATGACGAATGGGTAAATGTTAGAATTTACGCAGTAACTTCTTTAGGAAAATTGAATGACAGAAAAGCAGTTCCTGCGTTAATTGATGTTATGAAAAACCGTTCTGAAAATGATTTGGTAAGAGCAGGTGCTGCTGCTGCACTTGGCGTTCTTCGTGACCAAAGAGCTCTTCTTCCTTTAAGAGAATTAATTATGGAAGCAGAAGAATTAGGTGAA
>Ga0247610_10007160_pt1 | contig 11490 bp, 8 predicted proteins | sample 174DNAGHGhighgp2_FD_193483 | JGI IMG/M metagenome (GOLD analysis project Ga0247610, IMG submission 193483) | Sheep rumen microbial communities from Palmerston North, Manawatu-Wanganui, New Zealand - 1742 DNA GHGhigh gp2 | ecosystem: Host-associated > Mammals > Digestive system > Stomach > Rumen ...
CGGATACAGCTACTTATGCTGTAAATGCTGGTACAGCCACAGAAGCAAATCATGCAGAATTAGCCAGTACAGCAGATTATGGAATTAATGCCGGTACAGCTACAGAAGCAAATCATGCTGAATTAGCAGATACAGCTACATATGCTGTAAATGCTGGTACTGTTTTACAAGCTGCACATTCAGATGAATCTGATCATGCTACTAATGCTGATACTTCAACTTATGCTGTAAATGCTGGCACTTCAGATTATGCTACTAATGCAGGTACTGCTGATCATGCTATTAATGCTGATACAGCTACATATGCATTAAATGGTGGTACTAGTACAGATGCTGAGCATGCTGTAAATGCAGATACAGCTACATATGCTGTAAATGCCGGTACATCTTCTGCAGCTGAAAAATTAACTAATTCTGTAACTATTGATGGCTTTCAGTCTGATTTTTCACAAAATCAAAATTCAATAGCTCATTATTATGAATGCGATAGTAATGCTGACGAAGCTGTAAAAGTTGTATACGCAGCTAATATTAAATTAATAAATGGTGCAAGAATTATTGTTAAATTTCCAAAAGGAAATACATGTGATCCAGTTAATTTAAAATTACAATTAAATTCTAATGATCCTAAAGACATAAAATATAATAGCGGACCTTTACCAAAAGCTTCTTCTATACAGGTTAACAGTGTAAAAGAATTTGTATATTACAATAACTGTTTTCATATTATAGGTGATATTGACCAATATAAAGAATACTTTGCTAGAGATGGTGTATCTTATGATACTTCTACCAGTGCTTTTTATAATTCTGGTGTAAGAGCAATAGTTGCAAGTTCTGTACCTGGTAATATAAATGTAAATACTAATGGTAGTACAGCAAATATAGAAGTATTAGATGCTCCATTAGCTATTAAAAATATTACTAGAGAAGAGGGTACTAATACATTTACTGCCACATGTTTAAATGGTTCTACATTTAACTTTTATCAGAAAGATACATTGTACAATTTCTCAGGTGTATCATTTGTTTCTGGTGATCAGTCTACTGGAACACATGATGCTAATGCTGCTACAGAAAATGGTAATTATGATTATTCTTCTAATGGACCTGCAACTTCTATAGGTGCTAGTGCTAATAATGGTGCTTTATTTGTAGCTTCTAAATCTACATCTTATGTTGCTCAGATAGCTCAGAATTATAGCAATGGTGCATTATTTGTAAGAGGTAAAGATAATGGTACTTGGTCTTCTTGGAGACAAGTTGCATATCAATCTGATATTACCACATTACAATCAAATTTCCAGGCTGGTGTTGATAGCGTATATGACGCTATTGTAGCTGAGGGGACAACACCTGCTAGTAAATCCCTTAGCGATGTTGTATCTGGTATCACAACAATGTCTACTGATAGATATAATGCTGGTACAGTTGATGGATATAATACTAAGAAAAATCAATTAACTGGTACATATACTCCTAGCAGTAACGGTTCTGGTCTTGATATGGGTGCTGATCATACGTATAGGTACGTGAATACTAATACTGTATATAATGCTGGTACTGCTACTGGTTATACTTCAGGTTATAATGCTGGTACTACAGATGGTTATAATACTAAGAAAAATCAATTAACAGCTACTTATACTCCTGGCAGTAATGGTAATAAACTTGATATGGGTGCTGATCATACGTATAGGTACGTAAACACTAATACTGTATATAATTCAGGTACAACCGATGGTTATAATACCAAGAGGAATCAGTTGACAGCTACGTATACTCCTAGCAGTAATGGTAATAAGCTTGATATGGGTAGTAACCATTCATATCGGTACGTAAATACTAATACTGTATATAATGCTGGTACTGCTACAGGTTATACTTCAGGTTATAATGCTGGTACTACTGCTGGCTATAATACTAAGAGAAATCAGTTAACAGCTACGTATACTCCTAGCAGCAATGGTAATAAGCTTGATATGGGTAGTAACCATTCATATCGGTACGTAAATACTAATACTGTATATAATAGCGGATATAATAATGGTACTAAAAATGGTTATAGTTCTGGATATAACGCTGGTACATCTGCTGGTTATAGTTCTGGATATAACGCTGGTACTGCAGCTGGTTACACATCTGGTTATAATCAAGGAAAAAGTGATGGACGAGCTGAAATTCAGTTTGTTGAAAAGACGTACCATCTAACACCTACTAGTGAATACTATGCTGAAGGATATGTTGATTCTACTTACGGTTCTGGCTGGTATTCTTATTTGATATATACCGAAAATGTAATAGGTAACGCTGCAGCCAATTTAAATGGATTTAAAATAGATTATGCTAAAGATGTAAGAAATACATATCATAGATTACAAATAACAGTACAACCTGCTGGTGCAACACCTGGTGCTAAATTTAAACTTAGCGATGGTCCTTGGGTAAATATAATGCTTGTTAAAAGGGGTTAATATTATCATTAATAGGAGGGATTATATATTCCTCCTATTTTTTTTGTTATTTATAATAAGGAAAACACTTGTTTAATATCTTATAAAGGAGATAATTATATGAAAGATATAATAGATGATATTATCAGACCTTTCTTTTCTATTATAGTTCCTTGCTATAATAGCAAGCCTGAAAGAATAAAAGAATTATTAGATTCTATAATAAAAGCTGGTTGTATAGATGATACTGAAATTATTATATCTGATGATAGATCTACAGATAAGAAATATTTAGAAATAGTAGAAGAATATAAAGAAAAGTTTTATAATTTTATAGTTTCTGAAGTTCCTGATATAAATGAAGAGGGAATAGAGCTTATTCATTGTCCTGGTAATACCAGAGAAAATGGTGTCAAAAATGCCTCAGGTAAATGGATTACATTTATAGATCATGATGATCTATTAGAGAAAGATGCTCTTATCAAAGTAAAAGATGCTATAGAAAAGAATAATGAAAAATATTTTGTTTGTGGCAATTTTTATCAAATAGATCCATATACTAATGATAAAAAAGAAGAGATGATTCATACATCAAACTGGATGCATGCTAAATTTTATAATTTAGATAATCTGTGGAAAGCTTATGATTTTCATTTTAAAACAAATTTATTTGGTAATGAAGATATAGCTATTTCTTCTAAAATGCATTGTGTATGGTCAAGACTTAATAAAAATTTAAATTCTAAATATGATAATATTCCTACATTGTGGATAGAAGACTTTTTATATATTTGGAGATCTTGGAATGATAGTACTTCAAATGTTATGTATAATGGCAAGAATTATATGGAGAAGTTTTTTAATAATTATATGAATGCCACTATTGATGTATATATAGATGACTATAATAACTTGAAAGATAGTAGTCAGCTTGGAACTTATGAGATTGATTTTCATAAAATGATGCATGCTGATGTTATTCTTTATATGTATTTTTATCTTCAGTCTTTTAAATTTAATCATAATGACGATTATGATTTAAATATTGCTTTTTCTATAAAGAAGCATATAAAAAATTTCTATAAAAGATTTAATTCTAATTCTATAGATCTTTATAATTTCATTGATAATTATCACGGTAGAGGTAAATGGTATAATGACGTGAGAGACTCCGTAGAGCATGGAGTTGGACCTTTTATTGAGATTGATTCTTTCTTTGATTTTATATCTAAATAAGGAGATAAATATGGAAAATAAAGACAATAGAGCATTTTTCTCTGTTATAATTCCTTGCTATAATAGTAATCCTGATAAAATAAAGGAACTAATGGATAGTATTATTGAAGCGGGTTGTCAATATGAAACGGAGATCGTTGTATCTGATGATAGATCTTTTGAAAAAGAATATATCAATACTATAGAAGAATATAAAGATAAATTTTATGATATTAAAATTGTCGATGTACCTACGAAAGATATTAACGGTACTATTCTTATTAACAGCCCTGCAAATAATAGAGAAAACGGTGTTAGAAATTCTACAGGTAAATGGATTACATTTGTAGATCATGATGATCTGTTAGAGAAAGATGCTCTTATCAAAGTAAAAGATGCTATAGAAGAAACAGGTGAAAATTTTATTGTATATAGTAATTTTAAAATACTAGATATGGTTACAAATGAAGAGAGAATATTAGAAGGTGAAGATATATGTAATTGGCTACATGGCAAATTTTATAATTTAGATAATTTCTGGAAAGCTTTTGATTTTCATTTTAAAACTAATATTCAGTCCCACGAAGATATAGCTATAGCTACAAAAATGAAATGTATATGTAATAGGTTTATTAGCAAATTATTATATCCTGATATATGTACATATGTATGGAGAAAGTGGCCAAATAGTGTTTCCCATATTAGATCAGATTTTGGTAGAAATTTTGTAAAATACATATATGATTATTTTTATGATTTTATTAAAGCTACAATGGAAACATATGTAGAAGATTATGATGATTTATTAAATAAAAATAATCTTACTGATCAAATTTGTGAATTTCATAAAAATTCACAAATTGATATAATATTATATATGTATTTTTATATTCAGGTATTTAAATATAATTATACTGTAGACTTTAATAATAAATATGAAGCTGAAGTTAAATATCATATTCATCAATTCTATAAGAGATTTAATATGAATCCAGTTATATTATATGATTATGCATGTACATTAAATGATACTGGGTATGAAATATGGTTTACAACAGTAAGAAAATCAGTTTTAAATCATATGGGATTATTTATAGAAACTGATTCGTTTTATGATTTTATTTCAAAATAATATCTAGGAGGAATGAAATGGATAATATAATAAATGAGACAATTTCTGAAAATAATAATAGACCTTTCTTTTCTATTATAATTCCTTGCTATAATAGCAAGCCTAATTTAATATATGAATTATTATGTAGTATTGCTAGGGTTCATGATAGTAATGATATTGAAGTTATTATTGTAGATGATAGATCTGAAAATAAAGAATTCTTAGAAGTAGTAAAAGAATTTAATAAGAATTCTGAATTTGAAGGTGAATATAAATATAATAAATTTGAAGACCATGATCCTTATAAATTAAATATAGTTGTTACAGAGATTCCTGATACAAGAATAGATCTTATTCATTGTCCAGGTAATACCAGAGAAGCTGGAGTTAAATTAGCAACAGGTGAATGGATTACATTTGTAGATCATGATGATCTTCTTATAAATGATTCTTTTACAAAAGTAAAGAATGCTATTATAGAAGGAAACGAACAGTATATTGCAAGCGCTAATTTTATTGAAATTAATCCTATTAATAATGAAATTGGACGTAATTTTATTCATACAGCAAACTGGATGCATGCTAAATTTTATAATTTAGATAATTTCTGGAATGCTTTTGATTTTCATTTTTCTGAAAATTTATGTACACATGAAGATATTGCTATTTCTTCTAAAGTAAATTGTGTATTATATAAACTCGGTAAACAGCATCCATTATACATTGAAGATTTTGTATATGTATGGAGATCTTGGCCTGATAGTACCTCAAGAAGTATGTATGATGGTAGATTGTTTATAGATACACATTTTATCGATTATGTAAGATCTACTATTGATGTATATAAGGAAGATTATATTGAATTTCTTGATAAAAATAAAGATAGAGATGAAGAATATAAAAATAGACAAGGTGCATTTTATGCTAAAATGTATATCGATGTAATATTATATATGTATTTTTATATTCAAGCATTTAAATTCTATAATAAATATAATTATGATATGAATAATATTTTTATTGCTAAAAGTAAAATTAGAGAATTTTATAGAATTTTTAATCTTAGTCCGGAAATGGTATTGCAGTTGGTATCTGAAAATGGATGGTATAATTCTGTAAGAGATTCAGCTAGAAATTCTACAGGTAATATTGTTGAATGCGAGACATTTTATGATTTTATTGCACATTAAGGAGAAACAAATATGAATCCAAAATATGAAGAAAATGTATTATCCGGTGAGCCTTCTATAAAATTGGCCATCAGACCTTTCTTTTCTATTATAATTCCTTGCTATAATAGTAAACCTGATAGAATAGAAGTATTATTAGAATCTATATTTAAACAATCTTATGATGTACCTTTGGAAGTTATACTTGTAGATGATTGTTCTCCAGATACATCATATTTTGATACTGTAAAGAAATATGCAGAAAAAATGTGTATTAGACAGATCAAAACAGATCCTGATTCTGTTCATTGTCCAGGTAATACTAGAGAAGCTGGAGCTAATATAGCTGTTGGTCAATGGATTACATTTTCTGATCATGATGATGAATTTGTTGTAGGTGGTTTAAAGAAAGTAGCAGATGCTATTTTAAAGAATAAAGAGAAATATTCTGCTTGGGCTAACTTTAATGAAGTTGATCCTATAACTAAGAAAGTACATAGAGAGATGATTCATACAGCAAACTGGATGCATGCTAAATTTTATAATTTAGATAATTTCTGGAAAGCTAGAAATATTCATTTCAAAAAGGATCTTATAACTCATGAAGATATTTATGTATCTACCTACACCAGATTCTGTTTGCAAGAATTAAATAATAAAGGACCTTTATATATAAATGAAACTACATATCTCTGGAAAGCATGGAGCGATACAGTTTCAAGAACTAAATATAATGATAGAAATTTCTTGGAAAAATTCTTTAGTGATTATATAGCTTCTACTGCTAGAGTATGTATGGATGTATATAATGATCCAGCTTTCTTAAATAAAGAAAGATGTATTAATGGATGCATTGATTCATATTTGTTCATGTATTTTTATATCCAAGGATTTAAGTTCCAAAGACCTGAAGATTATATACAAGATAATGTTAAATTAGCTTCTTATTATCTTAAGGAAATATTGGATACTTGTAATATAACTAAAGAGTATATAATAGAAAAAGTTTCTAAATATAATGCTAAATGGTATAATAAAGTACGTGAAGCTGCTATTGTCGGAGTTGGTGAATTTATGGAATCTGATACCTTGAGAGAGTTTATGGAATACTAATAGCCTGAACATTAGTATAATCAATTAAAAGGAGGATAATAATTATGCCTGTAATGGATACTTATTCAAAAATACGTCCTCGTAGAGCAACAGCAGAAGAATGGCAGTTGATAAATCCTGTATTAATGAGCGGTGAATGGGGTGTTGAATTCCCTAATGATGGTATTGGTTCTGGCTTATGTAAATTTAAATTCGGTGATGGTGAAAAAGCTTGGAATGATTTACCTTATGCTTTTAATGCAGAAGCTGCTAGTGCTATCTATGGCGGTACAGTTACTGTTTGGCATGACATTTGGCTTAGAACAGGTACTACTGAAGAATGGTTAGCTGCTAATCCTGTATTAGGATACGGTGAAATAGTTTTTGATATCACCAAATTAGATCTTAAAGTAGGCGATGGTGAACATAATTTTAGTGCTATACCTTATATAGCTGCCAGAGATGAATTTGATTATGATTTTGGCGATATTAGTGAATCCATATAATATCAGCCAGTGGATCATAGCATCCACTGGCTTAAAAATCACATAATATTAATGTATTCTAATAAAGGAGGATAATATTATGCCTATAAATCCGAGTTTAACAGATGAAGAGGAAGAAAGATATGTTCTTAGACCTTATAGAGGTAAAGAATCAGATGCAATTGATCAAAATATTTTGCTTAAGCGTGGCGAATTATTTATTGAATATTTAGATGAAGGTATTGGTAAAGGTATTGGTAGAATTAAGATTGGTGATGGTGTTACTCCTTATAGAACTTTACCGTACTTTATAGATCAGACTGATATTTCAGATAGTTTTCTTAAGAAATTTATTGCTTCAACTGTAACAGATGATACTGATTTATTAAATATGATTACTAATGATGTAGATCTTGCTACAATTACAGCAGTTGAAAAGAAATTATTTGAAAACAGAATTGCCAATGAGGTTGATTTTGGAACAAGTATATCTTCATTGGTAGAGCAAATTGGTAAAAATACTAGCAGTATTTCTACATTATGGTCTACTGCAATTGATAATACTGGTAATAATGACAAAGGCGATGGCTCAAATAATGGTACTACGCAAAGTGCTACAGCAAATACTTCTTTAAGGGACGATATAAATTCATTATGGGATACTACATTTAACAATGCGTCTACTGGTATAGGTAACCAAAGATTACGTACAATTGCTGATAATTTAAGCTCAAGTGTTAGTGATATTAATACCACAGTAAGCAATCATTCTAGTTCCATTGGCACTTTATGGTCTACTGTTATTGCTAGTACATCGCTGAATAACCAAGTATTAAGAGATGATATTACAGATCTACAGGAAGGCGGTGGAGCTGCTGGTACTGCTATTGCTAAATTGAATAGCACTGTATTTGAAAATACAGGTAATAACCAACCTGGTAATGCCCAGGGATCTGGTATGTCTACAGTAGCTAAATTAGCAAGTACTTCTTTGCGTCAAGATATTAATACATTATGGTTAGAAGTATTTCAAAATCAAGCAAATGGTGTTGGAAATAAGAGATTGTCAGCTAATATTCAGGATCTTAAAACAAATTTCCAGGCTGGTGTTGATAGCATTTATAATGCTATAGTTGCTAGGGGGACAACACCCGCAAGTAAATCCCTTAGCGATGTAGTTGCTGGTATTGGACAAATTGAGACTACCCATACTACTACTTATACCCCAACTGAAAGAAAATCTAATTGTGATATGGGTGTAAAGCATTATAATAGATATGTAAATACAAATTCTGTTCCAAACTATAATGATGCTACATATCCTGCAACTTCGCGTAGTAATGCTATAGATATGGGTGTTACAAATACCTATAGATATGTAAATACATCCGGTGTTCCTAACAATAATTATGATACTTATACTTTCCCGGCAAATGATACAGGTGGTACTAAAGATCTTGGTGCTACTAATGTAGTACAGAAGGTAAATGCTAGTAATGTATATAATAAAGGTGTTACGGATGCCGATGCAAGAGTTAATACATCAAGTGCTAGTTATGTTGCTGGCGTGGCTGCAGGCCAACAAGAAATTGTTGATTTCCACAATTTTATGACTCGTATATATACTGGAGAAAATGAGAGTGTAGATATTACTATTTATAATAATACCGGTCATAAACTTTCTGTTTGTGCTTGGAGAAATATGAAAGGTGATAATCAAACAGCTACAGTAAATGGAAATAATATTCCTGGAGCATCATGTCAATCTGGTATTGAATTTCCTAGTGGAACAAATATTAAAATTTATCAGGACAGTAGACAAACGGCGGATGGGGATTCCGGAGAAGTTTTTATAGCTATAGTAGGAAAGTATTCTAATAAGACAGATACTAGAGAATATCCTGATTATAGTGCAACTGGTGTTATTACATTTACTTAATTTATTATTTAATAATTTAATATCACCTAGGCATATTGCCTAGGTGATTTATTTTTATATTGTCCATATAATCGGTACTTCATCATTAGCTGTGCTTACTCTAGCATCATTCATTTTTTCTACTATGCTTTCACGTTTATCTGCAATACTACGTAATTCATCTAATTTAAGATCTATATCAGCAAATGCAGTTTGAATACCATCTATATATTTAATTCCTAATAAAAGATTAGCTACATCACTATAGCATAAATCTTCAAAAATACTCATTTTTGTAGGAGATATAGTAGATATATTTGAATGCTCTACTAATAATACTACTACAAATCTATCTAATTGATAACTTATATTACCAAATCCAACTAATCTAAATCTATCAGGATATTGGAAATCTATATAAATTCCTCTATTATATAATGATGCTAAATCTGCATTCATTTGTAAAGATACTACACTATTAAGTGCTTCTACGGGACAGATATTAGCACCTGGCCAATAGTTCATAGTAACGCCTCTACCAAGAGAAGAATTAAATTGACTATGATCCGTCCAGTCTATATCTTTCATTCCTAATAACTTTACACCTTGTAATACATCTTCTTTAATATAATACCATAAATTTCCGGATTCATCTTTCTTGGTATCACAAGTTTCATTATTTACCAATAATTTAAAATGATAAGGAAAGTTTCTTGAGAATTCTGGTAAACTATCTTCACATATAGTCTCATACCATTTATTTCTATTAAATAATTCTGTCTTATTTAAATAAGGCTCAAGCATTCCTAATTGTAAATGTCTTGATACTTTATTTAATAATCTAGTAATTTCATTTGAATGAGCCATAATAAATATACCTCCTTACTAATTTCTTTCAATTATCATTATGTGCCAATATCCTCAACATCTTTATAATTATATTGCTTCTAAACCACTATATTTTGAAAGGGGATAGAATAATGATTAGTAAAAATATTGGATATATTATACTTGAGGGTGAAACCTCTAATATGAATTCAATGCAGTTAACACCAAAGACAATTAATGGTAAAGTAGTCGGTAAAGGTATTTTACAGACTGCTAATGAAAGAAATCGTAATGGTCGTTGGTACTGTAAGGAGGAATTATTTGCTCAGTTAAAATCTCCTCGTATTATTGAATTGCTTGAAACTGGTACTCTTATTGCTCAATGTGGACATCCGATTGGGCCTGGTACTGAATCTTTACAGGTACAGTCTACACTGAATCCTGTACTTCGTTGTGCAAGATTCTTACAATTGTGGACTGAAGGTATGGATATTTGGGGTGAATTTGTTGGTACTAATAATGATCTTGGTTTGGCATTTGATGCTGATTTAAAAGAAGGTATTCGTCCTGCATGGTCATTAAGAGCTTTAGGTTCTATTGAAGAAACTAGTAGAGGTGCAGAAGTACATAATCTTAAAGTTATTACTTGGGATAGTGTATATTATCCTTCTCATACTAGAGCATATACTCAGGGACTTGTATATGAAAGCGCAGTTCCTGGAGATAGACCTAAAGTAATAGAAAGTAAATTATATTCATTGTCTGAATCAGCTGGTAATAATATTGAATTGGGCTCCAGGCCTAATATTATTCCTATAACTAATGAGTCTGTAATTAACTTTGTACAAGATCAATCTCATAATATGAAATTTGTTAAAGAATGCTGCGATTTTATGTACGATAGTATTTCTGTAAATGAATCTGGTTCTAAGGCTATTTTAAGAGATAAGTCTACAGGTGATACTATTGTAATTAATCTTGAATCTTATGTACATAATGAGATTATGAACTATGCTGCAGAAATGAGTAAATATTATGAATAAGAATTTCCCTGTAGGGTTTAACCCTACAGGGTATTTTGTCATATTTGAATTTATTAATTATATATTATAAATATGAATAATAGATAGAGTATCTATTATGGCAGACGAAAGGATGTTCGAGTCCATCCGGAAAGGTCACTATGACCAAGCTAAAGATATTGGAATGATCATCG
>Ga0247610_10007161_pt1 | contig 11490 bp, 21 predicted proteins | sample 174DNAGHGhighgp2_FD_193483 | JGI IMG/M metagenome (GOLD analysis project Ga0247610, IMG submission 193483) | Sheep rumen microbial communities from Palmerston North, Manawatu-Wanganui, New Zealand - 1742 DNA GHGhigh gp2 | ecosystem: Host-associated > Mammals > Digestive system > Stomach > Rumen...
TAAGTTTTACATCAAAAGGGGTTGAGCATTACAAAGGAAAGGTTTATGAGGCTTTTGAAATTAACTTGTCTTTATCTCTTTTAGTAAAAACCGTGTCTATTTGGTTGGTGTTTAGAAAAAACAAAGACATAACTTATAAATGCGATGTACTATATTGTGAGGAGTTAAAACAAGATGACTGATTTAACAGAACAATGGAAAAAAGGCGAACTGCCTGAGGGCGTATATTATTGCGATACTGGAAATACCGTAGAAACACTATTTACGTGGGGAAAGAATTATCATCAACTTACAAATAATAAAGATGAAGTCTATATTCCTGAAATGGACGATTGCGAAGTCCTTGCACCTGTGCCGAGTTATGAGGAATACTTAGAGAGCGAATCCCACTGTGCTGTTTATAGTGAGTTAAATAAACAGCTGAAAGAGCAAAATGCACAGCTCAAAGAACTGCTGAAAGAGTGCAGAAATATTCTTAAAGAACAGAATTTTTATAGAAACACCCCTGTTGAAACAGATACAGCATACAGAACACGTTGCTTAAAAAAACAAGAACTTTTAACTAAAATAGATGAGGTTTTAAAATGAAAAATTTTATTTTAGGATATTTTACCGGTTATGGTTTAGCAAGTTTTATTTTTGATATTTGGGATTTAATAAAATGATGATTTATTGCTGCACCTGCGAAAAGGATATTGATTGCAAATTGGTAAAAGGCAATGTGGTTTATCCACACCGGCCGGATTTGGCCGAAAAAAACTTTTATATATGCCCAAAGTGCAAGCAATACATTGGCTGCCACCCAAACACCGATAGGCCGCTTGGCGTTATTCCTACACAGGAAATGAAAAAAGCGAGAATGATTATCCACGGCCTTATTGATACGCTGTGGAAAAACGGTATAATATCACGCGGCAAATTATACCGGTTAATTGCAAAAGAATTAAATATCAAGCAATATCACACCGGTTGGACACGGTCAATTGGCCAATGCCGGCAAGTATATCGCGCCGCATCAAAAATTATAAAGGAGTTAAATAAAAATGCCAAGAATAAATCAAAATAATCGTGACTTTATTAGCTTGCTATCCGACTTTCTGCAGTTTTACAATACAAATTTACTGCAAGAAGACGCTTCAAATAATGATTTAATGAAAGAACTTCAACACCAAAACAAAGATTATCTTGAAAACATATTAACAAAACTTAATAATATTGAAAAAAGAATTGAAAGGTTAGAAAATGACACTAGACGAGATGATTAAAGAGGCCGACCGTGAAGTCGCCATGCGCAAAAAATGGTATCCGCAATGGGTGCAAACCGAAAAAATAAAACAGGTTGACGCAAATTATAGGCTTGAAGTTATGCAATGGATTGCCGACACACTGCGTGACCTTAAAGATTTTCAACAAAAAATTAACACGCGCTTTGATAAGGATTTACTGAAATGAGTAATCTTTTGCAAAAAATTGAAGAACATAAAAAGTTGTTTCCTTTGGCAGATCTATCCGGCCAATTATTAAAACTAGAAGAAGAATTGAATGAAGTTGAAATCGCCGAAACTTTACAAGATAGAATTGAGGAAATCGCCGACTGCATTATTTGTTGTATTGGTATTTACAGATTTGCACCGCAAACCGCTCGTTTTATAATAAAATCAATTTTACAACAAAACGATGATCATATTCCGGAAATTTACGATGCTGTTGAAGCTAAATGGAAAATCAATCTTGACCGGAAGTGGGAATATAAAAACGGAAAATACCATCATGTTTAAGATTTTTAAAAAATACAAAATTGCTTTAAAAGCTTTACAAGATATTGCTTCAACAAAATATGATATGAATAAGCTTGTGTGTATTGCAATTAAAGCGTTAAACGATATTGACAGTTTAAAATAAAGTATTATTATAATCAATGAACAAGATATTTTTTATCTTGCGTCCTATAAAAAAGCTTATATTCGGCGGAATTAAAAAATCCGCCGAATTTTTATCTTCCATTGTTAATACTCCTTAATATTTGTTGATTATGCCTAAAGTGTGCATCAATACCCTCATTGCGCACACACCTGAAATGCGGCTGAAGTTTAAAATCTTCAGCCATACTTATTATCAAATTTTCGCAGAACTCTTTTAATTCTTCGCCCTTGTGGGCGCAGATGACGTAATTGTATTTTCTTGGGATTATAGCATTCCACACACCATCAACCCTTGAAACATAAACATCGGTCTTTTTTAGCCGTTCCGCTCGCTTGGCATCACGCTCTTGCTGTTCTGCCGGATAATCCGAAAAAGGTAGTCTTAACTGTGTCATCTTTGCGCCTCGTCTAACTGGATTGCGCACTCTACATAATCGCCGTATGTGATAGCTGTATCTATGCAGTTATTTACTATTTTTACGTTTTTTGGCTTCGTTGCGCACCCGTTCATCAACCAGAGTATTCCAACAATCACAATCACTTTTAACCGTTTTAACAACGGTTCTAACCTTTTCGATTTTTTCGCCAGCTCTTTGTTGCGCTGTGTTATACTCTGATATTGCATTTTCATACCCCTTTATTTGCGTTTCCTGTACACTAATTTTGTTTTCAGCATTGGTTAATTGTTTTTGACGTGAATCGCTCTGTAACTTGAAAAAAACCGCTACAGCGATTGCAATTAAAAGACTAATCAATAGAATCCGGTTCAGCACTTTTATCTTCCCTATAGTTTTCTTGAACATCTCCGTCTTTAAGCCAAACAGAACTACCCATATTTTCCTCATCGGTTATACGGATAAGGTTGTAACCATCTTCTGCGTTTAAGATGTCCATTGTTTCAAGAATTTCAGCACCCTCTGGCACTTCTCCGGCAACATAGACAATTCCATTATATTTATATTTGTAACATTGTGTAATAAACATTTTTACTCCTTAAATTAAGATGTTGCAGGTAAATCAAAAGCACATACTACATAACCACTCGTTCCACCAAATAAAGGGTAACCAGTTAAATTTGATATTGTACTCTCTAAATTAGATGGAAAATGTAAAGTGTGAGTTGTTGTATTACCTGTAGTAGCTAACATACTATTAAATTGATTCACATTGCTCCCAAAACTTGTTGTAGTTAAAGCAGGGAAATAAACATCGGTTAACGATGTGCAAGCAGAGAACATATAATAACACCCATTAGACCCACTTATTGTAGTTAAATTAGGAAATGATACAGAGGTTAATGATGTGCAATAATATAACATACCATAACACCCATAAGACCCAGTTATTGTGGTTAAATTAGGAAATGATACAGAGGTTAATGATGTGCAACGATTGAACATATAATAACACCCATTAGACCCACTTATTGTAGTTAAGCTAGGAAATGATATAGAGGTTAATGATGAGCAACTAGAGAACATATTATAACACCCATAAGACCCACTTATTGTAGTTAAGCTAGGAAATGATATAGAGGTTAATGATGAGCAACCAGAGAACGTATAATAACACCCATAAAATCCACTTATTGTAGTTAAATTAGGGAATGATACACTTTTGACCCTGCTAAGTACAAATCTATAGTAAAGTCCATAAGAAGCTACATCTGTAACACCTGTAAATAATAAATCGGGCATTTCTACTGATGGTTGTAAAACTCCATTAGCGTCTACATTGCCTAAAAATGTATCAATACTTGCACCATATTTTCTACTTACTACATTAACATTTGCTGTTGCGTAATTTGTGACATCGGTTGTCCCATTTGTAGTAATAGATATAGTTCCTGTTGGAGTAATACCACTCGGAATACTTGCTATTGCTGTCGGCATATTTGAAAGATTTTGCGTTGCAGGTAAAGTTCCACCTTTATTTGAGATGGCCGTATAGGCATCTGCCACTCTACCCTGCGCCGCCGTTATTGCACTTGCTATACTCATTTTAACCTCACAATGCGTTAATTAAAGTTTCAATATCACCACAAGTATCGTAGAACAATTTTGCACCGACTGTTTCAGAGTTTGTTGAGCTTGATGATACAGATGTGGCAATCGGTAAACGACCACTTGGTATTTTACCATCAGAACCTAACATCTTCCAGTTGTTTGATACTGATGTACTTACATAAAAGCTGCTAGCTTCTGAGTTTGTTCCGTATGCTCCTAACTGAATCGCATAATTAGCTGTTGCACTGGCACTATCTCCTATTGCAACACTAAATCCACTACCTCCGGCAGTTGCCGAATAGCCAATTGCAATACCATACGAGGCTGTTGCTCTAGCATAGTATCCGATACTTATTCCCCCAGTATTTAGTACAGATGATGATGCCCCAACGTTTACTGAATAATCTTCCGATGTTGCAGAACCATTAACAGTTAAAGAGCTTGTGCCAGTTGCAGTATTAATTAAAGTAGGACTTATAACACTTATAACATCGTTTGTTATATCAATACCGGTTCCGGCAGTGTATGAACCTCCGCCACCGCCGCCTGCATCAAATGCGATTGTTTGATTACTTGACTGATTAAGCGTAATCGTTCCTTTTGTCGTTCCGCCCTGTGTAAATGTAATTGTCGGATTATTAACTGTTGGAATTGTTGGCAACAAAGAACTTATATCAACACTTCCGTTGGTTGATGTTGATTCAATTGTTGTTGTCCCGTTTGTAAACGTAACTGGAATGAAAAAATTTTTATTAGTAAAACTGGCATGATAAGGAGCTAAGATATTTATTCCTTTAGCCCAATATCTAAATCCAACATAACCAGCATAATTAGGGGCTTGTGAGTTAAGAGTTAATATTGGGTAAAGACCAATAGCGTTAGGTTTAAACTCTAATGCACCAACTTCGTAATTATTGTTATTATAAAGAGTAAATCCTAACTTATCACTTGCAGTACTCTGCTTAAAATAAATAGCTTTTTCACCGAAAAATGTTTTTCTTGCAGTTATATCTTGAGCAGTGTTTGTAGTAACATAAGTAGATAAATCGCTTGGCTGAACTGCTGTAACTGCCAATGCACCTTGCGCCGCTGTTGCATAGTTGCTAGCCAACCCATCAGCATAGTTCTTGGCATTAGTTTCCGCTGTACTTGCCGCACCACTGGCATCTGCTCCGACATCACTTGCCGTTAGTGTAATATTTGAGCTTAAAGCCTTATTATTAACTGTGCGTGTTTGTGGTACAAAAGCTGCATCTGCTTCGCCTTTGGTGTAGTAAGCACCCTCTGAACCAATATATGACCAACTCTTAACTCCGCCTGTTTCAACACATCTGTAATAAGTTGCCGCTCCGCTATGTGTGCTATCAACCAAAACTTTAATGATGTCATTAACCGAAACTGTTGTAATATCGTAGGCTTGTAACTCTGCATAAGTTCCCACAATATCAAACACATCAGATGATGAAATAATAGCGTCAATTTGTGATTGCAGATTATTGTCGGCATTTTCACGATTGGCCGTTTCCGTTGCAATAGAGTTTGCTACTTGAGTTGCCGTCTGATAATTGCTCGGATTGCTTGAATTATACGGCGTATAACCTAAAGCAGTCGTAACATCTGAACTTGTAATACCTGTAATGTACCCAACGTTATTATTTAATTCTGAAATATTATCATTAGGCTGTACTGCTGTTGCACCTAGTGCCGCACCCGAACGAATTTCTGATAAATCTGAAATAATATCTTGCTTTTCCAAAAGTGCTGCTTCTAATTCAGCATCTGTAACATAATCATCTGGTATGTTATCCAATGCTTCTTGCAGTCCGGTTATTGCACCAATCGGGTGTTGGTCAGGTAAATCACGGTTAAATAACAAGTTGTGATCTTGATTATTTATCTCAATAGCAAAATCAGCAGTTATGGTAGGCTGTTCATCAAGGTTAAATTCTACTTCAAAATCTGCCATTATACCCTCCGCGATGATGTTTTAATTGTTATGCTTCCCTGACAAGTCTTTTTTCTTCCATCAATATCCCATACTGCCATATAAGCCATGTTGGTTGAACTTAATTTTGCTGTTTCTTCTTCTGTAAGATTAATTGTCAAAGGAAATGTGGGATTATTAAAACTTTTACAGATACAACCTATTTTGATTTCTGCTCTTGTAATAGTTGGTATAGGCTCACTTTCAGATGATATATTAATCGTTAAAAAATTACCGCCAAATGCCGCAGTATTATCGCCTTGAAATATTGTCATTACCATAACTCCTAACCAATGATTAAACTGTTAAAATTCTGCCCAATTAACGTCTATTGCGATTTTTCCTCTAAAAAAGTCATCAAGCAGCCCATTTCAGTTGTTTTAATATATAAATCAGAACTGCTAGCTTTGTATTGAAATTCTCTGTTACTAAATAAAAATTCAGCATCATCTTCTTTTAGCCAAGCAGAGCCTTGAATCTGCATAGTATAAGTTTTTCCCGAAGTGAACGAAATTCCTGTTTTACTAGCAACCGTTGCGTATTCCGGTGAAATTATTTTTCCTGTGTATGAAGTCATTTTATTTTCTCCTTAAATTGATTGTTTATATGAAAGTTCCATTGTTAAGTCATCAATACTAGCTTCTGTTATTTCAACAATATTAGTACCCTGTTGAATAGTTAAAGGTTGAGCCGTTACTGTTTCTGTTGTAGATGTAGCTAACGGATATACAACTATAACAGGTGTACCATTAGCGTATTGGTCTGCAAGGAATTGAGTCCAATCATCAAGCGTAGTGTAACTCTCCATTACATAGAAACATATCCGTTGCCCTGATAATATTCTGCAATTGCCTTGTGTGGCTGAGCTATTTTTAAGGTGTGTACAATATAAATTTGTATCGTTTGAGTCTAAATTAGAAATTACAACTGTATAACGTGAATATGTCGATTGAACAATCCAATCCTCTGTACCATCCAACACTTTAATACCAACATTCCTCGTCACATCGCCACCTAATACTTCTTGTGTATCTTTGTAATCACCAACAGATAACAACATTTCAGCATCAGCACTACCTAATACTTTGTATGGTTCGTAGTCGGTTGCGGTTGAACCTTGTTCTAGTTGTAAATTCGTCTGGTCTGTGAATGTTGCAGAACTAGAAGCATATATCAAAATGTACCCATCTTCTGACAGTGTCAAAGTTGTATTCGTTGCAAGGAGAGCCTGCCCATAAACACCGCCGACATAAGTTTTGCAATAAATGTTACCTTCGCTGACAGAACAACTTACAGTATATGTTCCTGCTTTCAACGGCAACAAATAGCCATACCTTTGCGCAGTGTCTGTTACATAGATTTGTTCAGGTGTTATGTTCTTATCAAACAAATTCTTCCCTGTTACTTGTACAGTTTCAACAGTGCCGTCTGTGTAGATTGCACCGTATGGAATATAAGCAGTTGCGGTATCACCAAGTTCAAATTGTGGCTCAGTTATGCTCATTGTTTGCCCTGCTGTTGGTGTAGGATATGCCCAAGCACCAACGAGAACATATTTTGCATTTGCATCTGTTGTTACTGTATAACTAAGATTAGAACCGCCATTTGTTGCTAAGGCATTGTTTACGTTCGACATATCATCTATACTTGCGTATTGAGATATAACAAGATATTGCGCTACAAGTAAAGATTTTACACTAAATGTATACGTTGTGTTTCCTTTAACGGGTACGATTTTAGCTATACCACGCCTTGAACCATCTGTTGTCCAACTATCACCTTGAATTGCCGTTGGTTGATAAACTGTACTTGAAGCTGCATTGACCGCATAATATGAGCCACCGTATAAATTCGGACTTAACTTCAACACCCCGTTATTACTTACGATGTCCATAGGAGTATCAGGTGATGGAGTTACATCAGCACCTGCGGATAAATCGGTTGTAGTTTTGAATGTACCACTTACTTTATCATAGAACCCTGCTGTTGCATTTTGTCTGCAAGGTACATAGTCCATTATATAATTATTATCTTCTTTGATACGTGCAAAGTATACATCTGAATTAATACCAACGTAGTTTCCTGCCGTATTGCCAAATAAACATATATTAACGGATTGACCTGTAGTTGGTGTATAAGTACCTGTTACAGTTTCTTCCGTTCCTGCGGTTTCATCTTTTACATATAAAGTTAGGTTGCCATTATTTATAGTTGCCTTGATATAGTAAATATTTCCAGTAACACGAGATATTTGAGAAGTTGATATAGCATCGCTCATAAAACCTAATGCAATTCTATTACCTGCACTCGCACCTGCAATACCACTAATCTGTGAGGAGTCATCTCTAGCCTGTAATATATACCAAGAACCCGTAACGCCTCTTACTCTTAATTCAATCTCATAGTTTTTAGAGAAGTCAAACTGTAAGCCTGTATTTAACCGAGTCCTATCAGTATTAGTAACATAATTAACCTGCGTATATTCACTAGGTATATTCCTTTGCTCTGTATCACCAAATAACTTGATGTAGTTTAATCCGTCAGCAAGCGCATTCGTCAATACTAATGGACTTACTCCGCTTAATAATACATCTATGTATGAACCACCACTACCACCTGCTAAAGTAAACATTCTATTAAATCTAAATGGAGCAGTTTTCCACTCTGTACCACCAATTATAATCTCTTCTGTATTAAATATCATTACCACAACCCCCAACCTATAATTAGACCACCAAAAAACTCCGCCCAATTTGTCGGGCTACTCATTAACCACCATTTTGGCAGTTTCACCCAATACATTGCGTTATAAATAAATGGAATACAAAAACCGCATACAGCAAATTGCCAACCAACAAGATAAGCCACCGGTAAACTCCAAACAAAATACCTTATCATCAATCCGACAAAGCAATATTGTATTGAGCGTTCCTTAAATCCGAACCATTTATTAACCGGACTAACAATCCAGTTCATCGCAGGCTTACGACCTTTTGCCATTTCATCGTCAATATATTTGTCGCTTTCGGTCCCGCATTGGAAATAATACCAATGCCCCTTACACCAAAATATATAAACAAGCACCGCTGTAATCAGAGAAATATACCACGGCTTATGTTTTACCAGATATTCCCATAAAAAAACGGCAACGATGCAAAAAATCATTTGCACGCCACGATATTCAAGAAAATCAAACCTACTATCGCCACCGCCAAATAATCTTCGCCAAATTGCAAATATCAACCCCATTTGTTACACCTCTTTATATTCTTTAATATTTTCATACCAACGGCCGGTTTTTAATAAAATTGCAATTCTTTTTGCTCGCGTTGGTGTTTGTCTTGCGTATTTTGAGTTTAAGCATTCATAATATGCGCCATACCAGTTTCTTTTTTCAATATTTTTAAGCATATTTTTGAAGCCTTTAAGGCCGTCAAAACCTAATTGAAAACACATATCAATTAAAGCATATTTTCTTTCATCATCTAAATTATGATACCAAAAACCAAGAGTGTTTAATTGTTGTTGACATTGTGAAATATCTTTTCGGCATAATTGATAAGCGGCAACCAATGTAATACCATGCTTCCAATCTCCTACAAAACGTAATTCATCCTCTGTAAAAGGCTTAGTGTCAATACATCGACCAATGCCAATAGTTAGTTTTCCTAGATTATCACGATAAGGCATTAAACGTAAACCCTCGTGAAACTTAATTCTTTCAAGTATTTTCGTCTGTTCCATTTTCGCCGCCTTTTTTATTACCGCCAACAATTTTTTGTGTAATAATATCAGGCGTTTTTTCAATAACTTTTCCAAGTGCGTTATAAATTTTTTGACTTAATATTCCGCAAAAATAACCGATGCAAGTCGAAAAACCTGCATCGTAACCAAGTTTTTCAAGAATTATGGCCGGTGCAACACAAAATGTAACGCCCAAAATAAAGACGCATATACTTCTTTTTATTGATATAAACTTCTCATTTAACACGTTCCAAATTCCTGCAAGTACTCCGGCCAACCATAATTCTATAGAACTTAACATTATTTGAACACCCTCATTTATTACCTATTCTTAGAATAGGCTTAAATTTTGTGTGTTGTCAATAGTGTTTTGCAACATAAGCTTTTTTTGTTGCGTTTTTTGGCGCGTCAATATCTTTTATGATGTCATACGCAAACTGAACATAATCCTCAGTATCAAATCTGTCTGAAACATGATCTGAATAAACCATGTTTAAAACATAATACCATTCGGCCGGATTAAAGTCATAACCGCGTTTTTCCAAAACTTCGGTCGTTTTATCATACGACCAATGTTCGCCAGTTGTGCCGTCCTTATTTGTCATTTTATAGACAGCACATTCGGCTTGATCTTTATCCCAAGGAATATGTTTATTTGATAATTTTGTTTTTGTAATAAATTTTTCTGCAAGATCTGGGTTAATTTCCTCAACTCTATCAAAAAAATGGTCTAAAACCTTTACTAAATTATCCATGTCGGCCGAATCGCTAACCCTAGCGTATTCGTCCATTATTTCCTTAAATTTACTCATGGCTTTCCCCTCTTTGATTATTAAAACCCTCAACTATTTTTTTGAAAGTTTCACTATCTTCAACCTTTTTATCGTTTATGATTTTCATCATATCTGTTAATGATGTAAGATATTTTTCAGAAAAATCAGGTTTGCCGAGAGATTCCAACGTTTTCAAAGTTCCTGCCATATATGACAAATCAAAATTTGTAGCATTTGGAATTAAATCAGCCATTCTTTTTATCATTAAATCTTTAATATCTAATTCAGTCATGAGTTGGCCTCCACAGCTTGTGCGTTAGCCGCTTCGTTACTTAACACATTCATTAAAGTAAGATGCGGTGTTGCGCTTTCAATATACCGACCTTTGTAGCACTTTCTTGTGCATAATACATCGGTCGTTATCGGATAACCCCAACGGTCCCAAATAGGAACAGCCGTGCCGTTAATTGTTACAGTATAGTCAACCGGTGCGCCTGTAATAACGCTGTCCGGACAAATAGTTAAAACCAAACAAAAACGCTCAAAATTACCGACATTGGTTGCATTTGTGACGGTCAATAATCCTGCCGCACTTAATGCTGTCGTCGTGTGTTTAAAAGGGCAATTACAATTACAAGTCATCTCTATCTACTCCTTAAAAGGTTTGGCGGAGCGGTCAAACTCCGCCATTTTCCTAACCGTTAAAGCCACAACCACAGCCACCGCAGTTGCAGAACGGCGAACGGCCGGCATCATAACTCATTGAGTTAGGATATCTAACCATTCCGTTTGTTGCCTGCGCCAATTCAAGCTGCTGAATTCTGCCCTGCAGAGCCTCAATTTTATTTTGAGCCAATGCGTCAAGAACTTTTTGATTGCTCAAATAAATATCGTTTCTAATGTCGTTTGTATTTTTCAAAGCATCATAACGATTTTGTGCAGTCGTTTCTTGAATTAACATTTTGGTATCGCAGCAACATTGATTTTGGTTTGCAATGCCTGCTTGAACAGCACTACCAACGGTTAAAATATCCCTATCCAATTCAGAATATTTGTCGCCG
>Ga0247610_10007162_pt1 | contig 11488 bp, 12 predicted proteins | sample 174DNAGHGhighgp2_FD_193483 | JGI IMG/M metagenome (GOLD analysis project Ga0247610, IMG submission 193483) | Sheep rumen microbial communities from Palmerston North, Manawatu-Wanganui, New Zealand - 1742 DNA GHGhigh gp2 | ecosystem: Host-associated > Mammals > Digestive system > Stomach > Rumen...
AAGAAGGTCTCTGTTGATAGCGCAGAGGTAAACCACTACAGCATCGACGAACCCACCGCAATGGTAACCGTAGCAGGCGTTACTGCTGGCAGCAACAAGATTCAGCTTGTGGCTGCTGACAAGATGAAGGTACACGCCTACGACGTATTGAGCGTAGTTGGCGTAGAAGGCTACACTGGCGACACCACCGCAGCAACTATCGCCAAGAGTGGCCGTCCACTGCAGTTGTTTGTAACTCAGGTAAACGACGACGACGAGTTCACCGTAAAGGCCATCAATGGCGTGAAGACAAATGCTACAGACGAGTATGGCGACCTTCCTTCTGCTTCTGCTACAAGCACGGATTGGAACTACCAGAACACCAACGTCATTGCAGCAGGCACGAAGATTATCATCTTGGGCAACGCTCTGTATGAGACACAGAAGGAGGTTGACCCCGACATGGTACTGCCGAGACCCGAACTCATCTACCTGCAGAAGCGCGGCATGAACAACGTAGTCAGCGACTACTTCGAGAGTCAGCGCAAGAAGATTCCGTTCTCTAAGGCAATCATCGCAGAGGCTGCCATCCGTAACTTCAAGGTGAAGGGCAACCGCACCCTGCTCATCTCTCAGCCCGGCAAGATTCGCGTTAAGGCTAAGAAGACAGGCGACATGCAGTATGACTACATGACAACGGGTGTTCGTTGGCAGGTAAAGCGCGAGGTAGAGCATACAGGCAAGTGGACTTACGATGAGTTCGTAGGCCTTGCAAAGCTGTTCTACACAGGTGAGGACGTTCCCAACAACTGCATCGTGCTCGCAGGCAAGAACTTCATGGAAGGCATTCAGTGCATTGACTGGAGCAACCATCCCGAGGTGAAGATTGAGGTCAAGACCAACAAGCTCGGTTGGAAGGTAACTTCTATCACAACCGTCTTCGGTGGCTTCGACTTCAAGCGTGAGCCTACAATGGACAGATGCGGCTACGAGAACTGCGCACTTCTTCTTGGCGAAGACCGCTTGGTACACTACCAGCGCAAGGCTGAGAGCAGCTTCAGCGAGAAGGTTGAAGGTGAAGAGGCAACACGTAGCGGTATCTTGGTATGGGATGCCCTCGCATTGAAGGGTAGCTGCCATATCTGGGTAGACGGCAAGGGCGGTGAGACCGCAGGCGGTGCAACAGAGTTCAAGCTCTGGACGGCCACAACAGAGCCAAGCGGTGGAGGCCTCGTTGACGGACTCGTGTACTACTTCACAAAGGCATTGAGCCTGAGTGCAATCAGCACGAAGAGTCCTGCCTATAGCGTGAATGCGGGTGAGACCTACAAGTATACAACCGCAGCAGGTTGGCAGAAGTACTATGGTTCAATCTCCGCTCAGTAATAGAGCATAAAAACCGACAGAAGGGACGGACGCTTAGATGCCGTCCGTCCCTTTTTCTTTCAAGAAACGAACAGGCTGACAAGGCCGAATAAATAAAGAAACTATGGGATACATAAAAACATACGGCATAAATGGGTTGCTTGAATGGCATGGTGTTATTCATTCTGGCGGCATTAAGATGAAGGTTGACTTTACAAACGGCAGCGTTACTGCTTATGGCGTTGCGCCAGCCACATTCATCACGAAGCACGAACTGACTCAGCACATCATTGAGAACAGCGAGGAGTTCAAAAGTGGTCGCATTAAGCTCGTGAACAAGAACCAATTGCCAGAAGCGGTGAGCGCTATTGTCGAAGAAAAGGTAGAAGATACAAATGAAGCGCCTGCTGTTCGGGAAGAAGTTGTTGAGAACGACGAAGCGCCTGCGGATGGCGGTGTGCAGAAGGTAAGCGTATCGGACAAGTCCGAGGCAGTAGAGTGGTTGAAGGAGCATTACCCCGAGAAGGAGTACAACGGCTTCAAGCTTCGTGGCAAGGATGCCTTTGCTGCAGCATGCAAGGAGTGCAATGTAGAGTTTGACATTCAAGGCTAACTATTAGCTATGGCAAAATACGTAACAGACACAGAGTTTAAGAGATTGGTGCGCGTCTGCTTGGACGAGAACATGAGCAGTGAGACACTCAGCGCATTAGAGGACATTGATACCCTGTCTTTGGACGAGCTTATTGAGAGCAAGGCTGAAGATGCGGCATTGTCGGTTGTCCGTGCAGCCCCGATAGACAAGTTGGGTGACGTGGCGCAATCTCTTGAAGGCTCAGTCTCCATATCAGTTGACGAGCCACATAAGGGCGTTATCCAGTTGCCTATTGACTTTGAGCGTTTGGTGCGCTTCAAGATGTCGAGTTGGCGGCATGCTCTGCATGACGTTCAACCACCTATGACACCGAACTATGAGGCGGCAAACAGCGAGTTTGCAGTATATGGCACGAAGGATAAGCCTGCCCTTTTCCTTGTTCCATCCCCTGTGGACGGCAGGGACTTGTGTCTGGAGGCGTTTAGTGCCAAAAACTTAAACGACACATTGGATGGCTGTCTGTACGTAGCGACACCAAAGAAGGAGGACATCAATGAAGATGATTCGGGAGATGATGGCGAAGAACCGAAGAAGGTAACAGGAATAACACTTAGCAGGAGCACCCTATCATTAGCTGTAGACACAGCCTTCCCTCTTAAAGCAACCGTAGCGCCTACAGATGCCTATGAGAAAAGCGTGTCATGGGAAAGTAGCGCACCAAGCATAGCGTCTGTTATGGATGTTGGCAAGATAGGTGAATGCAAAGTGTATGGCGCGAGCAAGGGTTCTTGCACAATCACCTGCAGGGCGAATGACGGCAGTGGTGTCTATGCAACATGCAGCGTCACCGTTGACGAGGCTGACGAAGAAGAAGAGCCAGTTGCTGTAACATCAGTCGAACTTGACGAGTCGACAATAACACTCTATTTAGGAGATGAGCCAGTTACCATATATGCGCTGATAGCGCCTCCCGATGCAACAATCACATCTGTGGAGTGGTCAAGCAGCAATGACGAAGTCGCGTCAGTAGAGAATGGCGAAATAACAGCACATAGCGAAGGAACGTGTACTATCACATGCAAGGTGAATGGTGACGACAGCCTTTCTGCATCGTGCGCTGTGACAGTCAGCAAGAAACCATTCAAGCCCGAATATGTTGATTTGGGTCTGCCGAGTGGCACAAAGTGGGCGACCTGTAACTTGGGAGCAGAATCGCCCGAAAATGCAGGTGGTTACTATGCTTGGGGCGAGATAGTAGCAAAGAATACTGCATTCAGGTGGGGCGAATACAAGTGGTGCAATGGCGACTACGATAAACTTACCAAATATTGCTATGAACAAAGCAAGTGGGGTAAGTCAGGAGATGCAGACAGAAAGAGTCTGTTGGAAGATATAGACGATGCAGCATATCAAGTATGGGGCACGACATGGTGTATGCCATCGCTTACACAAATTAAAGAGTTGCTGAATCCCAACAATACATCCACAGAATGGGTAGAGTTTAATGGCGTTTCAGGACTGCGTGTAACGAGCAAAGCAAATGGCAACAGCATATTCCTTCCTGCATTGGGAGAAATAGACGGAGATAGTCACTCGATGGAGAATCAGGGCTGCTACTGGTCGAAAAACCTATCAGGTGTTGAGAGAGGTGGGAATCTGCTACCATCTTACGACCTAAACGGACACGAAACGTTAAATATTGTAACGCATGACTCCGCTACAGCGCACTCACTACGATTCAATAACGGGGAGATAGTTGTAGGTCAACGTTCAAGAAACGTAGGACGGCAGATACGTCCTGTATGTTCCGAGCAGAGTCCACAAGGTCGCAGACGGATACGAATTGACTCGAATGGTACAGCAACAGGCGGTAGCGGCACATCTGGCACGACAAGCGACAGCACGTGGCAGTTATTGCTTGGCGACAGGCTACTGCGTCCAACAATCTATTATGCAGCCTATCTCACGGCATTGGCAGTGAAGGACGATAGCGGAGCAGAGAAACTGCTTGGCATAGCAAAATCGCTGATAGAAAATTGATAACAGAAAGTCTATGAAAAAGAGATTAAGGATAGTTAGAGGAAACGATTTCTATTTGGTAGTACCAGTTAAGAACATCGTGTTTGTAAGAGACCAAGAGGGTCGCATATCAAGAAGCGAGCTTTCTGTGCCTTTGAGCGAGTGTTCTGTCTTGAACGTAAACATCGTCTGCGAATGTGGGAAAGAGAAAGCAACCACATTCTCCGTAGACGGAAGCAGCCTGATAGTCAAAGTGGACAACACTACTCCCTGTGGTTGGTATGGCATTGAGGTGACATACAAGCTTGCAGGCAAGCAGTATAGAAGCTTTGAGTGCGACGTGTTCAAGATAGTCGAGAACAACGGCAAGAGCTTTGTAAGCGGAGAGCAGTATCAGGGCGAGCGCAGCTACAACGTAGACACCATGTACACACTGATGTCTATCATTGACGAAGAAGACCTGAGAGTAATAATAGGAGAGCTTGAAAGAGAAGCTATGCGCGAGGTGGCGCATGAGGTTTCACCCATTGAGCAAGGCGATGCGGTTGGTAATTCAGGTAATCTCCCATCTGCGAAGTTGAAGGACTCCGACTGCTATGCGAGCGGATTGGGAAGTCTTGCGGTTGGCGTGGGTGTGAGAACGAACCACAAGGGCGGTTTCGCTTTTGGCGTAAGAAACGAATATGACACGACTGGCGGTGATGGAGAAGACGATTACTTGGTAGGAAGTGTTGGTGGCGGCTACTACATACAACAGGCAGGTGGTGTTTTGAAGATTATTCGGAAAAATCTCCTTGAGATATGGCGCAACGGCAGTTTCTGCATTCAGGTGAATGGACAGAAAGTGCGTTTGCAAGATGAGATACTCAGGCTGTGGACGCTTGTTAACATACTGAAAGGGAAGAACATCATTACCGATAACGACTTTGTTATCACTGACTCAACGATAGATGGCATTGTCGATACCTATTCTCCTGTTGACCCAAGAGACACCACGCTTGACGAACAGCATTTCGGTAGCGCATGGGGAGCGTTGCCTGTAGACGATAATATAGTAAAGCCATTTACAGGCGGTCATGGCATGCTCACGGTGGAGGAGATAGGCGAGAAGCTCAAAGACGATGAAGAGGAGATAGCGCCAATTACGCCCTCCTATAGTTATCCCTACGGTAGCGGTCTTGGCAGTTACGACTATATACCAGAAGAAGAGACGACACACTAAAACATAAACTATGGCAGAATACGGCACATACTATTATGGCGGTAGCATGGGAAGCTACGGAGGAGAGACTCCGCAGCCGACAGAGCGAAAGTACACAATCGTTCAATCCCTATGGACGAAGCCAATCAAGGACAAGCAACGACTGAAAGACACGTTGTATGTTGCAGCATTGAGCCTTGCCTACGCTCATAGGAGCGGATACAAGGTTCACATGCACACCGACAGGAAGGGCATGGAGCTATTGAAGGACTTTGGCTATGAGGAATTGCTGCCGACATTGGACGACATTCCCAACACCGTTCCTACGGAGTTGTTTGCTGCGGGCAAGTTCTTCGCTCTGCGTGCAGAAGGAGCACTCGGCAAGGTTCACATTGACCTCGACGTGTATATCAAGAAGCCGCACATCCTTGACAGGTTCTACGAGAACTACAAGGTAGATGTCATCTGCCAACAGGACGAGGACTTCAACCACGACTTGTATGATGTCAAGGCAAAGCACATGCACATAATAGGCTATCCGTTTGGCACAAGACCAAGTTGGACGAGTTCGTTGAATACTGGCGTGGTCGGGTTCAACAATCCTGTTCTTGCAAGCAAGTATATGAGAAACTACTTTGACGCTTTGCTGATGTACACGAAAGACAAGTTTGAGGCATACAAGGCAGAGAACGGAGTACCATCGGAGGACATGCACTTTGATTACATCCTTGAGCAGTCCACCCTGTCATATATGAGCATTGGCTATAATGTCCTGACGTTAGTGCCGACGAAAGGCGCGTCCGAAGTTGCAGACAAGATAGGCTTCCAACACGATTGGGGCTGCTCTAAGTGGAATAACATGTCGCTTATCAGGGTAAACCTCCAAAGGGTTGACAGAGAGTTGTACAGAATTGCAAGGTTGGCAACATATAAAGTAAAATAACATAAAACATAAAAACGATGGCAAAGAATACATTATCATTCGGTGAGGTGAAGCAAGGCAACACCATTACGACATCTTCAAGTGACACCATATCCTCTTATCAGGTAGATGGCACTGAGGCCACATGCGTCTGCGATGCAAGTGTAACGCTCAACGGCAATGAATATGGTTATGACGACACTATAGGCGACATTACGTTGAACCCGGGCGACTCGATTGAAAGGCCGACTACGGACACAAACGGCACAAGCAACCTCCTCGTGTTGGGCTGGAGTACGAACAAGGTTACGGAACTAACAAGGCGTAACCCAAAGTACACAAACACATCAAACAAGGCAGAAACGGTGAAGCTTGGTGTCTTCTATATCTATAGGACAGACTCAAGCGCGAACGCACACACGTATATAAAGAACACAACAAGTCCATACTACACAGACAAGAGCAATGGCTTTGAAGTGAAGGCAGGCGACATACTCCGACTGACGAGCGAAATAGAGGCTGTTCTTGTGGATGGTGCAGGTAACATCATTGAGCATTTCTACCATGCAGGCGAGGCGAAAACCATTAAGGCAAATTGTTTCCCCTGCTTTATTGCAGCGAAGAGTACAAGCGCTTCTGTGACGTTTGAGATTATCCCAGAGGCTTCTCGCAGGGAATATGAGTGCGAGTACGATGGTGGCAGTGGCATCTTGCAGCTTCGCCATTCTCAAGGCGCGAGGGTAAGCGTCTATGGCGACGCAGGAGCAGGTTATATGCTTATTCATAAGATGGAAGGCAGAGAGATAGTTCGTGTCGTAAACATGGACGGATTCAATAAGTTAAAGTTTGTCAGCGATGGCCAAGTCGACGAGTGTATAATCAATGAATTTTAGGAAGCTATGGAAACGAAAGACATGAAGACTATAGGTGCAGGCGGCCTGCCGACAATCGGTGCGCCAGTGAGCAGTGGCACAGGTGGTGACGTAGTTATTACTCCTGACGTGAAATACGAGTCGTATACAGCCGCGAGTGGCGATACGAGCATCACGGACATCTTGCCCGAAGAAGGCGAGGAGGATGTGATTTATCGTGTTGGCAATTGGGACGGAACAGAGGTCGACGCAACAAAGATGAGCGAGTATGCGTGGGACGGAAGTGACTACACCCTGCTCCGCGTAGTGGGCTCCATAGGCGAGGTGTTTGACATATCTGCATATAATGCAAGCGGTGGCACATTGGCAACTTATGCCGACCTTGCAGCAGCACTTGGAACGAGTGGTGCAAACGTTCCAGAGGGTGTCCGAAAGGGTGGAATGACGGTTAAGTTTGTACAGAGTTCTGACAATAAGTATGTGCAATACATGTACAAGGTCACAGATGCTGCAACTGCTGCAACTTTCACGAATGTTGCTAATTGGGAGAAGGTTAATTTGGAAGAAGAAGTCATAAGGTTAGAACAAGAACTTATGTCATTTGTTGGCTATGAATCTGTTTATGGCCAATATATCAAAATAAACGGAGAAGTTGGCACAAGTGATGCTGGATTTTTTACGAAGCCAATTTCCGTGAAAGCGAATGAGGTATTGAGATTTAGCATAAAGGGAAATTCTTGTGCGATTCTTTCGCTGTATAACAATGGAGTCTATACGCCAGTAATTGTAACGACTGGTAGTATGGACAATGTATTCACGGATGAACTCTACAAAGTTCAGCAAGACGGATTTGTTGTTTTTTCTGGTACACCTTTATCACTTGTTATTCATTCTTCGGAAAGTCGGTTCGATTCTATGGAAGACAAGATTAACAAAATAGATGGAGAGGATATAATCACAAGTCTTGAGGAAGAAAACAAACTGATTTCATCACAAGGAACTATAACTAATAATTCGTACTATTTTTGCACAGAACCGACTAAAGTAAAATCGGGTGATATTGTAGAAGTTTTTTGTGGCCAATTTACTGATGGTGCAGTTGTTGCAATATCACAAACAAAAAATGCAACTTCATTGACCGTCAAGATTGTTGGTTCTTCAAATAGTGGTTCTTTGAAATACTATAAATGGATAGTTGACGAAGAATGCTATGTTTGGATTTGTGGTAGGACATCTGTACAACACAGTTACCGTATAACTATGTTGCCTATTGACATTCAGACTGCATTATTTGGTAAAACTGTGGAAATTAGTTTTACAGGAGAGACAAAAGGGCAGTTGCTGCCTAACGGAACTTTAACACCTGATGAAAGCGTATCATCTCGTTACATCGTTATTCCATCAAAAAAAGGTCAAATTATTACTTTTACATCTTGCGAGTTCAGCGACACAGCCATGATGGGATTTTGTAGGGAATCAAATGGAACATACACGATTCTCACGAATGGAGAGGCTGCAAATGGAGGTACGCCCAAAACATTCAAATATGAAGTGAAGGAAGACGGATTTGTCGCCCTAATTTGGAGGTATCAATTTGACAAGTACGGAACAATACAAACGAAGAGTGCCGCTTGTGAAATGTTAAATAACGTGGATGTTGGGAAGAGATATAGTAATTGCCATTCGTTTGGAGAACAGCCCGCAGCAGATGGGACATCTGGTTCATTTATGAATACGGGAGATGGATATTCAGAGTTAATATCCGAAATATATGAGCCTCTTCGCACGGCATTCCCATCAATTATATCAAGGACAGAACTCGGATATGATGCAAGCGGTACGATTATGATGTATGCGTATGATTTTAAGCCATTCTATTATCAACAAACAATCGTACTACAAGCTGGAATACATGCAATAGAGCCTGACGCAATAGCTTGCCTTGCACGAATCATGCAAATGATTTATGATGTAAATCAAACCGATGAAGACCTCATTTTCTTAAGACAGAATGTCCGTATAATCGTTATACCTTGCGTTAATGTATGGGGATATTCGCAAAGTCCCAAAAACAATAAAACTTATGCAAATAAGGAGTTGCAAACATGGGATACTAATACTTGCGTTGAACTTGAAAATATCAAGGCATATTATTCGACAATAATGAGCAATGTGTCTTTTATGATTGACATGCACACCACAACGAATGACACCTACCTTGATTTCTATGGTAATCTGCAAAGATGGGCAAAGAATGTGCGTACTATATATAGAACTAACGGATGGCTCTGCGAAAAGTATGCAAAGAATGGAGCAACTGTTGCCGACCAATATCTCGGATATTGGGATAGTATGGCAATATGCCGTTACTATTGTTATATTACATACGGTGTGCAGAGTTCTACGCTTGAATTAAGCGATTATAGATGGGGGGCAAAGAGTTCAGCAGATGCAATCACGATGGGGGTAACAATGTGGCTTAACTATATCATTCAACAAGCAAACGACTTCTATAAGAATGAGGGTACACAAATACCAGATGCCGACTATAAACAAGGAAGGGCATAAAATTTAAGTACAGAGTTATTGTAATAACTCAATACGAAAGATGAGAAAGTAAAAGCATAGTGTTTAAGTTAATAAAAGGGTGATAGAGGGAGGCCGTGAGGTTTCCCTCTATTTATTTATCTTCAAATTATACTCTTTTAATTCTTCTATAGTAGGTTTTGGAATACAATACTGCTCCTCTCCTACAAGGGGACTAATGGTAATAATTACTCTGTTTCCTTCATCATATTGCCCATCAACAAGTCCTGCATTAGATAATATTCCTTGCATAGCGGCAATAGCCGCTTTATTTCTTACTTCAACCCAATTACAAGTTGCTTGAGAAGATGCTTCTCTATTATATTCTTGTCGTGTCATAATTTAGTCTTCTTAAAATCTTGCAATAAATTGTCCATTAACTTTATCATACATTTGTGGATGACTACCATCCATAACAATTTTCCATTTATTCCACCAGTGTTCTTTAATTTTGCGAATATAATAAGACGATACTACTCCTAATACAGAATAAGATATTAGTTCATGCTTAACTTTCATAATTCTCCTTCTTTAAGTTCACTAATAACAAATTGTCTGTAATCTTGCATTGCTTTATGTAGTCTTGAAGCATCAGTTGACATCATTTGTGCTGCTTTATACATAGCATCTGCAAGTTGTCTAAGTTTAGTAAGTTTTTCTTGTGGTGTCATAACTATTCCTCCATTGCTTGTTTAAGGTCATTAAGAAATGTGTTCATTCTAAAATCGAAGGTTGCTCCGTTATCAACAAATTTTACTTTACCATACTTATAAACATTGGCTATAATAAAGTCGTAAACTTTGTCAAGCATTGTTTTGTCTGCCCATTCAGCACCTGCTTTGAAAGCAGCTATAGGAAATGCAGATAAATCACTTAAATACTTTACTTCGTTATAGTACTTTTCTGATGCTTGTTTAATTTCTTCTTCTCTTATCATAACTTATTCTCCTTTCATATAAGTTTGATTTGCTTTTCTTTCGTCATAATCAGGTTCAGGCCATTGGTCATCCTTTATAATAACACCTTTAATATGTGTCTTCCCATCTATATAGGCATGAACCAATCTATGTGCGCCATCAACTAATTCATTTTCTTCGTCAAGAATAATTGGGAAAGAATAATCTGCTTTAAGAACTTTCTGCATTTCTTTTGCAAGGTCAATAAAAGTTCCGATGTTCCAATAGTTGTTTTGTCTCAAAAGAGACTCAACATTTATATCCTCTTGTGGATTGCCTTTGGTTGCTTCCCAAAGTTTTATATCTTCCAACGACTTTCCTGCTTTATAGTAATACCCAAACATAACTATTTTCCTTTCTGTGTTGTAATTTCTACATAAAATTCTCCGTCACACACACTGCCATCCAAATAGGTTTGATAAGTGTCTTTGTTCGTTCCAAGCTGCCACCTCAAACATGTGAGCCTTTTCGGGCATCTATCATTATCGCAAGCTGCAATGTCTTCATTGTGGTATGCCATAACTATTCTCCTTTCTGTTTATTCACAAATACCATCGCAATTAGGACAATACCATAAACCATAACCAACCCAATTGTCATTACATGAAAGATATTCTCCACATTTGGGGCATTTATGTATTAGAGCGCACCATAATTCATATAATTTCTTCTTCATAATTATAACTTTTTAAGTTGTTCCAATAGATTAAATATAATTCTACGACAAACACCATTAGCACCATGAGTTTTGTAAACTCCATCAAGAGCCTGTATCTGTTCTTCACTTGGCCTCCAAGTGTATCTTTCTTTGAGGGATTTGAGCCAATTAATACTACTAATTAAATTATTGTAACCTTTAATCTCTTGTTCTTTTGCAACAGATGTTAATGTTTTAAGAATGTGATTAAATTCAATTTCATCATCTTCACTCCAAGCAGGCTTACCATACAATGCCTCTTTCGCTTCTGCTGAAATCTTACGTTGGGACTTTTG
>Ga0247610_10007163_pt1 | contig 11488 bp, 8 predicted proteins | sample 174DNAGHGhighgp2_FD_193483 | JGI IMG/M metagenome (GOLD analysis project Ga0247610, IMG submission 193483) | Sheep rumen microbial communities from Palmerston North, Manawatu-Wanganui, New Zealand - 1742 DNA GHGhigh gp2 | ecosystem: Host-associated > Mammals > Digestive system > Stomach > Rumen ...
GATTTGAAAAATCTTCCTCAGAAGGGCATGCCCGAAGAGGCCGCGATGTTGGAATAGGTAGACAAGAAAGACTTAAAATCTTTTGCCCAGTGATGGGCGTGCCGGTTCGACCCCGGCTCGCGGTACTGAGCGGGACGTGAAGCAATTCACGTCCTGCTCTTCTTTTTGTAACTCTTTGTAATTCTGAAAGATAAGTGCCACAACTTCGTTCAATTTTTTGGTTCGATATTTTGTTCCGTCAAATTCGATTTTTTCGGGAAATATCGAACCAATGAGATGACATCGCACCTCGACAGGGGCCTCACGGATATAATGTACCATGCTGTCAATCAAGGAATAAGCATAGGTTAACTTAGGTTCGAGTTTAGTATCACGAGGTCTTTTTAGCGTCTCAAACCGTTCTGTTAATTTTTGCTTTTCACTTTTGAGTCTTTCAACTATGCGCTGATATTGCTCCATATCGAGTACTCCATCTAACATCTTATCGTCAGCCGCTGCGATCTTTCCGTCTATGGATGAAATCTGTGTTTGGATATTCTCACATTCAGTTTTGCGTTCTTCTTTCCCTTTCTCGGTAAGATCCTTTACTATGAGTTCAAAAACTTCCTGAGCCTCTGGTGTTGGCCTAAAAGTCGCAATGAATTCGACGAATCTTTCGTTCGCTTTCTCCGCACGAGACTTAACCTGCTTACAAAAACAACAATTATAATAGGCGTATTTTCCTCCATTGCCCGTTGAGTATGCTCCTGTTATTCCGTGCCCACATATAGGGCACACAAGGTATCTCCGCAAGAACAAATCTGGTTTATCGGTTTTGCGAAGTTTTGGCTTGCATCGTGTTCGCCCATCTATCACATCTTGTACTTCATCGAAAGTAGCCTTGTCGATTATAGGTTCATGCTCTCCCTGAATGATTTCCTCCGGTTCATCCTTGTACGCCGGCACAACTATGCCCCCATAGTAGATAGGGTTTCGTACCATTCTGTAAAACGCACCTTTGGACATCGGGTGATTAGTCGTATCCTTTTTAATACCTCTTCCATCGTTATGTATCCCTTTCCGACGAAGCAGTAAAGGCGCGTACTTTATACGTATGGCTTCTACGGAATCAAGACCTTGGGCTAATTCCCGGAACACCTTTTCTACAATCGGAGCATATTCAGGGTCCTTAATAAGATGTGTTTCCGTATTACTAATCCGATGATTGAGATACCCAATCGGCGCTTTTTGAGGGAAACGCCCAGCCTTTAATGTTGCCCGAATGCCATCCTTTGTCCTGCGGCTTATCTTCAAGTCCTCAGTGTGCGCCACGCCGCAGTAGATAGACAACATTGTTGCCCATTCCGTCCCATTAAAATCTATGGGTGATTCTATAGCATTGATCTCCACTCCAAGTTCATCTACGAACTTACGTTTATAGGTCAGAGCAAACTCGACGTTGCGGGCATATCGATCCCACCGATAGAACAATATTTTATCCACTTCACCTTTATGAGATTTACAATACTGATAGACGGCCTTCATCTCAGGACGCTTTAGATCCGGGTCTTTTGCTGAATAATCTTCTCTATACACATCAATAACAGTGTACCCCATTCTCTTGCAGTACTCTCTCAACTGTTCTTCCTGAAAATCCAAACTTGTGTTGTTTTTTTGTTCATCGCTACTTACGCGACAATAGATAATGACATTAATATACTTCTTTTTCATGATATTTTTTATAAAATTTGTTACACTATGTCACCCCGCGCTATCTTGTGATAGTACGGGATGACGGAACTTTAATCTAATTGCGATTGCATCTCAGCAATACGATACAAAAAACTTCGAATTGCCAACAGTTGTTGGTCAGAGTAGTTGTGATTCTTGTAAATACGTCTCATACTCTCCACGCTAACCATATTAAACAATCCGTTAATTTTGATAGACTGAGTTTAGCAGTCTCTAGTAGCAGAGCACTCAACTCTGCGGGGTCGCAGCCATTGTCTAACAATGGGAGCAATAAAGGAATTTTTTTTGTCATTTTTTTATCTTTTGTTTTTGTTTTGTTTCAAGTTAATCGGCCCAGCGTACAAGTTTTGTGCCAGTCTTACACTCATCCCACCAAATTTGACAATTTCTATCAACCGGCTTTTAGTGTCTTCATTTGGGCCATCTTAGCCCTTCTAATCTGGTGTCGAGTACAACCTAACATTGCGGCATTCTTCCTTTCTGATAGACTGGGATTATATCCATTTACCACCGGTTTCTTAGCTAGAGTTTTTTTATTCTCTTTACACCACTTATACAAACGGCTCTTCCCTATCTTACGTCCACCACCTTGATATATTTTTATCAGATTCACGTCGATAGTAGCATCCGTGTCATACAGTCCTTCTATATAACTATTCGTTATATCCGTCCGTGCAGCCGCTTCCGCTTTCCATTTGTTCCCGACTGTAGAGTTAATAACAAACTTCGGCTTGTGATATCGAGCAGCCAATTTTCTAATCTCCGTCATATCTGTCTGAAACGCTTGTATAACCTTTTCTTGAAGAAATTTGACCGTTAACACCCCATCAGAATTATCGAAGAACTTTTCCCTGTCGATATATAAATTAAAAAGTAATTCATCCGGCGTCACGTCCTCTTTAATCAGCCTTCGCAATTTGGCTCGACATGAGAGTTTGGAGCGTCGGTGATGACCATCCGTAACCTTTTTACCAAAGAAGCCTAACCTTATGTGATCTTCTGTGGTGGTTACGTAATAATTATTTCCGAAAGAAACTGGTGTTTCTGTGAAATATCTTAATCCTTGTGCCCACCATTTTTTCACCACTTTGTCAAATGAATATTTTCCCATATCAGAAACTAATTCATTGGTAAAGGAAACTGACACATTGTTTGACGCAGATATCAGTTTGTTTATAATCTCCATAGGTGTATCTTCTACAGACTGTTCCTTTATGAAGTCAGCCTTTGAATAGATGTAATATGATTTGTATGTGTCCGGATTCTGACCTCCGTTCATATATTGGCTCAAGGAACATCCGCAGTTATCACTTGTGGGTTCTTTAGTGTCTTCTGCTATCGAGTCATAAATTTTTTTAACCAAAGCCTGAAACTCATAAGGATTAATGACTTCGTCAAAAACATATACCAACCGAAAACGTCTGGATAAGATTCCTCGTTTGTCCTTTTTATCAGAATAGGAATAATATCCGCAAGTTGGTTTATATGTCAAGCGAGCAATATATTCATCCATAGATGTATATTCGGTATAGTCTATATCATCAAAAACAACTTGGGATCCACGTGCAAAACTATCTGACTTGAACTTGAGTTTGAAAAACCCTTTATTAATTCCTCTTTTATAGACAGGATATTCCTTATTCCACCATTTTGAACTTTTAACCCAATATTTACGGTTCTCATCAAAGTCAAATAGATTACAAAAGGAATAACCGTTAGTAGCATAATTCAAGAACTCATCAACAGTTACTTCTGTTTTCTTGAATGCCATTTTACCTTTTCTTCCATACTCCTTAGCTTGTTTAAGAGAAGAAACACAAGCTAAAGCTGCTTCTTTACTTTCATAGGATTCATTACTTATAGAAATCCAAAACCTAAAATTTTTATTTTTTTTCATGTGTATTATATATGTTTTATTTTATCTTTTCTCTACCCCAACATAAATTCGTCAAAATGGAAAAATTCAACCACCTACCTTAAACCTGTCCATGGTAGTAGTAACCTCGTTACAAAGGAATAACTATACTAAGATTCAACATCAGTATATATAGTCACGAAAGATCTTCATAGTTTCTTCATCCATTCTAAAAGATCGTTTTTTGCGAATTTCCTCTAATTCTGGATACTGTAACATTAGATCATCTTGTATTATATCTAGAGTACTGTGGGACATGCCATTCCATCTTTTAATATATTTCGGTATTTCCGCTTTCTCCTTCTCCGAAAGAATTGTGCGAAAAGAGACCTGCTTCTTGCTAGGCAAATCGAAGTATAAATAGTATGTCCCTCTTTCACGATACCCAGCTCTCCATCCATATTCGTAGCCGGTTTTTTTATAGCACGAAATCAATTTTCGAAGCAGTTTGAATTTCTGCACTTCCATTTCAACTTTTAACTTTTTATATTCTTCATAAGAAAGATTACAATCAAACCAATCAACAGTCCTTGTCTTGATTGATTTATCTTCTATATCCATAGCCAGTTGGTATATTTGTGCAATTTTATCCCTTTTGAGTTTATACTTCTTCGATAGGAATGATCTTACAAATCTAAATCCAATACCACATAGATATTTTCGCTCATTTTGAAGGCATAGTGCAATGCGTGCAAGATCTCGTGGATTTAAGTGATATCGCTCGTACGCGAGGCTTGCTTCTTCTCCAGGATTATCGATTATACATTGTAATTCCGTCAAATCCGAATTCCATCCCGTGTAATCTTGAATCATCTCGTCTATGTCACCTTCTGTTATACCGAATTTTTTAGATAGGCCATCGATATCTCCTGTAATATCAAGATATGCGCTCATATCTCGTACCGTCCTGACAGAGGAGATTGGAGAGTCTTGCTTGTCAAATTCTTGTTTGAATTTTTCTTGCCATTGTTCTATCGTTGTTTGGGCAAAAACATCCTCATCTTTGAGAGTAATATTATTCTCTGAGTAATACCAAATCACAGATTTTATTATTTCTTTAGTGGTGGAGAATCTCTTACTTAAGCCCTCTATGTCTCCGGTAAAAGCTGCATAGTACATCATATCTCTGATTGTGTTCACTGTTGAAATGACCTCGTTTACAAGATGTGCTTGGATATAACCATATTTCTCTTCCCGTAAATAATGTAGGCACTTTTCTATTGAGCAGTCTAGTTCTTGCATAGTATCTAGTAGGCATTGAACATTTATATCTCCATATTGATGCTTCCAATAATCTAATTTTGGGAAAAGCAAGGAAGGAACTGGATAAGAGCATACTAATGCCTTTATTATTTCCGGAGTAGTGCCGAATTTTTTTACGAGACCTTTCATGTCATCAGTAAACTTTAGATAGTTTTTCAAATCTCGTATAGTGGATACGTCAGAGATTTTACCTATGTAAGAACTATTTTGAGGATATTCGGCTCTCATTTCTTCAATAATACTCTGCATATTTGCATCTGACTCAACAAAATCTGGTAGAAGGGAATGTGCTAATAGCATGACCATTAGGACTTCTTCAGAGACACCGAATTCTTTAAGGACACCATCTATTTCACCTGTATAATCCAGATAGTATTTTATACCTCGGAGAGTATTTTTGTTATATTTTTCCGAAAGATATTCCATCCATTCTGTGTCCGTCTGATTTAAACATTTCATCATTTTATGGACATCAGCAGCTCCAATGTACCTATCACCTGTAGACATAAGAAGCAGCATAGCCTTAATCACATTCTCTGTTGTGTTAAACTCTTTGGCGAGACTACTCATATCGCCTGTGTACTTGAGATAATACGCCATATCTTCAAGCTTTTCAATATTGTATTTTTCTTTCATATTCTTTTAAATTTATTTTTTGTGCCAAACTAGCACTGTTTTAATTGTTAATATTTTTAAATAGTTTCATATTCTTTTAAGCGACACCCTAAAAAGTTCTCTTAGGGTGTCGCTCTCTGTTTTATCAAAGACCGTCATGTTGTTCTAATTTTCAATACGTCAAAGATCACTTTTGTTAAAACGTTAACAAAAAAGTGACATCACTATCGGTGGATACACAAATAGATAATGTCACTACTCCTGGCGCTGTGCTTTAGCCTCTATCTGACCAAGAGAGAAATTCGCATGTAAACTCTTTCGGAGTTATTAAAGATTCAGAGTTGTATCACTTTCTTATACCTTATATTATATAGGTGCAGTAGTGATTTCTTTTATGCCTGAATCTTGTGTAGCCCGCTGGCTTTCACATCGCAAAGATACAACAAATTTTTGACATGGCCAAAAAATAATTTATATTTTCTAAAACTTTTTTGGTAGAATACACCCTATCTTGACGAACAAACGGTTATAGAAAGTGGTAGATTGTAGGTAAGTACTATCAAAAACCGCCGACTCGTCACGAGCCAGCGGGCTTAACAGCGTTTATTAACGTCTGTTTGTGTTGAGTATATATATGTTGCTAAATTATCGCGAAACATAATATGGAAGGAATAACACCGCTTTAGTTCGAGCTAAAGACTCTCGAACAAATCTCCAGATGTTCCAATACCAAATATCAGTATCTTGAGCATTATATGCGATTGGGGTATCATCAAATAATAACGCCCCATAAAAAACTGCTCGTTGATTATGAAAATGCTGAGATATAATAGTCAATGAGCTGGAATAGCCGAAAACATCTCCAAACGAATATAGAGAAGCATATGTATTCCTTCCATAGTAGTCTATTGCCGTAACGGGTATTTCTGCCTTTCCTAAAGCGGACAACATAGAATCGACTTCATTGTAGTCGTTATATAAATGTTCTCCAGAGACTACTATGTAATCTATTTTGCCCGCTTTGTACAATTCAGCAACAGCTTGTACTCGCGCATCATAATATGGACTTGGATCACTACTACGTCCGGTTCCGAGAAGTATTCCAAATGTACTATGAGGGATAGAGTCGATATTATCGTAACATTTGCCCTTGCTAACATGAATGACAAGAATATTACAAGCGACAATAATCGCGATGAAAACTATCAGAATAGATAATAAGATAATGATTAGTTTACGTTGCATATACCTCATTTATTTCATTAAGTCCTACGATTGCCAAATATTGCTAATTAGCCACAATATGAGGTAAAAAAAATAATTTTTCATAGCTGTTTAATTTTGATTTCGACGAGTATCAAACCAACCATCCTCTCTGTTACGATTGCGGTAGTACTCATTGCGATCTTTCTTAGACATACCACGTGTGTCTTTATTATATTGCGACATACGATCATAGTAATCAGCAGAAGCATCCATGCCACTTTGCCATGCATTTTTCATTCCTTCTGTAGAATACTCAAAAAATTTATATTCATCAATATGAAGTGCGGAGGCTACCATCTGAACATTTTGGTTTGTTCCCATAAAGACGAACATCACACCTTGCTCCTTCATCGAATCGATGAGTTTTGCGACGCCGTGAAATGTGTACTTTTGAGAATAGTTTTCTTCGCCATCACTAATGATGGTAACTACGGCAGTCGCATTTTCCAAGCTATCGAGTTGAGACTGGAGACTAGTGAGCGAAATACCTATCGCATCAAGCATAGCCGTAGCTCCTTCCGGTTGATAATCCTGCATTAACAAGTTCGGAATATCTTTAATCGTGTCGCAATCAAAGATATTTGTCACAAGATGATTAAAAAGAACTAAGGTGATTAAATTTTGCTGTTCAAGGCCATGCTGCTGTTGGGCAGCACGGATGACATCTAGAGTCGCGTTGTATCCATTAACAGCAGCCTCTCGAAGTGGCATCATTGAACCACTACGATCAAGAATGACAAGATTGTAGATCTTTGTAATTTCTACATTCTCTTCTGTAGATTGATTTGTGCGCTTTGCGCAACTTGTGATAAGACAGCACAAACAAAGTGCAATAATAAAGGATAGTTTTTTCATAATGTTTTTTTAGTTTATTCTAATTGTAAATTAAGGGTTGTTATTAGTTTTTCTAAATTCGTCTCTGTTTCGCAACGCTTGGCAATTATATTCAATACGACTAACTCCTTGGGAACTATTTCCCATTTTGTGTTGTAGATATATCGGTAGTTAAGATCATCCAAGAGATACAAAAATTTATCATTTTCACTTACATTAGAACAGTTTAAATGAAAGTATATATCCGTGGTTAAATCTAATACGAGCGCGTGCATGTTCATGTACTGCGAACAGTCTATATTACGATGCTCAGACAAGAGCGTTTGAATGTAATCAAACATAAACTGAAGAGAGACAAGTCCGTTGTGAAGCGAATCCGGATCTTCAAGTTCTACGGAATAATCGTCCTCTACTTCTCGCTCAACATAGAGGCTATATGGATCATACTTATATCCTTCTTCTTCCGTGAGAAAAGATTCCGTAACAATGAATCGAGTGGACTCATATTGCACCCACATATCAATTAAAGCTTCAATATCGCAAAACCTTGGATCATCAGCAATCTTTTGTTTCAGGATTTTGAGCCTCGTTGAAGCCTGCCGTATTTTGCGGTGCAGTTCTTCTTCTGAGTATATGCGAACAAATTCTGTTTTCATAGAGTTGAGTATTGATCTATATTCCAGTACGCACATGACTTATAAGATGCTTAATGAATGCGGCACTTTGAAATACGCATAGATTGTTGTCATCGCCTCCAATAAGCATACCCACGACTTCATTTTCATTTACCATAATCGGGCACCCACTACAACCCTTATATAGCATAGGGTTAACACTACAAATAAAGAACTGATTTGCTTGACTAACAACTTTAGCATCTGAAACATCGAGTGCCCGACATTCCATATGGGAATTGTAAAAACATTTTAAATTTTCGCCACCTTTAATGGCCTCTCTTAAGCGCAATGTCGACTTATGCGCTATCGGAAGAGCAAAAATTGCGCAGTCTACTATAACATTATCGCTTTCACTAATTATTCTCTTATAGTGAAGGGCCTTTTCTTTCCATAATTGTACTTTCTCCCCATCAATTATCACATAAGGTTCCGTCAAATTGTCAATGATGTGCGCCGCAGTTATCAAGAATGACTCAACGATAAAACATTGCCCACCTACACTTTTCCCAACATGTATGTCTTCGTAATATACTTTTAATACACAATCTTCCATAGTTATCTTCAAAAAGGTAAATCGCAGTTATCCTCATCGCTAACTTTTTGCATAATACTTGCAATTGACTCATGATAAAAGTCTGCACTTTCAGTAGGGTCGACAGCGCTACCGTAATCCCAAAATCTCCCCGTAGTCCAATTCTTGTAAAGAAGATATTCTCTCGTTGAACTATAGTTCTTCCCCGAAAAATATACGTAAACAAACCTTTGCCTGCTTTTGTATTGCCCATTTTTATCTAATACATCTTCCTCAATCTCTGGTCGGTGTATAAAAAGTATACGGCGCGCTATTTCGGGAAGTTGACCCCCAGTCAAATACTCGGGAAGGTCAACTTCACCTTTATTATTTATGTATTTCTCCGGAGATAAGTCATAGTGGGTAGTGACTATGATTGGTGCCATAAGAACGTAAGACAAACTATCTAGCCTTTCGCATAAATACTCTCTCTGAGACTTGTCTTCAAGATACTTTGACTCTACAAAAAAATCCTGCAATCCGTCCACAAATATATAATCCCATCCGGTTTCCTTACCTGTATTCATTATCACTGATTCTAGGCTCTCTATTGATTGATGGATATCCATAGAAGCGTAGTAAAATTCCGTTTCTTTAAAAGAATTCACTCCATCCCTAAAAGCAGTAAGGGTCTGTTGCGCAACGTCCCGATCACGACACAACCAACTATTTTCACGTTTATGTCCGGCATCGGCACTCATATAGCGTGAAATCACATCTAAAATTTCAAAACCTGAGCGCCCTACATATAGTACACGAGCGCCTGATTTTACGAGGTGCATCGATAGCGTAACAGAGAGCGTAGTCTTATCCTCGTTCTCGTTACCAGCAATTAGCGTCACACCCACGGCAAGTTCTTGGCAAAGTTTAGCTATCGCTGACTTTGCCCCTATTTTAATTCGTCCTTTTCTTTCCAGACTCTGTATATACTCAGAGACGGTTTCTTTAACAGGCTTCGGCTCCATATTCAAATTAACGTCAGTTAGTACCTGGCCTTGAAACATTATTAAAAACAGATCTTACAGTCATATGCAACAAGGACTTTCTCTTCAGACTTGATATCAGTTGCCTTATCGCCATCCCATGTGAAAGTAAAGGTTTCTCTAACCAGCCCTCTCCAATCGTTCCACCATGTGCACTTCACAGTCGCGACATTGCCTTCGATACTAACTTCTGGAATGAGATCATAAGTAAACTTGCTCAAGTCAATACCATCCATTTCATCAATCTTAGTTAAGTCTTCACGGAAGAAGATATACTTGCGCACGATATACCCTCCGTGCCAGAAAACAGGAAGAACGGTCTTTGCTCTATATAACAGATAGGTTTCAAAAGCGCCTTTTTCAGACTTCTCTACTGACAACATATCAAAAATCTTCTCAACTTCTTTATTGGCTTTACCATCATATAAACTAATCTTAGTTTCTCCGCCCATACCTTTCTCCTCAGGAAGCATAAATGCAAGCTTATAGTTCTTGGGCCAATGAATGCTTTCGAAAAAATCTCCGTCTTCAAACATATGCCCAAAATGGTATTTATGATCTTCCACCTTGAACCGCAAGTCAGAGTACAAACGTGAGCCATATTCGCTCCAATTACTGAGTTCGTCAAACCTATCCAAGAATAACTGAGCTCTGACAGCTACGCCCTTGTCAAACTCATCGTACTCTCCCTTGCTAACAATTGCTTCAAGATAGTTATGAGCCTTCTCTTTGTTTTCTGATAAGTAATAGCCCTTGAAAGCCTTGCCGAAGTAATATAAAACTGCCAAATTATATGCGCAGAATAGTACTTTGTCATGTCTTCTAAGAACAGTTGTAGCTTCAGCATATCGTTCTTTCCCCCACAAATGTATGAAGTAATTACGCACGCAAGAATCCAATCCTAATTCCATTCCCTTTCTCCATAGCCGCATACCTTCTTCCTCTTTGTCTTCATAATTGAGAGCAAGTATAGCCAGATTGTTTATGGCCTCTAATAAGCCATCATCAAATGCTTTTTGGTAACATGCTTTTAGTTTCGCAAATTGCTCCTTGTCTTGCTCGTACAAGCGACGTAAGAAAATAGGATGGCATACTCTAGCACATTCCTGAAGAGACATGGGCTTACTTTGTGTGTCCAACACGTATGGCTGTATGATAAAGTCTTCATCCAGATTTTTCCAATATGAAGTCTCGTTTAAAACTTCATCAAAATAAAAGCGGCTTGCATCAATACGAGGGAAGAACGGTGCTTCATTGGATTTCTTTTTATTAGACTCCAAAAATTGAGGTTCTTCATAACGAGCTCTTATTTCCGGGAAAAATTCAACTTCACAACCACAGTCAGGGCAAATAGACATATCGCCAATATAGCCGTGAATACCAGCAGGGATTTCTACTCTTTTCCAATGCAAATCTTCTGACAATTTCCCGCACTTAGGACAAGAGAAATGATACTCTTTAGGATTAACTTCTCTACCTTCAAGAATAGTAAGCATATCTGCCTCATACGTAGGACGTGTCAGAGGGCTATAACCAATACCCCAATGTTCGTCCATTGGTGTAATAGTAATATGCTTAACTTTATTGTCTTCTATCAGAAATAGAGTATATAGAATGAAGTTACTTCCCATTT
>Ga0247610_10007165_pt1 | contig 11487 bp, 5 predicted proteins | sample 174DNAGHGhighgp2_FD_193483 | JGI IMG/M metagenome (GOLD analysis project Ga0247610, IMG submission 193483) | Sheep rumen microbial communities from Palmerston North, Manawatu-Wanganui, New Zealand - 1742 DNA GHGhigh gp2 | ecosystem: Host-associated > Mammals > Digestive system > Stomach > Rumen ...
TATGACTCGCTTTGTTGCCCCAAATTGCCGTTTTTCGCCCATTTTCGCAAGAAAAAGCTGTTTTTTGAAATTTTTTGAGCCGTTTTGTAAAAAAAAAGTTATTTTAAGTTCGGAATGTTGGCGATATCCAATTTTGCGTGTTGTTGAAACGCGTTTTTGAATGTCGCCTGCGTCTTTGAACTATCTTTGTGGCGAAGTTGTTTAAGGATTGAATTATGTTATTTGCTATGCGTTTGAAAGCGGGCTATACCCTGGTCGAAGTCCTGGTGGTTGTTTCCATCTTGGGAATTTTATCTGCTATGGGCGTGGCTGGTTTGCAACAGGCCGTCGCGAATGCCCGAGTCAAGGATGCCGCAGTGAACACGGCTGCCTTTGTCGAACGTGTAGCGAATTTGTCTAGCCAGCGTAATGAAGTGCTGTGCTTGAGGATTAAGCCGGGCGAGCCACAGAGGATAATTGCGGTTGTTGATGGAGGTGAAAAAGATTGTACAACGCCTGGAGAAGGGGTTGTTGATGAAATGACTATTGATGCCCCCAATCAGTTTGTTGCCAAAAGCTCTGGATGCCCCGTGATGCAAGATTGGTTTGGACAGACTGCAAAGGTTGCTTTTAAGCCGCGCATCGGTTTGGCGGCGACCCCTCCTAAAGGGGGCATTTGTATCCAATATGGGAATATGGATATTTATGGCGCTGTTCGCAAAGAAATAAATTCAAATAAGGTTGTTCCGATGTGGAAGGTCGGCAATGATGCTACCCAGAATAATAATTGGAGCAACTGGACTGAATTGTAGGTGGTGTTATGGTGAAGGTGTATGGCAAATTAAATGACTGTCGAAGAGCGCGGTTGAAGCGTGGTTTTGGCATAGTAGAAGTTCTGGTTGCTGCTGCCGTATTGGGATTTCTTTATATGGCTGTTCTTAATTTGCAGAGTGGTAATCGTGACGCCTTGTTGCGTATTCGTGGTCGTGATGGTGCTACTGAAGTGGCTCAGAACATTATTGATTCTTTGGGTGCACTTGGAATTGCTAGTTTGACGGATGCTAATTTGCCTACGGAGGATGGGCATATCGTGCCAATCACAATTTCTAATATAGAACGAGTATGGAAGGGACAGCCTGGTGCTGCTGTTGATCATGATATGAAGGTGGTTTATAATGCCGAGGTAACAGTGTCTCCTGATGCGGATTATATGACGACCACATCCACGACACTTTCTAATGTTTCGCATGTGTATGCAAAACGGCTTGATGTCAAAGTTAGCTGGCAATTTAAGAGCTCAACTCAGTCCATCATTGTTTCGGGGATAATCAGATGAATGATTTGAAAAAATCTGGCTTCACCCTTATGGAACTTTTGGTCTACATGGCGATTGTAGGCATTGTTGTCGTTATTGCTGGTGAGGCTTTCAGCAATTCCACTAAGTTTCGTATTCGCACCGATAATATGATCAAGGCTACTCAAGAAGCTGAAAATGTAGCGATGCTGTTCAAACAAGATTTGGAACAGATGGGAGCGAAGATTTCTAAAGAATCAAATGGCGTTGCAGGGGCTAGCGATGTTTTTTCAACGTCTGCAGATGCGCAGAATGTTTATATGAATGCGGATGATCCTGATAATCCGGATTTGTCTTCGTATAATCTTACTGTTGGTACTGAAGATGATGAATTGACCTTTAGACGTTTTCGTTATAATGAGGATGGGCAATTTGTCGCTGTAGAAGAAATTGGGTGGTTCGTTGTGAATAAAACCCTAAAACGGTATTGCCGTACAATTTCGGGGACGGCTGATGCAGATGTTTGTCCGAGTGCGGACGACGTTGATGCTGCAAAGGCTGGGGCTGTAGACATGGCTACGGAAGTTTCAAATTTCCGAATTACACCGGCAATGCCTGGGGTGAAAAGTACAGAAATTAGCCAAGTGTTCCCGCATTGTACATCAACCCCTTGTACTGATGAATTCCGTCTGGTTGCCCGTGATGGAGGTGCTTTTGTAGCTCCTGCGATTTCTTCGGATGAAAGTCATCAAACTGTGATGCTTTCTGGGCTTGCCAATAACTATGACAATGAGAATAATCAGATAATTTCGGGAACTTATTCAAAAAATGAGTTGTATGCTATTGAAAATGTTGACGGTGCGGATTCTTGGATGACTCGTTGTAGTGAGGAAAACAATCACTTTACTTTATATGCGAATACTGAGTATGAGATATCATTTAATCTCACTGATAATGATGACAACGGTAGAATGTTTGTCCCGGAAACTGATCATATGGCGGTGGGTTTCCGCACGCAGGCAGGAGCAAAGCCGACGGGAATAGATGATTTCATCTTTTTCCCTCCATCTTCAGCAACTTCTTCTGGAATTCGGAAAATGCAGTTTACCGTTCCTAATACTATTGAAAATGTTTGCTTGGCTTTCACGTTTGCCTGTTTTTCACCTGTTGTGTCGAGTGGAGTTTTAACTATATCTGAATTGAAATTAAAAAAGGTTGAAACCGCAAATTACTCCTTTGATTATGCGGATTCAAAGGAATTCAGTATACAAAATAAAGAACGTGTGAAAGCGTTTAGGCTTGAGTTGCAAGTAAGCAGGGGCGCAAAGAACGGGAAAAGTGGGGAAACAGGCGCTGTTAATATTGTTATACCCACCCCTAGCAATGGCCCCAACGATTAGCGAGGAATTTCCTATGCAAACAAAAATTTTAAAAATCTTTGACGGGGGCATTGCCTCAAAAAAATCTCTGAAAGCCGGTGTTTCCTTAATCGCCGTGCTTTTGTTTATGCTGGTGGCGACCATTGCAGCAACGGCCACTTGGAAGTGGATTACGAGCGAAGGCAAGTCCAGTACCAGTCGTATGCTTAAGCGTGAGGCATATCAGAGTGCTATAGCCGGTATTGAAAATACTCGCGCTTGGATGACTACCCACGGAAACGATGTGGGTGCATTAATTAAACAATATTATGATGGTGGAAATCAGCCGGTAAAGTTGAACAATCGTCTGACGCCTTTGCTTCGCGCTGATCAGAATTATGATGTTTGGTTAACTGGTGTTAATACGGAGGCCGATCATAACTTTAAATTGAAAATTTTATCTAAGGGTGTTTCTAGAGGAAATTCCTCGCATACGGAAGTGGCTGTTTTTAATGTAGATGGCTTATATCAGGTGCCTGTGCCAAGTGAATCAACTCCGTTGGATTTTGATAAAGCTTTTGCGGGTTCGTTAGGAAACTTGACGAATTCTCCTACGATTCAGTCGGCTATTGTTAATGGTGATTATGGTGGAAACCAGCCAAATGTTTCTGAGCAACTAGTTGTCACGGGAAGCGTGACTTTACAAGGTCCGAAGTCTGGTGCATCTGGCTTGGCTGGTGCTGATCTTTATGTGGGTGGAGATTTGAATTTTAATGGCAACAATTCGATTGGTGCTGGAAATAATGTTGTTTATGTGGGTGGGGAGTTTAGTTGTACTTTGGGAAATGCTTCTGTATATGTGGGAGGCGATCTCTATGTTGGTGGTGATGTCAGGTCTGGTTGCGGCGTATATGTTGAAGGGAATATGACTGTAAATGGAGTCTTTAAACGTCGTGCTGGGGCGGCATCCGCTAATAATAAAGCTGGTAATGAGTGTAAGCTCAATGGCAATACAATTTCTTTATGTGTTACCCAAAATCTTGTTTTTACAGAAAATGGATCGTTTAATTTTTCAGGAGATGGTAATGGAAAATTTTGGGTGGGCGGAGACTGGTATGCTCCTGATAGGATAGAAGGCAATTGTTCTAGTGGTTGGGATGGAAGTGTTACCTGTGGTGATGTAAATGGTAATAGAAAATCTGCAGTGGATGGAAATGTTTATCGATATAATTCCTCCAACTATTATTCCATTCTACAGCAGGGTAAAAATACTACAGATGGGTGGGTTTCGTATAATCCGAATTATGGCATTTACATGCAATATACGACTCAAACAGGTTTAGGCGATGATACAGAAAGTGCCGACGCGAAAAAGAAAAGAATAATGGGCTTTGCAGTTGCAAGTGCTGCCAATATTAAGACATCCCCTGCTATAGTAGAGTGGTCGAGAGAGGATGATATTCTCAAAAATGTTGGGGCAAGCTATTGGCAGAATATTGATAAAATGGGTGAATATCGTAAGATGATTGACGCGTCAACGAATAGAATTCCTCAGCCGATTGTCCTAAAAAATGCGGATGTAAACGATGATGATTCCTGGAAAAATAAGATTGCAAATGGTCGCTGTAGGGCCTTGGGTTTTACCAAATTTAGAACGGGTACAAACAACCTTATTCAGTCTGGTGATATGGAAAATGCTGCTGGCACAAACGCTATGTTAAGGGATATCAACAACTGCTATAAAAAATTGGTGCAGTTAGGGGACGATGTTCTTTTTAATGGCTTTATGGTGGTTGGCTTTAAAGGAAATGCCGGAACCAATATGGGGAAAACTGCTAATGTTATTGTAAATGGTAAATTCATATTCTATTTTACGGAAAGAATTTCTACTGCTTTTTATTTGCCTCCTACGACGAGTACTTCGTCAATTCTCCTGTACTTGCCTCTAGGTACGGGATCTACTGCTAATGATGCAAATCAAATACATAGTGCAACTCCTACGGCGGGGCATAGCTATAATTATTTTGTTTTCTCGGAAGGATATACGGCTTTTGCAGGAGCTCAAATCAATGGATCTGTTGTGATGGGTAATAATAGTACCCTCAAAATTGATGATGAAAATACAAATCTTTATTTCAAAAAGAGTGTTCTTACCAAATTGATTGAGGCTCAAATTATAGAACAAAGTGAAGCGTATACAAATATCTTTAATAGTGGTGCTGCTGCTGGTGGTGCGATTGCTGCAGCCGGTGGTAAGGATAACTATTATATATCAAATGCTCCGCAATTGAGTATTACCTTGGTTAGTCAGGGCGAAAGTAGTGAAACGCCTCCTGCAGGGGGCGCAAATGAAGCAAATGTTGCAAGTTCTTTCATCATTCTTCCTCGTGTAATTTTCTTGCCTATGGATCCTTATGGCAGATTGAGTGATTATTATAATGTGGTCAATTTGAATGGGGGCGCAATCACAAAAAATGCCTCGAATGTGTCTGGGTGTAGTGAGATTCCTTCAGGAACGAATCTTTTGTATAATCGTGCGGCCGGTGCAACACCGACATTGCTGAATCCGGGATTATATGAATGTAAGTATACTGATAATGGTATCACAGTGCCGTTCTATGTCATGGTTCAAGATGAGTTGGCTGGTGGTGTTCCTAAAGTGAATTTTGATAAGGAATATCAGTATATGCAAGCTACGTCAGAATCTTTTTTGGGGCTTGAACATGATCCATCTAATACGAATACTCAATTTGAAGTTACTGTTGCTAAAACTCCTTCTCCTACGGGTTGGACTATTACACCGGTAGCTAATCTTAAGGAAGGCTCGGATTGTGGTAGTACATCTACGGAATGTACGTTTGTTCTGACGTGGGATGCTAGTAGCTCTGTGAATCTGTTCAAGGTTAATACGAGTAATGCTACAACAGGTACTGTTAATTTTAGTATTGTAGATTGTTTGGGGTGTTTGCCTGAAGATCCGAGTTCGGCAACTTTCCAAATTGCAACAAATGTAGCAGTGCATCGTTTGGGTATGTCGGATTATTGCGGCGCTAATGGACCTGGTTATGAAACAGCTGCTTGTAGTGAAAATGGAGCTTATTACGAATTTGCTCAGGCTGATTGGCCGGATTGTTCTACATCGGATGTCTGGGTGAGAGCAACTGGAATATGCGTTCCTGATGCGTCTACCCCCAATGATTTGTGGTCTTGTGAAAACTCTACAGGAGCGTCTCTGTTGGCGGTTGACGCAGGTGTCCCGGCTGGATGTACTGCAATAATTCCTTCGTACGAGTTGATGTCCTTGAATGATGATGGAAATAATTATCTATATGGTTCACTGAAAAAGAATAAGGTGAATTTCCATTTGGATTTTAAAGGTGAAAATCTTTCTTCAAGGAGTGTAACAGTAACTTCAGATCGCTTAGGTTCTCAAACCTGTTACTATTCTGCAAAGGGTTGTGACTATACTCTTTATGTTGGTGATAATATTACACTGACTGTTGATGATACAGAATTCTCTTACTGGCAGTGTGATGAATCCAATAGTGCGGATTGCCTTCCGAATGATCCTCTTCCGACTGGCGCCACATATCAGATTAATGCTGTGAGTGGAGATAATAAGGTGGAGGCATGGTTCTATCAAAAGGATAAACATTGTTTCTTTGATGAATTTAATACATCTAGGGAATGCTCTAGTGAAGGAACAGACTGGAAATATTGCTTTGACTATTGTGAAAGCGGTTCAAATTGTGCTATCGGTGAAGGTAATATCACAAATGCCAAGTGGATTGTCTTGGGAGATTTAACTCTCCGCAATAAAATTCAATATTCCGGCGGCACAATTTGGCTTGATGATTCCCATACTCGAGGAAAAACTCAAGCGGGAACAGGTTTCCTGACTATCCTCAGTTCCGTAAATGCAGGTCTTTATGGAACACTTCGTGCTCAATTCCAGGTTCCTCGTTATGGTCGAGGGGATGATATTTCTACGGCACGGGTGGATAAGTCTGGCTTCTTGCTCCGTTCCGATAAAACAGCAGGCACATACTTGATGCTGAATGTTTTCGCTAATGCAGATGGGTTCTTAACGGCCAAGCTTTGCTTAGGAAATCAATGCCAGACTACAGTGCTTGATGGTGAAAATCGAGTGTCAAGTACTGATATTGTAACGCTTTCGGCTACGATTAGGAAAGCAGATGGTGGAGACTATTTGGATGTCCAGACGGTGGCTGGTTCCTATGAATTCCGGACTTTGTCTGCAACCTTTAACCTGTCTGGTTTTAGCGGATATGGCGATCTGGGAACTAACGATAATGAATATGTTGGTTTCCGTCTGTCGGATCCAAATTTCAAACTATATGATATTGGTTGGAAAAGCGAAACGTATTCTAGCCAGTGTTGGGATACTTATCCTACAGTCCGCTGCTCGTTCAGTGCGGCGTATATAGGTGGAGTTGTTCCGAAAGATACAGAAACGAAACCCTGGGTAGGACTTTCTAGCTGGTTTGATAAGCGAGGTTGCAGTCCGGGATTCCAGTACAATGGCGATGATGCTTGTGCTGCACACCAATATGACAATAATTTCTATGATTGTACTCCGTCATCTTATACCTTCACGAAGGAGGGGGCTCACGGTGTAATCGAATATGGACAACCGGTTCGTATGGCTCAAGCGAAAATCCAGGGGTGTGAATCATATCTATCGACTGGGGATCGGCAATATTTTGAAACTGAAATAGCCCAGTGTGGATATTTCTGGGTTGGAAAGCTGAATAAGTGCAATGAAAAGGTGACTGTGTATGCTGCGACTTCGCAGGCGCGTAGCATTAGTATGCATACCGGTAATTCTGCTGCATCTGAAATTTCTACCGATGAACTTTTTGCACTTGCGGATGATGGCGTCAATATGCGTTCTGCTCAAATTCAGATTCAAATGACGAATGAATCTAGTAACGAGGTTGAAGTTTATCTGCGTAGTCAAACGGGGACGAGTAATCCTGTGTTTAGCCAGCCTGTTATTTTCAGAAATAGCGGAACGTTGCTTTCTTTTGACGTAGACGAGTATTCTAATGTTGACGGTTTTGATCCGGAGCACGTAACAGGGGTTGTTGTCCGAAATCTTGGCCCCGATGCAAATTCCTCTGTTGAAATTGTGCAAATTAAAACGGATTGTCCGTATGCACCGGGGCTTACTTGTCGGGAAGCTGAGTATGATCCGGTACTGAAAAAATTTAGAGTATATGCTAGTGTGGAAAATGCTATAAATGCATCTTCTTATACATTAACGGCCAAGAAAAATGGAACTGACGTGACGGATCTGGAATTGTCTCTGAATTGCAGTAATCTGAATAATTGTCCGCTAGGAGATGCATCGAATAACATCGTGTTCTCGACGCCGTCTGGTATTGGAAATTCTTACAATCCCTACAGTGAATCGGGTGCTAAGAATTATCAGTTCTATTTGAGCATGAAGCAGAAACGTGGCTCGACTGAAATTGAGGCCGCAAATTCTCCGTGTACCACTTCAGTGCTGTCGCTTACGGATGTTGCCGTTGCTTGTAGGTGGAACGATTATCTAGGAGCATCGACAATTACAATTGAAAAAGGTACAGACATTAAAGACCTCTATCGTTATAGTGTTTCTTGTCCTACAGGACAGAATTGCCCTTACCAAATTTTATTTAGAGGAACTCCGGTTTTTGAAGAAGACAAAACAGGATCGACAACGGGCTTTACTAGGATTGGTCCTACAAAACCAGGAACAATTCCTGATAAGGATCATATGGAAGTTGGATCATATGTGATTACCCTGAAAAGTACTGCCTCAAGTGAAGAATTTTCACCGTGCGTAAAACAGTTTGAGGTTGTCGAAAAAGAAGATGATTCTCAAAAGGTTACTTGTCGCATAACTCGCAACACCTCTGTGGAAGGAACTCTGGAGGGAAATTTATCCATTCCGGCGAGTGATGTGGAAGTAAACAATTGTGGTGACGGAGAATGCTCCTATATTATCAAACGTGGAGAAAATGTTGTTGGCGCTTCCACTTATTCAAATGGCGCAAATCTCTATTTTACGGGGGCGACTGAAGCTGGCGAGCATCCTTATAAATTAGTGATTCAACGTGGATCAGAAACTGCTGTAAAATGTGGAGGCGATTACAAGGTGCGTTTCCCGCTGAATTTAAGCTGCGGCTCATTTACTGATCCTGGTGCCACAACTCCTGTTGCTGCGGGTACGCCAATTACACCTCCGTCTCCATCGGTAGGTAGTGCTAGTACCTATTCTGGGTGTGATGGAAAGTGCACCTATGAAGTAACTGGTATAAGCGGTTATGGTGGCACTGATTATGATGTTACGACAACAATCAGTAGCTCGTTCAAGGATGCAACGGCTTCCGGAGTAAAGGAATATAACCTTGTTTTCAAACATCCCGGTGCATCTGATGTTACATGTTCATTCACTGTGACTTATGAAGGCTCTAGTTCTAGCAGTGCTGAAAGTTCTAGTAGTCAGGAGTCGAGTAGTAGTGAAGAATCGAGCTCTTCCGAAGAATCTAGTTCGAGTGAGGAGGCTTCAAGTTCCTCGACCGGCGCTACAAGCAAATGCGTTAATTTTGTAAATGGGGAAGGTGATTATAACAAAGAATGCTATATCTCTGGGTTAAATAATATGAAAAATGGAACTTGCTATACTATGAATCCGAATCGTGTGCCAGAAGGTGTTCCGCAGTGGATAAATAATGATGCTAGTCAAACGTGGTGGTGGGTAGAAACAAGCTGCTATTGATGTATATAGATTAGCTGCAATATTTTATAAATAAAAAAATCCAGCCCCCACGTGGAGCTGGATTTTTGTATGCGGAATGCATCCTCTCAATAAATTGGGCTGATAAAAATAGGGAGTGTTTTTGAGGTTACTTGGAAGAACGACTCTGTTGAAGGGTGTTCAATCTAGCCTTTGCCTCGGCAATTTTCTCTTCGGAAAGCCCCATTTCGCGCAAAACCGTCAAAGTGTCGGCTTGGTTCTGAACACGCCCCTTCTGCTCACCACGAGCTTCGCCAACAGATTCGCCTTCAGCCCGAGCCTCGGCGACCTGCCTGCGGATGGAGTCGCCAATGCTGACGAACCCGTACTTCTGTCCGATACTTACGAAGGCCATGTCAAACTCCTTGAGGAGACTCTCCCCGAAATACTCCATCAAATATAACCTAATCTTTTCCAAAAGACAAGTGTTGTCTTCTGCATCCATCGACCGGAGCCCCGCCTTGAACTTAGGAAGAATCTCGGCGATCTTCTTTTCATTATAGGCGTATTTCATGGAAATGAGCCCCATGCCGGTCGCCACGTCCTCGCAGGCAAGGCAGTCGTCGTCGGTGATGTCGGCCATGTTCACGAACGTGCAGGGGCACGGCAAGATACGCCCATGCCAAAATTCGGGATAATCCTTTTCCAGCTGAGCGAGCGGGTCCCAGTTCTCGCGTCCATTATAGAAGATGATCGCCATCGTAGGAAGCCCCTCGAACACGCGCGTCCTGTCGATGCTCTTCATCACCGAATGCACGTAGCGGGCAATCTGGTTGAAGGTGTTCCTGTCGCGGCCTGACTTGTGCTCCAGCAGGATTCCCACCAGGACGGGCACTCCCGTCACGACGTTCACGCGGAAAGCGAGGTCCGCCTCTCCCGTGTCCCCGACTTCGGAAAACGAATCGGGAATGCGCTCTAACGTTTTCAGGTCAATGGATTCCAGAAACTTTTGCAGTTCCTCGTTATGCTTGGCGGCGAGCTTCAGCAGCAGCCGGGTTCGCCTTGTATCCGCAAAAAGCCAACGGAACAATGAGTCATGCTTTTTCTTGTTCATAGTAGTCCTTTTTTAAACAAACATTAGAGATTCCCCGCGAAAGGGACTTTCGCGGGCGGGGCCTTTTTCGGGGCAATCCCTGCGGGGTCCCCCGATTCCTTAGGCTCCATACTCTATACACGTATTTTTGCGGACATCAGCCGGCTTTTTAAACGAAATTTTACCAAAAATTTCGAACTTTACAAAAATCTCCCTAAAATCTTACATTTCGGTTTTCTTGCTCGGTTTGCATGAGTGGCCTTTTTACAGGTTCTGTATTTTCTAAATTGTGGGCGAAACTTTGAAAGTGCGGTCTAGCCGCAGAGGTATGTATATAATGTCTAAGACGATTTTGCTTTTCCCGGGCCAGGGTGCCCAGTACGTGGGCATGGGCCAGACGCTCGCTTCTACTTTTGAACCGGCCAAGAAGCTCATGCAGCAGGCTGATGAGATTCTCGGTTTCTCGCTCTCCAAGCTGATGGCCGAAGGTCCGGAAGATGTTTTGAAGAGCACCGACAACACGCAGCCGGCTCTCTTTACTGTGTCTGCTATGGTGATGGAACTGCTCAAGTCCGAAGGCTTTGCCTTTGATTATGTGGCTGGTCACTCCCTCGGTGAATACTCCGCTATTTATGCTGCCGGTGGTTTCAGCTTCGAAGAAGGCCTTCGCCTGGTGCGTACCCGTGGCGAACTCATGGCCTCTGCCGGTTCCAAGAATCCGGGTGCCATGGCTGCTATCATGGGCCAGGACGAAGCCAAGATTCTTGAACTTTGCGAAGCCGTGAAGGATGCTGGTACCGTGGTTCCGGCCAACATCAACTGCCCGGGCCAGATCGTGGTGTCCGGTGCGGTCGCCGGCGTGAACAAGCTCGTCGAAAACTGCGTTGCTGCAGGCATCAAGGCCATTCCGCTCGCCGTTTCTGGCGCCTTCCACAGCCCGCTGATGCAGTTCGCTCAGGCTGGCCTCGCCGAAGCGATTGCCAAGACCAAGTTTAACGATGTCGAAAAGCCCGTGATT
>Ga0247610_10007167_pt1 | contig 11486 bp, 6 predicted proteins | sample 174DNAGHGhighgp2_FD_193483 | JGI IMG/M metagenome (GOLD analysis project Ga0247610, IMG submission 193483) | Sheep rumen microbial communities from Palmerston North, Manawatu-Wanganui, New Zealand - 1742 DNA GHGhigh gp2 | ecosystem: Host-associated > Mammals > Digestive system > Stomach > Rumen ...
CGGGGCGTTCCACTTGGCCTCGCTGCGGGTGCTGGTATAAATCTCGACGACCGTGGGCCAGTCCTGGCGCACGGCACGTGCCAGATACATCGTTGAGCCATCGGGCGAGAAGGCGGGTGTGCCCTCGTCGTGCTCGGTGTTCAAGCCACCGTCCACGACCTCGGGACGGGACCAGTTGCCTTTCTCGTCCTTCTTGGAAAAATAGATGTCTCCCTTCTTGGTGCCCGTGATTTCGCTGTAGAGCTCGCCAGTCGATTTCTCGTTGGTCGAGGTGAGATATATAAACTCATGGTTGTTAGCGAGATACATGGGGCTGTAGTCAGCACGACGGGAATTGAATAAACCGAAGGGCTTGACGATGTAGCGTGAGCCTTCCTCTTTCCACTTGGGCGCCAGCTCACAGCCACGCTTACCCACCTGAGCCTCCCAACTGTCAGGGAACATCTTCAGATACTCTTCATAATTCTTGAGAGCCGTAGCAAACTGTCCGTCCTTATGTTGAGCCTGAGCCAGGCGCAACAGGAGGGACGAGTCCTCATACTCGTAGCGGATGGCGTTCTGAAACGCTGCGGCAGCACGGTTGCCCTGATTGAGCTTGAGATGGCACATGCCCAGCTGGAATGCGAGCTCTCCACGCAGCCACGCATCCTCCTTGCGGTTATAGCGGTTATAGATCTTGCGGTAGATGGTCGCCGCGTCAAAGTACTCGCCGCGGTCGTAGGCCTCGTCGGCATCCTTGAGCTTCGGACCCTTGCACGACGTGAGCGACATTGCCGTTGACACGAGCACCAGGCCCACCACGATATATAATATCCTTTTCATTGAATGAGTTGCGATTGCTTTAAATATTAAAACGTTAAAGCAACCCCTTTATTGTTTTCAATGCCCTAAAACCTGACACCTGAGGCTCAATAGCTGCGCGTTATCGTCATCTGGTGCTTGCCGTCGAGGGAGACGTCCACGCGGGTGTAGCGCCCGTGGGTGTCGATGTCGTAGTCGAAGGTGCGCTCGTGCACCACATCATTGCCTTTTAGTTCCTTGATGGCAATGAGGAATTTTTTACCGGTCGCCGTGTCAAAGTCGTAGTGGTAGCGTAAGACCTTGCTACCTGTCTCCTCGCGCACGACATAGCCATCCTGGTAGAGCAGGGTGCGCTTGTCGCCCTTGGCCGGGGTGATGACGAGCTTAGACAGATGACCCCGCTCGTTGTAGAAATAGTCTTGGCGACTGCCGTTATCGCCCTTGATGGACTCGCGGCGGCCATGTTCGCCAAAGATCGGGGCATACTTGATCGTGCGGCTCTTGCTCTTGCTCTGCTTGAGGGTATAGCCCAGCACCTCATCATAGGAGTAAGTGTAATCGGTCACTGTCTTTTGACCCTTGGCGCCCTGGATGGTGGACTGAGTGAGCAGGCCCTGATCATTGAAAATGAACACATTATTGCGCTGGGAGCCGTCGGCCATGACGACCTTCTCGTCCACACGGCCCGTGCAGCCGTTGAAGCCCACATCAAAGTGCTCGATGCGGTAGCTGTGTGTGGGATTGTTCACCAGATTGGCATAAAACAGCTTGACACCGGGGTCAACCCCTCGCGTGGTATCGATATAGGCAGCCAGGTCCTCGAGCGTGGCCTGCTCGCTGCGCAGGGAGCGGCTCAGGTCCTGACCCATAGCGGTTCCCATTGTGATGACAGCACTGACCGCCAGCAGTATTACTTTTTTAATCATATCGTTCGGGTGTTATTGATTTCCTGCTGCAAAGATAACTAAAAACTTCATTCTTGCAAAAAAACGTACATTTCACGCCACAAATGGCCGCAGGTTGGCGTTTTTTGCCTATCTTCGCAGTTTGTTAACCGACGAAACCAACCAAATTAATCAATAACATCAGTATTTTTTTATGAAAGACGAAGAAATCATTGTTCAACAACAGCAAGACGAGATCGCGTTGCCCGAGAACGCCGCTCGTGAGCTCAAGCCCGGGGAAAAGTATGTCCCCATCTTGAAGCCCGACAAGACGTATCCCGAGATCACGCCCTACTCCGTCTCGCTGGGTCTGATTATGGCGGTCATCTTCAGTGCCGCAGCAGCCTATCTGGGCCTCAAGGTAGGCCAGGTGTTTGAGGCTGCCATTCCCATCGCCATCATTGCTGCCGGTATCGGCGCAGTGACCAAGCGCAAGAACTCGCTGGGCGAGAATGTCATCATCCAGTCGATCGGTGCCGCTTCGGGCATCATCGTGGCCGGTGCCATTTTCACGCTGCCTGCCTTGTACATTCTCCAGGCCGAGTATCCCGAGATCACGGTGAACTTCCTGGAAGTCTTCCTGAGCTCACTGCTGGGCGGTTGCTTGGGTATTTTGTTTTTTATCCCCTTCCGCAAGTACTTCGTGAGCGACATGCACGGCAAGTTCCCGTTCCCCGAGGCTACGGCAACGACCCAGGTGCTCGTCAGCGGCCAGAAAGGTGGCGACCAGGCCCGTCCGCTGCTCATCGCCGGTTTGGTGGGCGGTCTGTATGACTTCCTGCTCTCGACCTTCGGCTGGTGGAAAGAAGTGCTCACCACGGCAGCCATTCCCGCAATGCAGAACTTCACCGACAATGTGAAGATGATCTTCAAGATCAACACCGGTGCCGCTGTGCTGGGTCTGGGTTACATCATCGGCCTGCCCTATGCATTCATCATCTTTGCCGGTAGCGCCTTCATCTGGTGGATCATCGTTCCCCTCATGGGCATGAATCCCGAGTTTGCTCAGATGGCTCCCGAGGACATCTTTGCAGGCGGAGCGCGCTACATCGGTATCGGCGGTATCGCCATGAGCGGTATCATCGGCATCGTCAAGTCATGGGGCGTCATCAAGAACGCTGCCGGTCTGGCAGGCCAGGCCTTCAAGGGCCAGGCTCAGAATGTGCAGGTGGAACGCCACCAGCGCGACATCTCGATGAAGGTGCTCGTGTTTGCACTGCTGGCAGCCCTGCTGGTGACCTTCGTGTTCTTCTACATCGGCGTCATCCACAACCTGGTTCAGACCATCGTGGCCTTCCTCGTTGTGCTGGTTATCGCCTTCCTGTTCACCACTGTAGCCGCCAATGCGATTGCCATCGTGGGTAGCAACCCCGTGTCGGGTATGACCCTGATGACCCTTATCGTGGCCAGCGTCATCTTTGTCGCCATCGGCCTTGAGGGCTCCAAGGGTATCGTTGCTGCCATGGTCATCGGTGGTGTGGTCTGCACAGCCCTCTCGATGGCTGGTGGCATGGTCACCGATATGAAGATCGGTTACTGGATTGGTACCACGCCCGCCAAGCAGCAGACGTGGAAATTTGTCGGCACCCTCGTGTCGGCAGCCACCGTCGGCGGTGTGATGATGATTTTGAACAAGGCCTACGGTTTCACTGGCCCCAACGCTATGGTAGCGCCTCAGGCTAACGCCATGGCAGCCGTTATCAAGCCCCTGATGATGGGTGGTGAGACCCCCTGGTTGCTCTACGGCGTGGGTGCTATCCTCGCCCTGTTGCTCAACTGGCTCAAGGTGCCTGCCCTGCCCTTCTCGCTGGGTATGTTCATCCCCTTGCAGCTGAATGCCCCGCTGCTTGTCGGCGCCATCATCAGTTGGTTCGTCGGCAGCCGCAGCAAGGATGAAGCTGTCAACAAGGCCCGCAAGGAGCGTGGCACGCTGCTCGCCAGCGGTTTCATCGCCGGTGGTGCCCTCATGGGCGTTGTCAGTGCAGCCATGATCTTCTTCGGCTTCAAGTACGAGAGCCCCCTGAGCGACTTCGCCAGCAACTGGCTCGCTATCGTGATGTACATCGCCCTGATTCTCTTCCTGGCCGTTTCCTGCCTGCGCGCCAAGAAAGAAGCCGAGTAATCCACATCCTATAGCTAAAATATGTAATGTAGAGACGCAAGTGACCCTTGCGTCTCTCATTTTTCCACACTGATTACCAATGGTAAACCCCAACAACTGATTTGGAATAATTATTAAGTTTTTTGCCTCAATTTTGGTAATTTGCCAGAAAACCACTACTTTTGTCGCCGTTTTTTTTAGAGCAACCCATTGCATTTTGCTAAATATTTAAGGACAATATACCAAATTATGAAAACAATCATCAAAACCACGCTTTTGGCCTTGACTGTCTGCTTGCCGGCACTTGCATCGGCTCACGATATTGAAGTCGATGGCATTTACTACAACATCAACGGCAACGAGGCTACTGTGACTTATCAAGGATCTAATCCCAGTTCAATCAATGGGTATTCAGGTGAAGTGGTGATTCCCGAAACCATCAGCTATGGCGGTGTCACCTACTCGGTGACAGCCATCGGGCAAGACGCATTTGAGTACTGCAGCAACCTGACGAGCGTTAAGATTCCCAACTCGGTTATCAGCATCGCCTACAGAGCATTCTATTGCAGCGAGAACCTGACAAGCGTGACTCTGGGCAATGCCGTCAACACCATCGGCGCCTGGGCATTCAACAGCTGCCGGAATCTGACGAGTTTGAACATCCCTAACTCGGTCTCTTCGATTGGAGAATCAACTTTCAGGAACTGCAGCGCATTAACCAGCGTGACGATGGGTAACTCAGTCAACACGATCGGCAATGACGCATTCAATGGTTGCACAAGCCTGAACCAGGTAACGATCACCGACGTTGCAGCGTGGTGCAGCATCAACTTTGCAAGCGAGAAATCCAATCCGTTGTATTATGCCCAGCACCTCTACATGAATGGCGCTGAGGTTCAAAATGTGACCATCCCCAGCACGATTGCCTCCATCGGCAACTATGCATTTGATGGCTGCACGAGTCTGCAAAGCGTAACTATTCCCAATACCATCACATCGATTGGCAACAGTGCATTTCACAATTGCCCCAACCTGATGAGCGTAATCATCCCGAACTCGGTCACCGCCGTTGGCAACAGCGCATTCTCGAGCTGCAGTGCCTTGACCAGCGTGACGCTCCCCAACTCGGTCATTACCCTGGGCAAATATGCATTCGCCGATTGCATCAACTTGACGAGTGCGAATCTGGGCAACGCTATCACGGCTATCGAGGAAGGCACCTTCTGCCGTTGCAACGCACTCACGAGCATCGTCATTCCCGCCGCTGCCACAACCATCGGCAGCAACGCCTTTGCTTCTTGCACCAGCTTGACGGGTGTGACCTTTGGCAATGCGCTCACATCGATCGATTATGCCGCATTTACCGACTGCCGGAGTCTGTCGAGCGTGACCATCCCGCAGGGTGTCACTACCCTGAGGAGCAGCGCTTTCATGTACTGTTCAGGCCTGAAGAGCGTCGAGCTTCCTAACACGGTCACAACCATCGGCGACAAAACTTTTTCGGGCTGCAGTGCCTTGACAAGCATCAACATTCCCCAATCGGTGACCAGCATCGGCAGCACTGCATTTGAGAACTGTTCCAGCCTCCCGAGCGTGGAACTCCCCAACGCGATTACCGCCATCAATTTCGGCCTGTTCCGCAACTGCAGCAACCTCGAGAGTGTGAACATTCCCGACGGTGTCACGACAATCGGCAGCTCGGCATTCATGGATTGCAGCGCCTTGAAAAGTGTGGTCATCCCCAACTCGGTTGTCAGCATCGGCATGAGCGCATTCGAGAATTGCAGCAGCATGACGAGCCTGGTGCTGAGCAACGCCATCACCACCATCGAGGAAAAGACATTTGCCGGCTGCAACAGTCTGGAGAGCGTGACCATCCCCAAGGGTGTCACCACGGTTGGCTATGACGCCTTCCTGAACTGCTATGGCCTGGCGAAAGTGACTATCCCGACGTCAGTCACTTCACTGGCCTACTACGCCTTTGAAAACTGCTACCACATATCCTCATTGACTTTGAGCGGCGAAGGTGCATGGCAAGGAGGCACCATCTTGATTCAGCGGCCAGTCAGTCTGTATATCAACGACCAGATTACCGGAGTCAAGGGCATGTATGTCAAGCCTTCACACGTTTATTGCCTGGCAACGACACCGCCTGAATGTGATAACAACTCATTCAGTGACTATTCAGGAACACTCCATGTACCCGCCTCGTCGCTCGACGCCTATCGAGCAGCCAATTACTGGAAAAACTTCTTAAACATCATTGGCGATGCCGTTGAACTGGGTGATGTCAACATGGACGGGTTTACTGACATCGATGATGTAACGGCAATGATTGAGTATATTTTGGGTGCTAACAGCGGCAGTAACTTCCAGATAGCCAATGCCGACATGAACGGTGATAATGCCATCGACATCGACGACATCACGGCACTGATTAACCGCATCCTGGGCAACTGAAGAAGAGAAAAACAATAAGTACAATCAATACAAACCCTGCATTACATAGCGGCAGTTAAAGACAACTTCAACAACTCCCACCTTGATTATTGTGTAATCGGTGAGAGTTGTTTTTTATTATTACCTCCGCTAAAACTTTTTTCGTAAATTTGCACCCATCAACTCCTTATTAACACAACGATTAAAACTTTGCACCTATGAAACATTTCATCAAAACTGTCATTCTTGCGTTGGCGACACTGCTGCCAACGATTGTCACGGCCATAACTTTGAAGTTGGCGGCATCTACTACAACATCAAGGGTAATGAGGCCACAGTCACTTACAAAGGATCATCATATGACCAATATTCAGACAGATATACTGGTGATTTAACGATTCCTGCAACAGTCACTTACAATGGCAACACTTACACGGTCACAGATATCGGGATTTATGCATTCTATAAATGCAACAACCTGACAAGTGTTACCATTCCTGAGTCGGTCACTTCCATCAATAGTGTGGCATTTGGGTATTGCTCAAGTTTAACAAGCGTTACCATACCTAATTCCGTTACATTTATCGGCAGTTTTGCGTTCGAATATTGCAACCAGCTGACAAGCATCACCATTCCTGATTCGGTCATCGAAATTGGCTGGTCGGCTTTTGTTGGATGTACGTCTCTCGCAAGCATCACTATTCCGAACTCGGTAGCTATCATTGGATCAGTGACATTCGATGATACACCTTGGTACAAGAACCAACCTGATGGTCTTGTTTATGCCGGCATGGTCGCATACAAATATAAAGGCACAATGCCTGCCGGAACCAGCATTACCCTTCGAGAAGGGACTCGCGGTATTGCAGGAGCCGCATTCCAAAACTGTAGTGGCTTGACCAGCATAACGATTCCCAACTCGGTCATTAACATCGGGCCCGCCGCTTTTAAGAACTGCAACAGCCTCACAGGCATGACTCTTCCTAATGCGCTCAATAGCATCGGTAGTAGCACATTCCAGGATTGCAAAGTGTTGACAAGCTTAGTTCTCCCTAACACGGTAAAGACTATCGGTAATGCTGCCTTCAGGGACTGCAGTGGACTGACAAATGTGAATATTCCCGACGCTGTCACAAGAATCGAAGGCAATACCTTCCATGGATGCAGCAGTCTGACGAGCATCACAATCCCGGACTCTGTTACATTTATTGGCGCGCACGCCTTCACAGATTGTTCTAGTCTAACAAGTCTTACCATCCCCAGTTTAGTCTCTGTCATCGGCCAATATGCTTTCTCAGGATGCAGTAGCCTGACCAGTATTACAGTAGCAAGTGACAACCCTTACTTTGATTCACGCGAAAACTGCAGCGCGATTATCAATTCTGAGAGTAATGTTTTGTGTTTTGGGTGCAGTAATTCGTTCATCCCCAACACAGTCACAGCCATTGACTATGGCGCTTTTTGGGGAGCTGGCATAACCAGTATCTCACTACCCAACTCAGTCACCGAGATTTATTCAGATGCGTTCACTGAGTGCACCTCAATATCAAAAATAACGGTAGCCGATGATAACCCGAAATATGATTCCCGCAACAACTGTAATGCGATTATCGAGACAGTAAGCAATACATTGGTCGTGGGGTGCCAAAACACATTCATCCCCAATACAGTCACAGTCATTGGCGAAAGGGCGTTCCGTGGACACTCCGAAATAACAAGTATCGCTATTCCGAACTCCATCACGCTCATTGATGAATATGCGTTCTTCCAATGCAACGGTCTGAGTAGTGTCGCCATTCCAAACTCTGTCACTACTATCAACGCTGATGCCTTCAGAGAGTGCAAGAAATTGAAACGCGTTTCTTTGGGATCTTCTGTTTCCTATATCGCAGAAAGATCATTCTATTGCGACTCCATCAACACCGTCTATTGCTATGCCACTACTCCACCACGAGCAGCATCAGGCTCTGCTTTTGCCACATACATATACACAGCACTCCATGTTCCATCAGGCTTAACCGAGACCTATCGCAATCACTCTTTCTGGTGTAGATTTGTATCCATCAGCAATGATGCCAAAAAGCCTACAGGAGTATCCATCAGTCAGGAGAATTTCGTTGCTGAATTCGGTGACCAAATCAATTTGACAGCAACAGTAACGCCATCCAATGCTACAGAAGGTATTATCTGGCAATCAACCAATCCAGATGTAGCGACTGTGGACAACGGGCAGGTGAAGGTTGTCGGCTATGGCGAATGCGACATCGTTGCCACTTGTTTAGGAATACAGGCCTTCTGCCACGTGACAGTTCATGACAAGCCAGGCGACGCCAACAGCGATGGTAAGATTGATGTCGATGATGTGACGACAATCATCAACCAGATTCTGAGCAATGAGGTATCCAGTTTCTATACTGCCAATGCTGACCTGAATGGCGACGGTATCATCGATATCGACGATATCACAGCATTGGTCAGCCAAATACTTGGCGACTGAAATTAAGGGGTAAAAAAAGAAGCGGGGCGGGTTTTATGGACCTGCCTCGCTTGCTTTCAGGCGGAGTGACCGAGATTCGAACTCGGGATACGCTTTTGACGTATACACGCTTTCCAGGCGTGCCTCTTCAGCCACTCGAGCATCACTCCTGTCGCTAAATGCGGGGCAAAGGTAATACAATTTGGCGGATTATTGCAAGTTTTCATTGTTTTTTTCATATTTTTGTAGCCATGAATACCAATAATCGACTGCAAACCTACAACCATACGGGAGGTGCTGACCGCTATGACCCGCGCGTGAAGCAGTTGGCTATCGACGTGCTGCGGTGGCTCCCCTATGACCCCAACGATGACCAAATGATGGTGGTCGTTGCGGTGGCGCATTTCCTGTTGTACGCGCCCGAGCGGTCGGTTTTCATCCTTGGCGGGTATGCGGGAACGGGCAAGACATCGCTCACGGGTGCCATTGTCAAGGCGCTGCACCAGCAGGGGAAGAAGACGGTGCTCATGGCGCCGACAGGCCGGGCCGCGCACATCTTCAGCGACTATTCGGGACACCCCGCCTACACCATCCACCGCAAGATCTACCGCCAGCAGGGCTACGGCATCGACGCGTTCGGGCTGGCCGAGAACAAGCACACCGACACGGTTTTTATCGTCGATGAAGCGTCGATGATCAGCAATGCGAGCGACGGGTCCATCTTTGGCAGCGGACGGCTGCTGGACGACCTCATCGGTTATGTGTTCAACGGCCAGGGTTGCAAACTGGTGCTGATGGGCGACAATGCCCAGTTGCCGCCAGTGGGGCAGCTGGTGAGCCCCGCCCTCGACGACGGAATCCTGCAGTCGATGGGATTAACGACCTACGGCATGTTCCTGCAGCAGATTGCGCGTCAGGCCGAGGAGAGCGGCATCCTGCACAATGCCACACTGCTGCGACAGGCGATGGAAGACGGCGTGTTGGGCAGGCCGCACTTCGACCTCGAGGGTATGGACGATTTTCAGACGGTCTCGAGCGAGTTCCTGCTGGAAACCATCAGCGACTGCTACGACCGCGACGGCATGGGCGAGACCATCATCGTGACGCGCAGCAACAAGCGCGCCACATTATTTAATATGGGTGTCCGCAACACGATCCTGTACCGCGAGGACATGCTGGTAACCGACGACATGCTGCTGGTGGCCAAGAACAACTACCACTGGGCACGCGATTATGATGAACTGGACTTTATCGCCAACGGCGACGTGTGCCGCGTGAGACGCGTGTGGGGCGAGATCGAGCATCGTTACGGGCTGCGTTTTGCCAACGTCACCGTCGAGTTTCCTGACCACAACGGCGTGGAGATGGACTGCAAAATCGTGGTGGATTGCCTGCTGAGCGGCACGCCCGCCCTAGACCGCGAACAGAGTGACCGCCTGTTCAACGAGGTTTGGGCCGAACTGACCGGCGACAAGCGGGAACGCTATAAACAACTCAAAGAACATCCTTACTTCAACGCCCTGCAGGTCAAGTATGCCTATGCCGTGACATGCCACAAGGCACAGGGCGGGCAGTGGCGCAACGTGTTCATCGACATGGGCGGCATCATGCCCGACGCGATGCAATCGATGGACTTCTACCGCTGGCTGTACACGGCAATCACGCGTGCTCGCAACCGGGTATTCCTCATCAACTGGGTCAATGACCTGGAATGAGCTGAGAATCACCGTATAGGCCAAAAACTGACAACTTAAAACTGAAAACTAAAAACTTTATACTACCTTTGTGGCTCAGAATCAACCAAATTGAAGCAATTATGATACACAAGAGACTATACCGATGGATGATTGCAGTGGCCGCCATGAGCGTCTGGGCAATGGGCGGTGCCACCATTCCGTCGGGCTACTACGACTCCCTGGAAGGAAAGAGCGGCGAGGCGTTGAAGAATGCCATCCACGACCTGGCCCTGCGCCACACGGTGCTGAGCTATAACAGTCTGTGGAGCTACTTTCCCGAGACCGACTGCTACCCTGACAACAGGAACAGGGTGTGGGACATGTACAGCGATATCCCCTACTACTTCGGCTCCACTTACGGAATGAACCGCGAGCACTCGGTTCCCAAGAGCTGGTGGGCTCCCAGCGGCCAGAACTCCAACACCGCATTGTATCCCAGCTACACCGACATCATCCACCTGTATCCTGCTGATGCCGAAGCCAATTCCGAGAAATACTACTGGCCGATGGGCGAAGTATCGAGGACGACGTATAACAACGGCGTGACCAAGGTGGGTACCCCCAAGACCGGCCAGGGCGGCGGCGCAGGCTATGTGTTTGAGCCTGATGACCGATACAAGGGCGACTTTGCGCGCACTTACTTCTACATGGCATGCACCTACCAGCATTACAACTGGCGCACCACCTTCATGTTCACCAACAACGACTGGAAAACGCTGAACGCGTGGTCGGTTGAGCTGCTGTGCCGCTGGGCCCGCAACGATGCAGTGAGCGACAAGGAAGTGGACCGCAACGATGCGGTGCAGAAGTGCCAGAACAACCGCAACCCGTTTATCGACATTCCCGAACTGTTTGAATACCTGTGGGGTAATCGGCAGGGACAGGTCTTCTACATGAGCGAGGCAGGCATGAGCACCGACACCACAACCTACACGGGCGAACCCGAGCTGATAGCTCCTACCCAGGGCACGGTACTCGACTTCGGCGAG
>Ga0247610_10007169_pt1 | contig 11483 bp, 10 predicted proteins | sample 174DNAGHGhighgp2_FD_193483 | JGI IMG/M metagenome (GOLD analysis project Ga0247610, IMG submission 193483) | Sheep rumen microbial communities from Palmerston North, Manawatu-Wanganui, New Zealand - 1742 DNA GHGhigh gp2 | ecosystem: Host-associated > Mammals > Digestive system > Stomach > Rumen...
GTTTCCGCATAGGTGGAGCATTCTCAACGGTTAACTCCGACGATAAGTATCTCGATGGAGGCACAATGCGCACAGGCCTGAACGTAGGCGTTGTGGCTGGGTTCCAAGTAGCTCCTCATGCACCTATCTATTTCGAGACGGGCCTCTCCTTTATAGAAAAAGGTGGAAAGGGCAACTTCGAAGGTCGTAAGTTCACCTATAATCTGGACTATCTGGAGGTGCCGCTCTTGTTGAAATACGACTGCAGGGTGGATCGTGATGTGAGCATCCAGCCATTCTTAGGCGGCTATGTGGCTGCTGGCGTAGGCGGTAAAATCAAGGACTTTGGTCATCGACAGGCTTACAGCTCTTACGATGATGATGCTTTTCAGCGTTTCGATGGAGGTATCAAGGTGGGATGTGGCTTTCAGTTCAACTACCTCTATGCGGAAGTGGGCTACGATTTCGGACTATCGAACATCAGTCGCGACTACTTTGATGATGCCCATACGGGTAGCCTTTTCGCCACTATTGGTGTGAACTTCTAAAAATGATTCCCAGGCAGGGAACATTTGATTCCCACACTGGGAATAATTTGTTCCCTGCCTGGGAAACAAAAATCAGGCTTCTGCAAAAGCTTGGGCTTCAGCCTCAGCGATAATGTCTTCGCGCGATTTCTCCTTGTGAGTAATATCGGAGAGATCGAAGTCGTCTTCGAGTGTAGAGTCCTCTTTTAGTGGAGAGTGGACAGTGGAGAGTGGAGAGTTATGATTACTCTGCTGTGACGTATTATCACCTTGTTGGTAATCATAGTTATCAACTGTCAACTGTCCACTATCAGCTTTTTCAATGATGAAGTCCTCTTGCTCCTTCTCCGGATCGGGCACAAGCATTGTGGGCTCTTCCTCCATCTTTGTGCGATCAGACTTTGCCTTGAAGACGGCATCCACAAACTGAGGTTCACGCTTCAGCTTCTGTAAGGTCTCCTTTGAGGCCAGTTGCTGTGCCTCTTTCTTGGAATAGCCTGAGCCTCGTTCGCCCTCGATACCTTCGATGACCACCTGGAAACTGAAGATGGGGCTGCCATTATCGTCTGTCTTCTGCTTCAGCATGCGATACTCCATTCGCACCTTGTTCTTCTGACTCCACTCTAACAACTTCGACTTGAAATTCACCTCCTTGAAGGCCACCTTGTCGATGTTGATGAATCTGCCCAGCACGCGATTCTGCCAAAACCACATGCAGGTATCGTAGCCTCGATCCAGATAGACGGCGCCCACAAGAGCCTCGAAGGCATTACCGTTGACATAGCTATTATGGGAATTGCTGCGCCCAGCTGAGAGAAGGAGCTGCGAAAGACCCATCTCATTGGCGAGCTTGCCCAAGGTCTCACGACTGACGAGCTTGCTTCTGGTATTGGTCAGAAAGCCCTCGCGCTTGCCCTCATACTGGGAATAGACGATATGTCCCACCACCGCATCGAGGATGGCGTCGCCCAGAAACTCCAGTCGCTCATTGTTCAACGGCTTGCCTTTGTCGTTACGCTTACCGATGCTCTTGTGCATGAGCGCCTGACGGTAATACTCGATGTTGTGCGGATAGAATCCGAGTATCTCGTAAAGAGAAGAAAAAAGCTCCTTATCCTTGCGGAAAGGGAGCTTTATCCTGTCAATGAAATTATTAATCCACATACTTTTTGAAGACTACACAAGCATTGTGACCACCAAAGCCGAAGGTATTGCTGAGACCAGCACGCACCTCACGCTTCTGAGCCTTGTTGAATGTGAAGTTCAGATTGTAATCAATCTCAGGATCCTCGTCACCCTCTTCGTGGTTGATGGTAGGAGGAATGATATCGTTCTTCACTGCGAGGACTGTAGCCATTGCCTCAACGGCACCAGCAGCACCCAGCAGGTGACCTGTCATGGACTTCGTAGATGAAATATTCAGTTTGTAGGCAGCGTCGCCAAAGACATCCTTGATGGCCTTGGCCTCAGAGATATCACCCACGTGGGTAGAAGTACCGTGAACGTTGATGTAGTCAATCTCATCGGGCTGCATGCCAGCATCCTCAAGGGCATTCTCCATCACGAGCTTGGCACCCAGTCCCTCAGGATGAGAAGCAGTGATATGATGCGCATCAGCACTCATACCAGCACCCACCATCTCTGCATAGATCTTCGCACCACGAGCCTTTGCGTGCTCGAGTTCCTCAAGAATCAGACAGCCAGCACCTTCGCCCATGATGAAACCATCGCGAGAAGCACTGAACGGACGACTGGCCTTTTCAGGCTCATCGTTACGGGTAGAGAGGGCATGCATTGCATTGAAACCACCTACGCCAGTAGCGCAGATAGCAGCCTCAGCACCACCAGCTACGATGGCGTTGGCCTTGCCCAGACGAATGAGGTTGAAGGCATCAGCAAGTGCATTAGAAGAAGAGGCACAAGCAGAAGCGGTGATATAGTTGGGGCCGTGAAAGCCGTACTGAATCGAAATCTGACCTGCTGCGATGTCAGCAATCATCTTCGGAATGAAGAAAGGATTGAACTTAGGACCATCGGCCTCGTGTACACCATAGTACTTTACTTCTTCCTCGAAGGTCTTAATTCCACCGATACCTACGCCAAAGACCACACCGATGCGGTTCTTGTCTTCAGTATCGAGATCCATCTTACTGTCCTCTACAGCCTGCTTGGCGGCAATCATGGCCAGCTGGGTATAGCGGTCCATCTTACGAGCCTCCTTGCGGTCGATATAATCATTGATATTGAGGTTCTTTACCTCACAAGCGAACTGTGTTTTGAATTTACTTGCATCAAAAAGTGTAATAGGTGCTGCACCGCTCACTCCGTTGATGAGGTTGTTCCACATCTCGTCAGGAGTGTTGCCTACTGGCGTCACTGCGCCCAGACCTGTTACAACTACTCTTTTTAATTCCATAAGCTACTTTTAAAGCATAATGGTTGCTTCGAATCCGAAGCAACCATTATGTTATTCATCAAAATTTATTTTGCGTTCTCCTCGATATAAGCGATAGCATCACCTACAGTACCGATTTTCTCAGCCTTATCGTCGGGGATAGAGATACCGAACTCCTTCTCGAACTCCATGATGAGCTCAACTGTATCCAGAGAGTCAGCACCAAGATCATTTGTGAAACTTGCCTCGGGCTTAACCTCAGCCTCATCAACACCCAGTTTGTCTACGATAATAGCCTTTACTTTGCTTTCAATTTCTGACATAATTTTCTTTCTTTAAAATGTTAATAATGTATTTGCTATCTTGAAAAATTTGCGATTTTTTCGCTTTCGGGGTGCAAAGTAACACATTTTCTTTGAGTTACGCAAATTTTTTGAAGGAAAACTCACTCTCTTTTGCACAAAAGGGGTATATTTGTGCATGTTTTTACCCTTTTGTGTGCGTTACCAACACTAAAAAAGCAAAAATTGCATGAAAAATTACCGATTTCGTTGGATAATTCAAAAACTTTCATTAGCTTTGCAAATCAAACAAATCATTTTTTGACAATGTCGTTTACAGAGCACGCTAATCAAATCTTCAATCAGGTGATCAAAGACTATCATCTGACAGATAATGTTGACACCCCTATACATAATCCTTATGAAAGGGAAAGCATCGATCATGCCCTATATCTGAAATGCTGGATCGACACCGTTCAATGGCATTATGAGGATATCATCCGCGACCCCCATATCGACCCTATTGAGGCATTGGCGCTGAAAAGGAGAATCGACAGAAGCAATCAGGACCGTACTGACCTCGTAGAGGAAATCGACTCCTACTTCCGTCAGAACTACAGTCAAGTAAAGCCTGAGCCCGATGCCAGACTGAATACGGAGAGTCCTGCGTGGGCAGTTGACCGTCTGAGCATTCTGGCGCTGAAGATTTATCACATGCAGGAGCAGGTAGATCGAAAGGATGCCTCAGCAGAGCATGTTGCCAAGTGTCAGGCCAAACTGAATGTGCTTCTGGAACAACAGCAAGACCTCTCGCTGGCCATCGACCAATTACTGGAAGATATCGAGGCTGGACGGAAATATATGAAGGTGTATCGTCAGATGAAGATGTATAACGACCCTTCAACGAATCCTATCCTTTATAAGAAGTGAAGAAAGAGCATATCCTTGTCATCCGCTTCTCATCGTTAGGCGACATTGCTATGACCGTACCTGTAGTATGGTCATTGGCCTATCAGTATCCTGATATACGCATTACAGTACTGAGTCGCGGATATGCCCGTACTTTATTTGCTGATCTGGCCCCCAATGTGAATTTCATGGAGGCAGACCTGAAGATAGAGTATCATGGTATCAAGGGTCTGAATGCGCTCTATCGTCGTTTGGTGGCCAAGCAGTTCACCAAGGTGGCCGATCTGCATAATGTGCTTCGCTCAGAGTATCTTCGCATGCGTTTCAACTTAGGGCGTTATCGTGTGGAGCATATCAACAAACATCGAAAAGACCGTCGCCATCTGGTATCGTTCAAGCACAAGATAAAAAAGCAACTGCCTACCTCGTTTGAGAACTATCTGAAGGTATTCGAACAGTTAGGCTATCCTGTCAATATCCAGCAATTCCATTCTATCTTCCCTGAAGAGGGAGGTAATCTGAATCTGCTTCCTAAGGAGATTGGTCCCAAGAAGAACTTTGAACAATGGATTGGTATTGCGCCCTTTGCAGCCCATGAAGGTAAGATATATCCCCCACGACTGATGGAACAGGTGATTCACCAGTTGTTGGAGAAATACCCCAAGTGCCGTATCTTCTTCTTTGGCAAGGGACACCATGAAGATAAGTATCTGAATATGTGGTGCGCCCAATATCGTCAGTGCATCAATGCTACACACTATTGCGAGAATATGTATCAGGAACTCATTATCATGAGTCATTTGGATGTGATGGTGTCGATGGACTCTGCCAATATGCACTTGGCATCGCTGACAGCTGTGCCTGTGGTGAGCATCTGGGGAGCCACACATCCCTATGCCGGTTTCTTAGGCTTCGGACAACCAAAGGATAATGTCATCCAACTCGACCTTGATTGCAGACCCTGTAGCATCTATGGTCAGAAACCTTGTCAGCGAGGCGACTATGCTTGTATGAAGAACATTCCGCCAGAGCGGATTGTTGAGAGAATAGAATCTATCATTAATAACTAAAACAAGTACGATTATGAAAAAGTATGTTTGCGACGTATGCGGTTATGTTTATGACCCAGCAGAAGGTGATGCTGATGGCGGTATAGCTCCTGGCACAGCATTTGAAGACATCCCAGAGGATTGGGTCTGCCCAGTCTGTGGTGTAGGAAAGAGTGATTTCTCACCTGTGGATGAGTAATGAAAAAATAATCCCCGCAAATAGTTGTGGGGATTTTCATTTATAACATCGTCTGGGCAAAGTGCCAGATGATGATGCCTGCAGTCACAGAGACATTCATCGAATGCTTGGTACCGAATTGAGGAATCTCCAGACAACCGTCAGAGGCATCGATCACTTCCTGATGTACACCTTTCACCTCATTGCCTAAGACCACAGCGTATCGTTTTCCTTTTTCAGGCTTGAAATCCTGTAGCATCGTAGAACCGTGCGCCTGTTCTACCGAGTATACTTCAATACTTGCCTCTTTAAGCGCGATAAGTGCCTCTTGTGCTGAATTAAATGCCTTCCATTCCACGCTATCTTCCGCTCCTAAGGCTGTCTTATGAATTTCAGCACTCGGAGGAGTCGAGGTGATGCCACACAGATAGACTGCCTCGATACGAAAGGCATCGCCTGTACGAAACACACTACCCACATTGTGCATCGAGCGCACATCGTCGAGCACCACTATCAAAGGAAGTTTCTCTGCCTGTTTGAATTCATCAACAGACAAACGCTGCATTTCTATCGTCCGTAACTTTTTCATCGTGGTTGCAAAATTATATAAAATTGTATAAACCACAAAATTAGATGAGCATTTTGTCGCTTTCGTTTTGTTCGAATCGAAATTTTTTGTATCTTTGACCCAAAATTCAGTCAACTATACATTATTAATAATAAAGAAGTATGAAAAAGCTACTATTTATGTCGTTTATGATGCTTTGTGGTGTTCATGTTGGATATGCCCAGAAGCAGAAAGGAAAAGTACCCCTTGTTTACACAGTAGAGAACACAGGTAGTCAGTTCGCAGCCCCAGAGATGCCTACGATCGACAAACTGCCAGTGATTCGTGAATTGCCCGATCCTCTGAAATGGAGTAACGGCAAGGGCAAGGTTCAGAATTTTAAGGACTGGGCCCAGCGTCGCAGTGAGATTTCTAATCAGATTCAGCATTATGGTATCGGTACCAAACCGACTGTTCCTGATGGCGGTGTAGTAGCCAAGATGGCTGGCGATACCCTGATTGTTTATGTGACAGTGAATGGTAAGACAATGAAACTCAGTTCTACCATCAGCTATCCTAAGGTAGGAAAACCACCTTACGCCCTGATGATCGGAACTAGTATGCTCTCTTTACCAAGACAACTCTTCCAGGATCGTCCTATTGCCATCATGAACTATCGTGAGAAGCAGGTGAATGATTACGGACAATTCGGCAGGCATCACGAAAGAGGTCAGCACGAATTCGATCGCCTCTATCCTGAACTGAAGGACAATGGTGCTTATAGTGAATGGGCTTGGGGTCTGAGTCGCTTGATTGACGGTTTACAGCAACTCGGTCCTGAGATTACAAAGATTGATACCAAGCACATCGGCGTATCCGGTTGTTCTTACGCTGGTAAGATGGCACTTTATTGTGGTGCATTCGATGAGCGCATTACTCTGACAATTGCTCAGGAGCCTGGTGGTGGTGGTGCAGCTGCCTGGCGTGCTTCCCATGAACTGACGCTCAAAGGAAAGAACTTAGAGGACCTCGATAAGACAGACTATCACTGGTTCAAGGAAAGCCAGAAGGAGAATTTCCACGGGGATTCTGTCTATCGTCTGCCTTACGATCAGCACGAGCTTTGTACAATGGTCTGTCCTCGCGCCTTATTGCTGTTAGGTAATCCTGACTACGAATGGCTGGCTGACGGTTCTATGGTCGTCTCAGCAAAGGCTGCTAAGGAAGTCTGGAAGTTATTTGGTATCGATGACCGTTTTGGTTATTCTATTGTTGAGGGACACGGACATTGTCAGCTGCCTGAGAAACAATTCCCAGAAGTGCAGGCTTTCATTGACAAGTTCCTATTAGGTAAGCAAACCAATACGAAGGATATTGAAGTCGTATCAGGTATCAAATAGAGTGTGGATAACTATGTGAATAACTTGTGTAAAAACAAGGATTTTTCTACCCGCTGTTTTAGCAGCGGGTATTTTTTTGCATTAATTCTTGCTCAATACTCACATTTTCCACTGTTTTTTGCTGAAAAAAGATATAAACATATTAATTTTGCACCAAAATAGGAAAAAGTGGATAAGTTAGCTTAGATATTCATTATCAGTGACTAAGAATCCACAATAGAGGTGAATAATGACTTTTTTGACGTGAATAAACAAACTGGCAAGTAAATGACCAGAAAGTTTCCAACTAATAAACATTATATCATCCTATTCATTCTATTTTAAAAAGAAAAGAAAAAATAAAAAGATAATATATTGATGTTGAAAAAGGAATGGATTAAACAAGGTTTCATTGATGAACCTGTAGCAGAAGGTACAGACCTGAAGGCTGAAATCAGAAAGATGTGTGAGGAAAAAGATGCAATTATCTTAGCTCACTATTATACCATCGGTGATATACAAGAGATAGCCGATTTTGTAGGCGACTCTCTGGCTTTGGCTCGCAAGGCTGCAGAGACGGATGCAAAGATCATGGTGATGTGTGGCGTACATTTTATGGCTGAGACTTGTAAGTTGTTGTCGCCCGATAAGACTGTGCTTTGTCCTGATCTGAATGCTGGTTGTTCTTTGGCTGATTCATGTAAGGCAGAAGATCTTGAGAAATATAAGGAAGAGCATCCTGGTTATCAGGTTATCTCTTATGTTAATACGACAGCTGCTGTGAAGGCTTTGACAGATGTCGTTGTTACCAGTGGTAATGCCAAGAAGGTTGTCGATCAGTTGCCAAAGGATGCGAAATTGATTTTCGGTCCTGACTACAATTTAGGTAATTATATCAATGAGGTAACAGGTCGTCAGATGTTACTTTGGAATGGTGGTTGTCATGTGCATGAGCGTTTTTCTGTTTCAAAGATTATAGAATTGAAGAAGCAGTATCCTGATGCCATCGTGATGGCTCATCTGGAGTGTAAGGGTCCGGTTCTGGCTTTGGCTGATGTTAAAGGTAGTACGGCTACGATGCTGAACTATGCCCAGCAGAGTGACCAGAAGCAGTTTATCGTGGCTACAGAGGCTGGTATTCTGCATGAGATGCAGAGAACCTGTCCTGATAAAGAATTTATCCCTGTGCCTCCTGAAATCAGCGAGAGCGGCTTGGAATGCAGCTGCAATGAGTGTCAGTATATGAAGATGAACTCTTTGCTGAAAATCTATAATGCCTTGAAATATGGCTGGCCTTCTGTAGAGGTTGATCCTAAGATAGCCAAGAAAGCCGTGAAACCTATCAATAGGATGCTGGAATTGAGTTAATAGCTAATGGGAGATAATCAGAAAAGAATACCATTTATTGATTTAGCAAAAGGTATTTGTATAACTTTGGTAGTATTCTATCACTCCAAAGGAGTATTGCATTGCAATTACCTGACGGATTCTTTTCTGATGTCTTTTCGTTTGCCGTTATACTTTTTTCTTTCTGGTCTGTTTTTCAAAGATTATGGCAATTTCCGCACTTTTTTCATTAAGAAAACAAACAGATTGATAATACCCTTTTTTTCCTTTTATTTGTGTTTTTCAGTTCTCATACCTAATGTCATGCATTATTGTTTAGGTATGAATTTTGAAACGGTATTAGGTTTACCTTCTCTATGGGCATTTATATGGCCAGGTCAATATCCTAATATTCCTATTTGGTTTCTTCTGTGCCTGTTTCTCATGAATATATATTTTTGGATAGTGCGGAAGATGGTGAAAGAGAGTTCTATTTTTCTTTTAATAATATGTATTATCTCAGGAATCACCGGCTATTGGCTGATTAATCATTATGAATCCGATTATGGTAATCTATTCAAGGCCCTACAATCTATTCCGTTCTTCTATTTTGGTTATTTGTTTGCTCACTATGAAGGTTTGTCAGTTTTACAGTCTCTATCAAAGAAAAGAAGCATTGTTTGTTTATTTATATTCTTGATTCCAACATTTATTCTTTCTGTATTTATTCCTTGGCCGACGATTATTACATTCTATATATGTGGCATCTCAGGTACTTTATTCATTCTGCTATTAGCTGTCCTCTTTCAGTATTTTCCTTTATTATCATACATTGGCCGTTATTCCATTATAGTATTGTTGACACATGGTATATTTATCAGAATCCTGACACCATTATATCAATATCTTAACCAATCTATTAGTGCTACAAGTACGATCGTTATAATGACTCTTCTTTTATTACTTTCCTACTATATTATTATACCGCTAATGTGCCGTTACTTTCCCTATGTCACAGCTCAGCGTCCTTTAATAAAAGAATAGGTTTGTCAGATAGCAATAGCTATCTATTCTTCATATAATAGCAATCTTGCAGACGGTGCCTTTTTCTCCGTTACTTGTGGCAGTAATAACCATATAGACGCCAGAGGCTACACGATTACCTTTACGGTCCTTACCGTCCCAGGTAAATGAACCACCATTACTACGACCTTCAGCCACCAAAACTCCATTAGATGTTGTAATCTTCACGTCTGCGTCGTAACTCAGTCCCACAATCGTTATTAATCCTGAATAATCAGGTGTCACAGGATTAGGATAGGCATATACATTGTCTTTGGTCATTTCCTGTGTTGGTTGTGTAGCATCGCTACGATAGGAGCAGAGACCATTCTCGGTAAGAAAATACACCACACCCGTCTGATGATTGATCGCTACGGAATAAATCTGGTCAGAGAGCAAAGGCGAATTCTCTACAGCGAGATGGGAAACCTGCGTCATATTATCAGCACTGATGAGGAATGCGCCAATACCATTGGTGACGAACCATTTGCGATTACCACCATCAACGGCAATATGACTGACGCTCACACCTGAAAGCAGATAGTCAGCATAATTGGTACCATCGTTACGAGGCACTTTCACCTGCTGGAAAGTAACACTCTCCTGCCCTACTTCGCTCTTATCTATGTAGAAGGGTCCTAAATCTGTTCCTACCCAGATATTGCCTTCTTTGTCTTCTGTCACACAATAGACGAAGTTAGGACTGTATCGTGTACCATCCTGATTGACATACGAATTATAGGCTATTATCTGGTTGGTTTCAGTATTGTAACAGAATACTGTCTGTGTTATCCATGAAGTATTGACAAACCAAAGAAGGCCCCTACTGTCAAAAATCATGTTTCTCAAACCTCCCCAGGTGATTCCATTACCATCTTCAAGCAGTTTCTGATGATGATTTTCCCATTCACCGTCTTTCGTCAGCATCAGCAGATTAACACCTTTTGCCTGACTGTTAATCACCCAAAGACGTCCTTGTCGATCATATTTTATGCCATTAACAAGCACATAATTATTGTCTAGTTCTTTTCCACTATCGTAAGCTCCTTTCAACGGACTGTTATCTTTATTATAGTAATTTATCAACTTGCCGTTTCTGAACTCATAGAGTCCACATCTTCCACCTACAGCCACATGATTCTCATCTGTTGGATCAATGCTAATACAGTTGATATCCATGTATTGATAGCCTGTCTTCAGATTAATTTCATCTTCATAGATCGTCCAGTTGTCACTATCAAAAACTTGTACCGTTCCTGGATAGTTTTTTCCTGCTATACCAGAGAGGAAATGTCCGCCAGTGGTGTAAAGCTTACCGTTGAAGAATTCTGATTCGTAGAAGTAATTATACTTTGGTCCGCCAGGCTGAAGACTGGATACTAATGTGAGGTTGGATTGCAGGTCCTTAAATTCGTCATAGTCAGGCAGGCTGGTGGGATATTCCGGGTGTCCGTTCGTATACGTTTCTGCAATTTCAGCTCTTTGGACATTCACCTTGACAAGTCCGAAAGGACAATGAAGCCAGGCAAAGACGCCATCGATGGTAATCTTCGAAACGGTCTTGTCTTCTGTCATTGTCTTGCTATAGAGGGCAGAGATGTTGGTGATTTCACCATTGGTATCTATAAGGTCGATATTTGAGTTCTGATAGACCGCGATGAGCCGTTTGGCCTGAGGGCACCAGGCGATATGAGTGATGTAAGTATCAGAGAGGCCATTCACCTTGTCATAAGTGGTGATACTCTGATCGTTCTTGTTGTATTGATAGATATCGTTGGAAGCCAGCACAAACAACTGATGACCAGCCTCACAGATATTCTGTACATCGTGATAGGCAAGATAGTTCTGCCA
>Ga0247610_10007172_pt1 | contig 11478 bp, 6 predicted proteins | sample 174DNAGHGhighgp2_FD_193483 | JGI IMG/M metagenome (GOLD analysis project Ga0247610, IMG submission 193483) | Sheep rumen microbial communities from Palmerston North, Manawatu-Wanganui, New Zealand - 1742 DNA GHGhigh gp2 | ecosystem: Host-associated > Mammals > Digestive system > Stomach > Rumen ...
CCGGAAGTAGAGGACGACCGCCACGTATTCGGCATGCTGAACTTTGCACCCGAACATCCGGCACGCGACATGCAGGACACATTCTTTATCGAGAAAGAACCCGGCATACAGAAGCCTACCGACATCTTGCTTCGCACGCACACGTCGAGCATTCAGACGCGCGTCATGACCCAGCAAAAACCGCCTATCCGCGTGCTTTGCCCGGGTCGCGTATATCGCAACGAGGCGATCAGCGCACGCGCACACTGCTTCTTCCATCAGATAGAAGGTCTGTACATCGACAAGAACGTCAGTTTTGCCGACCTACGCGAGGTGCTGCTGTATCTGGCTAAAGAGCTGTTCGGACCGGAAACGAAGATTCGTCTGCGTCCGTCGTACTTCCCCTTCACCGAACCCAGCGCAGAGATGGATATATCGTGTAACATCTGTGGCGGTACGGGTTGCAGTTTCTGCAAAGGTACAGGCTGGGTGGAGATCCTCGGCTGCGGCATGGTTGATCCTAACGTACTGGAGAGCTGCGGCATTGACTCGAAGGTATATAGCGGTTACGCCTTCGGTATGGGTGTGGAGCGTATCACGAACCTCAAGTACAGAGTGAAGGATCTGCGTCTGTTCTCAGAGAATGATGTACGTTTCCTCCGCCAGTTTGAGTCCTGCTAATTTTGGCTTTTATGGACATCTTTGCGCTTTTGTTTCGGTCATTATGTCCCACATAACTGACACCCCACCACGTGTTACTTGTGGGGACCCCGAACTCCCTCAACAGAAAAGCCCAAATCTGCCTCATAAAATTCCAAAATCCCTATTAAGAATACGAAATGAGATACTTTTTAGCAATCATAGGCGGCGGTCCTGCCGGATACACGGCAGCCGAACTCGCATCCAAAGCCGGCAAGGATGTGATCCTGTTTGAGCAGACTGCTCTCGGCGGCACATGCCTGAACGTAGGCTGCATACCTACCAAATCGCTCCTGTACGGCGCCAAGCAGTATTACAACGCCACGCACGCGCAGAAATACGGCGTGACTGCAGGCAGTGTGACCTTTGACTTCGCCGCCATGCAAAAGCGCAAGACTATCGTTGTGCGCAAACTGGTGGCAGGTATTCGTCAGCGCCTGAACAACGAGCATTGCACGATGGTCAACGGCGCAGCCGCTGTGCTCAGCCGCACGGACGAACAAGTGACAGTATCCTGCAACGGCGAGACCTACGAGGCGGAGAACCTGATGATCTGCACGGGCTCAACGAACTTCGTTCCGCCCATACCCGGCATACAGGACAATCCTGCCATCTGGGACAGCACCGATGCACTCGCTGCCACAGAACTGCCCGCATCCGTTATCATCGTAGGCGGCGGAGTGATAGGCATGGAGTTTGCCACGCTCTACCATGAATTGGGTGTGCCGGTGACGGTAATTGAAGCTATGCCGACTATCCTGCCTAACCTGGATCAGGAGGTTGTGCAGATCCTGCTCGACAAGTACCGCAAAGCCGGTATCAACATCCTTACTTCCACCAAAGTAGAATCTATCAACGGCAACAAAGTCACAGCAGGCGGTGAGACCTATGAGGCCGACAAGATCCTCGTTTCCGTCGGACGCCGCGCCAACCTCAAGGGGCTGGAGGCACTCACGGATATCGAACTTAACCGCGGTGCTATCGTAGTAGATGATTTCATGAAAACGAACCTGCCGAACGTGTTTGCCTGCGGCGATGTGACCGGCAAGGTTATGCTCGCTCACGTAGCCTCGCGTCAGGCGGAAGTGGCTGTAGGCCGCATGCTCAAGCAGATTCCGCTGCAACGTATCGCTTACAACGCCATCCCTTCGGTCGTTTATACGAATCCCGAGATTGCTTCCGTGGGACTGACCGAACAGCAGGTACGAGATTTCTACACCGAGATGGAAGGCGAAGCAGGCATTGCCAAAGCAGGAGGTATAGAAGCGTTCTACGAAGTAAAGAAACTGCCCATGACTTTCTCCGGACGGTTCATGGCGGAGAACGACGGCGAGACAGGATTATGCAAACTCCTTGTGGACAAACGCAACAAGACCGTACTGGGCGCACACCTGATCGGTAATCCTGCGTCGGAATTCATTGCAGCCGCCTCGTTTGCGGTGCGCATGGGTTACACCGTGGCGGAGATGCAGCAAGTAGTATTCCCCCACCCGACGGTCTCGGAGATACTGCATGAGACGCTGAATGGTTAGTTGAGGGTTTGAGAGTTTGAGGGTTTGAGGGTTTGAGAGTTTGAGGTTTGAGAGTTTGAGAGTTTGAGGGTTTGATAGTTTGAGGGTTGAGAGTTTGAGGGTTTAGAGTTTAGAGTTTAGAGAAATATGACAAACATAGAATTAGCAAAAGCCATCCGCGAGTTGGCGAAACAGAAGAACGCCGTGATCATGGCGCATTACTACCAGCGCCCTGAGGTGCAGGAGGTGGCTGATTTCATCGGCGACTCGCTTGCCTTGGCACAGAAAGCCGCCAAGACCGATGCAGATATCATCGTACTGTGCGGTGTACATTTTATGGCAGAGACAGCCAAGATCCTCTGCCCTGACAAGAAAGTGCTTATCCCCGACGTGAATGCCGGCTGCTCGCTGGCAGACAGTTGTAAGGCAGCCGACCTGAAGGCGTGGAAAGATGCACACCCGGGATACAAAGTGATCTCTTACGTCAACACCTCCGCCGATGTCAAGGCGCTGACGGACATTGTGGTCACTTCGTCGAACGCATTGAAGATTGTACAGTCTATCCCTGCCGACCAGCCTGTATTGTTCGGTCCGGATCATAACCTCGGGCACTACATCAGCCAGATGACCGGCCGCAAGATGGCTATCTGGGATGGCGCTTGCCACGTGCACTCACGCTTCAGCGTTGAGGCACTCATTGCACTCAAGCGCGAACATCCGGATGCACCTGTACTCGCCCACCCCGAGTGCAAGCAGACTATACTCACGCTCTCGGATGTAATAGGCTCGACACAAGCGCTGCTCAACTACGTCAAGTCGCACCCCGACACACGCAAGTTCATCATTGCTACCGAAACAGGCGTGCTCCACGAGATGCAGAAAGCCTGCCCGGAGGCACTCTTCCTGCCCGTTCCGCCCGAAGTGACCGAAGGCGAAGCGCTCGCACCGGATCAGCATATAGGCTGCATGTGCAACGAGTGCGAGTACATGCGCATGGTTACGTTGGAGAAGTTGTACAACTGCCTGCTCAACGAATCACCCGAAGTGAACGTCGAGCCGACTGTAGCGAAACAAGCCATTATTCCCATTCAGCGAATGCTTGACTTGTCTTAACTTTACTACTCGTAATTTATATAGAATGAACCAACACTATTTCACATACTTAAGCAACATTGCTTCCCGCCAGTGGAACGACCCTGCGTTGTCCGATTACGGCGAGGAGCAGCAATACACTTTCGGCGAGATGGCGGCTACCATCCTTCGCTTGCACCAGTTATTCAAATTATTAGGTATCAAGGAGGGCGACAAGATCGCTCTGTGCGGACGCAACTGCGCCAACTGGGCGGTTGCCTATCTGGCTATCATGTCCTACAAGGCTGTTGTCGTATCTATCCTGCAGGACTTCAAGGCGGAAGATATCGACCACCTGCTCACGCACTCTGACTCCAAACTGCTGTTTGTCGGACCGTATGTGTGGAAAGATCTGTCCGCACAACCATTGTCCGGCATTGAGGCTGCTGTCAATCTGGCAGACTGGAGTTGCCTGCGCGCCAAGGATGAAGACAAAGTACCTGACGCCGACCAGTTGGAGGCTTCGTTCCGCAAACTCTATCCGAGAGGTATAACGGCTGAGAACTTCCGCTTTGATCTGGATCCTGACGCCATGTGCCTGATCAACTATACGTCCGGCTCCATGGGTTCGCCCAAAGGTGTGATGCTCAACGGCCGCTCGCTGAGTAACAATGTGGAGACAGGCATGTCAATGCTGCCCGTCGATCCGGGGCAACGACTCGTATCCATGCTGCCGCTGGCACACATGTTCGGACAGGTTTGCGAATTTCTCTACCCGCTCTGCTGCGGAACACATATCTATTTCCTGACCAAGAGCCCTACCCCGTCTATCCTGCTCAAAGCATTGCAGGACGTTAAGCCGTATATAGTCGTAACTGTGCCTCTGGTGATCGAGAAGATCTACAAGAAGAACATCAACCCGCTGCTCTCGCGCAAGGTGATCAAGTTCTTCTGGCGTATACCGCTCACCGGTCCGATGATCCGCCGCAAGGTTCGCAAGGCGCTCACCAAGGCATTTGGCGGCGAGCTGCGCTACTTCATCTGCGGCGGTGCACCTATCAGTCCGGATGTGGAAGCATGTATGAAGGATATCAAGTTCCCTATCTCTGTCGGCTACGGCATGACGGAGTGCGGACCACTGATCGGCGGTAATCCGCCCAAATACTTTGTCGCCCACTCAGGCGGTGTACCTGTGCCGAACATGGAAGTGATGATCGACAAACCCAACCAGTACGGCGTAGGTGAGATTCTTGTTCGCGGTGAGAATGTGATGATGGGTTATTACAAAAACGAGGAAGCAACCATAGCTGCCTTCACCGATGACGGATGGATGCGCACCGGCGATCTCGGATGCATGGATAAGCACAAGAACATCTTCATCAAGGGTCGTAACAAGACCATGATCCTCGGTGCTTCAGGACAAAACATCTATCCCGAGGAGATTGAGGACAAACTCAACAACCTGGAGGGTGTAGGCGAATCTATCATTGTGGAGCGCGAAGGACGATTAGTAGGTCTCGTTTTCCCCGACGAGCAGACTTCCCGCAAGATGAGCATTGATGATCTGCGCGAGCTGATGAAACAGAACGTAGCCAAGCTCAACAAACTCATCCCGGGTTACTCGCAGGTATCGGATATCGAGCTGAAAGACGAGCCGTTCGAGAAAACACCGAAGAAGTCCATCAAACGATTTATGTACAAATAAAAAAAGTGCCTCAGCGGGCACTCAGCGAATCCAGAAAGGATTCCAGAATAATGCAGGCGGCTAATTTGTCGACCTGCATTTTGTTTTGTCGGTCTTTCTTCTTCATTCCACCGGCGATCATTGCCTGGTGAGCCAAAACGCTGGTAAAACGTTCGTCAAACTCAACGACCGGTATATCGGGCAGTTTGCTGCGTATCTGCTGTTCGCAGGCGCGGATAGCAGGAACTGTCTCCGAATCCAGCCCGTTCATCTGACGCGGATAGCCGATCACTATTGTATCGACCTGCTCACGACGCGTATAATCCACAAGCCAAGCAAGCAAGCCGCTTGTATCTATCGTAAGCAACGGATTAGCCGTTATGCGGAGCATATCCGTAACGGCTAATCCTGTGCGTCGCTTACCATAATCGATAGCAAGTATTCTGCCCATTAATAGTTCTGCATTTCGGCAGACAGAGCCTCATATTCCTTATCCATGTGCAGGCGATAGTAGCACTGACGCAATGCGCGAGCGTACGACATATCACCCGGGGCCAGTTCGTGTGCCTTCTCGTAGTACGGCAAGGCGAGCTTGAGCACCTCATCGCTTTTCTTCTTGACAGCCATGTACTCTTTCTGCGAGAGATTGTCTGTTCCCTCCAGCATGACAGTAGCCTTGTCGGAATAAGCATAAGCGTAGTTCAGATAGTACTCAGGATTCTTCGGGTCCATGGAGATAGCCTTGTCGAAGAACACGAAGGCCTCATCAAACCGACGGAGTGTACTGAGCAGCGTAGCTTTGGTGTGGAAATACTGTGCCTGCGAAGGATCGCTCTCGATAGCCTTGTCAAGGTAGGCGATAGCGCCCAGTGTATCTTTCGACTGAACGAGATCGTTGATCATGTTCTGAATGAACCAGGGCTCCTTCGGGAACTTCTCAACAGCCTCAGCCAGCTTGGCTTTGGCGATCTCAGGCTGACCTTTCTGCTTGTACAGGTCATAGAAATACTGGTAAGCCGTAACCTCATGAGCCGGATCAGCGGCTATACGCTCAGCCATCTTCAGCGCCTCATCGAATGCCTTGGCACGGTAGTAGTACGACAGAGAATAACTCATGTACTGGTAGTACGTGGTATCTTTCGGCAACTTAGCCTGCAGTTTCGGATCCTGCATCATAGCCAGGTCGGGGATATCGCAATGCATCTTGAACGCATTGGCTACGCCCAGATCGTCGTTCTGCTCAGCCAGATACGAAGCATAGATAGCCAGATCCTGCCTCTGGAAATACTCCACAATAGCCTCGGCAATCTTCTTGCGGGTCTTCAGGTCGTACTTGGGTTTACCTTTCTTGTCATAAACGGGCACCATAGCCAGTGAGTCGGCTACGAGCCAGTAGTTGATACTCTCCTCAACGGCTGCACCTTTGGCTGCGTTGTCAACAGTCTGACCCATCTGCCCCATCAGCCAGATATTCTCGTTCTGCTTGTTGCCAATCAAGCCGGCTACGTACCAGGTCTCAGCCAGATTCTTGGTTTCCTCGTTCTCCAGAGCAGGCTTGATAGCTGCACGTGCTCCATCGAAGTCGGGAGTCTCTTGCATGGCAAGGTTCTTAGCCGTACGGATTGCAGATTTCTGTGCAAAGCAGCCGGTGCTTATCAGCATCAATGCTGCCAGAAAAATTGATTTTTTCATTGTTGTATTGTTTATTCGTTATTCTGTTCTACGTTTTCCGGAGTTTCTGACGGTTCACCGTTCTCACCAATAAGTGCAGTGTCACCATTCTGTTCCTCTTCTTCCTTCGGCACTACGCAACCGAACATCAGTACGTCGTTGCGCTTCTGCAGCTCAATCAGTTTGACGCCTTGCGTTGCGCGACCTTGTACGCGAATGCTGTCCATTGCCATGCGGATGGCTGTACCGCTCTTGGTAATAAGCATCAGGTCTTCGTCGTCCTGTACAGCGTGCAGGCCTACCAGCGAACCGGTCTTGTCGGTCAGAGCCATGGTCTTTACGCCCTTTCCGCCACGGTTGGTGATGCGGTAGATAGGCTCGCCGTTCTCGTCGTCAAGGGCGGTACGCTTACCAAAGCCCTTCTCCGAAATAACAAGAACTGTATCCTCACTATTACTATCTACACAAATCATGCCAATCGCGTGATCTTGGCCATCTTCGTCTAATTTTATTGCACGAACACCCGTTGCAGTACGTCCCATAGGACGAACTGTATTCTCCGGGAAACGTACCACTTTGCCGTTGGAGGATGCGATGAGCATCTGGCTCTCGCCATCGGTCAGCGCTACGCTGATCAGGCTGTCGCCCTCGCGCAAGCCAAGGGCAATGATACCGTTCGTACGCGGACGGCTATAATCCTCCAGTGTGGTCTTCTTCATCAAGCCGTTGCGGGTAGCAAAGATCAGGTAGTGGTTCTTCACATACTCGGGATCGTTCAGACCCTTGACATTGATGAACGCACACACTTTCTCATCCTTTTGCAGGCTGATTACGTTCTGCATAGCGCGTCCCTTCGACTGACGGTTGCCTTCCGGCAGTTCATATACCTTGATCCAGTACAGACGGCCGAGCGTGGTGAAGAACATCATTGTAGAGTGCATAGACGCGGTGTGAACGTACTCGATAAAGTCCTCGTCACGTGTGTTGCTTGCCTTGGAGCCTATGCCGCCGCGACCCTGCTGACGGAAGTCTGCCAGCGGTGTACGCTTGATATATCTGAGGTGCGATATGGTAATCACCATGTCGTCGTCGGCATACATATCTTCTGGGTTGAACTCCGTAGCCATCTTTACGATACGTGTACGGCGCTCGTCGGCATACTTGTCCTTGAGCTCCTGCAATTCGCCGGCTATCAGTTCGTAGCGCAAGCTCTCGTTGGCGAGCAGGTCGTTCAAGTGGGCAATCTCTTTCTCAAGTTCGGCATACTCGGCTTTCAACTCGTCGATACGCAAGCCGGTGAGCGATGCCAGACGCATCTCAACGATAGCCTTGCTCTGCGGAGCATCCAGACCGAAGCGTGCCTCGAGGTTAGTCTGGGCATCGGCCGGAGTACGGCTGCCGCGGATGATCTTAACCACCTCGTCGATATTATCGACAGCGATAATCAAGCCCTCCAAGATATGTGCGCGCTCCTGTGCTTTCTTCAGCAGGAAACGTGTACGGCGTGTCACAACGTCCATACGGTGCTCGATGAAGTTGCGCACCAGGTCTTTCAGGTTCAAGAGCATCGGGCGACCTTTCACCAATGCGATATTGTTGACCGCAAACGAGCTCTGCAGGGCGGTGAACTTGTACAGTTTGTTCAGCACCACCTGTGCGTTAGCGTCGCGCTTGATATCAATCACGATACGTATATCGCGCTTCGATTGGTCGCTGATATCGGTTATGCCCTCAATGCGCTTGTCGTCCACCAGAGCGGCGATGTTCGACACCAGATCAGACTTAACCACGCCGTACGGCAGTTCGGTAATGATGATATGCTCGCGGCCGTTGTTGTCGGTCTCGATATCGGCATTCGAACGGATGATCACGCGTCCGCGACCTGTCTCATACGCGTCACGCACACCCTGATAGCCGTATATCGTACCGCCTGTCGGGAAGTCCGGAGCCTTGATGTACTCCATCAGGTCGCTCACGGTGATCTCTTCGGTCTCGGGATTAGCGATACGTGCCTCAATGTTGCGGATATATGCCAGACAGCCGTCAATCACCTCGCCCAGGTTGTGCGTCGGCATGTTCGTAGCCATACCTACGGCTATACCGCTTGCGCCGTTCACCAGCAGGTTCGGGAATCGTGTAGGCAGCACGGTCGGCTCACGACGGCTGTCGTCGTAGTTGAGCTGCATATCTACGGTATCTTTGTCGATATCGTTCAGCATCTCTTCTGCCAACTTCTCCAATCGCGCCTCGGTGTAACGCATGGCAGCCGGACTGTCGCCGTCCACACTACCGAAGTTACCCTGACCATATACCAGCGGATAACGCATCGCCCACGGTTGTGCCAGACGAACCAGCGTGCCGTATATACTGCTGTCGCCGTGCGGGTGGTACTTACCCATTACCTCGCCGACGATTGCTGCACTTTTCTTTGTAGGTTTGTCGCTCGTGTTACCCATATCCCACATCGCGTACAACACGCGGCGGTGAACGGGCTTGAAGCCGTCACGCACGTCGGGCAACGCACGGGATACAATCACACTCATGGAATAATCGATGTAAGAGGTTCGCATCTCTTCATCAATCTTCACAGGAATAATTCTGTCTTCTGTAATCATTGTATTGTTTTGTTTATATTTTCTTCACTTGGTTCCTGAATTTCGTTCCGTTCGATCGGGGGTTTATCGGGGGAATATCGGGGGAATATCGAGAGTGATTGGTTATTTCTTTACTCCTATGCCCTATTCGAACGCTATCCTCTGCCGTAAAACTTTCATTTTTTCCAAAAACCGTACAAAGATAACAAAAAAATTTGATATTTGCAAATCTTTGACGCATTTTTTTGCATTTTGACGCATTTTTAATAGAAATAGTGTACATGTCGGTAGCAATCTCCGATGCGCGTATATCGCACGTAACGCGCAGAAACAGCGATTTTCACTACAGACTGCACTACGCGCGCTCACGCGCGCAAAAAATTATTAAGGTGGCATACATTTAGGAATACACCAAATAGCAATAGCGCCCGGCTGATTGACCGGGCGCCATAACTATTACATGACAACGGTTAAAACAGGTTGTAGGCTACCTCCGAGTGAATAGCATCGGCGGCTGTTCCGACCATCAGTTTGTACGCGCCTTTGCCGGTTACCCACTTATGGACATCCGCATCGAAGTATTGGAACATCTGCTCCGTCAGGTTGAACTCCACAACCTGCTCTTCGCCGGGCTGCAGGCTGACCTTGCGGAACGCCTTGAGTTCCTTGACAGGACGAACAACACCGGGCTTCTGCGGCGCAACGTACAATTGCACAACCTGCTTGCCGGCACGTGTGCCCGTGTTGCGAATGCTGACGCGCAACGTATTGCCGCTGAGCGTGGCCTTGCCCATGGCAAATGTTGTGTAACTCAGTCCGTGACCGAAGGCAAACAACGGCTTTACCCGCGGGGGAACAATAGAATAGGTCTTGCCGGACGTAGTATATACAAGCGGTTTCTTGCTGCCATAAAGGTCGGCATAGCGGTAGCCGACGAACAGATCTTCCTTGTACTCCACCTCGTTGTTCACACCGGGATAGGCAATAGCGCCGTACTGGTGCGCCGGATAATCCTCCAGCGCAGGCATGATAGTGAACGGCAGGTGACCTGAGGGATTAACATCGCCAAACAAGACGTCAGCCAGAGCATGACCTGTCTCCGAACCGTTGAACCACGCCTGTACGAGTGCGGGCACCTGCTTGAGCCACGGCATAGCGTAGGCATTGCCGCTGAGGATAACGACCGCCAGATTGCTGTTGGCTTTAGCCAGGGCGCTAATGAGTTCGTCCTGACCGTACGGCAAGTTGTATTGCAACCGGTCGTAACTCTCCGAGTCCTGGTGGTCGGCTTTGTTCAGTCCGCCGATGAACAGTACGACATCCGCCTCTTTGGCAGCAGCCACGGCTTCGGCTGTGAGTTCGGAAGGCGTACGGCTGTCGCGCAAGTCCTGACCGGTAGTCACACCGTTGTACTCGCCGCCAATGTCGCCCACGTAGCCGCGTACATAACGTACCTCGGCACCCGCTTGTGCGGCGCGCTCGCGTATGCCCTGCAAAGGAGAAATCTCGTACTTAGCCTTGAGCGAACTGGAGCCTCCGCCTACAGTCATCTGTTTGATGGCATTCTCACCTACCACAAGGATCGTCTTCTTGTCCTGAGCAATCGGGAGCACAGGTTGGGCGGTTTTCTTCTTGCCTACCGGATCGTTCTTGAGCAGAACGATACCTTCACCGGCTATCTGCCTTGCAGCCGCAATATGTGCATCGGAGCAGAGCGAACCGAAACCTTTGTTCGGGTTCATCGATGTACGGAAAATCAGCCGCAGCACGTTGCGCACCTTGTCATCGAGTTCCTTGGTACCAACCTCGCCGCTTTGGATTTTCTTCAGGTAGGGCAAGGCAAGATAATACATATCGTAGGAGTTGGAGCGGCCTTCGGTCAGTCCGTCGGTCCAGGAGCCGAACTCCAGATCCAGACCGTTGCGTATAGCTTCATCGGTATTGCTCACGCCACCCCAATCGGAGATAACCGCTCCGTTGAATCCCCACTCGCCGCGAAGAATATCCACGAGCAAACGGTGGTTGTGGCAGGCGTACTGTCCCCAGATACGGTTGTACGCGCCCATTATGCTCCATGACTGACCTTCTTGCACAGCGGCTTTGAAGGCCGGCAGATAGATCTCATAGAGTGCGCGATCGCTGAGGTTGACGTTTACCACGTGGCGACCGTCCTCCTGATTGTTAAGCGCAAAGTGCTTGACGCAGGTAGCCACGCCGTTCTGTTGCACGCCGCGGATGTACGGCACAACTATCGTAGCCGACAAACAGG
>Ga0247610_10007174_pt1 | contig 11476 bp, 7 predicted proteins | sample 174DNAGHGhighgp2_FD_193483 | JGI IMG/M metagenome (GOLD analysis project Ga0247610, IMG submission 193483) | Sheep rumen microbial communities from Palmerston North, Manawatu-Wanganui, New Zealand - 1742 DNA GHGhigh gp2 | ecosystem: Host-associated > Mammals > Digestive system > Stomach > Rumen ...
GAAATTCCCTAAACGTCTTATCAACCTCTACAGGAACTATATGACGATTTGTCTTGTCTGCATAGAGTATTTCCTCGCGAACCCAATCGCCATCGTTTGCACAACGGTCAAGTGCTCCCTTAGAGAGAATGACAAGGAAGATAGGTGCTTCGCTGATAGCATCCATAATACGTTTATCGAATACACCATCTTTTAATTCGTCAAAATCAAGGAAAACTCTAAAACCACGTTTCTCCAACTCTGGTTTTAGTGTACGTGCATAATTCTTACCACCAACCCTGCGGTAGCTAATAAAAATGTCATATTTCCCCTTATCCATAACACTTATTCCTTTTCAATTACAAACCCTAATTTCAAAATCAACTTCAGCGTCTCCACCGATGTATTTCTATCATATACCTTTTCTTCCTCAGGAAGGTCTTCGTAGGGAATTAGCATGGGATGACGCTTTTCGGCATCATTACGTTCGGGGCCATATTGCCAGCCTTGATCTATTCGTGTTTGAGCCCACACTTCATGTACGTTTTTAGCCATTGCTTCTAGCAGTGGACTCAACTCTTCTGGCAGCTCGATATCTGAAGTATCGATGGGCAGTGGTATGTACTTTACCTCATTCATTTTTCTCGATTCATCTGATTAGCAATTATACTTTGTATACTCGAATAACTGATAAAAACATCATGATTCATATTATATTTTTTCATACGTCAAATACAATTAAGAATTTAATGCCCCTAGAAATAACACAAAGATTCTACTCACATTAATCCTCATGAAATTTGCCTTTAAAATCTATATAACCTTTTTTATTCTTTCCAAATACTCTATATTTTACTGCAGGTAAAACGCCATTTATAAATTTATCGGCAATCTCTACGTACAATTCATGTTCCACATTTTCGCCCCTGAGATTAAACAATTGATAAAGGGATCCATCCTTCACTTTAATCAAACCGTTTCCCACGACACGTCCCTCTTCTCCCTTTATTATACAGGGGAAATAATATTTACCTTTTTCATCTATAGCTCCCATTCTTTTTCCAATCCAAACGAGGGCCACACCATCAATAAACTCATTAGCTTTCGTCCATAGAGGAAGAAACGCCAAATGACCATTCCGATCAGCAAACCCATAAAATTCATCACTCTTTATTACATGGAGGGTCGGCGTGGTTAGTTCACTATTTATTGTTTCCAAACTTTGTTTTGCTAATTCATTTCCTTGTTCTGCAGCCTTTCTATACCACTTAACAGCCTCTAAATTATCTTGAGCGACACCTTGACCATGTTCAAGCATATAGCCTAAGCTGTATTGAGAATACGCATCACCTTGATCAGCTGCCTTTCCATACCACTTAGCAGCTTCTGTATAGTCTTTATTTACACCGCGACAATAGTAATACATCGCTGCAAGATTTTTTTGTGCTTCAGCAAAACCTTGCTCAGCAGCCCTTCTGTACCATTTTATAGCTTCAGCATAGTCTTGACTTTTTTCAGACATTACTCCAAGGTTGTTTTGTGCAATGGCATCACCTTGTTCTGCAGCTTTAATATACCACCTTTTAGCTTCCACTTTGTCTTTATGCACCCCTTGGCCTGTATCATACATCCAACCTATTATTTTTTGGGAATAAGCATCTCCTCTCTTTGCAATTTTTAAATACAGAGGAAAGGCTTTACCATATTGCTTAGAATCGTAAAATGCTTGCGCTTTTGTCTTTTGTTCTTCCACCTCTGACTCCTCAAGATGTTTTAAGTTTTCCTTGGCATTTGCATCTCCTTGCTCAGAAGCCTTTCTGTACCATTTTATTGCTTCGGTATAGTCTTTTGTCACTCCTTTTCCTTTTTCGTACATTATGCCAAGTCTGTTTTGAGCATCTGCATTTCCCTGTTCAGCGGCCTCCCTATACAACTTTACAGCTTCAGAATAGTCATAATCTTTTTCATACATTACTCCAAGGTTGCTTTGTGCAGTAGGATCACCTTGTTCTGCAGCTTTTCTATACCACCTTTTAGCTTCCACTTTGTCTTTATGCGCCCCCAGCCCTGTATCATACATCCAACCTATTATTTTTTGGGAATAAACATCTCCTGTTTTTGCAATTTTTAAATACAGAGGAAAGGCTTTACCATATTTTTTGGAATCGAAAAATTCCTGCGCTTTTGTCTTTTGTTTTTCCACCTCTGACTCCTCAAGATGTTTTAAGTTTTCCTTTGCATTTGCATCTCCTTGCTCAGAAGCCTTTCTGTACCATTTTATTGCTTCGGTATAGTCTTTTGTCACTCCTTTTCCTTCTTCGTACATTACACCAAGTCTGTTTTGTGCATTTGCATTTCCCTGTTCAGCTGCCTTCCTATACAACTTTACAGCTTCGGAATAGTCTTTCTTAACACCTTTACCTTCTTCATACATTATGCCAAGATTACATATAGCTTTAACCACCCCATGATCTATAGCCTTTCTATACCACTTAATTGCTTCGGCATAATCTCTTTTAACTCCATACCCTTCGTAATACATGACTCCAAGGCTGTTTTGTGCTTTGACATTTCCGTATTCTGCTGCTTCAAGAAACAAAGTATAAGCTTGTGATTTATTACCTTTCTCATAACGTGCCATTCCTTTTTGGTATAATTCCTCAGCCTTAAGTTGTGATTCCTTTTCCTTCTGAATCAGTAAATCTGCTACAAGTTGAGATAACTGTTTGTTACGAGTTATTTCATCAGCTTTACGTTTAGCTTCTTCTTCAGCTTTACGCATAGATTCCTCCGCTAACTTACGCTGAATTTGAGGAAGCAATGAGATTGTAATTAAATCCGAATAATTCTCATATGGTATTTCAACTATTTTTGACTCTTTGACATCTAAAAACTTATGAGAGACGAATTCCAATTTATGCTTACCGGGTTTTAAGTAAACTATATTATCATCATTTGCAGATAAAGATTTTACAAGTTTCTTGAAACGATACAATTCACAATCTGCATCTACTTCAATATGTATTTCAGCTCCATCAATACTCCCTGTTTCCTTTACTTGAGTATTTTTTGATTCTTTTATTACCCAAGGTGTAATTCTTTCACGCACCATCTTGTCTATGGATTCTTGTAGCAAGGTTTCTGTATCTATTTGGGAAAACTGGTGAGGTCCTAATACAGATTTAACTTCGTTGGGAAGATTCTCTGGAAATTCCCTAAACGTCTTATCAACCTCTACAGGAACTATATGACGATTTGTCTTGTCTGCATAGAGTATTTCCTCGCGAACCCAATCGCCATCGTTTGCACAACGGTCAAGTGCTCCCTTAGAGAGTATGACAAGGAAGATAGGTGCTTCGCTGATAGCGTCCATAATACGCTTATCGAATACACCATCTTTTAATTCGTCAAAATCAAGGAATACTCTAAAACCACGTTTCTCCAACTCTGGTTTTAGTGTACGTGCATAATTCTTACCACCAACTCTGCGGTAGCTAATAAACACATCATATTTTGTCTTTTCCATAACACTTATTCCTATTCAATTACAAAACCTAATTTCAAAATCAACTTCAGTGTCTCTACAGATGTATTCCTATCGTATAGCTTTTCTTCCTCAGGAAGGTCTTCGTAGGGAATAAGCATAGGATGACGCTTTTCGGCATCATTGCGCTCGGGGCCATATTGCCAGCCTTGATCTATTCGTGTTTGAGCCCACACTTCATGTACGTTTTTAGCCATTGCTTCTAGCAGTGGACTCAACTCTTCTGGCAGCTCGATATCTGAAGTATCGATGGGTTGGGGATTATAAGTTTTCTTCATACTATTTATAGTTTTTAAGAATCCAAGGTATCTGACGGAGTATATCGTAATCTGTCTTTCTGATGTCATCTTTTTCTTTATTCATATCTACCCATATGACTTTTGCCAAATCGTCAAACGAACGCAGGTAATCATGGATATGTTTACCCTTGTATATTCTGTATTTGCATGCTTTCTTATTAGCCTTGTTTTCATCATTGTCTGCAATAATCTTTCGGCATTCGTCAATTTCAGCCTGTTCTTCTGCATGAGGCTTACGGAATCCCAACAAGAGTTTCTCAATGTTCCAACGATTATGTTCAATATACCCTAACACTTCAATGTTATCGTTGATAACAGCCTTTATGTCGGCAATTGATGCTTTGTCGATATCAATTTCCCACTGATACAATTTATGAATAATAGACATGCAACAATAACTACTACTCCATTGGTCAGCAACTGATGTACCTTCATTCCAAGTCTCCATAGCTATCTGACGTTCGTCGACAGTCAAAATATGGTTTTCTTCAAAAATAGAAGGATAATCTTTATGATACCAATAGAAATAATTAATCAGCACCCCCATACGCTGATTATCGTGATTTAGATCGAACACAGTGTCTTCCATTCCGAAAGGATAGATATTTGCATACAGCCCTTGTTCTTCCTTGCTTTTCAGACGTAACCAATCCAATAGCTTTCCGGAATGGTGCTGACGAATAAAAATATCAGATTGACGCAGAATTTGCTCTGGCAAATATAGTGCAATATTCATATCGGTAGTGTCCTTACCAGTACATGCGAAAAGGGCCATCTTACGATGTTCTTTCTCAATCCTGTCGCATAACAAACGCTGAACACCACCAGAGAGAGCATTACCACGAACAAACTCAAATTCAATGTCAAGAAAATCAGCATCCTTTCCTGTGAAATAAGTTGGCGGCATTTCGGTAATAACAGGCAGACTCTGATCTTTATCATTTCCTCCAAAAAAGTCGATGAAACGTGAGGATTGAATCTCAAAAATCTGGCGATAGCGAGTACGGAAAAGCGTCATTTCCTCATAAGCATTCAAGCTTATAAATGTAATGATGGTCTTGCGCACGCTACCATCCTTCTTGCGTGGAAAGTGCAGTGCATGAGCAGCCTCAACAGCCATTGTCACTCCCATTTTAGACATGCCAAAAATGATTATATTCAATTGCTGATCCGTGTTGGAGTCTACAAGAAGACGGGGATAATGTTGACCATTAAGAACCATGCGTGCCCAGTTTTCATAAAAACTGAACGGAATAACATTGACCGTTTTCTGCCAATTAGCGGCCAAATTCGTCGACTGTAACATAGTCTGTGTAGCAGGATTCTCAAGCAGGATATTGATTGTGGGATGTTGTTTGGGCTTATACTCTTGTATGATACTGACAAGTTTAGAAAGACAATCAATGTTCAATGCATCATGATCATCGCTCTGACGATTACCAAAAATAAATATCTCGTGCGCATTTTCTGTTTGGAGGTTTCTTAAATCTAGCTCCGAAGAACGCTGACCACTATATATAATAAGGTGTTTGCTCTTGACATCAACTACGGTATTAAGAGCATCACGCACTTCTGCAGGACTCTTTTTGGTAAGTATAAGAACATCTTTATTTTGCCACTCTTCCTTATTTACAATTTGCTTAACCAACGAGGGCAATACGGTGTCATATCCTATCACTACAATATGATCACGAAGTTGATAATACACGTTACCTCCCTCAATCTTCTCGACCCGACGCTGAACGCTGTTTGACAGTAAAGAGATAAGCAAACCGCCAAAAACAATGGCGCCAACTATAGCTATTAAAGCGTAGATAATACCAATAATCCATGAATGGTTAGAAGGTAACACCCCAGAAAGATTGCCAGGATCTGTTAACAAAAGAAATGCTGTGCCTGGGAGATTTACGTCTCCCATATTAAAGTCCTTATCAACAACGACAATAACAAGCAATGTGGCAATAATCAATACAAATACAATTACGAATAACAAGCACAACCATCTGAGTTGCCTAGCATAACCAAGCGACAAGTCGTGATCGAGGGTTCTCCTTATCCAGTTCAGAAATCGTTTCATCATTCTTAGTATATATAGAATTTGGCTTTAAGTTTAATTTATGGCACAAATATAAGAATTAATTCTTAAATAACACGTCTGTTATATCTTTTTTTATATCACAACATGACTTTTTATTATTTTCAACCGTTTTTTTGAAAGATATTTGGTAGAATGAAGTATTTTCTATACATTTGTAGCCAATTGTAAAACGTAATCAATAATGCGTAGTGTATGGGCACGAATTGGAGAACATACTCAGTTTTCATAAGCAGCACCTTTGCTGATATGCAATCGGAAAGGGACTATCTTCGGACACAGGTGTTTCCGCAGATTAATGACGAACTGAAAAAGTATTGCATAAAACTTCGACCTATTGATTTGCGCTGGGGAATAAACACGCTGGAAACAAAAGAAGAAAGTGTTGAGGAGAAAGTTCTCAGAGTATGCCTTGAGGAAATTAATCGAAGTAAACCTTTCTTTTTGGCCCTTTTAGGAAATAGGTATGGATACATTCCACACAAGGACAGCATTAGGGAAATCGGTAGTGAATATCAAGACCTTAGCATCACCGCAATAGAGATTAGTTACGGTCTTCTAAGGCGCAACGATATTTCAGGCTGCCTTTTCCTTGAAAGAGAGAGAACGTGTTATAATGGAATGGATGAGCATACATTCTTGCAATTTGATGACTCAAAAGATACGGATTATGAAAAGAAAAAAGAAAAACTAAAATTATTAAAGGAACAAATTAAAAAGCATCTGGCCAAAACCAACCGGGAAGACTGCTACTTTTCATATTCACCGACTTGGAATGGAAAGCAATTTGTCGGATTAGAGGATTTTGGTAATAAGGTAAAGGAGTGCATTCTGCGTGAAATCATCAGTTATTTTGGCAATGAAGGAAATGACGCACCATTTGCCGACGAAATAAGAGCTCAGGAAGAATTTTTGTTCCTTAGACGAACCAAACTTTTTTCAAGGGAAAGACTTTGTTCTGAAATATCAGGGAAAATTGTGAACGGTAGTGGTGTGATGCTCATCTATGGTGACTCGGGGGCTGGGAAAAGTTGTTTGTACACGATGCTTGTTGATAAATACAAGCCACTAAATGAGAATTATATTGTATTATATCATGCTACAGATACAGGACAAAATGGTAAAGATCTGCCAGGAATGCTTGCTAGGTGGTGTTACCAATTAGAAGAGGAATTACAAATATCACACTTAGATACTGCAGGATATGAAGAAACAATGACATATTTTCGCCAGCTACTAAAAAAGATACCTAACAACAAGAAATTACTGATGTTAATCGATAGCATAGAAGGATTTCTGGGCACCGAAGCTGGCAGCTATCTTACCTTTATACCCAAAATTTCAAACAGTCAATGGATGCTTCTATGCACCTGTATAAAAGACACTGCTCGAAAGGTTGCAACCTATCACAAAAAAGCAGAAGTATTAGGCATACCCCAACTTACTGTTGATGAAGCTAAGGGTATAATAGAGAAATATACAGGATTTGAAAACAAAGAGCTATATGAGGAAAATATAAAAGCTATTCTTGAAAAAGGAAAAGATGGTAAGATGTGTGCGGAATCCCCTATATGGCTATCGTTGGCCTTAAATTTCATGATGAGCCTTGGTAGAGATGATTTTGCAGCAGCTACGGCGATTTCACAGCAGCATAATGACTCATTCGATAGAGGCCTAATTGACTACATCAACAAGCAAATAGAAGAATTTCCAGATAATCCCAAAGAGTTATTCCTAAAATTCTTATTAACATTGGAGAGGTACTATGACGACTTCCCCATGCAATTGTGCAAAATTTTGTCTGCAAGTTTTAATGGGTTGGATGAGGATGTTCTTGCAGAACTTATGGGAAAGAACTGGGACTCAAGGACATTTGCTGCTGTCAGGACATTCTTGCAAGGATATTTGTCAGAACAAAGCCAACTTAGGACATGGCGCATAATGCACAAGATGGTTACACTTGACCTTAAACCGGAAGAAACGCAGGAACTGGCAAATAAGTTGGCATGCATTTATATAAGGAGATTAAACAATAATGAGATTGTAAACGACAATATAACCTATTACCTTATTGAAGGCAACAATCTTAATTCTGGGCTTGAATATCTTTCAAGTACATATAAGAACGAGAAACGTATTGCAGAAGAACTGTGTCAAGTAACTGATGTCGTAGATATTGGCAAGGTGATGTCCTTCATGGGGGCATGTTATTCTAAAAAACGAAAAGGATTAAAACGAATTATGCCTAAATCTCTTTCACTAAATCCTTTTAAAGAAGCTGTTTTAGTTATAGCGCAAAAGTCACTGTATGAAGGCAAATACGACAAAGCAAGAGAGATTATTGATTCTTTCCAAAAATTCATTGACATGCAAAGAATACCTTCCGATTTTAAGATGCTATATTATATCTTAACGGATATGAAACGATTTGATGCCCTAGAGAGAATCTGCGACAAAGATACACTTTGTGAAGAATATAAAACTGCCGTCACTCATCTAAAAGTGAGAGGACCGCTGTCTATGGTATTTGTTCCTATTGCAAAAAAGTATTATAAGTGGATGATTTTTAAATTGAAATAATATGGGACTAATTGACATTTTACCAGTAAGCATGAGAGTTGCATTGCTTTATGCAAAGTCTGCAAAGATCGCAAAAAGCGACAAAACCGCCAAAGAAAAGTTGGAAATGATTCGCAAGAAAGAGAACTTTTGGAAGGGAAAATCTGGTTTCCATCCTGAAAAGATTGGAAAAGAACAAGCCATTGCAGTTTCCATTGGACTTAAAGACTTAGCGAACATTTATAATTCCATCAATTCTCCTGATGACGCCTTACGTTGTCTTGACGCTATAGGTAATACGCTGACAGACAGTTTGAATAGCCTACCAAACGCCGAACAAACGGCCCACAAACGCCAAAGCATATATGAAAATCAAATATGGGCATGGTTACATGAAGCCACAGCTTATGCAAAGAAAAACAATATAGAGAAATGTAGAGAGCTATTGGATAAAATAAATGTTAGCATAAATAAAAAGACAGAATCAGAACCTGCAAACAAGCGACTTGCAGATTTTTATGCCTACACTGTATCGCAGACATTCAATATCTTTATCAATATAGCGAATGAGTTTCCAGAGAATCAGCAAAAAGCCTACCACACATGCTTAAGTCTATTAAAAGCATTCAAGGAAAGAGATCCTGGCAATGAAACGGTTCAGGAATATATAGAGAGGTTTCACTGAAAATAGGACAAAATCAGAAAAGCCAAAAATATCAACTACTTTTGTGGCAGATATTTACAAATAAAAGAAACCAATGATCATCATATCAGAATAGTTTAAGTTGTTTATGAAACGATTACTTATTATTGTATGTCAGATTTGTATCGTCCTGATGGTAAATGCGCAAGACATTCTAAGCGTAAAGGAGGCCATTGAGCTTTATAACACTCACGATTTGGAGGAGGTAAAACAGAGATTGGAGAATAAAGGCTATCATTTTTATAGTACAGACAAGGATGGTGGCTATTGGTGGTATAAGAACTGTGATATGACAGGTTTCTTTCATCCCGGTTTGGCCGGTTATACTTCGAGCGTCATTCGCTATTCTCCTACAAACAACGACATCGGATTACAGTTGCAACTCTTTGATAACATCCCAGTCAAAAATATAGAGCAGCAACTTGAAGACATGGGTTACAAATGGAAAGGTACAGGAACAGGGATGGGAGCAAGATTGTTTAAAAAGAACCTAAAAAACAATAGTGAACATCCAATATACTTTGTTGACGAACAAGCGTATGCGTATGAATTTTATGGCATGGCTTGGGTTCTTATTGTTGGAGGTGAACTATGTCCAGAATCCCTTAAACATGAACCAGAACATGTCAGTGGGTCATGGAAAAAAACACAGCAGGCAGAATCTTCCAGAGGTCAAGGATTCTTGTCAAAAATACAAAAGATTCCAATAGGACTGATATGGGATTCATATGGTATTTATGCCATAGGGGTACTAATAATGTTGGTATTGTTGTATTATTTATGCATTGTCTTGAAGAACGACTTTATTTTGTCCTTAATCCGCCTAACTATACTGACACCAATATTCTATTTCGTCATTTATTGGAGTATGCATATAGGCGTGTGCATTGCCATGTTGAAAGAAATGATGCCAGATTGGAGAAACATGTTCATTGTCATTAATGGTTTTTCCGTTGTAGGTTTTATATGTCACATTATAGGCATGTTTTGGAATGCCGTATGGTGCGGAGCATCTATTGCAGCACCAATCATGGGCCTAATGTGGCTGGGCATTAATCACTCCAAAACTAAAGTTGGAAGATTCCTTTATTTTTTAGTTCTTTCTGTTTTAGATGTATATGCTATAAAACGCTCTTACCAATGGGTAACAACAATGGCAGAACCTGCAAATAGGCTTTATCTTGTTGATTTTCGGTTTGAAGAGATGTATGATTATTGGATTTTGTTTTTCGGACATCTGATAGGAGGTCTACTTGCTTTGTTAGCATCATATTATATTTATTTGGACGCCATCAAACACCCTGAAAAATATAAATGAACAGCGAATCAAATTATAATATTTGAATACAATGTAATCATTCGGAGAACAGATCTGTTCTCCGAATATCTTATTCATCTAAATAATAGGTTTTCATTCCTCATCCATAAAATACTTCTTACGTTCTTCTAAAGTCATCTCACGATTCTTGTATCGCTCACGTGTCTTATCGATGAGATACTGCAGGGGAAGGAAATCCCATCTTCGAGTATAATTCTCAGTTACTGCAACTATCTGTTTCCCGTCGTCTGAAAAGTAAGCATTTTTGAAGTAATCTACATCTAATGAATAGACCTGAGCTCCAGTCTGAACATTCCATATTATAATGGTATCTTGGGATATACCTGTGAGCATGTATTGACCATCAGGACTGTAATCTACGCAACAAATATTGTCCAAGAGTTCAGCATCTAGATTACACTTGATTTGGGATTTATCGATACTCACTTCGGATATCTTATTCATACACCTCTCTTCTGACAAACATTTGCTATCATTACAATCCCATATCTTAACAACTCCGTCTTCAGAACAGCTAACAACAGTCTTACTGCCAGAGCTTACAGCCATTGAATTGATTTCGCCCATGTGGGCGCCAAGTGTCCTGTTTAATTCAAGTGTATCCAAATCCCATAAATCAATACTCTTTTCTGAAGCAGTAACAACTTCAAGATAGTCGCTACTATAATAAGCACATTTAGGACTACGTTGGCTCATTTTGATAGTATCTTCAATCTCACCAGTGACAGAATCTAATATCTTAACAGAATTGCTACATGCAATCAGTATATCGTCCTCATCCTCTGAAAAAACAGCAGAAGACACACCTAATGAATCAACTTCAACACTAAATAGGGTGTGTCGCCAAATATTAAGAAACTTTATAACTAATTGATTTGTAATATGATAGAAATTTTGTACCTTTGTACAGGATAAGAAAAATCCCCCCGACCACCGTAGGAAAGTGCAAATCGGGGGA
>Ga0247610_10007176_pt1 | contig 11474 bp, 8 predicted proteins | sample 174DNAGHGhighgp2_FD_193483 | JGI IMG/M metagenome (GOLD analysis project Ga0247610, IMG submission 193483) | Sheep rumen microbial communities from Palmerston North, Manawatu-Wanganui, New Zealand - 1742 DNA GHGhigh gp2 | ecosystem: Host-associated > Mammals > Digestive system > Stomach > Rumen ...
GGCCTATCACTACCATACGGAATGGGTTGATGGCAAATGCCGAGCAGCAGATTATGGCTCCAGCAACCGATATTGATGCACCTATATCAAAATGAAGGTACTTGTTGACAATCTTGGCCAGGATGTCCAGTCCGCCTGTGGATGCGTTGATGTTGAACAGGATGGCCTGTGATGCGCTCAGCAACAGTACAAAACAGCACAGGTCGAGCCATATGTCGCCCATGACTGATGTCCCGTCAGTAATCAGTTCTGAAGCCGGAAGTACTTTCTCCCAGAAATCCATCAACGGGCCCAGAATAAGTGCGGTATAAACTGTCTTGATTCCGAATTCCCTGTCAACAAGAAGGTATGCCATTATGAGCAGGATGGCATTGATTATAAGGATCACGGTAGATACCTTTACAGGCATTCCTATAATATCGAAGACGCCGCTTATTACTATTGACAGACCGGATATGCTGCCCACTATCAGTTTGCTGGGAACAAGGAAGTAGTTTACAGCCAGCGCGGCAATAGCCATGCCCACAGTCATAATGATAAGTTCCTTCCAGAACTTGCCGGTCTTCACCGCACTCCATGCCGTTGTGGCAGCATCATTGATCTTGCTCATATAGTCCTTTATTATGCAAAAGTGCTCAATACACTTTGAATCCTATGATCTGACGTACCTCGCGCAGAGTCTTGGAGGCGCTCTCACGAGCCTTTTCGGCGCCGGCCAGTGCAATCTTGTCCAGAAGCGCGGTGTTGCTGGAGAATTCCTTTATGCGCTCGCGTATGGGATCGGTAGCGGCTACGATATCCTCGGCCAACTGTTTCTTGAGGTCACCGTAACGCAGGGTGCAGTCATTCCATTTGTCGTTGAAATAGTTGTAGGTATCCTTTGAAGATACAACTTCAAGCAGTGTGAACAAGTTCTGTATTACATCAGGTTTCTCGCTGTTCATGGCCTGCGGACCTGCATCGGTCACGGCCTTCATCACCTTCTTGCGGATTACCGACGGCTCGTCGCACAGGTAGATGCAGTTGCCCTCGCTCTTGCCCATCTTGCCCGATCCGTCAAGTCCGGGAATCTTTATGCCGCCCTCCTTGGCCAGTGAGAACGATGCGGGCTCGGGGAAGAACTCCACCTTGTACATCTGGTTGAAACGGCGTGCAAACTTGCGTGCCATCTCCATGTTCTGCTCCTGATCCTTGCCTACGGGAACCTTGTTGGCCTTATGGATGATAATGTCCGATGCCATCAGGGTGGGATAGGTCAGCAGACCGGCGTTTACGTTATCGGGCTGCTTGCGGGCTTTCTCCTTGAATGAGGTCACGCGCTCCAACTCACCCAGATAGGCGTTCATATTGAGGTAGAGGTAGAGCTCAACCACCTCGGGTACATCGCTCTGAACGTAAATGGTGGCTTTCTCAGGATCCAGACCGCAGGCCAGGTACTCGGCCAGGATGGTGCGGGCACTGTTCTGTATGTTCTCAGGGGTTGGGTGTGTGGTCAGGGAGTGCCAGTCGGCAATAAAGAAAAAGCATCTGTACAAATCCTGAAGCTTTATGAAGCTTGTCACTGCACCGTAGTAGTTACCAAGGTGAAGGTTTCCTGTGGGGCGTATGCCGCTGAGAACTGTTTCCATTTTTATTTTTAGTGTTTTTTGTACCGCGAAGATACCATAAAAGAGCCATACGGGGAAAAATAATGCAAAAAAAGGACCGAAAGTTTTTGACTATCCGCAAAAGTGCTTATCTTTGCACCGCTTTTACGGAAAGCACGGGCGTTTAGCTCAGCTGGTTCAGAGCATCTGCCTTACAAGCAGAGGGTCGGCGGTTCGAATCCGTCAACGCCCACGAGAAAAGAGGTTCGCAGTCGCGAGCCTCTTTTCTTGTGGGCGCTGACGGATTCGAACGAGGGGGGCGGTAAGCCCCCTATAAGTCCTTTTTTGTAAATTTGAGGCAACTATGATATTGTAATGAGAATACTTTTTGTATGTCACGGCAACATTTGCCGCAGCCCTATGGCTGAGTTTATCCTTAAGGCTATGGTAAAGGCCAAGGGACTGGAAGACCGGTTCTATATTGAGTCGGCGGCCGTATCGACCGAGGAGATAGGCAATCCCATCTACCCGCCTGCCAAACGCTGTCTTAACCAGCACGGAGTATGGTTTGATCCCGCCAAACGTGCCAGGCAGGTTACGCGAGCCGATTATGACCGGTTTGACCGTATCATCTGCATGGACAAATCAAATCTGCGCTGGATACGTATGATCATACCCCAGGACCCTGAAAACAAGATACATCTGATGATGTCATATACCGGAATGGGGCGTGATGTCGCCGATCCATGGTACACGGGTGATTTTGAGACTACTTTTCAGGATATCCTGGAAGCATGCCAGGCAATGCTCCAGGCATAAACATTATATAAGAAACACCCCCTCTGCAACCGTTGCGGAGGGGGTGTCAGTATGTTTTAAGTAAAACAGGCGATCAGTCTTTTGTGGCTGCCTCAAGTTTGCGGCGCAGTATGAACATGATAAGTCCTGCTATTACGCACAGGGCTATCAGTATTGCCCAGTTGGCCATAAGCGGAATCTTCTTCCACAGGGCCGACGGGATACGGCTCAGGTAGTTGCCTATGGCTGTAGCGGCAAACCATCCGCCCATCATCAGACCCTTGTACTTGGGAGGAGCAACCTTACTTACAAAACTGATACCCATGGGGCTCAGCAACAGCTCGGCAACGGTCAGAGTAAAGTAGGTACCTATCAGCCAGTTGGGGCTGAGTACGCTCTGAGCCTGGTCACCCAGGTCTTTAGGTGATATAAGATCAGTTGAGGCGGCTGTGATAACGGCAAATCCGACACCTGCCAGCAACATACCAAGACCGATCTTTACCGGAGCTGAAGGTTCCTTGCCTTTCTTGCCCAGCGCACCGAACACTGCTACTGATACAGGAGTCAGAGCCACTACAAAGAACGGGTTGAACTGCTGGAAATCAGATGTGGCGGCATTGAACGGATCAGGCATATTCATATAGAATGCTATGGCACCTGCCCAAAGAGCAAGTGTAGCAATACCGGCAATGATACGGGCCTTTTTGGTATCGCTCTGGAAAATGGCGAACAGGGTGTAGATTGATACAGCGATGAGAGCCAGTGACCAGATGTTGAACCACATGCGGTTGATTCCGGTAATGCCGTTCAGTTTGGTGTACTTATCAGCAAAGAATGTAAGGGCGGAACCGTTCTGGTGGAATGCCATCCAGAAGAAAATGACCACTGCAAACACAAGCAGCAGGGCTACGATGCGGTCCTTGGTCTGCTTGGGAGTGAGCTCCTGAATCTGTACGTTCTGTGCCTTGGCCTGCTTGGTGTTTACATCGGCATGCTTGAACCATGAACGGCAGAAGAAATAGATAAGCAGTGAAAGTACCAAAGACGCACAGGCCACAAAGAAGCACAGACGGTATCCTTCGGCCAGTGACTGCAGGTATGCGCCGGACTGTGCGCCGAACTCTACGGTTGCATTGTCAATAGGTACAAAATGATAACCGGCACTCTCGATATGCGGGTTGTAGAGAGCCTTGGCCATTGCAGGAGCGAACATGGCACCTATGTTGATGGCCATGTAGAAGAGGCTGAACGCAGCATCACGCTTGTCGGAATACTTGGGGTCATCATACAGATTACCCACAAGCACCTGCAGGTTACCCTTGAACAGGCCGGTACCTACGGCAATAAGAGCCAGTCCGGCAAACAGTGTCCATTTGTCTATCACCTGGGTTGCCATAGGAACGGCCAGTGCCAGATAACCGAAAATCATCACGAATGCGCCTATGGTGACGCACTTGCCATAACCTATCTTATCGGCAATGATACCACCCAGCAGGGGCATGAAATAGACTCCTGCAAGAAAAATTGCATACACTTGTCCGGCAGCATTCTCATCCCAGCCGAACTTGGCCCTCATGTAGAGGGTAAAGATGGCCAGCATAGTGTAGTAACCGAACCTTTCGCCTGTGTTGGCAAGAGCCAGGGCAAACAGGCCTTTGGGTTGTCCTTTGAACATAATTTGACTTATAGATTAGTAATAATTATCCAACGGAGTGCTAATTTAGTGTTTCCTTGACAACTGAGCAAGCCGTTCCCCCATAAAATTGACATAGTGCCTTATGGAATTCCCAATTGACAATCTTTGCAGCGGTAAATAAAAGACAAAACCAATGCATATCGCTACATTTTTACAGGCGATGTAATAGATGATAAAGGAAATTATTACACCTACATAGCAGGCGGTGACTAATGATTTTACAGCAGTAAGTTGCTGAGCATGATCACGATGATGACTATCGGCGAAATCCAGCGGACCATGAAGTAAACGAAACTGAATATCCAGCGCGGTGTGCCGGATTTGCCGTGGCCAGTAAGCTCGTCAAGGAAATCTGTCCTCTTTACGCGCCAGCCGGCAAAGAGCACCATTATCAGGCTGCCCACGGTTATGAGCACATCGCTTGATATTACATCAAAGAAATCAAAGATATTATTGCCCAGGATGGTAATTCCTGAGAGTGTGCCCTGTGACAGCGAGCATACGCAGCCCAGCAGTATTATGAGTACCATGCTTACTATTACGGCAGCGTTGCGGCTCAGTTTCCACTCCTCGATGAAATAGCGTACTATAACCTCAAGCATGGATATGGCCGATGTCACAGCGGCCAACAGTAGCGACATGAAGAACAGTATGGCTATTATGCTGCCGCCCGGCATTGAGGCGAACACTCCCGGCAGGGTTATGAACACCAGCCCGGGACCTGCGTTCAAGGCCGGTGCGCTGCCGTTCATATAGGCGATTGCATATACAGCGGGGATGATGGCCAGCCCGGCAATTATGGCAAACAGAGTGTCTATCAGGCCGGTGGTTATGGCTGTCATGGCAATGTCCTCCTTAGTCTTCAAGTATGATCCGTATGTAAGCAGTATACCTATTCCTATGCTCAGCGACATGAATGCCTGTCCCAAAGCTGTTAACAGCACCTTGCCGTCTATCTTGCTGAAATCCGGTATGAGCAGATACTTTGTACCCTCGGATGCACCGGGAAGTGTGAGCGAACGGATTGCCACCAGTATTATCGTGATGGAGAGCACTGTCATCATGGGCTTGGAGAACTTCTCTATCCCGTTCTTTACGCCACCGAAATTGGCAGCTGCGGTTATGACCAGAAATATGAGCGTATAGACCAGTGGCTCCCAGGTGGAGCTTATGAATCCGCCGAATGCTCCTGCATAGTCGGCATCGGGGGCGGTAAAGTTGAAAGCGCATGCCTCAATCAGGTACTTGACCGACCAGCCGCCCACTACGGTGTAGAATGCCATGATGACTATTGGTGTGAGCAAGGTAAGGAAACCTGCCCAGCGCCAGCGCGGGGCACCCAACTCATCATATACGCGGGTAACGTTGGTGCGGCATTTGCGACCCAGCGTAATCTCGGTCATCAGTACCGGGATGCAGATGGTCAGAAGCAGTATCAGATAGACGAATATGAACGCTCCGCCGCCGTTCTGTGCTGCCAGGAACGGGAACCTCCACAGGTTACCCAGTCCTACGGCCGATCCGGCCATAGCCAGGATCATACCCACGCGGCTGTCAAAACGCTCCCTCTTTTTCTCCATTTATCGGTAATTACGATAATCCGTATCACTCCTTGATATTGGGTTCCTCCAGACCGTAGCCTTCCTTCCTGTCAACTGCCTTAAGGCGCATTGCCAGCAGCAGGGCAACAACACCGAACAGGGCGAATATCACCATCGGCAGGGTGTAGTTGTACTGTGTCACCTCTGCACCCTCAACCAGACGTGTGCCGACTTTGCAATACTTGTCAAGTATGCCGCCTATGAGCAGTGGAACGAATCCAAGGCCGATGTTCTGAACCCAGAAAATCAGGGCGTATGCTGAGCCTACCAGCTTTTGCGGGATAATCTTGGGAACGCTGGGCCACATGGCTGACGGCACAAGTGAGAATGCTATGCCCAGTATAACCATGATGAATGCGGCAAACCACCAGTAGTTGAGCAGCGGCAGGGCAAACAGCACGTGTACCAGGATCAGGAGCAATGAACCTATAATCATAATGGTGGCACCCTTTCCTTTCTTATCGTATATGCCACCAAAGAGCGGGGTCATGATAAGGTTGCCGAACGGGATCAGGCTCGGTATCAGACCTGCCAGTGTGGTGCTCACTCCGTATTTGTTCTCCATGAGTGATGCAGCATATTTCATGAAAGGGAACACTGCAGAGTAGAACATGAGGCAGAGTAGGGCGATAAGCCAGAATCCGCGGTTGGTGATTATCAGCTTGAGGTCCTTTACCTTGAATACGTCATCGGGCTCAGTCTGTGCCTGTGCAACCTCGGCATCAAACTTCTTGTCCATGTGACAGAATACCAGATATGCCAGGAAACCTATGCAGAGCAGGATTGCAGACAGCAGGAGTGGGGCTGAGACTGAAAAGTGTTTGGCTATTATGGGGCAGAACACCAATGCAGCGGCTGTTCCCAGACGGGCTACTGCCACCTGAACGCCCATAGCCAGTGCCAGCTCCTTGCCGGCAAACCATTTGGTGATGACTTTTGACACCGTGATACCGCAGTTCTCGGTACCGACAGCGAATATGGCATAACCAAGGCAGGCCACGAATACCTGAGTGCGCATGCCGAATATGGTTCCGGCCTCGGGCCCTGAAGATATTTGAGTGACTGCATAGTATTTGATCAGTGCGCCGGCAAGCATCAGTATGCAGGTTACTATTCCGGTAAACCTTACACCCATCTTGTCCAGTATGATGCCGCCGAATATGAGCATGAACAGGAATACGTTGAACCAGCAGTAGGCCCAGTTGAACTGGCCGAACTCAAGGCTGGTCCAGCCCATCTGCTCCTCGAGCATGGTCATGAGGGGTGAAAGGGCATCGGTCAGGAAATAGCCCCACATCATGGTGAATGACACTATTATGAGCGCGGTCCAGCGTGCGGCTTTGCTCTCACTGATTCTTTTGGTTAGGGTCTGTGACATATTTTTATGATATTTATGAGTGTTCTGAGGCGCAAAATTATGAATTTCTTACTAATTTTGCACCGATGCTGCGAAGCAGTTGTGCGTGATATTGAAAAAAGTAAGTTGGAGACTTTACAGATTTTGCGTTTTTAAAAGTGAAATTAGACGAATTGACAGCTGTATCCCCCATTGACGGGCGATACCGTGGCAAGACACAGGAACTTGCATCTTATTTTTCAGAGTTTGCGCTTATCCGTTACAGGGTAAGAGTGGAAATCGAGTATTTTACGGCTCTATGTGAATTCCGGCTTCCTCAGTTGGCAGGTGTGTCGCGTGCATCTCTGGATGGCCTGCGTCATATATGGCAGGATTTTTCGGAAGATGATGCCGCTCACATCAAGGACATTGAGAAGGTTACCAATCATGATGTCAAAGCGGTAGAGTATTTCATAAAAGAGAAGTTTGACCTTGTCCCGGAACTGATTCCGTACAAGGAATTCATACATTTCGGACTTACATCACAGGATATAAACAATACTTCAGTTCCGCTTTCAATCAGGGAGGCTCTGGAAAACGTATATTATCCCGCTATAGAGTCGCTGATTGAAAAACTGGAGGAGTATGCACAGCGCTGGAAGGATGTACCAATGCTGGCTCGCACACACGGACAACCCGCTTCTCCGACCCGTCTGGGTAAAGAGATTGAAGTATTCGCTTACCGTCTGCGCGAGCAGCTTAAGCAACTCAAGGCAGTGCCCATGTCGGCTAAGTTCGGAGGCGCGACGGGTAATTTCAACGCACATCACGTAGCCTATCCCGATATTGACTGGAAGGCATTCGGTGCCAGGTTCCTAGCCGATAAACTGGGTCTGGTGCGTGAGGAGTACACCACCCAGATTTCCAATTACGATAATCTGGCAGCACTGTTTGATGCGATGAAACGCATGAACACCATCCAGATAGATATGAACCGCGACTTCTGGCAGTACATATCGATGGAATACTTCAAGCAGCAGATCAAGGCCGGCGAGGTGGGCTCAAGCGCTATGCCTCACAAGGTCAATCCGATAGACTTTGAGAATGCCGAGGGTAATCTTGGCATGGCCAACGCCATTCTGGAGCATCTGGCACGGAAATTGCCTGTATCCAGGTTGCAGCGTGACCTTACAGATTCAACTGTCATCCGCAACATCGGTGTTCCGTTCGGACATCAGATGATTGCAATTGCAAGTTCACTCAAAGGTCTGGGCAAACTGCTCATCAACGAGCATAAGATTGCCTCCGACCTGGACGGATGCTGGAGTGTGGTGGCCGAGGCTATACAGACAATACTGCGCCGTGAGGGTTATCCTCATCCTTATGAGGCTCTCAAGGCTCTTACCCGTACCAACAGTCAGGTAACCCAGCAATCTATCAGTGAATTTATTGACGGACTTAATGTAAACGATAATATTAAACAAGAACTTAAAGCCATTACGCCTGGCAACTATTTTGGCGTATGATATTAATAGCCACAAAAATCTAAATCAATTGGAGCCGTGAGGCTTTATTAAAAAGGAACAATTATTATGATGGAAACAGAGAACGGAAACAGATTCTACGACGAGAGCGGGAATCAGGAAGAGCAGGAGAACAGGTTCAACAGATTTAACGGCAACTCCGATGAGAGCAGCCAGAGTACTAACCGTCGTGAAGGCAGACCCCGTTTTGTAAGGGTTGACTACAACAATCGTCCCCAGTATTCAAGGGTTGAGCGTCCTCAGCGTCAGGAAGGCGAGCAGGGTAATTACCAGGATCGTCCCCGCAGACAGTACGGTCAGAATTATGGAGATAATCAGGGCTACGGCCAGAACCGCCAGGGCAGTTATCAGAACCGTGGTTACAACAATAATCGTCAGGGTGGTTACGGTCAGCGTCAGGGCGGCTACGGCCAGCCCCGTCAGTATAACGTGGAGGAGGGCCAGCCCCGTTTTTACAGAGAGCGTGTTCAGGGCGCAGAGCAGCAGGAAGGCGGCTACCAGCGTCAGGGCGGATATCAGCGCCAGGGTGGCTATGGCCAGCGTCAGGGCGGCTATCAGCGTCAGGGTGGTTACGGTCAGAACCGTCAGGGCGGTTATCAGCGTCAGGGCGGTTACGGCCAGCAGGGTGGTTTCCGCAAGCCCATGCAGAAGCGTCAGGATAACCGCAAACGCATAGAGTATCAGGATGTTATCCACGATCCCGAGGAGGAGATACGTCTGAACAAGTACCTGGCAAACGCCGGCGTATGCTCACGCCGTGAGGCCGATGAATTCATCCAGGCAGGTGTAGTTAAGGTTAACGGCCAGACCGTTACCGAGCTGGGAACCAAGGTACACCGTGGTGACAACGTGCTGTTCCACGACCAGCTTGTGAACATCGAGAGAAAGATTTACATTCTGCTCAACAAGCCTAAGGATTGCGTTACTACTGTTGATGATCCTCAGGAGCGCAAGACCGTTATGGATTATATCAAGGGTGCCTGCAAGGAGCGCGTATATCCCGTAGGCCGTCTTGACCGCAATACGACAGGTGTACTGCTTCTCACCAATGACGGTGAGATGGCCAGCCGCCTTACACACCCCAAGTTCCTCAAGAAGAAGATCTATCATGCACGTCTGGACCGCGCTGTCAGCGCCGAGGATCTGCAGAAGCTTCTTGACGGTGTCAGCATCGGTGAGGAAGAGGGCGATATCGTACGTGCCGATGAGGTAAGTTACGTTAACGATGACAAGACCCAGGTTGGCATTGAGATCCACTCAGGCCGTAACCGTGTGGTACGTCGCATGTTCGACGCCCTTGGTTATCGCGTTACCAAGCTGGACCGCGTTCAGTTTGCAGGACTCACCAAGAAACGTCTGCGTCGCGGCGACTGGCGTTTCCTCACTGAGAAGGAGGTTAACATGCTCCGCATGGGCGCATACGAATAATTAACTACGAATTTTTAGAAACAATGGATATCAAGAGAACAAGGATTGTTGACCTCCTTAAGCGTACCGATTACGGTCAGGAGGTTGTCGTCAAAGGATGGGTTAGGACAAAGCGCGGCAGCAAGACCGTAAACTTCATCGCCCTTAATGACGGATCGACAATCAAGAATGTTCAGATTGTGGCTGATCTGGAGAAGTTCAGCGAGGACCTTATGAAACAGATTACCACCGGTGCCTGCCTCAGCGTTAAGGGTACCATGGTAGAGAGCATCGGCTCCGGTCAGGCTGTCGAGGTTCAGGCAAAGGAAATCGAGGTCCTGGGCCTGTGCGGTGATGACTATCCCATGCAGAAGAAAGGCCAGTCATTTGAGTATATGCGTCAGCATGCCCATATGCGTCTGCGTACCAACACATTCGGTGCTGTTATGCGCATACGTCATAATATGGCAATGGCAATACATACCTATTTCCATGAGCATGGATTCTTCTATTTCCACACTCCGCTTATCACAGCCAGTGACTGCGAGGGCGCCGGAAACATGTTCCAGGTAACCACCAAGAACCTCTATGACCTTAAGAAGGATGACCAGGGTAAGATTATTTATGATGATGATTTCTTTGGCCAGCAGACCTCTCTTACAGTAAGCGGTCAGCTGGAGGGTGAGCTTGGTGCAACCGCTCTTGGTGCTATCTATACTTTCGGTCCTACCTTCCGTGCCGAGAACTCCAACACTCCGCGCCATCTGGCAGAGTTCTGGATGATCGAGCCCGAGATTGCTTTCCTGGATCAGGAGGAGCTGATGGACCTTGAGGAGGATTTCATCAAGTACTGCGTACGCTGGGCACTTGACAACTGCAAGGATGATCTGGAGTTCCTTAATCAGATGATTGACAAGACTCTGCTGGAGCGTCTTAACGGTGTGCTTAAAGAGACATTCGTACGTCTTCCTTATACCGAGGGTATCAACATACTTCAGGATGCCATCAAGAAGGGCAAGAAGTTTGAGTTCCCCTGCAACTGGGGCGATGACCTGGCCAGTGAGCATGAGCGCTACCTGGTTGAGGAGCACTTCAAGAAACCGGTTATCATGACTGACTATCCTACAGCCATCAAGTCATTCTACATGAAGCAGAATGAGGCTACTCCCGATGGCGGTTCTATCGGCTATAAGGGAGTCAAGGCTCCAGCACCCACCATGCAGGGTACCGACGTATTGTTCCCGCAGATTGGTGAGATCATCGGAGGTTCAGTCCGTGAGGCCGATTATGATAAGCTGATGGCCGAGATCAACCGTCGCCAGATGGATATGACACACCTGTGGTGGTATCTGGATACCCGCCGCTGGGGTTCATGCCCGCACGCCGGATTCGGCCTTGGCTTTGAGCGCCTCATCCTCTTCGTTACCGGAATGCAGAACATCCGCGACGTAATACCCTTTCCTAGAACTCCGCGGAACGCTGAGTTCTGACACAATGGTGACACAA
>Ga0247610_10007177_pt1 | contig 11473 bp, 7 predicted proteins | sample 174DNAGHGhighgp2_FD_193483 | JGI IMG/M metagenome (GOLD analysis project Ga0247610, IMG submission 193483) | Sheep rumen microbial communities from Palmerston North, Manawatu-Wanganui, New Zealand - 1742 DNA GHGhigh gp2 | ecosystem: Host-associated > Mammals > Digestive system > Stomach > Rumen ...
GGATCCGGAGATTGATTCTCCGAGACACCGTTGTCTCCAACGCGGCATACTATACATCCTTTTTTTCGGGAAGTCAACCCCTCTGCAGGATGCCTTCAGACAGAAAAGAAATGCTTTTCATTCAAAAAAAGTTGCTGTTGCCTATTCAACCGTAACAGATTTTGCCAGATTACGCGGCTTGTCGACATCAAGCCCCTTCGCAACACTGGTGTAATAGCCCAGCAGCTGCAGCGGGATTACTGCAAGGCTCCCGATAAAGTGAGAATCGGCTTTCGGCACATAGATGGTAAAGTTCACAGAGTCTTCCACACTGTAGTTTCCGTAACTGGTGAGACCCATGAGATAGGCACCGCGAGCCTTGCATTCTGCCATGTTGCTGACAGTTTTTTCAATCAGCTCCTTCTGTGTCAGCACGCCGATTACCAGTGTACCGTTCTCCACAAGGCTGATGGTGCCGTGCTTCAGCTCTCCGGCAGCGTAGGCTTCGGAATGAATATAGGATATCTCCTTCATCTTCAGGCTGCCTTCCAGGCTGATGGCATAATCAAGGCCCCTGCCGATAAAGAAAATGTCATGGGCATGGGCAAACTTTGCCGCGAACCACTGGATACGCTCCCGGTCCTCCAGCACTCGCTTCATTTTTTCCGGCAGGGCGAGAAGCTCCTGGATGTAAGTATCGTAATGTTCCTGCCCGATCTTTTTTTTGATCTGTGCAGTTTCTACAGCGAGAACATAGATAGCAGCAAGCTGGGCGCTGTACGCTTTAGTTGTGGCAACGGCAATTTCCGGCCCGGCAAACGTATAGAGCACATGGTCAGCTTCTCTGGCTATGGTGGATCCGACCACATTGACGATGGCAAGCGTTCTGGCACCCAGCTCCTTCGCCCTACGCAAAGCAGCAAGTGTATCGGCAGTTTCACCGGACTGAGATATCACAATCACCAGGTCATTTTCGGAAAGAAGCAGCTTTCTGTATCGAAATTCTGAAGCAAGCTCCGTTCGCACCGGCACTTCTGCCAGATCTTCAATCACATATTGACCTGCCATACCCACATGCCAGGCAGAGCCGCATGCCGCAATCTGAATCGTACGGATACCCTGCAGGATCTCATCTGTTAGCCCGGCGGAAGAAAGGTCAATTTTTCCATCTTTAATCAGGCTGTTGAGCGTGCTCTCAACAGCTGCCGGCTGCTCGTGGATCTCCTTTATCATGAAATGCTCATAACCTGCCTTCTCGGCTGCTTCCGCATTCCAGGTTATCTCTGTGGGCTCCAGATGAATTTCATCGCCGTTAAGATCAAAAAAGTGTGCTTCACCCGGCAGAATCCTTACAGACTGGAGATTGCCGACATAATAGACGCTTCGGGTGTATTTCAGAATGGCGGGCACATCCGATGCCAGATAGCTCTCACCGTCAGCCATGCCGATAATCATGGGGGAATCTTTCCTGGCGGCGTAGATCTCTCCGGGATAATCTTTAAACATCATGGCAAGGGCATAGCTGCCGCGTACGCGCACCATCATGCGGTTGATGGCATCGATAGGCCCGATTTTGTACTTTTTATAATAGTAATCCACCAGTTTGATGACAACTTCAGTGTCGGTTCCGCTGTAAAACTGATAACCGTTTCGCAACAGCTTTTCCTTCAGCTCTTCAAAGTTTTCGATGATGCCGTTGTGAACACCGACGACGTCTGATTCTACCGGACCGGATGCAGATCCCCGCGCGTTGCCGCTGACATGCGGATGGGCGTTGATCTGTGTCGGCTCTCCATGGGTCGCCCAGCGTGTGTGCCCGATTCCGCATTTGCCGGGCAGGGCAGCACCGTTATCCACCTTCTCGGCAAGATTCCGAAGCTTTCCGGTCGCCTTTACAACCTCTGCCAGTTTTTCACCGTCTCTTACAGCGAGTCCGGCCGAGTCATAGCCTCTGTATTCCAGCTTGGACAGCCCATCCAGCAGAATGGGAGCAGCGTCATGAAAACCTGTAAAACCTACAATTCCGCACATGTGAAATACCTCCTTTTTCCGGTCCAGTTTACGACGATTGACCCGATTCGTCAACTATTACTCCGGCAGTTAAAGGTTGGCAGCTTAGGTCATTATTTTGCCAGTTGGGGTATTTGTGGATCGTATGCTGGGATTGAATTTAACTTAAACAAGTTCATTTGATGAAGCTCATTGATTTTCTTTCTCTTTTCAGTATTTTCAATCTGTCCGGTTCGAATATAGTGATCAAGTTCAAGATATGTGAAGCCGAGATTATCTTCATCTGTTTTGCCAGACAGTCCGTCAAGCGGGATCTTTTCAGTCAGCACATCTGGAAGGCCGAGGACTCTGCCCAGCTCTTTCACCTCCTGGACAGTGAGAAGTGAGAGCGGGCTGAAGTCTCCAGCGCCATCCCCGTATCGCGTAGCATATCCGACCCAGTCCTCTGAGAGATTGCAGGTGTTTGCGACCCTTCCGTTATTGCTCTGTGAAACAGCGTATAGCGTTGCCATGCGGATTCTTGCGGGCAGATTGATTTCGGCCTGCTTTGAGAGCTTGAACGGAATGCTCTCTCTTACACCACTTACGGCAGAAGCTATATTGACAGTGTAATTACGAATGCCCAGATGGGCGACCAGAAGTTTTGCAGCATCAATATCATTCTGAATTCCATTTGGCATCAGCACTCCGATTACCCGCTCTTTTCCGAGCGCTTCCACACAGAGGGCTGCAGTTACGGAACTGTCTTTTCCGCCGGAAATCCCGATTACTGCATTGCATCCCGGGCCGTTTTCTTCAAAAAAAAGACGAATCCAGCAGACACATTCGTCCTTTATTCGCTTGGCATCAAACATGGTTTAGCCTCCGTTATCTTTATGGAGCACCTTTCTTTCGGTTTGCTCCTGGTCGAGGAGCATTACTGACTTTTGCCCCCGTCACAGATCTTAAACTCAAGAAGGTCAATCTTCTGTGGTCATCTTTAATCTCCGGCTTTTTAGGAAGCTGATCTTGCGCCGCTGTGTTTCTCTTACCAAGACCTGAAATCACACCGCCGGTCACAATTTTATGTTTGTTCATGAGTTTAATCTCCACTTTTGATTATGATGCATCGATGGGAGAGATCCCGATTGTTATCTCTTCCAACACATCCAAAAGGACACGAACGGTATCCAGCGAGGTGAAAATCGTGGTATTGTTTTCAGCGGCACAACGCCGGATGATACCCCCGTCTTCACAGTGGTTCCCTGACAGAACAGCTCGTGTGTTTATAATATAGCTGATATGCCCAGCACGAATAGACTCTATGATTTCGTTGCTTCCCTCGCTGATCTTATGCCGAATGCGTGAGCGTATCCCATGCTCCTTTAGATAAAGTGCTGTCCCAATGGTTGCTTCAATGTTGTAGCCCATATTGTAAAACCGACGTACCAACGGTAAAGCTTCCTCCTTGTCTTCATCTGCTAAGGTGACAAGAATCGTTCCATAGTTTTGGAGCCTCATGCCGGAAGCCTGTAGAGCCTTGTACATGGCTCGGTTTAACTTGTCATCGTATCCGATGGCCTCGCCGGTAGACTTCATCTCCGGGCTCAGGTACGTATCTAGGCCTCTGATTTTGCTGAAGGAGAAAACTGGAACTTTCACGTAGTGTCGCTTTTTTTCTACTGGATATGAGGAAAATATACCCTGTTCTTTTAGACTCTTACCCAAGATGACTTCTGTAGCGATATCTGCCAGCGAGTAACCGGTAGCTTTTGAAAGAAAAGGAACCGTACGGGATGAGCGGGGATTTACCTCAATGATATAGACATTGTCGGCCTTGTCCACGATGAACTGAATATTGTAAAGCCCAACAATTCCAATGCCCAGCCCAAGCCTTTTGGAATACTCAAGAATGGTATTTTTGGCACCGCTTGAAAGGGAGAAAGCGGGATAGACGCTGATGGAATCACCGGAATGGATCCCGGTTCGCTCCACCAACTCCATAATACCGGGGATAAATACATTGCGTCCGTCGCAGATGGCATCCACCTCCACCTCGCGGCCCTGAATATATTGATCTACCAGAACCGGTTTATCCGCATCAATCTCCACTGCGGTTCTCAGGTATCGACGAAGAGCTTCCTCTTTGGCAACAATTTGCATGGCACGCCCTCCCAGAACAAAACTGGGGCGCACCAGCACCGGATACCCAATCTCGGTTGCTGCCCGGATACCATCTTCAATACTGGTAACAGCGACACCCCTGGGCTGGGGAATCTTCAAATCAAGCAGAACTTTTTCAAAGTGTTCTCGATTCTCTGCTCGATCAATGGCCTCGCAATCTGTCCCGATGATTGTTACACCTCGTTCTGCCAGCGGCCGCGCCAGATTAATCGCAGTCTGTCCGCCCAGGGTCGCTATTACGCCTTCCGGTTGTTCCAACTCTATGATATTCATGACATCTTCGACACAAAGAGGTTCAAAGTATAACTTGTCAGAACAAGTATAGTCGGTGGATACAGTCTCGGGGTTGTTGTTGATTATGATGGCCTCATAGCCGGCGCGGCGAATCGTTTGCACAGCATGAACGGTGGAATAGTCAAACTCGACGCCTTGCCCGATACGGATAGGACCGGAGCCAAGTACAAGGATTTTCCTTTTCTCTGAGACAAGAGATTCATTTTCTTCTTCATATGTCGAATAGAAATATGGCACATAACTTTTAAACTCCGAGGCACAAGTGTCGATCATCTTATATACAGGAAAGAGGCCCAGCTGTTTGCGAAGTGTATATACGGAGAACTCGTCGGTGCTCCAAAGTTCGGAGATTGCTCGATCGGAGAAGCCCATTCGTTTGGCCTCATACAAGAAACAAGGGTCAAGAGGATTTTCACGAAGGCGTCGCTCCTGCTCGATGATCTTTCTTAGCTTGCTCAGAAAGAAACAGTCGATCGCCGTTGCGGCATGAATATCCGCGATTGGGCAATCTAGACGCAGCAGCTCTGCTATCGCGTAGATGCGGTCATCTTTACCGATTCGAATATAATTGAGAAGCGCTTTCCGATCCATTCCATCGAAGCACGCTGCATGTAGATGAAAAAGCCCGATCTCCAGAGACCGAATCGCTTTGAGCAGGCTCTCTTCAAAGGTTCGTCCCACGCTCATAACCTCGCCGGTTGCCTTCATCTGGGTTCCTAGTGCCCGGCTCGCGTGGCTGAATTTGTCGAAGGGAAAGCGTGGCATTTTGGTGACCACATAGTCCAGAGTCGGCTCAAACGAAGCAAGCGTGTTGGCAAGGTGGATCTCCTCCAGGTTCATTCCGACCCCAATTTTGGCCGACACACGGGCTATTGGGTACCCGCTGGCTTTCGAGGCCAGTGCGGAAGATCGTGAAACCCGAGGATTGACTTCAATGAGATAGTATTGAAACGACATCGGATCAAGTGCAAACTGCACATTGCAACCGCCCTCAATTTTCAAAGCGCGGATGATTTTTAAAGCACTGTCGCGCAACATGTGATATTCCCTGTTAGTTAGAGTCTGGGAGGGACAAACCACAATGGAATCGCCTGTGTGGATCCCGACAGGATCTAGGTTTTCCATGTTGCAGATCGTGATTGCTGTATCCTTGTGATCACGCATCACTTCATACTCGATCTCTTTGTAGCCTTTAATGCTCTTTTCGATCAGAACCTGATGGACAGGAGAAAGCATCAGAGCATTTTTAATCAACTCGAGAAATTCCGTCTCATCCTCAGCAAATCCGCCACCGGTGCCACCCAATGTGAATGCTGGACGCAATACAACGGGATAACCCATCTCTTCGGCAACCCGAAGTCCCGTTTCAACGGAACCGGCTACGTTCGAGGGCAAGACCGGTTCCCCAAGTGCTGTACACAGTTCTTTGAACAGCTCCCGATCTTCTGCTTGCTCGATGCTCCGGCTTTTGGTTCCAAGGAGTTCCACCTGACACTCCTTCAGAATACCTTTCTTCTCCAACTGCATGGCTAGGTTGAGCCCCGTCTGCCCTCCGATACCAGGAAGAATCGCGTCCGGACGTTCCCGGCGAATAATTCTGGCAATATATTCCAGTGTCAGCGGTTCCATATACACTTTGTCTGCGATGGAGGTGTCGGTCATAATGGTAGCGGGATTGGAATTGCAGAGGACAACCTGATATCCCTCTTCTTTAAGAGCTAGGCAGGCCTGAGTTCCCGCGTAGTCAAATTCGGCAGCCTGCCCGATTACGATCGGCCCTGAGCCAATGACTAGAATCTTGTGGATATCTGTCCGCTTAGGCATGCTTCTTTGTTTCCTCCATTGTTCTGATAAAGTCATCAAACAGATAGGCGCTGTCCTGTGGCCCTGGGGCACTCTCGGGATGATACTGCACGCTGAATACGCGATCCACATCACAGCGGACGCCTTCTATGGTGCCGTCGAGCAGATTGATATGCGTTGCTTTGAGTCTTGTTTTTGCCAGACTTTCGCTGTTTACAGCATAGGAATGGTTTTGGGAGGTAATCTCAATTTTCCCGGTTTCCAGATTCCTTACAGGATGGTTTCCGCCCCGATGACCATATTTTAATTTGTATGTTTTTGCACCGTATGCCAACGCAATCAGTTGATGCCCGAGACAGATCCCAAAGAGTGGGTAATTCCCGATTAGACTTTTCAGTGTCTGGACGACACAAGGCACGTCTGTCGGATCGCCAGGACCGTTTGAAATTAAGATACCATCCGGGTTGCATTCTATGATCTCGTCAGCACAGGTATTCCAAGGCACAACAGTTACCCTACATCCGCGACGGTTCAAAGAACGCACGATATTCTGCTTCATGCCGCAGTCAACAGCTACAACATGATAGCGCTCCTGTTCCGTGTGGGAAACCCAGGCCGCTTGGCAGCTTACACGGGAAACCGCATTATGCGGCAACAAGGTGTTTTGCAGAATGTACAGGCCGTCCTGCAAAGATGTGTCTGAGTCAGTAAGGAGTGCTTTTCGGCTGCCATGCTCCCGGATAGATCGTGTGAGTTTGCGCGTATCGATCTGAGAAATACCCGCAACACCGAATCGCTTCATCGCCGAGTTCAGAGTCTCTTTGCTGCGAAAATTGGATGGGTCGTCATTATAATCCCGGACAATCAGCGCACCGATAGTCGGAAGCCTTGTTTCATAGTCTTCCTGTGCTATTCCATAATTGCCTATGAGTGGATAGGTCATTACCACAGCCTGATCCGTATAAGAAGGATCGGAAAGAATCTCCTGATACCCGACCATAGACGTATTAAATACGAGCTCACAGACCTTGTCTGTTTCATCCCCGAATGCCAAGCCACTATACTGTTGCCCATCCTCCAGAATGATTTTTCGCTTGCTTGCCATGCATATTTCTCCTCTATATGCGCTTACCTGCTTCATGGATCTTGTACTCAAAGCGTGACTTGCCTGAGTCGTCTGGAACGCGTGTGGGATATTTCCCGTCAAAGCACGAAGTGCATAATCCATAAGTACTGCCTGGGAGTCGTCGCACTCCCTCTATACTCAGATATCCAAGCGAGTCTGCTCCGATTTGAGCCGCTATTTCCTCTGTCGTATGGTGGTTGGCAATCAGCTTTTCCGGATCGTCGATATCTGTGCCATAGTAACAGGCAGCAAGAAAGGGTGGTGCGGAGATACGCATATGGATCTCTTTTGCCCCTGCATTGCGAAGCAGGCTTACGATCCGGCGGCTAGTTGTGCCTCGGACAATTGAGTCATCAATGATCACGACACGTTTCCCTTCTACCGTAGAGCGCAAAGGGTTCAACTTAATACTTACATCACGCTCACGCATTTTCGGATCAGGAGCTATGAACGTTCGGCCGATGTATTTGTTCTTAATAAAGCCAATCCCGTAAGGAATACCACTTTCCTGAGCATAACCTAGAGCGGCGTCAATGCCGGAATCCGGAACACCGATCACCACATCGGCCTCTACAGGATGCTCCTGTGCCAGAAAACGTCCGGCTCTTTGTCTGGCAAGATGAACACTGGTGCCATCAATGATCGAATCAGGCCGGGCAAAATAGATATATTCAAAGGCACAGAGTTTTTTCTCTCTTTTCGCGCAATGCGAGGAATCAGAGCAAATGCCGTCCGCACTGACTGTGACGATTTCACCTGGCAGAATATCCCGAACGAAGGCAGCACCAATTGTATCCAGCGCACAGGTTTCCGAGGCAAAAACGACTGCGCCCTCGGGAAGCTTGCCCATACACAGCGGGCGAAAGCCGTGGGGATCCCGCGCGGCAATCAGTTTGGATGGTGAGGAAATGACCAAGGAGTAGGCCCCCTCCAGGCGATCCATCGCAGCGGAAACCGCCTCTTCGATAGTAGGCGCAGTTAAGCGTTCCTGTACGATCGTATAGGCAATAACCTCAGTATCCGATGTGGAGTGAAAGATGGAACCTCTGCTTTCCAACTCGCGACGCAGAGGAAACGAGTTGGTCAGATTGCCATTGTGGGCCAGGGCCATCTGGCCCTTATAGTGATTGACGAGCAACGGTTGTATGTTTCGCTTGCTGTCAGAACCGGTTGTACTGTAGCGGACGTGTCCGACAGCGATATTTCCTTTTCCCAGTCTCGCGAGCTTTTCCTGTGAAAAAACCTCAGCCACCAGACCAGTATCCCGACAGGAGGAAAAGACACCGTCATCGTTGATCGCGATCCCCGCACTCTCCTGACCCCTGTGCTGCAGAGCATAAAGCGCATAATACGTGAGCGTGGCCAAATCTGCGCGTTGCTGGGAGAACATTCCAAACACACCGCACGCTTCATGGATTCCAGCCATTTTATATTTTCAGGATGCGGCGTTGCATTTCCAGATACGCATCCTCAACTCCGCCAAGATCCCGGCGAAAGCGGTCCTTATCCAGTTTTTCTCCGGTTTTGCTATCCCAAAATCGACAGGTGTCTGGGCTGATTTCATCTGCCAGCACCAGTGTACCGTCTGACATCTTGCCAAACTCAAGCTTAAAATCGACCAGAGTGACACCCACATCCAGTAGGATAGCTTTGAGAATCTCATTGATTTTAAGAGCATACGTCTTGATCTGTGCGATTTCCTCCCGGGTGGCGAGCTTAAGCGCGACAGCGTGGTCCTCATTGAGAAGCGGATCATGCAGGTCATCGTTCTTATAGGAGAATTCAACAACTGGTTCATCAAATATGATTCCTTCTGCAACGCTATACCGGCTCGCAAAATGGCCTGCGGAAATATTTCGAACAATCACTTCCAGAGGAACGATTCTGACCTTTCGTACAAGTGTCTCACGGTCACTGAGTTCTTCCACATAATGAGTTGGGATGCCAGCGTCGGACAATTTCCTCATCAGGTAGTTTGTCATACGATTGTTAATTACTCCTTTTCCGAGGATGGTGCCTTTTTTCTTACCGTCAAATGCCGTTGCATCATCCTTATAGGAGACAATTACAAAGTCCGAATTATCTGTTGCGTAAACCTTTTTTGCCTTGCCTTCATAGAGCTGTTCTTTCTTTTTCAACGTTGGGCCCCTCCACTCTGTAATATTGTTTTATGATACAGGAGATGTTCTCTAATACATAGGAAGAGATTAAGCGGTCAGGAAACTTTAATTGCCGGAATAATTAAAAACATGAACCAGAAGGTGCTCCGTTGCCATGTCATAGTAGAGATGCATACTTCCGTTGCCCGGCATGCTGACGTGGATGATCTTTTCCAGAGGCTCACTGTCCGGAATAAAATCCTTCAGGTGATTGGGTTCCTGCTTCAGCTTTTCGGCAGAATAGGCGAGCGTTGTCTCATCTTTAAAGACCGCCGAGTACAGGATGCCTGCCTCCACCAGATCCTGAAAGATGTGGCTCCCGTAGCTCAGCTCCGGCATATAACCTGCATTCTGCTCCGATACTTCTATAATCGTGTTGAATTCGCTGATGTCTGCGAACGAAGAGGGAACACCAAGCTCCGGCGAAGAAGTGCATATCCGGCCCGGTGTAATGAGAAGCAGATGTTTGTTTTGCTCTCTGCACTGCCAGTTGATGGCGGAGAGGGCATCTCTGACGGTATATTTCTCGCGGTAGGGCATCCGGTAATAAGCAATCGCGTCTATATAAACGATCAGGTCAATCGGATATTCCCGGGAGAATCCCATGGAAACACTCTGAGTTTCCAGTAGGATCTGATCTCTGTTTTCAACAGACGGGATCTGTACGGATTCGCCCTCTGAGGTCAGCTGCAGAGGCCTGCACTGAAGAAGGCCGATCATGTATTCTCCGGAAGGTGACAGATTGATTGTGTATTCAATATCTACCGGATACTGATATTCTTCTTGCAGATTTCGGAGAAGGGCTTTCATATCAGCCATGAGAGCACGGTTTCTCACAATACCGTCGCAGGATACATAGCATATTTCCTCCCGAAGCCCCATTTCACGAAGACCGAGCTCAGCCTCTCTGTCATGAGAATAGAGCATGGCAGAAAGGTAAGGTGGAATCTTTTTCCGGATCTCTTCCGCATCTTTGCCGGTGAGGGCCTCTGAGGATGATCCGACAATATCGATAAGCCTCTGGGAATACTTGTGTCGTTCCGCATCAGAGGTCAGCAGCATCTTTTCGGGTTTATCCAGAGAGACAAGCCGCGGATAGGATCCGGTCCTCCGGTCTACTGCAGCTGTGCCGAGACCGGCGACGAGGCGTAACATTCCCTCCTCGGGATGAAGCGCTCCGAACCGGTAAGGGCTGGAGGAATATCCTACACCGGCAGCCGATGGCATAAAAAAGTCGCTGTAGCGGGAGCCCGAAACCCGCTGCACCAGAATTGCCATCTGCTCATCCAGCTTTTCAAGTCCGCGGCGTTTCCGATAATCCAGAGCAGACATACTCGCTGTGCTGGCATATACGGTTTTCACCGCAAGCTCAAAGGCGGCAAGACGTTCCTCCGAGGATCCGCAGCTGCTGCAGAAAACCGATTCATATTTTCCTGCAAATGCATTGCCGAATCCGTCTTCCAGAATGGAACTGGAACGGACAATGATCGGTTCATTGCCGTAATATTCAATCAGCATACGAAACTGCCCTTCAATCTGAGGGGAGAAGCTGCCCGCCATAATTTCCTTTTCAAATTCACCGGCGAGAGTAAAGTAACCCTCCGGTGTCCGCTGCCTGATTTTCAGATCCCAGAACCCGTTGTCCACGATGTAGGAATAGAAAACATCTGACCCGATATAAAAGGAGTCATGGGGTTCAATGTGCAGAAAGAGTTGTGGATTCCGGTTTTCGGTGATCTTCCGGGCAAGCAGCATGCCGCATGCCTTGCCCCCGATCATCCCGGTACCGATCATGCGGGAATGGATTTCAAGATAATCAGGAGGGGTAAAATTCTTTTTGATGAGCTGACGAAGCCGTTCATCTCTGGTTAACATAATGTCACATATTCTGCTGCATTCCGCCGTTACATCTGATCCGCTGTCATATTTCAGTTTCGTC
>Ga0247610_10007179_pt1 | contig 11472 bp, 9 predicted proteins | sample 174DNAGHGhighgp2_FD_193483 | JGI IMG/M metagenome (GOLD analysis project Ga0247610, IMG submission 193483) | Sheep rumen microbial communities from Palmerston North, Manawatu-Wanganui, New Zealand - 1742 DNA GHGhigh gp2 | ecosystem: Host-associated > Mammals > Digestive system > Stomach > Rumen ...
TGGTGTGTCGCCGCTACGGGGCTCATATATGGGATGTTACCTTAGCAGGGGTTTCACTGCGTTCCACCCCTGCCTGTGTTCTTTCGCCCCTCCGGGGCTATCTCCATGCAGCTTTCTAAGGGGTTGCAGAGAAAGTAGAGTTAAAGGTGGGTTGTTCATCGAACCAGCCTAAAACGTTATTGTGAATGCCGGCGCTGTGTCGGCCTCAGGTGTGGCAACGTTGTTATCGGCCTGCTCGTTGGTGCGTTTCTCCTTGATGCGGAGCAGCTCGTCCTTGCGGCGGTCCACCGTGGGCGACGAGTCGAGCATCGAGATGATGTCATCGTTGTCGAGGTCTTCGTCGTTGAAGACGAAGATGTGACGTCGCGGCTTCTGTGCGCGTTCGTTCTCGCCGCGATAATACTGCCTGCGGCGCTCGTCGTTGTTCTCTGCCTCTTCCTCGGCCTTGCGGCGTGCGGCATCGTCGGCCATCTCGCGTTTCTTCTCCACGGCCTCCATACCCGGCACGTTGGCGAGGCCGAATCCTGATGCGAGGAGCGTGATCTTCACCTTCGAGCCCAGTGAGTCATCGATGCCGAGGCCCCACTTCGTCTCCACGATGTCCTGCTGGAAACGTTTCATGAAGTCGTTGACCTCGTTCATCTCCTCCATGGTGAGCTGCTCTGTCTCGCCCGAGCTGCTGAAGGTGATGTAGAAGAGCACCTTCTGTGAGTTGTAGATGTCGTTGTTGTTGAGCAAGGGGCTGTGCAGAGCTTCCTGGAAAGCCTTCATGACGCGGTTCTCGCCCTCGCCGTAGCCTGTTGACATGATGGCCACGCCGCCGTCCTTGTGTACTGTCTTCACGTCCTCGAAGTCGAGGTTGATGATGCCTCGCATGGTGATGATCTCGGCGATGCTCTTGGCGGCCACGGAGAGCGTGTCGTCGGCTTTTGCGAAGCCGTTGAGCACGGTGAGTTCGGGGTATATCTCGCGCAGGCGTTCGTTGTTGATGACGAGGAGAGCATCGACGTGTTTTGACATCTCCTCGACGCCGTCGAGAGCCTTGTCGATCTTCTTGTAGCCCTCGAAGGCGAATGGTATCGTCACGATGCCCACGGTGAGGATGTCCATCTCGCGGGCACACTGTGCCACGATGGGTGCTGCTCCCGTTCCCGTGCCGCCGCCCATGCCGGCGGTGATGAATGCCATGCGTGTGCCGTCGGTGAAGAGGTCACGTATCTTGTCGATGCTGTCGAGGGCGGCCTTGCGGCCCACCTCCGGGCGGTTGCCGGCACCCAGCCCCTCGCCCATCTGTAGCTTGTTGGGCACCGGCGAGTCGCTGAGAGCCTTGTTGTCGGTGTTGCAGAGCACGTAGGTGACATCGTGGATGCCCTCGTTGAACATGTGCGTCACGGCATTGCCGCCGCCGCCGCCGACACCTACGACCTTGATTATGCTGGGGTTGTTGACCTTGAGGTCAAATTGTATGCCTCCCCCCTGGCTTATATAGTCTTCCATATCAGAGAAGTTTTTGATAGACGTTATTGTTAATAGTTATCGGAGATGTCATTAAGGCTGTGTCTCGTCGGGATCCACGAGAATCGATGCTATGCGCTTGAATCCCTCTGAGAATCGTGTGAAGATGCCGGGTCCCTTTGGCTTCTGGGGCTCTTTGTCGGCGTTGTCGTCTTTGTCGTCGGCAGAGGCATCGGAGATATTGGGGGCGTTGGTCTCGTCTGTCGTGTGAGGTGTGATTACGGCACCGTCTGCCTTCTGTGCGTCGGCGGTGGGTATGGAGGTGTCGGGGGCTTCTTCCTGCTGGTCGAAGAGTCCGGGCTCGAGAGGTTTTTCGCTGGTGCATGCCATGTCGCCGCGGCGCAGCATGGCGAGCAGTAGCGAGAGGTTGTTGTTCTGATAGTCGAGCTTCAGGCTCGTGGTGAAGTCGTCGGATGCCGGCTTCAGGCGCAGCTTGGTCTTGTCGTAGCCGTGCAGCTCCTTGAGTGCCGTGTCGAGGTTCTTGATGTTGGCGGCACCGCCGGTGAACACTATTCCCGACATGAGTCGCTCGGTGAAGCCGCGCAGCTGTTCCCACACGTTCTCGAGGATCTCGTGCTGGCGTGCCTCGATGATGGAAAGAATCTGGCGCTTGCTGACCTTCTGGTTGCCGGTGATGTCGATGGTTGGTGTGGCATCCATGGAGGCCTCGTCGGTCCATGCCGAGCCGTGACGCAGCTTGAGCTGCTCGGCCTCGTCGAAGTCGATGTGCAGCTTTGCGGCGATGTCGCTGGTGATGTTGTTGCCACCGAGTGGTATCACCACGAGGTGTCGCAGTATGTTCTTCTCATAGACGGCGACGGTGGTTGTCTCTGCGCCGAAGTCGATGAGCGCGCATCCCGAGCGCTTCTCGGTGTCGCTAAGGAGGTAGCCTCCGAGCAGCAGCGGCGAGATGAAGAAGTCGGCAATCTCGAGCTTGGCCATCTGCATCACCCTCTGTATGCCCTCGCGCAGCGTGCGTCGCGAGATGATGTTCTTGTACAGCCCCTCGATGCGGTCGGCCATGATGCCCACAGGGTCGTTGGTGGAGCGCCCGCCGACGCGGTACTCCTGCGGCACGACGTCGAGGATCTCGGCATCGCCGTAGTTCTTGGCGAGGTTCTCGTCCTTCAGGCGGTCCACAATCTCCTCGCTGATGGCCACACGCACGTCGAGGTTGCGCGTGACGCTGTTGCCCACGGTGCGCAGCGACTGTCCTGCCAGGCCGACATAGACACGGTTTATAAACACTTTCTGTCGCTCCTCCAGACGGCTTTTCACGGCAGTGATGGCCGCCACCGTCTTGTCGAAGTTGTAGATTGCTCCCTTGCGGATGCTGTCAGGCAGGCTCTCCTTTTCATAGCCTAAGACTTGTAGGCTACCATCGCTTCGGCGCTGCCCGATGATGCCTCGGATGGCTGACGACCCGAGTTCGATGGCTACGATGTTTCTTTCTACTCCCATTTTGTACAAACGATTTGATTGTCGAATTTTACGTTGATAGTCTTGTAGCGGTTCCATCCAGCTTTGGCGATGGCTTCGTCATAGAAGCGTGTGAGGCGGCTCAGCTTGTCAGCGATGGCCGATGTGTCGCCGATGATGATGATGTGGTTGCCCTCGCGGGGTGTGAGTTGCAGCTCGCCGGTGGCGGTGACGTGAATCTCCTCTATGTTGTGGTTCCAGAAGGTGTCGGCATTGATGGTGTAGCCGAGCGACGAATACAGTGCCGGGGCGCTCTTGCGGGGCACATTGCCTGTCATGACGATGAGGTCGGTGGTGTGCCCGGCACGCGGCATGGTGCCCCCGCAGTTGTCGATGTAGAAGTCTTCGCCACTGTTGTTGATGACGTGCAGGATGGGCTTGCGCGGCGTGAGGTTGATGCTGATCTTGCCCTCCGACGTCTGATAGCACAGAGCCTGCTGAACGTATGGGCTTGCCACGAGGCATGACTCCATGACGGCGAGGCTGATGTCATCGAAGCTCTGCCCTTCGGGGAAGAGCTTGTTGGCGTGCAGGATCTGCCGCACCTCGTCGTCGTTGACAAAGTCAGTGTCCGTGATGTTGATGACCAAGCCCTTGCAGTGGCTGGGCTGTGCGGGGCGGTTGATTGTCGTCAGCGCGAAGATGAGGTAGGCTGCGACGCCGAGCAATGCTGCTATCTTTATTAATCTCTTGAACACGGCTGTATGTGTTTTGGTGTGTGGCGTTGGCGTTACGTATGTCGCTGTGTGGCGTTGCTATGCTTCGAGGGCCTTCACGGCCTCGGTGATGGCCGGCACGTAGTCTTCGAGGTCTCCGGCTCCGAGCGTTATCAGCACGTCGAAGTCGAGATGGCGCACCACCTCCACGACATCGGCCTTGCTGATGATGCGTGAGGGCTTGCCTGCCGGCAGGTTGTCGAGTATGAGCTGGCTCGTGACGCCCTCTATGGGCTTCTCGCGTGCAGGATAGATCTCTGTGAGTATCACCTCGTCGAGTCCTGCCAGGGCGTCGGCGAAGTCGCGGTAGAAGTCGCGGGTGCGAGTGTAGAGATGTGGCTGGAAGATGCCCACTATGCGGCGTCCGGCATAGACCTCGCGGATGCTCTGCACGCACTGGCGTATCTCTTCGGGATGGTGGGCATAGTCGCTGAGGTAGGCGTGGCGCGGCGTGCGGACGTGGAAGTCGAAGCGTCGGTCCACACCGCTGAAGGTTGACATGGCGGAGCGCAGCTCGTCGGGCGTGGCGCCTGCCAGCTGAGCCAGTGCCATGGCGGCGATGCTGTTCTCGATGTTGATGCCCACGGGCACGCCGAGGCTTATGTCGGCGACGTCGGCGATGGGCGACACGAGGTCGAAGCAGATGCTGCCCTGGCCGATGCGTATGTTCGCGGCATGGAAGTCGCCGCCATCGCGGCTGTAGGTGAAGACGCGTACGCCGGGCTGCGGGTTGGGCGTCATCTTCAGGCCCGTGTGTATGATGAGTGCTCCGTCGGGACGTATGAGCTCGGTGTAGTGGCGGAAGCTCTCGGGGTATGCCGCCTCGGTGCCGTAGATGTCGAGGTGGTCGGCATCGGTGGCGGTGATGACGGTGGCCCATGGCGTGAGGTGGTGGAAGGAACGGTCGAACTCGTCGGCCTCGATGACGACATACCGGCTGTCGGGCGACAGGAGGTAGTTGGTGCCATAGTTCTTGGTGATGCCTCCGAGGAAGGCGTTGCAGTGGAGGTGGCTCTGGTGGAGGATATGAGCGCACATGCTGCTCGTGGTGGTCTTGCCGTGGGTGCCTGCCACGCAGAGTCCGCGCATGTCGCGGGTGAGCATGCCGAGCACCTCGGCACGCTTGCGCAGGCAGAAGCCCTGTTGGCGGAAATAGCATAGCTCTGCCATGTCGGCGGGTATGGCCGGGGTATATATTACTAGAGTATGCCGCGGGTCGAGACAGGCCTGGGGTATGAGGGCGACATCGTCGGCATAGTGGATGTCGGCACCCTCGGCCTCGAGCTCGTGGGTGAGGGCTGACGGCGTGCGGTCGTAGCCGGCCACGGTGAGCTTGCGCTGCAGGTAATAGCGCGCTATGGCACTCATGCCTATGCCGCCGATGCCTATGAAATATACACTTGAATTCTGCTGATTGTCCATGACTGAATGGGTTGTAGGGGTGTGGGGGGGTGTTGCTATTTGGCGCCGCGGCGCTGGCGGGCGAGGGCGATGACCTCGTCGGCGATGACCTCTGCCGAGTCCTTGAAGGCCATCTTGCGGGCATTGTCGGCCGTCTTGCGTAGCAGCGACGGGTTCATGGCCGTCTGCAGGGCCAGGGGTATGAGTTGCTGGCGTGCGTCGGCATCCTTCACCAGAAGTGCTGCCTCGCGCCTGACGAGGGCCATGGCGTTGTGTGTCTGGTGGTCTTCGGCAACGTTGGGCGACGGCACGAGGATTGATGCCTTGCCCAGGAGGCACAGCTCCGAGATGCTGCTGGCCCCGGCACGGCTGATGACGAGGTCTGCGGCACGGTAGGCCTCATCCATGTGGCTTATGAAGTCGGTGACCTTGAGGTTCTTGGGGCATCCGCTGTCGGACAGGCGCTGCTTGATGTCGTTGAAGTAGTAGCCTCCGGTCTGCCACACTATCTGCACATGGCTGTCGCCAATCTGCTTGAGCGAGGCCATGACGCTCTCGTTGACGGTGCCGGCGCCGAGGCTGCCTCCGATGATGAGCACCACAGGCCTTACGGGGTCGAAGCCGAGCTTCGTCACCGCCTCGGTGCGCGTGAGCCGGCACTCGGTGAGAGACTGGCGCACGGGGTTGCCGGTGAGCATGATCTTCTCCTTGGGGAAGAAGCGCTCCATGCCCTCATAGGCCACGCATATCTTGCTGGCACCCTTCGCCAGAAGCTTGTTGGTGACACCGGCGTATGAGTTCTGCTCTTGCAGCAGTGTGGGAATGCCCATCTCCTCGGCAACCTTCAGCGTCGGGCCGCTGGCATAGCCGCCGACGCCCACGGCGACATCGGGTTTGAAGTCGCGCACTATGCGCCGGGCCTTGGAGCGGCTGCGCAGCAGTTTCCAGAGCACGGAGATGTTGCGCAGCAGGTGCTTGCGGTCGAAGCCGGCAACGGGCAGACCCACGATCTGGTAGCCGGCGGCAGGCACGCGCTGCATTTCCATGCGGCCCTCGGCACCCACGAAGAGGATTTCGGCATCGGGGAGCTTGGACTTGATGCCGTTGGCGATGCTCAGTGCCGGGAAGATGTGGCCGCCTGTGCCGCCACCGCTGATGATGAACTTGAAGGGCATAATGTTTATGTGGTGTTAAGAGTGTCGAACCGATATTATATGATGATGTTATTGTGAGGGGAGCGGCTGTCAGATGAGCTTGGACTTGGGCACCTTGTCCTCTGACTGAAGGCGTGCCGTCCGGCTGATGGAGAGCATCATGCCGATATAAGCGCAGTTGACCATGATTGATGTGCCGCCGCGGCTCACGAGTGGCAGGGGCTGACCTGTGACGGGTATCAGCCCCACGGCAACGCTCATGTTGATGAGCGCCTGTGTGACGATGAGCAGGGCGAGACCCATGATGAGATATGCGGGGAAGTTCTTCTCGCAACGGCCCGCTATGCGCGCGGCACGGTAGAGCAGGGCGATGTAGAAAAGCACCACGAAGATGCCTCCCACCAGACCCAGCTCCTCGATGATGATGGCGAAGATGAAGTCTGAATAGGCCTGAGGCAGGAAGTCGCGCACGGTGCTGTTGCCGGGTCCGCGGCCTATGACGTTGCATGTGGCAATGGCGATGTGCGACTGCACGATCTGCGGGTTGGTGGTGATGTCGAATGAGTCGGGGTCGGCCGGGAACTCAACATGGTCGCGCATGCGGTGAGCCCATGTCGGCAGGCGTTTTAGCACGGGGGTGTCGTCGAGACTGTCGAGCACCTCCTCGGGCGTGAACTTCAGGGTGGCATAGCCCAGGGCTCCGGCCAGGGTGAGCAGGCCGATGAGCGGACCCATCAGCCGCCATGGCACACGGCCCACGAACATCATCATGAGCACCACCAGGAATGCTATGGCTGCCGTGGAGAGGTTCTCGGTTACTATGAGAGCGCAGATGACGCCCGTGAAGCCTAATATCCATTTGAAAGCCGATGGCGTGGCGCCCTCCTCATCGCGCATCACGCTGAGCAGCCATGCCACCACCACCACCAGCGAACCCTTGGCAATCTCCGACGGCTGGAAGGAGATGCCCAGGATGTTCATGAAGCGGTGTGTCTCGTTGACGGCGCCGTAGAAGTATGCCGTGGCAAGCAGCACGACACTGAGCAGAGGCCCCGCCACGACAATCCAACCGAAGAAGCGGCACGGGATGCGGTGTACGAACCATGCCACGAGAAGGCCGATGCCGATGTAGAGTGAGTGCATGAGCACGGGCGACCAGAAATTGCCTTTCTCGTAGCTCATGTTGCTCGAGGCGCTATAGACTTCGAGTATGGAGATGCTGCAGAGGAAGAACAGTATCATCCATATTACCTTGTCACCTTCGAAGAGGCGCGAGAGGTTGTAACGAGTATTTGCTGACATGATGTTGAGTTAACGGTGAATGTGCGAGGCATGTCGTGAATGGTGAGGCTTGTCGGGCGTGGACGTGTCACAGACTGCGGGCGATGGCTTTGAACTGCTCGCCGCGGTCCTCCATGTTCTTGAAAAGGTCGAAGCTGGCGCAGCATGGCGAGAGAAGCACGGTGTCGCCGGGCTGGGCCAGACGGTAGCAGGCATCCATGCAGTCGCGCATGGAGTGTGTCTCTACGGTGGGGATGCCCAGAGGGTCGAAGAAGGCGTGAAGCTTGGTGTTGTCAACGCCGAGGAACACCAGTGCGCGGCACTTCTGCACCACCAGCTCCTTGATGGCAGAGTAGTCGTTGCCCTTGTCCAGACCCCCGAGGATGAGAACGGTGGGAGTCGTCATGCTCTCGAGGGCGTACCAGCAGGCATCGACGTTGGTGGCCTTGGAGTCGTTGATGTACTGCACGCCGTGCACACGGCATACGGGCTCCAGGCGGTGTTCCACGCCCTGGAATGTGCTGAGACCCTCGCGGATGTCGGCGTTGGAGATGCCGCTGAGGTCGGCGGCGATGCCTGCGGCAAGGGAGTTGTACATGTTGTGCTTGCCGCGCAGGGCCAGGCTCTCCTGCTCCATGTTGAACGGCGTGGGACGCTCGATGACGTACTCGCCGTCGGCGATATAGCCTATCATGCCATCCTTCTTGATGATGCTGAACGGGCAGAGGCGGCTCTCGATGTGGTATTTCTTGAGCTCGGCGCTGATGATGGGGTCTTCGTTCCAATAGACGAAGGCATCGTCCTTGGTCTGGTTCTGAAGGATGCGCATCTTGGCGTCGGTGTAGTTTTGCATCTTGCCGTCGTAGCGGTCCAGATGGTCGGGGGTTATGTTGAGCAGCACGGCGACGTTGGCGCGGAAGTCGTACATGTTGTCGAGCTGGAAGCTGCTCAGCTCGATGACGTAGTAGGCATGTGGCTCCTCGGCAACCTGAAGGGCGAGGCTGCGACCGATGTTGCCGGCCAGGCCGACATCGTAGCCCGCATGTCTGAAGATGTGGTAGATGAGGCTTGTCGTGGTGGTCTTGCCGTTAGAACCGGTGATGCATATCATCTTCGACGTCGTGTAGCGCCCGGCAAACTCTATCTCGCTGATGATGGGTATGCCGGCAGCCTTCACCTTCAACACCATGGGAGCCGTCTCGGGGATGCCGGGACTCTTCACAATCTCGTCGGCGTTGAGGATGAGCTGCTCGCTGTGGTGACCCTCCTCGTAGCTGATGCCGCGCTCGTCGAGCATCGCCTTGTAGTGGGGCTTGATGTTGCCGCCGTCGGAGACGAACGTGTCGAAGCCTTCCTTCTTGGCCAGCACGGCGGCACCTACGCCGCTCTCGGCGGCTCCTAAGATTACTATTCGCTTGTTCATTTCTACTCCTTATTATTATATGCTTATTTAGACATTATATTATATGCTTATTTAGACACTCACTTCTCACTTCTCACTTCTCACTTCTCACTTCTCACTCCTCACTTCTCACTTCTCACTTCTCACTTCTCACTCCACACTTCTCACTTCTCACTTCTCATTTCTCACTTCTCACTTCTCATTTCTCACTTCTCACTCCACACTTCTCACCTCTCACTTCTCACTTCTCACTCCACACTTCTCACTCCACACTTCTCACTTCTCACTTCCCACTTCTCACTTCTCACTTCTCACTTCTCACTTCTCACCTTATCTTCAGCGTCACTATGGCAAGGGCGCACATCATTATTGTTACGATCCAGAAGCGCACGGTGATTTTCGACTCCTGCCAGCAGCCCTTGGGCCAGTTGAGGAGCACGCGGAAGTCGGACGGCAGCTGGCCGGGAGCGACACGGAAGGTGTCGTGCAGAGGAGCACGCTTGAAGACGCGCAGCTTCTGGCCTCGCTTGTTGCCATAGCGGGCATAGTTGGTCTGGAGCAGCACGCTGATGCTCTCCACGAGAAAGACAAAGCAGATGACGGGTATGAGCAACTCCTTGTGGATGATGACGGCTGTCACGGCAATGACACCGCCGATGGCGAGACTGCCGGTGTCGCCCATGAAGATCTGGGCCGGGTAGGCATTGTACCACAGGAAACCTATGAGTGCACCCACGAAGGCCAGGAGGAAGATCACCAGCTCCTCACTGCCCGGCACGTACATGATGTTGAGGTATGCCGCCATGTTGATATGGCTCGACACGTATGCCAGGATGCCAAGGGCAAGGCACATGATGGCGGAGTTGCCGGCACACATGCCGTCCATGCCGTCGTTGAGGTTGGCGCCGTTGCTGACGGCCATCACGACGAAGGTGGTGACGAACACGAAGAGCACCCAACCCAAGGCGCCCTTCCATCCGCCGAGGATGGCGAAGGGGGCTGAGTAGTCGAGGTTGTTGTTCTTCACGAAAGGTATGGTGGTGAGTGTGCTCTTCACAGGGTCGCTCTTGTGCGTGACGATTTCAACGCCGTTCTGCTTCTCCGTCTTGAGGTTCTCGCGGATGACGGCATCGGGGCTTGCCCATAGCGTGAGTCCCACGACGAGGCCGAACAGCGCCTGACCGCCAAGCTTGTAGATGGGGCGTATGCCCTCCTTGGAGTGCTTCAGCTTGGTGTAGTCGTCCCAGAAACCCAGAAGCCCGAACCACACCAGCGTGGCAAGCATGAGCAGCATGTAGATGTTGCGGAGGCGGCCGAAGAGCAGGCACGGCACCAGCGTGGCCACGATGATGATGATGCCGCCCATCGATGGCACGCCGACCTTGTTGACACCGTAGGGGTCGATGTCGGCAGAGCGCTGCTCCTCGCTGAGGTTGCGGCGGCGCATGAACTTGATGAACCACTCGCCGAACCATGCTGCGATGATCAGCGAGAGCACCAGCGTCAGCAGTGCGCGGAAAGAGATGTAGCTCCACATGTGGGAGCCGGAGATGCCGAACTCACTGAGATAGCGAAAGAGGTAGTATAGCATGGAGTGTGTACGTTTTTTTTAGTGAGGAGTGAGGAGTGAGAAGTGAGGAGTGAGGAGTGAGGAGTGAGGAGTGAGGAGTGAGAAGTGAGGAGTGAGAAGTGAGAAGTGAGGAGTGAGAAGTGAGGAGTGAGGAGTGAGGAGTGAGAAGTGAGGAGTGAGAAGTTGGGAGTGAGGAGTGAGAAGTGAGGAGTGAGAAGTGAGGAGTGAGAAGTGAGGAGTGAGGAGTGAGAAGTGAGGAGTGAGAAGTGAGGAGTGAGGAGTGAGAAGTGAGGAGTGAGAAGTGATAGTTTTTGGGAATCAGTTCTTATTCCGTCCTTTGGCGGTATTAATGCTTGCAGATAGAATACGGTCAATCTCGGCCGCGTCTTTGTCAATAGATTGGTATTCGGCTTCAGTAATGAGGCCAACTTTGGATAGCAGCTCCAGCCAGTAGCGTGTTTCCTCGCATTCCTTCTGGGCGATGGACAGCTTGTGGATGAAGTCTGCGAGTGATTCTGCGCGGCGGGACTCAGAGATATTGGCTCCTATTGATGTTCCCGACCGCACCACCTGTCCGCGAAGTATTTGTTCTCCCCTGCTGTTGAGAAGCCTTCCAAGATTGTAGATGCGAACACTGAAGTCCATAGATTTGGTCTTCAGAGGACCGCCGTCATCGTATCTCATGTCTAATAGTCTTATATGTCTATGGTTGAACTTCATGTCTATGGTTGAACTTCATGTCTATGGTTGAACTTCCTTGAAACCTCATAGGTATCACTTCTCACTTCTCACTTCTCACTTCTCATTTCTCATTTCTCATTTCTCATTTCTCATTTCTCACTCCACACTTCTCACTTCTCACTTCTCATTTCTCACTGAGCCCGCCCGTATCCCGAACGCCTCGCGCACCACCTCATGGTCGTCGAAATGGTGCTTCACGCCCTTCACGTCCTG
>Ga0247610_10007180_pt1 | contig 11472 bp, 11 predicted proteins | sample 174DNAGHGhighgp2_FD_193483 | JGI IMG/M metagenome (GOLD analysis project Ga0247610, IMG submission 193483) | Sheep rumen microbial communities from Palmerston North, Manawatu-Wanganui, New Zealand - 1742 DNA GHGhigh gp2 | ecosystem: Host-associated > Mammals > Digestive system > Stomach > Rumen...
ACAGATCTGCCCTCTTCTGGGCACTGTTATCCGGCTTTTTCGGACTGGCCTTCGGATTGTTATGCACCCCCGCACAGGTCATATTCTTCACAAAGCCCCAGACGATAGAGAAAGCCCTGAAGGCAGCTTTTACATGGTGGGTTGCCGGTATACCCTTTGATGTGGCGCATTGCATCGGCAACTTTGCACTTATGCTGGTACTGTACCACCCAATACGCATCGCAGTAAGCAGGATACGTCAAGAACAGGATACATAAAAGGTATGCTGCGAACAGTATAAATGAATACAAGAGAACCCGCATCCTCCCGATGTCGCCTTATCTTAATGGCATCCCGGAAAATGCGGGTTCTTTTATGCTCTTATCTATGAATTATCTCTACGATCTTTCTATGTAATCTCTTCTCTGTTATCTCACCTGAACAATCTCTTCTTCAGAGCCTCTTCTCTGTTATCTCACCTGAACGATCTCTTCTTCAGAGCCTCATCTCCGTATCCGGATCGAACAGATATACACTCTCATAGGGCACGGAAAATTCCATCACTGTATCCATTGCCGGAGTATTATGAGGATTGACCTTAAGGATTGCCTTTTCATCTCCGATGTTGACATATACATTCGTATTGTCACCGAGCATCTCAGTAAGCTCTACCATACACTTCATGGAATATGCACCGTCCGTTGCCATGGGTATGATGGACTCGGGTCTGAATCCCAGGACTATATCCTTTCCCTCGTAGGGAGCGATCTTGTCCGCAAACTTTGCTTTAAGATCAAGCTCATTTTCTCCGATGACTGCGATGCCATCCTTCACGGAGGTTCTTATAAAGTTCATGGGAGGCTCCCCTATGAACCCTGCGACGAACATGTTCACCGGATCAAAATACAGCTCCTTGGGAGAACCGATCTGCTGAACCACGCCTTCCTTCATGACCACGATCCTGTCCGCCATGGTCATGGCCTCCGTCTGATCATGGGTCACATAGATGGTAGTGGCACCGGTCTCCTTGTGGATATTGGTGATCTCGGAACGCATGGTAACTCTCTGCTTGGCATCAAGGTTCGAAAGTGGCTCGTCCATAAGGAAGATGCCCACCTTTCTGATGATGGCACGTCCTACCGCCACACGCTGGCGCTGGCCGCCCGAAAGAGCCCTGGGGAATCTGTCGAGGTAATCCGTAAGTCCCAGGATCGCGGCAACCTTAGTCACCTTCTCTTCTATCTCATCCTCATCAACACCCTGAAGGGTAAGTCCGTAACCGAGATTATCATATACGGTAAGCTGGGGATAAAGTGCATAGCTCTGGAAGACCATTGCTATCTCACGCTGTCTGGGGCCCATCTCATTGGCGCGCTTTCCGTTAATAAGAAACTCGCCCTTGCTGATATCTTCAAGTCCTGCGATCATCCTGAGAGTCGTGGACTTTCCGCATCCGGATGGTCCTACGAATACGATAAATTCTCCCTTTTCTATCGAAAGATTGAAATCATGTACAGCATGAAATCCGTTGGGATATATTTTGTTGATGTCTTTCAGTTCAAGATATGCCATTTGTTTTCTCCGGTTATGATCTGGCTGCCTTATCCTTCGCATCATTAAGGATGCCGGCAAATACGTTTTTCATCTTTATGAACAACATATCAAACAGTGTATACAGAGCTCCGTAAAGCACGGGTTCAACTCCAAGTGCAAGCATGTCAGCCTTCCCGGTCATCCCGGCAGCAGCGGCATTCACCGCAGCATACACCGTAACAACGAAAAACAGTATCACAAAGGAATAGATTATATTGAATATGAAGTTCCTGTATCTCTTTGCCGGGAACATCATGTACTTATCATTTGCTCCGCGGGAGCTTTCGATAAATCTCAGTACATTGTTCACAAGAAGATCCGTGAACACTCCGCCTGCGATACCCAGGATGAAGAGCTGATCCAGCATGTCATGGACATAGAGTCCGAGTCCCCACAGGAAGAGGAAGCATACACATCCTGCGAACCACCACTTGATAAGGATTGCCTTTACCAGCGGCCCGCCCCGGAATTTCAGTTTCTTACCGGTATACTTTGAGATCTCTTCTTCGGATACCTCGGGAGAATTCTCCTCGGTAGCATTCACCAGTTCATCTATGGCCTGACTGTGAAGGTCATAATAATCAGACTGCACATCGGTCCTGTCGACTTTTTTATTTCCGGTATCAGTCTTCTTTTTACTCATTGATCATCCGAAAGCTCGATCTCACCCATGCGATCATTTTCCTCGATGACAACACCTGTAGGTATCTTCGCAAGGAGCTTCTTATACAGAGGAATCAGCAATGTAATGACCGATGCGGCTATAAGGAGGATCTCATGGGTATTGAGCATATTGTAGGCCTTGGCAATATAAACCTCGACCTTTACGGGGTTCTCTGACCTGTTAAGAGCCGTAAAAACTATATTCTGATATCTGATATCGCAGAACACCACGGCACCCACCATGATGAACATCAGTATCAGCATAGGATAATTAGGCTTCTTTCTTCTGGGAAATGAATTCATGAAGCATACTATGAGAAGTATTGAAAACAGCATGGTAATGAATCCGTAAAGTCCCATGTTCTTACCAAGTATCCTTGCAGTGGTATGCGAGATATTGGTCAGGTTAAGCGAATATACACAGAATGCTATTATATAGATAAGAAAGGGTATATTCTGGGGACGGCGCTTAAGGGATACGATGAACTTCCTGAGGAATTCGGGTCCCTTGAATATTCCGTTCCCCCTGCCTGCTTTTTCCTTAGGGGTATTATCTTTTGAGGTTTTTTCCTTGGGGGACTTGCCCATTTTTATGCCTCCAGACGAATAGCATTGGTGGTTTCTTTATCGAAGAAGTGGCACTTGGTAAATCCTACATCCACATAATCTCCGTCCTTATAATCACACCAGCCTTTGAACTTGCCGGTTATCTTGACAGATGAATCTCCGAGATGACCGTGTACCAGTGTGTTCATTCCAAGATTCTCATTGGATGCCACCTTAACCCTGATGTGTCCGCCGGGTCTTACATCTTCGGGTCTTACTCCGAGAGTTACGCTCTTTCCGTTATATGCAGCCAGCATATTCTTTTCCTCGGGAAGAAGCTCCATTGTAAACTGTTCACATACGGCCCTTCCGTCACTTATCTCTATATCAAAGAAATTCATGGGAGGAAGTCCGATGAATCCGGCGACGAAGAGATTGGCAGGATTATCATAAAGCTCCAGAGGCGTTCCGATCTGCTGGACATGCCCCATGGACATACATACGATCCTGTCTGCAAGAGTGAGTGCCTCGGTCTGATCGTGTGTTACATACATCATCGTGGCACCGAGTCTCTTGTGAAGGAGCAGTATCTCTCTTCTGGTGGATCCGCGCAGCTTGGCGTCGAGATTGGAAAGGGGCTCATCGAAAAGGAAGAGCTTAGGGCTTCTTACGATGGAACGTCCCATTGCAACTCTCTGCCTCTGTCCGCCTGACAGCTGTGCCGGTTTTTTATTGAGCTGCTCGGTAAGTCCGAGTATCTCGGCTGCCGCAAGAACCTTCTTATGGATATAATTGGGATTCTCCTTACGAAGTGTAAGCGAAAATGCCATATTCTCGTAAACGGTCATGTGACCGTAAAGAGCATAATTCTGGAAGACCATGGCCATATCACGGTCCTTGGGAGGAGTCTGGGTGATATCCTTACCGTCCATGATCAGTTTGCCGGATGATATGTCCTCAAGTCCTGCCACCATGCGGAGAGTTGTGGATTTTCCGCATCCTGAAGGACCTACGAGAACTATAAGCTCACCGTCTTTTACATCAAGGTTAAAATCGTATACCGCCTGAACCTTATTATCATATATCTTGTCGAGATGCTGTAGGGATAATTCAGCCATTTGACTGCTCCTTTAATGCCTTTTCATGTGCCTGAAGTTCACCGCATTTTACAAGTCCCACTATGGCGGAGATGACGCAGCATGCTCCTGATGCGAGAAGATATGCGGACACCAGTGTAAACTGTCCCTTGTCCATAACCTTATGAGCGACTTCATCGATCACTACATCAGCCCTTGAAGCCTTGAGCGGAAGAAGGAAGATCCTTATGACCTGTATCGCTCCTATCACTATCAGATAGTAGCTGTAATTTTTCTTGTAACTCTTTACACCCTCGGAACAAAGGAAAGCGGCGAGCATGAAGAGAAGGTTATATACGATGGATATTCCCATCCTTATCTGATAATAATACGTACCCACCTCATAATGAATATCCGAACCGTAAATGTTGATGAAATATATTACATCAAACAGGATAGCCAGATATGCCAGGCTTGCGGAAAGGGTATTCTTGGTGTAACGCATGCGGTCTATGCGCACATACTTTTCATCTGCTTCCATCAGGCTTCCTCCTTTCCGGTTCCTATCAGTTTCTGTTCCTGATCCATGAGCACGAACTTCCAGATGAGATTGGCCACCAGAAGCAGACATGCCAAAATTCCAAAACCGAATACATATATATGAACGTCAAACCAGAACGTTGATTCCGTATAGTAAGATTTCATGAGATCTGCATATTCGCGGAATGCCTGAAAATCGACCTCATTAAGAAATTTATCCTTGTAGACACCGATCTGTGCGGATGCCCAGATGGTAACAGCTATATTGGCGATCACATTTGCCATGACCGCGATCACATTTCCGATGTAGTATCTTCTCCTGATGTGGGTATTGGTCACAAACAGGATGAGTGAGATAAGTATAAGTGCTATACCGGCCTTGAGAAAGGCCTTGTTGAAGTCCTGCATATCATAATAGATAAGAGAACCTGCGATAGGGTTTCTGGCAGGATTTTCGGTACTTCTGATGGAATAATAGAATGACTCGTAGAGATCACTCATTATGCCAAGCGAATAGGCAAATGTAATGACCGACGATGCGAGCATTATAAAGCAGACTATCTTCTGCAATGTCATCTGTTTCCTGTACATGTGAAAATCCCCGTTTAATTAAGGTTATGCTGCCGGTTTGTTTCCGGTCTCTTTTAATTTCCGGCCCCGGACAGCCGAAGCTGTCCGGAACCGTAGATGATCAGATCATTTAATACATCAGGCTGTAAGGACCTGCATCAAAGTGATGCGTAGAAATCCTGATCCTCTGCCCATGCAGTATTCTTAATGGTAAGATACTGCTTTCCGTTATAGGTATCGCTTACAGTTGCTGCTGCCTCTGCTGCTGAGCCGAAGCCTGCTACAGCGCCGCCGTTTCCGTTAACGATGATGTTAACAAGTACATTTACCTGATCATCGCCCTTTGAAGAGCTGAAATTGGTAGTCAGATCTGTGTAGCTATTAATGAGATCGTTATCAGCGGTAGTGGTGGGAAGGGTTGTGGGAACCGATGTATACCAGCTGTTGGAAGCGAGTGCAAGCTCGGGATGTTTGATGGTTCCGAGTCCGATAGCGTTGGAGATATATCCTGCGCCTTCACGTCCTACTTCTGTTGTGCACTGATACTCGAATGCCTGGCTCTTCATGAATGAGAGTGTCGATCCGAGGAACTGACGTGCATAGTTGGTATAGTTTCCGCTTGCTTTCTCCCAGAGCTCTTTTCTTGTAGCATCGGAGATCTCAGGCATCTGTGTTCCGTTGAAGTTAAAGGTTACATAGCTTCCGTCGGAATTTGTCTTGATGAATGCATCGGGACCATAAGACATAAGAATGGTTCCTTCAGGGCTGTAAGCATAGTCGATAAGCTTAAGAGCTGCATAGAGCTTGTCCTGGTTACCTGCAACGCCTGCTGCGGAGATTCCCCATCCGTCAGTCTTAACCGATCTCCAGGACTCGGTAAATCTCATGTAGACGCCGTCTGTGCTTGAGCCGTCGAACCAGTGTGCTACCGGCACCATTACTGCCATGTACTTCTCGCCTGCTGCATTGTCAAGCTTGGAGTCATTGTAAAGGGTCTGGGTCTGGTTGTAATCATAGTGCATGAAACCGGTGTCGTTCTCAAGGTAGTTCTGGGTCTTCTCATCCTGGCTCTTTACGAATGCTTCGGAGATAAGTCCTTCCTTAACCATATCATTCATTCTGAGAAGTGCTTCATAGGTCTGGGTTTCCATACGTGCATCATGAAGCTGTCCGTCTGTTCCTACATAGAGGTAATCCTGGCGGGACTCAAGTCCTCTTACACCGAAGAGTGTTCCGCAGAATCTGAACATGTCAACACGTCTCTGGTTATTGGCGTCCTCACGTGAGAAGATACCCTGTACGGAATTTGTTCCGTTAAGTGTCTGGGGATTAGCAACAACGCATCTGAGAAGCGCTACGAGCTCATCTGCATCCCATGCAGCGTTCTGTCCTACGAAGAGGTTGGAACGGGTTGTTCCGTAATATCCGTTATATGCGGTATCGATATAGGTACGGAGCATGTTGACTGCATCAACGCCGCTCATAACGCCTGCATCGTTCATAAGCTGAACGATATTGCCTGCTGCATCATAATCCTTGGTGATGGTCTCAACTGACTTGCCGTCAAGAGTTACGACATCAATGTCAACTTTTCCTGAAGTAGGCATGTAAGGCTGATATACTGCAGGCTTGGTATTGTTGCTTGCGTCTGCTGCGAATTCGCCTTCACCGTCAAGAAGAGCTACAACCCAGTCGGTTCTCATCAGGGGCATTCTCTCGATATCGTTAACGCCGTCGAAATAAGGGCTGAAGTAGATGGCGCCGGTATCAACATTACCGGTGATGGAAAGACGTACAATGGGGTTAGCCTCGAGATATGCCTTGAAGTTGGGCATAAGGTCAAGGTACTCTGCGATATTGACTACGGAACCGGTCTCACCGAACTCATTGAGCTTGGCTGCGGTACCGGATACCATATCAACCTGATCGAGCTGCTCTTTCCAGTAATCAAACTCCTTAGCTGCCGAGTTACCCTGGTAAACGCTGGTGAAGCTCATTCCGAGTCTGTTCTGAACCTCAACCCATGTCGGCTTAAGATCGCCTGCCATGTAGGTGTTGCCGTCAGCAAGAGTGATGGTAAGTCCTGAATAAGCCTCTGCCTTGGCATCTGCTATCGCAGCCTTGATCTCATCCTCGGTCTTGCCGTCAGCTTCCATGGTCTCTCTGATGGACGCCTCATCTACGGTAACCTTGTTTGCCTTAGCGATGGTCTCTGAATCGAATACTATTCCGGTTGCTGCACTGTTGTAACCGGTAGCCATACGAAGCTCAGTTCCGGGTGTAAATGCAAGGGGGTCGACAACCTCAGTGCCTCCTCCCTCACCATCACCGGTGGTAACCTCTGTTGTTCCGGGGTTGGTTACTTCCGGTTCAGGAGCTTCGATCGTATTTCCGCAGCCGCTGAGCATAGCTACAGTCATGCATGATACGAGAAGCATCGATACTAACTTCTTTTTCATACTAATCCTCCTTAAAGATTGAGCAATATTATCTCGGACACAGTGCCCGGAATAATCGTTTACAGTGACACCGGTGTCAGGATCATTCCTTAACACCGCCCATATTTACGCCCTTTGCAAAATACTTCTGTATAAAGGGGTAGATAACCAGTATCGGGATTATGGAACATACTATCAGTGCATATATTATGGAGTCCGATGAATATACCTCGTTCCATCCTGCGGTATATTCGGGATCCTGATACTGCTCGAGAAGCTCTCTTATGAAAACCTGCAGAGGCTTTTCAAATCCGTTGGATATCATCTGACGCGCCCAGAAGTATCCGTTCCATCTTGATATTGCGAAGAAAAGGGCGACCGTTGCTATGGTAGATTTGCTCATGGGCAGATACACGGTTTTCAGAACCTGGAACTCCGTGGCTCCGTCGACTATGGCCGCTTCCTCTATCTCCGAAGGTATACCCTCGAATGCATTTCTCAAAAGGATGATGTTCATCGCCGCCATACCCATCGCTATGACGACAAGCCATTTGTCATCCATGATCCCCGCTTTGTTGAAGATCGACTTTGTAGCCAGATAATTCAGATACTGGGGAACGATACCTGCGGAGAACCACATGGTAAATACCAGGAAGAAATTGAAGAACTTTCTGAAAAGCAGTCTCTTCTTGGAAAGTGCATATGCTCCGAGGATCGAGTAGAACATTGCCCAGAGCGTTCCGAATACTGTAAGGAAAAGCGTATTGGAATATGCGTTCCAGAACATGTTGTCGCCAAACATCTTGCGGAAAGCATCAAACTGTATGTTCTTGGGCAGCAGCACTATCTCATTGTAATCGACCTCATGGGCTCCGCTTATTGAGGCAGAGATCGCATAGACGAATGGATAGAGGCACATCAGGGCAAATACAGCCAGGAACAGGTAGCTGAACACCTTGAATATTAATTCTGATATTTCAAGCTTTCTCTTCATCTCCGGCTCCTATCAATAAAGTGACGTATCAGATGCCTTACGGGCAATGGTATTGGCTCCGATGACCAGGAGCATGCTTATGACATTACTCATCATCTCGGCTGCGGATGAGATTCCCTTTGCAGCGCCTTCAAGTCCGTAGCGGTTAGCAAGTGTTGAGACTACATCTGCGGTAATGAATGTATTGGCATTGTACAGAAGGAGAACCTTCTCATATCCTATAGAAAGAAGTGTTCCTATTCTGGTTATGAGCATGATGACTATGGTTGAAAGTATGCTGGGAAGTACTACGTATCTCATCTGTGCCCACTTGCCTGCTCCGTCTATCTGAGCTGCTTCGTAACTGGTAGGTGAGATGGAGATTATCGCTGCGAAGAAGACGATGCTTCCGTATCCGGATCCCTCCCAGATACCGCTGAGGATATAGATGGGTCTGAAGAATTCCGGAAGGTTAAGAAGTCCTCCGTATGCCACATCCTGCTCCACAAGTCCGAGTTTTACAAGAAGCTGGGATATGATACCCATGTTGGAAGTAATGGCTCCCTGTTTGACAAGCATGACAACAAGGGATGTGATAACGACCGTCGACATGAACTTGGGCAGATAAGTAAGCACCTGGAAGACACTTCTCAATATATTGGATCTTATCTCATTAAAGAAAAGTGCCAGGATTATCGGGAAAGGGAAGCCGAAGAGCAACCCGTAAAAGCTGAGTACGAAGGTATTCCTCAGGGCTCTCCAGAACTCATTGGAGATAGTGGTCTGTCCGGAAAGGAGCACCTTGAAATTATAGAATCCGGCAAAGAGCTGGTCGGATACGGAAAGTGTATTGTCTGAGACCTTGAAACAGCCAAGTAGTTCATACATGGGGAAATAACGCCAGAACAGAAAAACAAGAAGCATGGGAACGAGCATCACATACAGACGCCAGTCTTTTACGATAGTGCGTCCCACGTGAAGCCAGTAATGCTTCTCTACATCATCTCTTACAGCCTGTTCGGGATCCATATGATAGGTGCCTTTTTCCTTATCATATATAAGATAATCCGAACCCTTTGCCTTTGCTTCAGCCATTTTGATCTTCCCCGTTTTGATTCTCGTCCTTCTGTTGCATTCTCAGAAGATAAGTCTTCTGATCTTCAAATATCCCATCGAGTCTCGATGCAATGAATACGATCAGTACCGTGAACAGTTCCGAAAGGATATCCATTGTGATGAATTTCGGAATCGCTCCGACTCCTGCTCCAAATGCAAAAGCCACGCCTCCGCGCCCTGCCTGCATAAGAAGCTGTACAGTCAGTGCGTAAAGAACAGTGAGCAGTACATTATCCTTTATCTTCTCCCTGCCGGCTGCCTTTATCAGCAGCAGCGCTGCAAGGGAAAGTTCATTGCCCAGGACATATATCAGCAGCTGTTCAAATGTGCCCCCCTGCACTCCCACGTACACGATGCCGGCAAGAGCAGCATGCAGAGCTGACCATATGCCCCATCTCATCATCACTATCGCCGTAACAGCAGCTGCCGCAGACACTGTGTAAAGCTGTCCTGGGAACCACTTCCCCGCTGCGGTGATTATGACAATCTCCGATATTGCAAGGATCACACCGAACAGGATATTATCGATCATCCTGTATTGTCCGAAACTGATCTGCCGGTCCATTCAAATTCCCTTATCAAGTCCCCTCGCGCCGGTTTTACCGATGAAATCCGATATGTAAGCGCTTACTTGATGTATAGATTATAACAAGTCATTTTCACAAATGCAACGGAAAAATGTAAGCGCTTTTCTTGTGCATATTACACATAAAAGTTTGATTTTATGCGGTTTTTGGCCGCCACTTCTCTCCTGTCAGCGGTGATTTCTTACATCTTCTTTCATTTATCTTTCATAAAAATCAGGTTTCGGAGCATGAAAATGAAAAAATCTCTTTACATCCGCGTATTTTCTGCATTTCGCGCCATTTTTTGCCCCTGGCAGTGATTCGGGAGCTGTCTCTTCTCTGAAATTGCTTACATTTATTTCGGGGTCTTTTTGCCGGCAAAGAATGATATAAAAATCGCAAAAAACGGCAATAAAAACCCATGGAAAGGTGCTTATCATGCACATCCCATGGGCAATTCCCTAATTTGGATTGACGTTAAATGCAAAAAATTATATATTATGAAAGTTGAGATTGCAGATCCCCTAAAGGAACTGTTTTCACATAAGGAGACGTATCGAAGCGGTCATAACGGGGCGCACTCGAAAACTAATTGCTTTTCGGATTGCCAATTTCCGCAAACCGTTGATATTACTGAACTTTTGAGGTTTAAGAGTTTGTGAAAATATCCAGTTCTCTCCTTCAGTTCTCTCCATTCTCGTATCCGTCATTCAGAATGGTTTTGGGAGATCAGATATTTCAATAAATGCAGAGGTACTCAAGTGGTCCAAGAGGGAGCACTCGAAATGCTTTAGGCCGGTTCCCGGTGCGTGGGTTCGAATCCCACCCTCTGCGCTTCCCGGAGGAGCCAGGTCGCTCCTCCGAAATTGTTCTAAAATCAAAATATTGCTTGCATGGGTTAAGCAGATTCTGTGGTAGGTTGATGCTTAATCCTTTGCTACAGAAGGGATTGCCTCTTTTGATGCAGTCTCTTCTTTTTTATCATATAATCCAAGACTCCTCGCCATGGATTCCATAGTGCTTCTCTTCGTATCGCTGGTAAGATGAGAATAGATATTTGCTGTGGTGGAATAATCACTATGCCCCAGCCATTCCTGGATTTCCTTCATGCTTACTCTATCCTGGCACAAAGCGCTTCCCGAAGAATGTCTTGTATCATGAAATCTGATCATCTTCAATCCATTCTTACGAAGGATTGATTTAAAGTGTCTGCTCACGCGCTCAGGATCAAGCAGGGATCCCATAGCATCCACAAAGACATATTCTTCATCCTCATAATTATATGATTTCCCGCAGAGCTTCTTATATGCCTCCTGACGTTCCTTCATTTCCAACAATTCTTTACGAAACGATTCGAATAACGGCATTGTCCTGTAGCTCGCCTTACGTTTTGGCCTGTCTTTTTTTACGAT
>Ga0247610_10007182_pt1 | contig 11472 bp, 5 predicted proteins | sample 174DNAGHGhighgp2_FD_193483 | JGI IMG/M metagenome (GOLD analysis project Ga0247610, IMG submission 193483) | Sheep rumen microbial communities from Palmerston North, Manawatu-Wanganui, New Zealand - 1742 DNA GHGhigh gp2 | ecosystem: Host-associated > Mammals > Digestive system > Stomach > Rumen ...
TTGGCTTATCAAGCAGAACCGCCGTACGCTCTGGATTCTGTTCGGCGGTGTGTTCGTTCCGGGACTCCTTTGGGCTATCGTGTATGGCAAAACGGGCAATTTATGGTTTGATGGTTTTGATGCCAAATACCGCTTTTTCCACATGTTTGCTCCGGTGCGCGTCTTTGAATACATCTTTGGCATGGTGCTTTACCGCCTTTACAACGAGGGCGTCTTTGACGTTTTCAAGAAGGACTTTGTGAGCGGTGTGGCTCAGGCGCTTTTGCTCCTCGCACTTTACGGGAGCCTCTTCCTCATGCGTCCGGATGCCAATCCTGGCTATAATTATTTTATCCATCATAGCCTTCCGATTTTCATTTACGGCATGTTCGTGGTAAGTCTGCTTTCGGGCAAGGGATTCTTGGCGAAGTTCTTCTGCATTCCGCTTGTGCGCCATATCGGTCGCGCCTCGTTCTACCCGTACTTGATCCATCTGCCCATCATCACGTTTGCATGGGGCATTTGCAACCTGAACCGTCCGAAGAACACCATCCTTTTGCTCCTCTTTATCTATACGGTCAGCACGCTTTACATGGAATTTAAAATCTGGCGCCGCAAGAGAGCGAAGGCGGCACAGGCCGCTCTTCGCTAGTTTTGAGTTCTAAGTTACTAGTTACTAGGCTTTTTTCGCTAAAATCTCTAGTAACTATAAACTAGTAACTAGTAACTCATGCTAAAATCCGAGACTTTATTCGGTTTTTCCCAAACGGGTTCTGAAAATAAGTGTATTTTATACCATAGGGCGACTGGAGACGCCCGTTGGAAGGGATATTCTTGTTGGAGGATCTACAAATCATGGACTGTCTTGAATCGTCAGACTTGACTCATGCGATTCTGTCTAGTGCAGGCGTTGGCTTGTGGGTCATCGAAGTAGATGAAGGCCGCCCTCCACGAATGTATGCCGACAAGGCTTTGCTCCAGATTCTTGGATTCCCCGAAGAAACGCTCCCCGAAGACCTCTACAACTTGTGGTGCAATAACGTAGACCTCTCGTATTATGAGGCGTATGCCGAATTTGTGGAGCAGATGAATCGCGGTGAAATGTCCGAACTGGAATACGCCTGGAACCACCAGTCGCGCGGGGTCATATTCCTGCAGAATCACGGCAAGCGTAATGACGAGTACAAGCGGGGCGTTCGCCTTGAAGGCTGTTGCACCGATGTGACCGAACAGATTGAGTTCAAGATGCACTTGCGTGAACTCGACCAGTATTCCGATATTGCAAACACGCTTGGCGATGGTTTCGATAATATTTATTACGTCGATATCAACGACAACTCGTTCATTGAATTTAACGCCCAAGGTGTCGTGAAGACTCTCGATGCCAAGAACTGCAATGATTTTTTTGTGGGTTTTGAACAGGCTCTTGAAAAGGTTGTGTACAGGGAAGACTGGGATGCAGTCAAGAATTTTGTAGACAAGGAAAAGCTGTTGCACGGCTTGGAAAAAGACCGAGCGGTGTCTGTCTCTTTCCGTTTTTCGTTTGACGGGCGTCTAGTATATTACCGTTTAAAAGCGGCGAAGACTCCTGATTCAGAAAATCACATCGTCGTGACGCTTGAAAACGTCGATGAAGAGGAATCCGCCAAGGCCGAACGCAAGGCGATTGCAAACCGCGACATGGCTGTGATTTCAGGCTTGTCCGATGACTTCGGCTGCGTGGTGTACGTGGATTACGAGACGCTTTCCGAGGTGCATTATCGCTTTGACCCCATGTTTGATGAGATGGTTCCGGGGTGGTCCAAAATCGACAACTTCGGTAAACGTCTGGAAGTGCTTGTTAATACCGTTGTCCACCCGAGCGATCGCGAATCGTTCTGCGCCGCGACTGAACCTGCAAAAGTACTTGACATGGTCGAACATGAACACATGTACTTCGTCAACTTCAGATTGCAGATCAATGGTGAAGATGTTTATTACCAGATTAAATTTGTCAAGGACGAAAATTTCAAGAACCATGTAATTGCCGGTTTCCATAGCGTCGATGCCGAAACAAAACGCGAAATGGCAAGCCTTGAAAAAGCCGAACTTGCAAACAAGGCAAAGAGCGCGTTCCTCTTCAACATGTCTCATGACATCCGCACGCCGCTCAACGCGATGATTGGCTTTACCGATATGGCGGTCAAGAATATCGATGACAAGGCCAAGGCGCTGGATTGCCTCAGCAAGTCGAAACTTTCGAGTGAACACCTTTTGTCCTTGATCAACGATGTGCTGGATATGTCGCGCATTGAAAGCGGCAAGGTGGAACTGGACTTGAACCCGGTCAACTTGAACGAGAATGGCGAAGACTATGTTCCGATGCTCCGTTCCCTTGCCGAAAAGAAAAACGTGCATTTCGAGTTCAGTCACCACGATATCACGAATGCCTATGTGTATGTGGACTTTCTGCGCATGAACCAGGTGATTATCAATGTGGTTTCGAATGCGGTGAAATATACGCCGTCGGGCGGCTCGGTCACTGTTGACGTATGCCAAATTCCATCGGATCGTGAAGGCTTTGGGCTGTACCAGTTTGTCATTCAGGATACGGGAATCGGCATGAGCGCCGAATACCAGCAGCACCTTTTTGACGAGTTCTCCCGCGAGCGGACTTCTACGGTGAGTAAGCAGCAGGGAACAGGCCTTGGGCTTGCCATTACCAAGCGCATTATCGATATGATGGAAGGCTCTATCGAAGTGGAAAGCAAGGTGGGTGAGGGATCCAAGTTTACTATCCGTATCCCGATGCGCATTCAGGAACATCCCGAAAATGTTGAACAGGTGCGTTTTGCTCATTCGGAAGAAGAGCCTGTTTCATTCGAAGGGTTCAAGATTTTAGTTGTCGAGGACAACGAACTGAATCTCGAAATATCCAAGGATATTTTGGAAAGTGCAGGTGTCGTCGTAGAATCGGCCGAAGACGGCTCTATCGCTGTAGAACGTTTAAAAGAAAAAGGCCCGGACTATTACGATTGCATTTTGATGGACATCCAGATGCCGGTGATGGATGGCTTTGAAGCGACACGCACCATTCGCAAGATGTTCCCGGACAAGCGCATCCCGATTATTGCGCTTTCTGCAAATGCATTTGATGAAGACCGTCGTAAGTCCCTTGAAGCGGGCATGGATGGACATTTGGCAAAGCCCATCGTCATTGCCCAACTCGAAGACTCGTTAAAAAAATATCTCAAGAAATAACGTCTCCGTCATCCTGACGCTGAAAACGTCTCCGTCATCCTGACGCTGAAAGCGGAAGGATCCAGTGAATCTAAGTAATTATTCCAATTGCTTTATCCCTTTGACTGCAACATTGTAGTCCGCTTCGACTTTTTCCAAGAGTGCTTGCGAGTTTGCGGTGAATGCTTCCGGACGCAGGTCTTCGGTGAGTTCGCTGCTCGATGCGGAGAGCTTGTTCAGCCCTAGATTGGCGGCAACGCCCTTAAGCGTGTGTGCTGCACGGAATGCAGTCTTTGCATCATTGTTTGCAAAGGCTGCTTTGAGTTCGTTAAAGCTCGGGTCGTTCAAAAAAAGTCCCAAATACTTTGCAACGCGAGATTCCATGCGGAGTCTTTCAAGAACTTCGTTCAACGATTCACCGAGAGAGCTGTAAAATTCAGAGAGTGTCATAAGTTCATCCTAACCTTAATGTAAAATGTCGATGTGTCCATAAGCGGATTCGAGTACGGGATTCTCGTTTGTCGGTTGGTTCCAGATCTGAAGCAACCTGACCGTGCAGGGGGTACTCTTGCCGTCTATGTTGAAAGTTTGTTTGATAAGGACCGGCTTGTCCTTGGGGGCGGTTTTGCGGTGCAGGATTTTCCTGATTTTTACCAGGTTTTCGTCTGCTGTTGCGTCTTGTGCAAGACTGCCTATGTTGCCATCTTCGTCAACGATTGTCTTTGGAAGCCCGAGCAATTGTGATGCTTTTGGCGAAAGCTTAATGACCGAAGGCGAGTAAGTGTATTCAAAAAGAATGCCGTTTATCATGGACTCGTAGAAGTGGCTTTTCTTGCGCTCGTCAATGAACTGCCTAAACGCCTGGTTGTAAATCGGGTACTTGTGGTCGTTCATCATCGCATCGGCGATGTAGAAAAAGTCCTTGTCTGCCTGCTTGCTCCAGTCGAATGTCTGGAGCGAGACAACAAGCTTGTCTGCGATGGCATCAAGGCATTCAATCAAAACCGGATTGAACACGCCGCATTCGTTGTTGTGGATCATCTCGAGCGCTTTTTCGTGGGTGAATGCATGCTTGTAGCAACGTTCGCTCGTGAGCGCGTCGTAAACGTCTGCGATAGAAACAATCTGTGCCGCTATGGGGATTTCGTCGCCCTTGAGTCCATCCGGATAACCCCTGCCGTCCCAGCGTTCATGATGCCAACGGCAAATCTCGTAGGCGTATTTCATCAGGGGCTCGTCGTTACCGACCGGCACTGCATTCAGCATCTGGGCGCAATTGATTGTGTGCCCTTTCATGATGTTGAATTCTTCTGGCGTGAGCTTGCCTGGCTTGTTCAGGATTTCATCGGGGATTGTGATTTTCCCGATGTCGTGCATGGACGATGCCGTACAGATAATGCCGATGTCGTTTCTGTTGATCTGGTATTTTTTTGTGCGGTGCAGGAGCTCTCGCAAAAGCATTTCTGTGATGGTGTTGATGTGCAGCACGTGCATCCCGCTTTCTCCATTGCGGAATTCCACGATGTGGCTCAGCATGGTCACCATCATGCTGTTGTTGCGCGTCTTTTCGTAAATCTGGTTTAAAACGAGGTCGGAGAGACTTTTTTGCTTTTTGTACAGGCGGATGGTGTTGTTCACGCGATTCTTGAGAACCATCTCGTCAAAAGGTCGTGCAATAAAGTCCGTGACTCCGAGCATGTAGGCGCCTTCGATCAGGGCGTGTGCGTTTTCTGCTGAAATCATGATGACCGGTATTTCATTGATCCAACCGTTTTTGTTCATGATAGCGAGCACTTCCAGGCCGTCTTTTTCGGGCATGACCATGTCGAGTAGCACGAGCGAAATTTCAGAGGTCTTTTCCCTGAGTAAAAGCAAAGCTTCGTTGCCGTTTTCCGCTTCGATAATATTGTATTTGTCGCTGAGTATGTCCGATAACAGGGCTCTATTTAAAGCCACATCGTCAACAATCAGTATAAGAGGTCGCTTTTCAACCATACCACACATTCCTTTAGGTCCCAAATACAATGCATTTTAAATGTATATAATTTTAAAAACGGAACGTAAGAAAATTATAACTTCTTTGGGGTTGTTGCTCATAATCACTGTTTTTGAGGTTTTATTAGACCAAATTGTAGTATTCAAAATTAATCAGTATTGCAATATATATAAAAATTGTATATATATTGTAATATAAATATAATAAGCTTAGGCGGGCTAATGTTTATGCGTGCGAAAAAACTGATTTTTTTGTTTGCCCTGCTGCTGGTTAGTTATGCATGCGCCTCTCCACGATCTGTAAAAGTGGGGTTTTTCGCTAATTCTGGCTATCACGAAATCTTGTCGAATGGCCAAAAAAGTGGTTACGGTTATGAATTGCTTTCCGAAATATCCCGGTTTGCAGACTTGAATTACGAGTTTGTCGGCTATGACAAAAACTGGGATGATATGTTGGAGATGCTCCGGAAAGGGGAAATTGATCTAGTCTCGTCGGCGCAGAAAAAAATTAAGGATGGAACTTCTTTTGACTATTCGTTGCCGGTGGGACCGGACTCCAATTATATCGTTGTCCGCAAGTCCGATAAGGCGCTGCTTGATGAAATTAATTATGGCATCCGCCAAATGGATATGGTGGAACCGAACTGGAAAAACAGGCTTTACCTCAAATATTATGGCTCTGAAAATTTGGCGTATTCAGTTTTTAACGAGCGTGAACGTGTTTTCTTGAAGGATTTTCTTCGCCAAAATAGAACGCTCAAGGTTACCGTACAAAATGTCAAGGCTCCGTATGCTTACATAGAAAACGGGGTCGCCAAGGGAATCCTTTTAGATATTTTTGCTGAAATTGCGCGTCCGCATGACTTGAAATATGAATTTGTGGTGCCGGCGGCAAACGATACGGACAATGTGACGAAAATAAAAAAATGGCATATTGTCCTTGATGGTCATTATGGCATGGCCGGTGGCGATGACGGGTGGGTGTTTACTCCGTTGTACTTGCGGGACCTAGTGCTCGACGGTTACGATAGTTTGCTTTACGGGATGCGTATCGCTGTGCCACGTGATGCTCCACGTGAAGTTGCGTCTATTCTGACAAAGGGCGTTTTGATGCTTTCGCCAAAGAGCATGCGTGAATATGTAGTCAAGTATGCGGGTTTCCGTATGCCGAATTATTCCGGAGAGCTTTTGCAAATCCACTCTCATGCAGCTGCCGTGTTTGGTGCCGTTTTGGGAATTCTTGGGCTTGCCCTGATTGCCTCTCTCGTCTGGATTGCGGTCAGGCGCAAACTGAAAAATCGTCAAGAAGTGCTGGATTCCAGGTTGCGCGATGCCGAAGCCTTTGCGGCAGAAGCTAAAGAGGCGAAGTCGAAGTTCTTGCTCAACATGAGCCATGATATTCGTACGCCGATGAACGCCATTATCGGCTATTCGGAACGTGCCGAACGCCATCTCGAAAACAAGACGGATGTCTTGGATGCTTTGAAAAAGATCCGTATTTCGGGCGGATATTTGCTCCAGCTGATTGAAGAAGTTCTGGATATGGCAAAAATTGAGTCTGGACGGGTTTTGCTGAAAGAACGCATGATGAACATTACCTCTTGCATGACTGAATTTTGCGAGGGCTGCATGCCCATGATGAATCATAAGAATATTTCATTTATTTGGGATTTCTCGGTCATCAAGAATAAATTTGTAATAGCGAATGTCAGTAGCTTGCGCCAGATTCTATATAACATTATTTCGAATGCTCAAAAGTTTACGCCTTATGGCGGACGCGTTGTTTTTACGATTGAGGAATTGCCTTGCCGAGTCGATGGCTATGCTGTATATGATTTTGAAATAAGCGATAATGGCCTTGGCATGTCCAAGGAGTTTTTGGACCACATCTATGATGAATTCTCTCGCGAACAGTCTTCGACGCAGAGCGGTGTGCAAGGGACTGGCCTTGGCATGTCCATTGTCAAGCACCTTGTCGATATGATGGGCGCTGAAATTTCCATCCAGAGCGAGGTTGGGCTTGGCACTACTGTACGTGTGCGGACCCAGTTCAAGATTGCGACCGAAAGCGATGTTTCCATTGACGGCTGCGAACACAATTCTGTTGAAGTTGGGGATTTCCTGAAAGGTAAGCGCGTCTTGCTTGTTGAAGATAATGAATTTAATAGGGAAGTCGCCCTGGATTTCTTGCAGGATGCGCAGATGACGGTTGAAATTGCCGAAAATGGTTTGGAAGCTGTGGCAAAAGTCAAGGAACACGCCCCTGATTATTATGACTGTATCTTGATGGATATTCAAATGCCTGTCATGGATGGCTATGAGGCGACTCGGGCAATTCGCCAAGCTTTCCCGCAGGCGAAAATTCCGATTATTGCGGTGTCGGCAAATGCGTTTGAAGAAGATCGGCAAAAGTCGTTGGCCGCGGGAATGGATGACCATTTGGCAAAGCCGATCGTTGTTGCGAAAGTCTTTGAATCAATGTATTCTTTAATGCAAAGAAAAATTAACGAAAAATAGTAGTTTAGGAACATTTTAAGAACACTTTTGGTGTGATTTACCGCATTATGTCAATCCTTTTACAAAAGAAGGGTTGATTTTTTATATGCTATCAAACTATCTTTTAACTTGGATGGGTGAAATCTTTTTTTTTAAAAGGAATTCATATGAAGAATTTGGCAAAAGTTATGTTTGGCGTTGCTGCAGCTGCTGCAGTGACGGCTTCTGCTGCAGGACAGTTCCCGTTCCCGCAGAACATGAAGTACCCGCACGGCAATATCATTGAATATGCCGATACGGACATGATTAAGGAACATTATAAGCTCTGGAAGCAGGCTTGGTACAATGCCAGCAACGGCTGGGTGTATGCACCGGAAGGAACTTGCTCTACCGTTTCTGAAGCTATTGCTTACGGTATGTTGATTACCGTGTACATGGACGAAGAAGATGTTTTCAAGAAGCTTTATAGCGTATGGACATCCAATGGCGGTCAAGGCGGTGGCATGAACTGGCGTATTGGTTGCCAGGCTGATAACGGCTCTGCAACGGATGCTGACGAAGATGCCGCTCTCGCTCTCGTGATGGCTTCCAAGCAGTGGAACAATACTCAGTATTTGAGCGATGCCAAGGCCATCATCAGCTGGATGGCTGAACACGATGTCGATGGCAACAACTCCCTCAAGCCGGGTAGCAACTGGAATCCGGCCCTCAACCCGAGCTATGTGATGCCGGGTCACTATCGCTTGTTCGAAGCTGTGACTGGCGACTCCAAGTGGTCTACCATTCGTGCAAAGGCTATGAAGGACTTGTCTGCTTGCCAGGACACCAAGACGGGTCTTGTCGGTGACTGGTGCGACTGGAGCTCCCATAAGACGATTTCTTCTCCGGGTGCAGCCGTTTCTAACGATATCGGTTTCTATGATGACGCTGCCCGTACTCCGTGGCGTACTGCCTGGGGTTACTACTGGTATGGTGATGCCGATGCCAAGAAGTTCAACGAAGTTGTGTCTGCATGGCTCATCCCGGCGACCCGTACTGCAAGTGGCGTGAACTCTGGTTATCGCTATATCAACAATACCTATGAAGCAGATTTGAGCGAAGAACGCAACTTTGTTTCTTCTACATTCTCTGGTGGCCTTGGCCTTGCAACTTCTTCTATCGAAAGCTCCGAAGCTAAGACTTACCTCGGTACCGTTTACAAGGTTCTCAAGGAAAAGAAGAGTTGCACTGCTGCAACTGGCTGTGGTGAATCCCTTACTGGTGAAAAGTACTATCCGGCTACTTTGAACGTGCTTTACCTCCTCCTCGTGACGGGTAACATGCCGAACCTCTATGATTTGACTGGCTTTGAAAAGTTCACACCGGATCCGAGCAAGGCTCCGTCCATCAAGGAAGGCGCCGGTGAACACATGGCATTCGGTGATACGACTGTTGGTGTTTCTGGCCTCTGGAACTGGGGTGCATACCACGACAAGCTCAACATCGGTACCAAGATGGTCCCGGATTCTGGCGATTCTCCGCTTTACAGATTGGATGACGGCACTGTCATTGCTCGTGCTTCTATGGAAATCGGTCCGGAACCGGAATGGACTCCGGAAGCTGCCGCTGCTGGTACCCTCAAGTATCCGTCTGCTGGTATCGCCGTTTCCTTCAAGAAGGATGACTGCAAGAAGGACAAGAGCTGCGGTGTGGACTTCTCTGCTCTCGGCATTAAGTACATCCGCGTGACGGCTAAGTCTACTGGCCCGATCCGCATGGCTATCCTCAATACCATCACGGATGAAAACGAAGAAAAGAAGGTCGAAAATGCTGGTGCTGGTTCTGAACCGGGTGTCTATGTTGACAACACCGAAGACTACAAGGAAGTCCTTTACGATATGACTCCGAGCGACTACGGCTTCAAGGGTGCTGGTGCTGGCCTCGAAATCGACATTCTCGATTGGGTTAGCAGAAACAACGCTCCGGAAGGTGTTGATATCATCAAGAAGATCAAGGGCCTCAAGTGGGAAGTCAAGGATGCTAAGGGTGGCCTCGGTGAAATCTCCATCAAGGCTATCGAATTCCTCGATGCAAGCAAGACTGCTATTGACCCGGTCAAGCTCACTGGCGTGGAAATTAAGCCGGTCAGCCTCTACAAGGTCTCCATGATGCCGACCTTCAGCGTCCGCGCAAACGGCATGCAGGTCGAAATCAACGGTGCTAAGGCTGGTAGCGTGTTCGCTGTCTACAACATGCAGGGCAAGGCAATTGCCGGTGGCATGCTCATGAGCAGCAACATGACGGTCCGCGTCCCGACCACGGGTTCTTACATCGTTCGCGTTGGTTCTGAAATGAACCGCGTTAACGTCAAGTAATTCAACTTTGAATTCCTAAAAAGCGAAAAGCCGAGGCGAATGCCTCGGCTTTTTGCTTTGTTATCCCGGTTGGAACTGCCTTGAACGTAGTTTGGAAACGTTGTCAAGCCCCGCTCTGACGGGGCTTCTCCCTCTCGTTATTCTGGGAGGCTATCGAGAGATTTTCTTCGTTAAAGGCGCTTTCCCGTTTGCTTCGGCGCGGATGATATATGCGCCTTTTGGAAATTTTGCAGGCACTTCAAAGCCGCTGACGCTTCCAAGATCATTCCCGTTCAGGTCAAAAAGCGTGTACTTTGTGTAGTTTGTGGCCGTTGAAAGTGCGCGTGTCGCTGAACCCGGAATTGACGTTACCGAATCGGGATTCTCGCCAGGTTTTGGCTTTCGAACCTTGAGGCTCTTTTCTGTGAATTCGATAACATAGCTGCCGTCGCTTTCGCGCTTGATAGCTTTACCGCCCTGTTCTACGATTGCATTTTCACTAACGCTTTTGGTGTCGATGTTCACGCGGAGCGGAATGCTTGCGGGCATGTGCTCATTTGGAATGGCCCATTCTACCGTGAATCCGTCATCTGTTGTGGTTTCTTTTGCTGCATCGACGATGAAGTGGGCTCGATAATAGGCGCCTACGGTGCCGAAGGGGGCTACCCAAAGATTGTTTTCGAGGGCGTGCTTGAACTGCTTTTCGATATCCGCAGGGTTGATGGCGTAATCGTCACCCTGATCGTCCGTGACGCCATGGTTCAAGACGACGAGCCAGGAACCGACTTTCACTTGAACATCCCACGGGTTTGCGCCTTCGAAGTTGCCGATGAATGCCGCCGTGTCAAGCGACGATAGCATTTCATCTACGGTGGCGCCTGAACGCGTCCAGATTTTGGCCTTGAGGCTTAACCAGTCCGGTTCGGTGTCCCATTCGTTACGACCGTGCCAACCGCAGTCGCGGTTGATGAAGTGTCGCGAGTTGATAATGTCTTTAACTTTGGCGTTGTTTTCGCAGAACGGAGTGGCGAATGAAATCACGCGTATTTTGGCTCCGTTCTCCGCGAGTGTCTTTTCGATGTCTTCGGCGAACTGGACGATTTCTTTTTCCAATTCGCTGTTGTCGCTAATCGAAGTCAAATGTCCGTGCGATTCGGTGTGGTTGCCTATTTCATGGCCATTGTTTGCGAGTGCCGCAAAACCGTCAGCCTTTTGCCTATAGCCGCTCCCCATGCTAGTGAGGAAAAACGTGACATGTACATCGGGCAGCTTGTCGAGTACTGGTTTTAGGTATTCAATCTGGTTTTCGAGGGCGTCATCGAAAGTGAAGCTTACGGCACCGACATGGCCGTTCCAGGGAATTGTCTTGATGGGGGTTGCCATAGCGTTGCCTGCAAGTCCGAATGCGAGTCCAGAAGTGAGTGCTAATGTTTTGTAATTCATAATCCTA
>Ga0247610_10007185_pt1 | contig 11469 bp, 13 predicted proteins | sample 174DNAGHGhighgp2_FD_193483 | JGI IMG/M metagenome (GOLD analysis project Ga0247610, IMG submission 193483) | Sheep rumen microbial communities from Palmerston North, Manawatu-Wanganui, New Zealand - 1742 DNA GHGhigh gp2 | ecosystem: Host-associated > Mammals > Digestive system > Stomach > Rumen...
ATGCCCAACCTGCCTTTGTTCACAAGATAATTTAAAAATAGGATATAAGAATAAAAGAGAAAAAGGATTATTTCAAAGACGATTTTATGAACACACGATATTAAATCAATCCGAACTGAACAATTATATAAATTATATTCACTATAATCCTGTCAAACACGGATATGTAAAATGTGTAAAAGATTGGAAATATTCTTCTTTCCATAAATTTGTTGAGGATAAATTTTATGATAAAAATTGGGGAAATCCAAATGATATAGAAAATATCAAAAATTTAGATTTTGAATAATTCTCAAAATCCCTGTTCTTTCTTCGCAAATCGACTGTTCTTTTACATTAGACGAGTAGTACGGTTTTGTCAGTTTGACTATTTTATTTCCTAAAACTCGCTCGTTGTAAGGATTTTGGAGGTCGGAAGTTAGCAGGTCAGGCAGTGCCTGACATTAAAGTTATTGTCAAGCATTGCTTGATTTGTGGTTTATTGTTTAACAAAGGTTAAAAATAATAAATTTGCATTATTTTTTCTGTTTTTTATGTTGCATAAATGATTATACAAGATTATAATAACTATGGAGATATTCTTATGGGACACTGCAGCTGGGCAAATGTAAATGATATTACACAAAAATATCATGATAGTGAGTGGGGAATTCCTGTACATGATGACAAATTAATGTTTGAACATCTATCTCTTGAATGTTTACAATGTGGTCTTAGCTGGGGTTTAATAATGAAAAAACGAAATATTTTTCGTAAATGTTTTAATAATTTTGATTATGATACCGTTGCAAAATTCAATGAAGCAGAAGTTCAGAGAATATTAAATACAGAAGGAATGCTTAAATCAAAAAACAAAATTAATGCTATAATCAACAATGCAAAATGTTATCAAAAAATCAGAGAAGAATTTGGGAGTTTTTTTAACTATATCTGGTCTTATTCAAATGGAAAAACGATAATTTACGATGGACATAAAGATGGTAAAATTCCAGTCAGCAACGGCCTTTCTAAACAAATAAGCAAAAATCTAAAAAAAAGGGGATTTAAATATATCGGAGAAATAACAATATATTCACATTTACAAGCATGCGGAATAATAAACGACCACGCAAAAGATTGTCCACAATTCGATAAAATAAATAAAAATTATCCGACAATTAAAATGAAACCTGATAATGAAGTTCCTATGCCATAAATTGTTGAAAAAATAATTCTTTTACGCATGCTTTTTTAAAAATATTAATCTAAATTCTTATATTACCATGGATATTCATTAGGCACATCCCAACTGTTTAATTGAATTATTTTTGCACAATAAAATTTCTTTTTACCTTTTTTGCATCCGTATTCTGTATCATTATACAAAGCAGTATTATTCCCATTCCATTTATATGTGTATGCTTCAATAAAATCTTCACTTCTTATCACAGAATCATCATTGGCTTTTGCTCTTTTAGAGAATTGAAATGCAAAAACTTGTCTTTGAGCTAATTTATTATTTTCAATACTCGACCATTTGCCGTCAGGAAAGTATAAAAAGTCTGCACCGTTATAATCTACAACAAATTCAAACATATCCCCGCTTGTTAATGTTACGCAAGCTGCATTTCTTCTGTATTGATTCGGATCATTACAATTTTTTATCGAAAAATATTTTATATATGGCAAAATATTTATTTCCAACCATTGTACATTCTGGTTATATGTATAATCACTTCTGGGAAGTTCCGGTTTGCCGCCGTTTTCATTTGTTGCCATAATCATTGCTTGATTAATGGAGGAGAAGAATTTTTTTAATTTTGTTCCTGCAGATTCTTTTTGAACTTTTGGAATAATGACTCCCATTGTTAAAGTCGCAACTACACCGATTATACCTATAGTTATTAAAACTTCTGCAAGAGTAAATCCTGATTTAGATTGTTTTTTCATTAATTCTCCTTTTAATTTTTGATTTTCATAATACTAGAAAAGTTTAAGTTTTGTCATGTTATTTATATTTTGTTACATTTTATTAATGTTTTTAAATTATTTGTATGATTATTAGTTAGTTTTCGTATGATAAAATTTTTACTAGAGGAAAAAATTTATGTTAATGAATTATGATATGATTGGCAAAAATGAAAAGGTTTTGTGGCATGGCAAACCTGATAAGAAATGCTTTTTGTTGGAAGCAATTTTTAATCCGATGCTTCCTTTTGCTATTGTCTGGGCATTGTTTGATTCAATTTTTATATTTGCATTTGCTTCCGGATTTGGGCATAATGCATCGAAAGCTATGGATTTTGCTATTATACCTCTTATAGGTTTTTTTGCATTACATTTAATGCCGGTTTGGATATATTTAGCGGGAGTAATATTTGCCTCTTTACAATATAAACACACAGAATTTCTTGTTACCGATAAAGGTGTTTATTGTTCCGGAGGATTGTTTACCGTAAATCTGGAACATAAACCTTTTACAGAACTTTCACATGTAAATATTCAAAGAGGAATTTTTGATCAAATTTTGGGAGTTGGAGATGTTGTTTTAACGAGTAATCATGACGGTTATAATACAAGAGAAATGCATTCTGCTTACAGAGGAATAACAATTTGTGATATTTCTGATTATCAAAAAGTTTATAAAATGGTTAAACAATTGCAAACTGATATTTACTCAGATACTATGTATCCAAATGACCTGCGTCCGAAAGAAAATCACGGTTACCAAACAAATTATAAAAATAATTTTGATGATAATAATTAAATACTATTATATTCTATTTAAAATACATTTTCATTGATTTCATAAAATTATCATTAAAAATTTTAGCAACTTCTTGAAACGGCGGAGTATCACCTACCATAATAGTGTTAATGAATTTTAATGCTTTTTCCTCGTCTTTTAAGAAACCAATCAGAAATTTATAAGTTTCGCCTATAACATTTTGAAGACCTTCACTATATTGATGATTATTATCATTCATCATACGTTTAGTTAAACTGGATGCTAATGTATAACCTTTTAATTGAATTCTTTCATTTTTTATATATTCATCAAGCGAATTGTTTGTAATATTCCTTTCCCTTATGTTTTTAAGTACATCGCCAGGAATAAGATTAACCCTATCCAAATACGTTGTATGGTATGCAGTTTCCTGTTGCTTTATTTCAACATTTATCATTGTTAAAACATCACTATTTATTGCATCTTCCGATAGACCGGCAAGCCTTTTAAATTCTTTAAATTCAGTTAAATCTCGTTGACCTTCATCATTTAGTTTTACTGATATTAATCTTACTCGAGCGTTTTCATCATACACATTTTGTGCAATAACATTTGAATAGCCTGTAAAATTTATTTTAGTTCCTGTAATCTTCATAATACTTCTAAAAATTCTAAAAAAATTTTTTGCGTATTTATTAAGTATTATTAATTTTCCAAGATATTTTTATTCCAAATATTTTTATAATGCAATTATTTTTTAATTTTTTAAAAATAAATAAATTTTCTTTTAATTCATACATTTTCCAATTATTTGAATTAATAAAATTTTTTAATCCTATGTAATCTATATTCTCTTTAATTTTATCTATATCATTTTCATTTACTATTTTAATTAAAAACTCTCTGCTTCTGGTAAAGATTATTTGGCGTATTTTAGCATCACACTTACAAAAATGATATCTTTTTATTAATTCTGTTATAAGAAAGCTTATATATGTATTTAAAAAATAGTCCTTTTTAGGAGAATTTTGCAACAAATCATAATTTTTTTCCCAATTAATGTAAATATCATTCCATCTTTCGAAACATCTGGCAGGTTTAGCGTTTCTATATTTTCTAAAATTGTAAAGAGGTTTATGTAATAAAGAAATTGATTCAGCATGTAAAAAACAAGCAAAACTGAAAGGTTGATCTTCTCCGCTTATTGTATCGGTAAATTTAATGTTATTTTTTAACAAAAAATCTTTTTTATATATATTACATACAACAATACGGTTGGTTGTACATTCAGGAATACTTTTAGGATTTATTTGTTGATTATTTTTATCTAAATTTTTTGTAATTTCTTGTAAAACCTTTTTCCCAAGTTTTTGTTTGTAAAAATAAAAATCAAAAATTACTAAATCATTATCATATTTTGAAATCTGTTCAAGTGCATCTTTGCAAGCATTCAGTTCAAACCAATCATCTGAATCTAAAAACATTATATATTTACCTTTTGCATTCTCTAATCCAAGATTTCTTGCAAATCCGGTAGTATGTTTTTCGCTTAGCGAAAATACCTTTATGCGTTTATCTTTCTGCCTATATTCATTCAGAATATTCAAAGAATTATCTGTTGAACAATCATCAATACAAATAATTTCAATATTTTTGTGTATTTGATTTATAACACTTTCAAGAGATTCTTGTAAAAATTTTTCCATATTATAAACAGGAATTATTATAGAAATATCAACCATTTTTGCTACTCCATATTATTACTTATATAATCATGTCATGATTATATAATAATAAAATAATCGCAATAGATTGTTTAATAATGTAAATAATTTTTGTAATATTTTTAAAAATGGGTAAGTATAATTTATTATTAGGAGAAAAAATAAAATTATTGCGTAAGAAAAAGAATCTTACGCAAGAGTCTCTTGCTGAGAAAGTTTGCCGCAGTAAAAACCATATTTCAAAAATTGAGCAAGGTAATGCAAATCCGCCTGTATCTTTAATTTTTGACATAGCAGAAGCATTAAATGTAAAACCTTATGAATTATTTGTTTTCAATAAGTATTCAAACACAGAATTAAAAAATTTTGATGTCAAAAAAGAAATTTGTTCAATCACAGATAAAAATTTGCTAAATACTTTGTATAAAATTATGGAAGTATTGAAAGAGAACTAGATATTATTACTTGTAAAAAATAGTTGACGTGATATGTTTTTTGTATGAATCACGTTCACGAAATAAATCAGGAAAATGAAAAAAAGACTTTTTTGGTAATTGTTTTAACTGTAGTTACAATGGTTGCCGAGATTGCATTTGGGTACCTTACGCATTCCATGGCACTTTTGGCTGACGGATTTCATATGGGAACACATGCCTTTGCCTTAGGGTTAACTTTTGCAACATATATTGCAATCAGAAAATTTTCAACCAGTGAACTTTTCCCTTGCGGAACAGGGAAAATTAACGCACTCGCAGCCTATACGAGTTCTATATTTTTGGGACTTACGGGATTGTGGATTGTGTTTGAGGCTTTTGACAGGCTTATTCATCCTTTGGATATAGTTTTTAATGAAGCTATATTGATTGCCGTAATAGGACTTATTGTAAATTCTTTGTGTATTTTAATTATGGGTAAATCTCATTCGCATTGCGATGATTGTCATGAAACTTGTGTGGAAAGTTGTCACAAATCTTGCGACGAAGATTATAACTTTAAAGCTGCATATTATCACATTTTAGCGGATGCTCTAACATCTATTCTTGCAATAATAGCATTATTTGCCGGGAAATATCTGCATCTTGTATGTTTTGACGCAATTACAGGAATCCTTGGAGGATGTTTAATTCTAAAATGGTCATCAAGTTTGTTAAAAGATACATTTAAAATTTTAACAGATATGAAGATTTGAAAACAACATATCTAAATTTGTTGATAAAAATTTTGTTTCATTATATATTATTTTTGTTCTAAGGAGAGGTGTATGAATATAGGATTAATAATAGCTGGTGGTGTAGGAGCAAGAATGCAGCAAGCTATTCCAAAACAATTTATGACTATTCAAGACAAACCGGTTATAATATATACTTTAGAAGCATTTGAAAAACATCCTTCAATAGATGTTATTGCCGTTGTTTGTTTGGAAGGCTGGGATAATATCTTAGAAAGTTACGCAAAACAGTATGGAATAACCAAACTAAAACATATTATACCCGGTGGTGAAAACGGTCAAGGTTCTATAAGAAATGGTATAACAGAATTGGCAAAACATTATAGCGATGATTCTATTGTTTTAATCCATGATGCTATAAGGCCTTTAGTTCCTAAAGATGTTATTTCCGAATGCATCGCAGTAACGAAACAACATGGAAATGCTATTGTATGCATTCCTTGTCAGGAGGCTATGCTTGAAACCACTGATAAAATTTCATCAACATCTTCATACCCTAGAGATAATTTAAAACGTACTCAAACCCCTCAAGGCTTTAGGCTAAAAACAATTTTGGATGCACATAAAAAAGCTCTGGAAATGGGAATAACAAATTCAGTAGCAAGTTGTACTCTTATGATTGAAATTGGCGAAAAAGTATACTTTTCAACTGGTTCTGAAAAAAATATTAAACTTACAACTCAAGAAGATGTAGAAATCTTTAAAGCAATGCTCAAAGGAACTAAAGATGCTATCTAACTTATTACTTGAAGAGTACAATAATATTAATTCTTTATTATCCAAAAGTATTGATAAATTTACGAACAAATCAGTTTTAATAACAGGTGCAAATGGACTTATAGGCTCGTATATTGTAGATTTTTTGAGCTATATTAATTCTGAAAATCAATTGAATATAAAAATTTATGCATTGTCTCGCTCAATGGATAAACTAAAACAAAGATTCAAAAATCATTTAAATATAGAGTTTTTGGAACAAGATTTAAATGAACCTTTAAAATACAACTTAAATTTTGACTATATTATTCACGCTGCGAGCAATTCTCATCCTATGGCTTTTTCAAAAGATCCAGTTGGTACTATGAAAACAAACTTTATAGGTACTTTGAATTTGCTTGATAGTTTAAAAATTTCAAACGGAAAATTTTTATATATTTCTACAGGCGAAATATATGGTAATAATACAGGTAAAGCGTTTGTTGAAAATGATTTAGGGATAGTTGATACAAAAATATCACGTTCTTGCTATCCGGAATCCAAAAGAGCTTCAGAAACTCTTTGTATGGCATATAGTCAACAGTATGGTGTATGTGTAAATGTTGCCAGATTATGTTACGTTTACGGTCCTACCATAACAGAAACAAATTCAAGAGCAGATGCACAATTTTTACGTAATGCTTTAAATAATGAAAATATTATATTAAAAAGTAAAGGATTACAAAGACGTACATATTGTTATGTAGCAGATGCAGTCAGTGCATTATTATATATACTTTTAAACGGGAAAAATGGTGAAGTTTATAATGTTGCAAATTCTGATTCTATTGTGTCTGTATCTGAATACGCAAATATTCTTGCAAATATTGCCAATGTGAGTGTTTCATATGAAATTCCTGATGAAATTGAATCCAGAGGTTATTCAAAACCTGCAGATTCGATTTTAGATTCTTCAAAACTTCAATCTATAGGTTGGAAACCATTTTATAATATTCATACTGGTTTAGAACACACAATAAAACTAAAAAAGGAAAATTTATGTTAGAAGATATAAAAAAAAGAGTTTATGACGCAAATATTGAGTTATATAAAAGCAAACTGGTAATATTTACTTGGGGAAATGTTTCTGAAAGATTTGAAGATTATATCGTAATAAAACCATCCGGTATTGAATATGAAATAATGAAACCTGAAGATATGGTTGTATTAGATTTGAACGGTAATATTATAGAAGGTAAATGTAATCCTTCATCAGATACTCCTACACATATAGAATTGTATAAAAATTTTACAGATATCAAAGGGATATGCCACACACATTCAAACTATGCTACTTCTTTTGCTCAGGCAGGATTGTCAATAGATTCTTACGGTACTACTCATGCTGATTATTTTTATGGAGATATACCTTGTACAAGAGAATTAACCAAAGATGAAACGGAAATAGATTATGAAAAAAATACAGGCAAAGTAATTGTTGAGACATTCTCTGATATAGATTATAATAGCATTCCCGGAGTATTAGTAAGACATCACGGGGTATTTACTTGGGGAAATTCAGGATATAAATCGGTATACAATTCAATAGTCTTGGAAGAAGTAGCAAAAATGAACTATCAAACAATTATGCTAAACAAAAACAGTGAAAAACTTCCGGAATATACATTAAATAAACATTATAATCGAAAACATGGTAAAAATGCATATTATGGACAAAAAATTGGAATTAAACTATAAATAATGAATGCGAGATTAATATGAGAAAATATTATATTGATAAAATTGATTTAATAAATTTTGTGTATAAAAAATATGTACAGGGAAATGTTAATATATTAAGAATATTAGGTTTTACCACAAAGTATGTAAAAGGTAAAAAATACAAAGATTTTATATTTATTTTGTCATATTTAGAACCTATTTTAAATAAAGATTTTAGTAACTTGATTTCTGATTTTAGTAAAAAATCAAAGAAAAAATATATTTCATCAAAAATATATTTGGAAGATGAAGGAAAAATGAAATCATTGTTTGACAATATAGATCCTTCAATTTTACCACCATTTACAGGTGTATTAAAAGAAATGCAAAATTTAACATTAGAATTTGCATCACAAATTATGTCTGATATTGAACAAAATACAGATATTCAGGTATGGATGGATGGCGGAACTTTATTAGGAGCTGTCAGACATAAAGGTTTTATTCCTTGGGATGACGATATGGATTTTGCTTGTATGAGAAAAGATTTATTTCGTCTTATTGACTATATGAAATCAAAATATATTTTTGTTGATACTTCTAAATGGGGACGTCGAGATTTTGCAAATTTCATTGAAATTGAAACTAAAAAGTATAAAAATCAAATTTTTGTTTTAAGAACTTATGATGCATTTAAATGTATAAAAGTTTTAGAAGATAAATTTTTAATCATAGATTTTTTTGCTTTCGATTATTACAACGATTACCATAATGTTGAAACTATACAAAACTATGCTAACAGAATAAAACCACTAATAAGAAAAGCTGCAAATTGTTCTGAAGTATTTAAATTGTATGACAATGAAATCAATAAACATAAAGATATAGTTGAATATAGTGATGTAATCCAGATGGGAATAGATAATCACGGATTTTATTCATATACATTTAAAGGAATAATAAGGAACAATGATATTTTCCCTTTAAAAAAATTAGTTTTTGATAATAAAAGTTTTAACGCACCAAACAACCCTCATGTTTATTTAAAATCAATATATAATTTTTACCAAAAATTACCGATTGAGTATATATCAGTACCATCACATGCAAATATGAAGAATTTTGATTTTACAAACAATTAACATAACTTTACTAAATTATTGATGTAAATACTTTTTGCTAGTAGCATGTTAGTGAAAAGGAGAGTTGTATGAATAATTTATTAAAGATGTTGTTTACTGTTGTAACTGCCGTAATTTTTGCAGTTCCTGCTTTTGCGTATCCTGATGTGGCAAAAACGCATTGGGCTTACAAGCAAATTGAAATTTTAACAGAACAAGGTGTAATTGTCGGATATCCTGACGGAACATTTCAGCCTGATGAAAATGTAACCAGAGCTGAATTTGCATCTATGGCAATTAAAGCTCTCGGACAGGAACATGCTGTTGTTGCACAGCCTGTTAATTTTACAGATATTGACCCTTCTTTCTGGGCATATGATGCAATTCAAAAATCTTTGTATTTTGATTTAATTTCTTGTCCTCCGGAAGGTCAAAATTTTAGACCGGATGATTCAGTATCACGTTCAGAGTCAATTACCGTTGCAGTTAATGCCTTAACTACTCAACAAATTAGTACAGAAAAAGCTAAAGAAGTCTTGAATAAATATACTGATTTGGGACAAGTTCCTGAATCATTTTTGATTCCTGCCGGAAAAGCAGAAATATTAAATATGCTAATTACAATGCCGACAGCATCAAAGAGAATTGATGCAACAAAACCCGCAACCCGTGCTGAAGTTGCAGCCATACTTTATGAAATGATGGAACAGGCAAAACTTAATCCGAATGCAAAACTCGCAGAAGCTATGAGAAAAAAGACCGGTACAGGTTACGTTGTAAAAGAAGCATTTGTTCAGGGAAGTATCGGAACTATTCCTGCAGGAACTATTGTTCCTGTTCAATTAACCAAATATGCAAGCTCTCAAACTTCTGAAGCCGGTGAAATTTATACTGCGGTAGCTCCTCAAAACTATGTAACTAAAGAAAATTATATTTTAGTTAGAGAAGGTGCAAGTTTAAAAGGTCAAATGCTTGATGTTAGAAGCGGAAAATGGTTTGTCAGAAACGGTGTTCTTGTATTTGACAATTCATTAATTACAACAACTAACGACCAGACTGCCCCATTCAATGGTGTAAGTGAAATTTCAAAATACAGAAACTGGTTTATGAAGTTTGTTCGCGCAACATTGAAGGGTGAAAAACTTGAAGCAGATCCAAATAATTATATATATATGAAGTTATTAAAACCGGTTCGTGTTGATTTGACAAACGGTTGGATTTTAGAATAGAGGATATTACAATATATTAGCAAGCTCATATATAGGGCTTGCTTTTTATTGTAAATATTTATTAAAAAAATAATTCTAAATAGCAAAAAATTTAATTCTCAAATTTAATATTATCGTACAAATATGAAAGGATCACAATATGAGAAATTTATTTGTAAAATTCAAGAATAAAATTTTTAATAAAATTTTGGATGTTTTAGGTTATGCTCCTGTTGCAAAATTAAAAAAGAAATATGGGCTTGTTGAATGTATAGAAGATATTCCGGGTGTTAAAAAAGTATACAGAACAAAAGATGGCGGTACAGTGACTCTTGAAAGAACAGTAACACCTTCAGAAGTTGGGAATTTAGAAACCTCTAATATTAAAATCACAAAAGAAGGCGGACAACCTTTGATGAGATATAAAACAGATTTTCATGATATTAATGTGCGAGGAATGAATCGTACTTATACTCCTGTAATGATTAATACTAATCCTCCAAAGTATAATGCAAAGGGTGAAAGATTAAAAGTCCCTAATATTATTACTACAGATGTCTTAAATGCTGGCAGAAATAGACTTACTGGTCCTATACCAATAACAAGATGGGATTTTAAACAATTACCATCTTCAAGCTGGTCAAAAATAGGTTTATAAGAAAAGCTCTCAATTGAGAGCTTTTTTATTATATTGTCCTTTTTATCATAATATTCTTTTTAACTTCAGCGACTTCATCATTGGCAAATGTAATAATTCTGTTGTAAAATTCAAGTTCTTCATTATTTGCACTATATATAAGATTAATTAGTTTGATTCTTGTTTTATTATCATCCTTTGGATTATCAATAATAAAATCATTTAAATTTATATTTAGAATTTCGACAATTTTTAAGAATGTGTTTAATGACGGATAAAAATCACCGACTTCAATTCTTGAAACTTGTTTGGTGCTAATATCAATTTTCTCGGCTAGTTCAGCCTGAGTAAATCCATTTTTAAGACGATATTCTTTTATTTTTTGGGATATATATTTTTGTCATCTAAAATCATAATTCAACACTT
>Ga0247610_10007186_pt1 | contig 11468 bp, 14 predicted proteins | sample 174DNAGHGhighgp2_FD_193483 | JGI IMG/M metagenome (GOLD analysis project Ga0247610, IMG submission 193483) | Sheep rumen microbial communities from Palmerston North, Manawatu-Wanganui, New Zealand - 1742 DNA GHGhigh gp2 | ecosystem: Host-associated > Mammals > Digestive system > Stomach > Rumen...
CGCCATAAAAAAGACAAGATAGGCGTCTCCAGCCAGGTTTTTCCGGCGTTCCCTGAGGGAGAATCCCCTCATGTCAAAATCGGAGTTGATGCGGTAGGATTTCCCGGCCATCTGGTCCATGATTGTGTTTCCCACGGTTTTCCAGAGGCGCAGCAAGTTCCTCGATCTACCGAGTCCGGTCGCCGCATTTTGGATGGCGACGATGAGGCTGTTTATGTTTTCCTGGGTGGACTCGACGCCTGCGTTTTGCTTCATGGACTGCTCCTTTTGAATGTAAAAATGGCGATTTTGAACCAAAATCGGCATTTTTGGTATGAATCACACGATGTTTCCCTGGGTCCCCCCGTTCGTGGGACATCCTGTACACGGCAGGTTTGTCAAATAACAACAACCCCCAAAACGATAAATCCCGCAATAACAAGCAAAAGCGACAAAACGGCAAGAAACACCTTTATAGTGGCCACCACAAGGAGCACAAATAGGCATAAGGTCACGATGCCGACAATCATTGCTAAAAAGAGAGCTTCCATAACCTATTGCTTAGCAGCGGCAAAGCATCCTTCGCCCGTGACGGCTACGAAAATGTCTTTCCCGAGCATCAGGGTGTCGCCGGGATTTATCTCGAAGATTTTCCAGATCTCGTTTCCATTGAAACGGTCGTCGTGGCAGTGTTTGTAAGGCGGAGCCGTTTCGCGGCATTCCGTATAGGTGTAATTTAGGCGTGTGTCGAAACACCTTTCGAACTCAGAAATCCAATAACAGACTCGCAGCGGATCGTCCTTTTTTTGCAAGACCTTTACACGAAAGTCAACTTGTGTTTCCTCAGAAAGCGCCGTCCGGTTTAGACAATGGATCTTTGTAATGCTGTTGAATCTGGCAGAAACGAGCGTGTCGAAGCGGTTCTCCCTGTCGTATGTCGTGGCGCAGGCACAAATAAGCAGGGCAAGCGCAAAGGCGATGATAAATTTTTTATTTGCCCATCCGTTTCCCATACACGCTCCCCGGTCGCTCCCACTGATCCCATCCGTAGCCTGGCTTCAGCTGTATCCAGTCGTATGTGTCGCGATACCTTATCTGGTTCTCGTATTTCTTGTCAAACCTGTCAAGGACTTCCCTCGTATTCGATAGGGTCTGCTTGATGGGTGCTCCGTCCTCGTAATAGATGGTCTGGTTTTCCATGGGCTTGAACCAGTATTCGCCAATCACGTCGAATCCGCCGTTGACGGTTGCCAAAATGTCCGGGCAATTCTCGCGGTACACGTCGTTGGTCAGAAAATTGCCGCCCATGTCAGGGTATGACCAGTCGTAGGCGCAATACAGCCCGACAATCTTGCCGTTCTCCTCCATAGCCTGTGCCTTCGCAAGGTGCAGTATGAGGATGTTGTCACATTGCCCGTCGCTGTTCACCGGGAAGTTAATCTGTCCGACATAATGGCATACCTCCTTGTCGCCAAGGTCGATTATGGTTCCCGGATGGTTCCATGCAGTAGAATACATGGAATTTGTGCGGGCGAAACGCCACACGCCGGTCGGCTTGTCGGCAAACACCAGGGCAGAAAGTATTAGCGCCAGCAAAAGAATTCTTTTCATGGTGGATCTCACTGATGGGCAAGTTTTTCTTTTTCAAATACTTCTTGAAATTCCTCAACTGTCAATTTTTCAAGGCTATTGAACATTTCTCCTGAAACGTCAAATGAAGTGGCCAGTTCTCCATATTCCGGAGTGTAGGCAATGTCAGGGATGGTCATCCCGCCATGTTTTTCGGGATGCCGCTTCTCGTCGATGTTGAACCAGTATTCATACTGGCCGAAACCATCTTCCTTGGTGGTATATGGCAAGATAATCGCTTCAAGTTCTTCTAGGGTCATGCGGGCCTCCTTTGCGTGATTTGGGCTTTTGGACGTTTCGCAAATGTATATCACTTTTGGCATCGGATTTGTAAAAATTCATTCCGTCATTGAGAGGGGCGATTGCCCCGAAGCAATCTACTCGCATTTTCCCACGAAATTTTCTTCCAATCCTTACCCGCAATTTGCTTGCTCGTTGCAATTCGTGCCCGCAAGTGCCGCGGAAGGGAACTTTTCAGATAACGCCCAGGGATGGGAGAGTCTGTCCCGAACAAAATTCGATTAATAAAGCCCTGTTCACGAGCAACATGAATAAGATCTCGCAGCTGATTATGTGGCATAAAGGATGTATCTACATAGGCGTTCGGATTTTTCATCAAAACATAGATGGCTGGAGATAGCGGACGTCCATGTGCAAGAATTACAGGAACATCGCTATAGATTTTACAAATATGTCCAAAATTTCCTGCATTACACCATTCGTTCTTTTCACCCGTATGGACTTTCACAAACAGTCCCAAATCCCTTGCAATGTCAAAGACGCGCCTAAAACATTTGTCCGACGCTGTAGGCATCCATTTTTCGGAATCACCGTGAATTTTCAACCCACAAATTTTCCCGCCCCTTTCATTCATATACAAAGACAAGTCTCGAGAGCGCTTCAGCATATCGTGAGTGACCCACAGGATAGGCTTGGCTTTGCCGTTAGACAGTTCGTTCATGGCGATGCGTTCTTCCAGCAGAAAATCAGGATCGTCCATAACGACCGTGCTGGTGCTAGAATAAGCAAAATGCGTGATTCCGGCCAACTTTAATGTGCGTAGTATTCGTGGCGGCGTGTAGTAGTCGTCAAAATATTGCCCCATGTGAACATGAAAATCGAAGAGCATTCTCTAATATCGTTATTCCCAGTTTGACCGGGAATTTCCCATTCATTTATTCTTCAGCATCTTTGCTTTAGCCTCTTCAACCAGTTTTCTATTCAGGTGAGCTGCCTTGCAGAAGTGCGGAGCCACTTTCAAGTAGTCTCCACCACTTTCGTTGAAGTTACGGACAAGACATGGATGACAATACTGTTTATCTTCGCAATCATAGCATTGCGGTATGGCAGATTTGGTAAGATTACGGAGTTTATTGAGCTGTGGAGACTTTTCCCAAATATCCTTGATGGGTTGTTCTCGCACATTGCCACACGCCATTCCTTGCCATCCACTGCAAGGATAAACAATCCCATCGCTAGCAATGCAAAAATTATCCATACCCACACCACAGAACGATTGCTTACCCCATTCTTCACGAGAAATGCAAAATATAGGCGTATCGGTATAGCTAAGGTAATCCTTGTCAAATTGAATAATGTCTTTGAGAAGTTCCTCCGTTTGTTCCATCGTCAAACGTTCTGTAAGGTTATCTGTAGTAAAATCATACCGAGCCATCATTACATAGTCCGTTTGAGCCTTGCAATTGCGTTCATAAGCGTATTTCAATACATCCTTGTATGTGTGATAATTTGTCTTCATCACAGGGCAACTGATTTGCACAGGAATGTTGGCGGCTATCAGAGCATCAATGGCAGCTTTGGTCTTTTCGCAAGAGCCTTTAAGTTGCGTTATATGATCATGTTCTTCGGGGATGACACTATAGAGTGATGTCTGTACATAGCTCGGATTAACATCCCTGAGAACTTCTATCATATGCGAGGTAATCAAGGTGATGTTAGACAACACATAAAAACTAAAATCTAATTCTCTTGCCTTACGTAAAATCTTTTCTGCATCAGGGTGCGTAAAAAATTCTCCCCCTGAAAGAGTCAATCCCATGACACCCAAATCATGCAATTGGTTGAGAACACTTTCGATTACTTCGTAAGGCAAAACCACATTCTTCAATTCATGGGGAATATAGCAATGAATACACCTTTCATTACAACGGTTGGTAGTCTCAATTTGGCAACTATGAATTTGCGGATGTTCACGGTAGTAACCAAAAAGTAGTTCCTGAGTATCGGTATAAAGTTTTTCATCATCCGTATTCTGTTGCGCATTATAGGTAAACAGAGTTTTCGGATTTTCCGCATAGCTGAAGTAGGTGTCCTTAGATGCACATTCTTCGGCGGTATTCCCAGAAACCAAGTAGCGGTCAGCAACTAGGGAGTCCAAAAAATTCTGCAAGTCCGCCTGAATATCTGATGGAGAGATGTCTTCAAAATACTCACAAGCCTTTATAGCTAAGGCGCTTAGACTCTGCGGCTCACGGGATAGAACTTCAAGGAAGGCCCTGCCTTCTTGAGTATAGGTGCGGTCATGTTTGGTGAGTTGGCTATAGATATAGCCGTATTCACCAATGGAACGGATAAATGTATCACGAGATTGACGGTAAAACATAAGTTATGCTCCTTATGTGCTATAAGCAAAAGCACAATAAAAACAGCTGAATAATTTTTGAATAAAATCAACATTTCTTAAGATTAAATCAATAAATAAGAGTAATAATGCCCAGCCGACTACATTAGTCCATCTGATTATTGTTTTTCCTATCAGATTATTTGAATAATCTCGGATTCCGATAGCAATCCAATAACTTGCGATTTCCTTGTGATACAAAGAAGGTTCCTCGTTTTTTTCATCAATATCTATTTTTTCATCTTGATTTTCATTTACATATAAATTTTTAAATTCGTATGCTGGTTTGGGCTTAGATATATTTATAAGCGAGGCGATTGCTATACCTATAAGAATAATCGCTGCTAATTCGATTAAGAATGATATTTTTGCAACGCCGATTCTATCATGAAATGGAACGAAAACTCCTAAAAGGAATGTGAATATCGCTGCGAAAAAGCCAAGCAATGTTGTTGCTTTGGATTGTAATTTATCATGTCTTGCATCACATCTTTTCAACAAGGTTTCTGCCAATTGTTTTTCATGTTTTAATCTCACTAAAGAAAGATTTTTTTCTCTTACATCTTTTTCTAACTTTTTGATGAATTCGTCAATATCCTCATCATCTTTAATTTCAGCTGATGATGGGAAATTGAACATTTTCGCCAAATCGTTCCTAAAATCAAGAAAATTCAGTGCATCGTAGAAATATTTTTTCTTCAAGTTCATAAACCTAGCTATCCTTTGAAGAACTTTTCAACTTTTTTCATTTCTTGTTCATTTTGTATGGTCTTTTTCGGGAAGGTGTTGTCTAGGCTTTGTTTAAACTCTTGTAAAACAATTCCAATGTCAATATTTTCCTCCTTAACAATTTTTCGAATTTTATTGGCAATATCATTGTTTAACGTATTTCCATTAAACGTCCCGCTTTGATCTCCAAAACAAGAGGGAATAAGCATCTTCCATCCACCCCTTCTTAATCCAAGGTCCATAATTTTCTCTTTAGCCTTGTTTAATTCGTTCATCATTTTCCTTATTTCATCAATGCAATTTGAAGAATTACATAAATTTAAAGCTATAGCAAACAACAATTTCGCTCTTTCATCATCATGACGAAAAGGGTTGTAAGTTCCGCAGTTTTTCAGACATTGGAAAAAATCGTCTAATAATATCAAGAAACGTTCGACATCCTGAATTATGTAATCCATAAAAACCTATTGAATTGAAATTTTGAATAAAATTTCCAAGCAGGAGAAATGTTTTATCCTACTTGGAAAGAAAATTCCTAGAACATAAGACTAGGTCATTAACCGCTCACTTCGCAAAGACTGCATGTATATGAGCCTGGTTGTCCGTTACCGCGCTCCGTTGGACATCCAGCAGCGAAGCTACCGGTAGGATTGTTCTTAGCGATAAGACGCGGCTTCTTGTAAGCCATCTTCTTTGTTGTCTTCATAATATACCTCTAGAGTATGTTATCCCGCATTCTGTTGCACTCCATGTCGCGCGGATTTCAACACAGCGTGTTTTGCGTTTGCAAATGGTTTAATTGGTTTCGCCGTTTCCCTGCTTTTTGCCCTTGGGCCAAAAGTTCCATAGCAGAAAGAATAGTGCCGTCACGATTTCAATTACAATGAATATTGCCGATCGTGTTTCGGGAGTTGCGTCACTTAAAAGGAACGCGGATGTAGCCATAAGAATTGCGAGTATCAACAAACATGTGACAATCCTTATTAGGACCATACCGAATTTCATGAAGAAGAACAGGGACAATGCCGTCATCACGGTCCAAATGATGATAATATTTTCTTTAAAGAAATCCTTGTAAGATGGACAGACCTGATCAATAAAGGCCAATAGTAATGTCATCGGCAAGAAAGCGAGGATGGCTGAAATAAAAATGCGAACAAAAGCCTGAGCGTACTTGCGAGTGGAATATTTCGATGCATGACATGGAAGGGCCATAAGCCAGGTTACAAAAGCCCCGACCGTTTTGAAACCAGTTTTATCGATAAGGCCTTGGGCTCGTGCCTGTTCTTCTTTGTCCAACAATCCTTTCACAAGGCGCATGTGAATGTTGATTATCTTGCTGTCGCACCAGGTGAAAAATTTCCCGATTTTCAGGACAAAACTAGGGCGTTGGGCGAGTTCTTCGTTTTCCATAGGCAATATTCTTCCTGTTAAGTGTTTAGGAGTTCACCCCTGCTCAGCAAGGAACCGTGCCAAATTTTGTATAGATACAAAAAAGGCGTAGATCGTTGCATTTACCTAAGCGGGGCTCTAGACTTGCCTCAATGCGATAAACGCAAACGACCCACGCCCCAAACGGGCTGTTGCCACTGGTCGAAACAACCATAAATCAGCCAAATAGCTGATACGACAAACCGAGATACACCGCAAAACGGCATACCTGCGTGAGCGTTCGCCTTGTCCTCGCATTGGGAAATTGTCTAGATTTCGCTTAGAGAACAAGAGCTAAACTCTCTATTTCTTACTAAAAATAACATAAAATAGTCTAAAAAGCGCATGAAAGTGCAGAAAAATTCTTTTTTTTCGGAAAAAAGGCGTTTTTTCTCAAATGTGTATTCCATAATCGGCTCTTCCTTGTAGTTTGGACGTACCCTATCATAGTATTGTTTTTTGTGCGGGAAATGTAAAAGGCTACGTCCAAAGCGTTATAGACATCTTTTACAGTTTTCGACGGGGAAACGGAAGCCTTCAAATTTGACGTTTTTCGCCATTTTCGGTCCAATTAGCCACTAGCGATGACTTTAGCCCGTGCATACCGATGAAAACGGTTTTTTGATTACAGGAATTATCGACTTTCTGAAAACAGGTGCCGACAAACTTTTGGGCTAGCGTATAAGGCTTCACAACGCGTAAAAAGCATGGTGAGTCATAGCAAATAAGTATTAATTGCTTATGCAATTATTTATTTTCGGTGGAATAAACGTATATTTAAGCCAAACGCCTGGTACACAACCTTGTGGACCACAACTTTGTGTACTTTTTGGTGCACAACCTTGTGTACCGATGAAAAATAATGTATATTATAGGCGGAGGCTCCTATGAACGACGCTTTTATATATGGTTATGCGGTTGAGGGCGAAAACTTTACGGATCGCGAAGCTGAGACCAAAAGGCTCAAGGCGAATTTTGAGCACGGGGTAAACACCTTGCTTATCTCTAATCGCCGTATCGGCAAGACATCTCTGGTTCGCCACGTCGGTCGCTTGGTGAATCCGAAAAAGGCCACAGTCGTCTATTTGGACATTTTTGATTGCCGCAGCGAATACGATTTCTACAATAAACTTGCGACCGCAGTCTTGCAGCAGACTTCGTCAAAGATTGATTCTATCCTGCAAAATGCGAAGAATTTTTTGAGCCGGGTTTCGCCTAAAATCAGCATGGGGCCGGATCCGACGTCTGAATTTTCGCTTTCGCTGGGTATCACTCCGAAGGAATACGCTCCCGAGCAAATTTTGGAATTGGCCGAAAATATTGCGAAAAAGCAAAAGAAGCGCATCGTTGTTTGCATCGACGAGTTTCAGCAGATAGGCGAGTTTCCGGATTCGCTCTCTGTCCAGAAACGGCTTCGCGGAGCATGGCAGTTGCAGCAGAACGTTTCGTATTGTCTGTTTGGCAGCAAAAAGCACCTGCTCACAAACATCTTCCAGAACAAGAGCATGCCATTCTATCAGTTTGGCGACGCGATTTACCTGGGTGTCATTTCTACCGAAAATTGGGTTCCCTTTATCTGCGATAAGTTCAAGAAGCATGGACTTCGTATCGACAAGGAACAGGCTTCAAGAATTTGTGGCGAGGTGGAAAATTATTCTTCTTACGTGCAACAGCTTGCCTGGCTGGTAATGCTGCACACGGAACGCGAAGTCACTTCTGAAATAATTGATACCGCCATGAATGAACTTATCGCTCAAAATGCGGCGCTCTTTATGCAGCAGACGGAGGGGCTTTCCAGTTACCAGATGAACATGCTCCGGGCGATTGCCGCGGGAATTCATAACGGTTTCCTGTCGCAGGAGGTGCTGGAGACCTATCGCCTCGGGACTAAATCGAATATTCCCCGAATAAAGAAGGCCCTGATAGACCGAGATATAGTAGAACAGCGCGAAACGGGCCTCTATATCAGCGACCCCATATTCAACAAGTGGTTTAAAAGGTTTTAGGAAATGAACATCAATTCTCTGCCGAAAGACTACCGTAGCCGTTTACTCCGTGAAACGAACTGCATCCACAAAGAACCGATTCCGTCTAAGACTCTTGCAAAACTTCTGAATGCTTGCCCAAAGGATTCCGTCCAGGATATTCATTTCTGCACGACGCCGGAACTAGAAAAAGACGAGGTTTGCGAAGAACAATTGCGCAAGGCCGAGTACATCGAAATCCTTAAAAAGCGAATTCCAGAAATATTTAAAAGTTTTGTCAAGTATTCCGGTGAATTTGAATATTCGCTGTTCTTGGATCTTATGTTTGATGAATACGCGGGTGAGTCTCCCTTCAAGGAAATGTTCCCGGAAGGTTATCCAACAAAATTCAATTTTCTGAACATCGACGAACGCGTGTTCAAGTTCGTGGAACAGAATTTGTCTATTGGGTTTATGTTCCTTTTCGGAACGGATGAAGACAACTTGACATTGGTTGTTCCAGAGGAATTTCTTGAAATTGCCCGTGGAACAAAGAGAAATATGGCAGGGTTCCATGACTATTGCAAGGTTTACGCCAACCTTTATGGCGTTTGCAATCCTGAGACTGTCGTTAGCAAGTGGAATATGAATCATGCGGACCGCGCCCTGACCAAGAAACAAGGAGTTGCGGCAATCAACGAGTGCAGTTTGTTTACCCGTTATTTTACGAGCTATGGCGTGTGCCTTTGCACCTGGAGTGTCGAAACATCTGTAGTGATTGAGCACATTATTGAAGAGCGCAAAATCCATCGCCCCTATAGGCCGACTAATGAAGAATTTAACGAGTGGCTTGACTATACGGACGATATCAATGAAAATCTTGCGGAATTCAAGACCATCCGCGATCACTTTAAAAAGTATTCGGATAAACCCGCCTTTGCTGATTTTGATGCGCACTGCCTCCTGGATGATTTGCGCATGGCTATGGAACATCCTGCTGCAATTGTTGAAAGGTATCGTCGGCAACTCGGCTTTACCCGTATCGATATGGACAAGATTACGCCCATTATCAGTGCCATTATGGAATTGAACAACAAGGCTAGACTTTGGGTTACTTACGGAAATGTTCCAGATGAATTGTCTTCGTCTCAAGAAAGTGGCTTTGGAATGAAGCGGAATATTGCCGTTGTTCGTACGACGTCGAAAGTGGGGCGCAATGATCCTTGCCCTTGTGGTAGCGGCCTCAAGTACAAGAAGTGTTGCGGCAAAATGGTGAATTAGGGTTTGTTGAAACTTATTTTACTGGGATTTGGTTTATTGGCGGCTGTTTTTGTGCTGAAATGACATTATGCCGGATTTGGAAACTGCAGATGAAATGTTTTGTCTTCAAGACGAACTTGAAGTAAGCAAAAGACACAAAACCGCGACGATTCTCGCTGCTGTCCAAGGTCACAAATTGTGACCTTGGTTGCTTTTTGTCATTTTTTGCCATTTTTAAATGCTATTTTAGGGATATGTGCGTAAATGTCATATTGACAATTAGACTTTCAAAACCTATTTTTTAGCGGAGGAATAAACCTATGGCAGTGGCAATAAGATCCATACCGACGCTTCAAGGGGAAGACGCTGAACGTTTTCTCAAGGAAGCCGAATACGCCGAAAAGAACGAGCGTAAACAGGATTTTGGTGATAAAATCCTGCTCGTTAGGAATTTCCTCCGCGAACAAGGTTTCTAGACATGACCCTTGCCGAATTTTTGAACCGATGCTCCTTTGCTCGGCTTTCTTCGGAATTGCTGCAAAGTTGCAACCCCTTCAAATGCGGAAATGAAGACCTTGACGAATTTTTCAGAGAGGATTTTCGACTATACGGTGAAAAACTTTTGGGAAAGACTTATGTCTTTCGTCTAAGAGAGCGTCCCGAAAGCATCGTTGCTGCATTTACAATATCAAACGATTCAATTCGAATCAAACAACTTGCTCCTGAAGACAAGGCGAAGATTGAATATGTCACTGAGAATGGCGAGAAGAATCTTCGCCGCTATCCCGGAGTTTTGGTCGGTCGCCTGGGGACGAATATTGAATTTGCCAAACAAGGTTTTGGCTCTGCAGTAATGGACTTCATCAAAGCTTGGTTCCGTAGCGACGAAAACAAGACCGGTTGCCGGTTTATCATCGTTGATGCAATCAATAAACCGGAAGTCATTCATTACTATCAGAAAAACAATTTCAAATTCCTTTATAGTTCCGAAATTAACGAAGCAAGGGCTCTTGGAATAAACGTGAAAATGCTGGGAGAAAAACCTTTGCATACACGTTTGATGTATTTTGATTTGATTGATATTAAATAAAGATGTTTTACTTCGGTGTTTATTTCCGTGAATTCATGCGCAAAAGGCATAGTGAGTCATAGCAAATAAGTATTTTGAATAGCTCGCATAATTATTTATATTGTGTATATGCGAAACATTGTCCTTGTAGCGTTGTTCTTTCTCGTGGCCTGCAGCGATGCCGCGAGCCATTCGACACAACCCGAAACCCAGACGCCGAAATCGTCCGCCAGTAAAACGCCCGACGCAGTGCCCGCAAGTTCATCGGCCGGTTCAACATCTAAAGCGGGAGAGGCTACCGTGAAACTCAAAATCCATGTGAACGACACCGCCTTCACGGCAACGTTCGAAGAAAATTCCTCCGCCAAGGCCTTCGCCGAATTCCTCGCGCAGGGCGACATGACGCTCGACATGCACGACTACGGCAGTTTCGAGAAGGTGGCCGACCTGCCGCGCAGTTTCCCGCGCAACGACACGCAAATCGACACCGACGCGGGCGACATCATCCTTTACCAGGGCAACTCCATCACCATCTACTACGACAAGAACTCCTGGAACTTCACGCGCCTCGCCCGTATCGACAACGTGAACAAGAAACGCCTCCAGCAGATTCTCGGCAAAGGGAACGTGAAGGCGACATTCTCGGTGGAATAAACGTATATTTTCATCGGAATGACGACGGTTCGCTTGTTTACAACTCCTGGAATGCTGCTTGCGCTGGTGCTATTCGCGGCATTTATCGGCTTTGCCCATGCCGAAACGCCAG
>Ga0247610_10007190_pt1 | contig 11467 bp, 10 predicted proteins | sample 174DNAGHGhighgp2_FD_193483 | JGI IMG/M metagenome (GOLD analysis project Ga0247610, IMG submission 193483) | Sheep rumen microbial communities from Palmerston North, Manawatu-Wanganui, New Zealand - 1742 DNA GHGhigh gp2 | ecosystem: Host-associated > Mammals > Digestive system > Stomach > Rumen...
CATTACTCTAATTGAAAATTATTCACAGATTCCCACTGATATACATTCGCTGTTTGCAACCACGGGAGTACAGAGCATCAGCAAACTAAAACCTCTTGAAGCAAAAGGCGTCAAGGTGTTTTATCGAATTCTGCCGCGCGAATCGTCTATAGCGTTAGCCCACCAACAGGGTGCCACCGACGACCAACTTTGTTATTATACAGATGGCGACACTATCGACACAGATGCTGAGGCTATTCTGCTCAAGGAGAGTGGCGAGAGCGGAGGTTATAGCACCAAGGTGGCCGCTGCCCGCAAAAAGGGTATGCGTATCATCGTACTAAAGCGTCCCACTTTGCCTCAGGCATCAATCACTGCAAACGGCCCATACGGTTTGCGACGGGCGGTCGAACATCTGTTGCCCGAGTTCTACCCGTTGCATAGCGGACTCACCACCGGTACTTGTGCCACAGCCGCTGCCGTAGCTGCAGCAACCCGACTAATTAAAGGCGAAACACCTGCCGAAGTGCCAGTAATTCTGCCCGATGGCGAAACTATACAAGTAGCCGTTGCCTATGGTGCCGACTATGCCTCATGTACCAAAGAGGCTGGCGACGATCCAGATATCACCAATGGCATCGAAGTCCGCGCAAGCGTTGTCGAGGACGATTTCGAAATTCTTGGTGGCAAAGGCGTTGGCCGTATCACTCTACCCGGCTTCGATTATCCTCCAGGCTCGCCAGCCATCAACAAGGCACCACGCGAGATGATAAAACATAACTTGGAACAATTCGGCAAGTCCCTCAAGATCACCATCTCTGTACCCAATGGTGCCGAGATTGCACGCCACACTTTTAACCCCCGACTTGGCATCGAGGGCGGCATCAGTATCATCGGTGTATCAGGCATCGTAAAACCATTCTCCGAAGATGCTTTTATCGATTCTATTCGCAAATGCATGACGATAGCCAAGGCTAGCGGCACAGATCGTGTAGTAATTAATAGCGGTGGAAAGAGCGAGCGATATGTTAAGGCTCTCTACCCCAACCTGCCGCAACAGGCGTTTGTAGAGTACGGCAACTATATCGGCGAGACTCTGAAAATAGCAAACCAACTCAGCATCCCAAATATCACTCTTGGCGTGATGCTGGGCAAGGCTGTAAAACTGGCCGCGGGCCATCTTGACACCCACAGCAAACGAGCCACGATGGATAAGGAGTTTATCACCAAAATGCTGAAGGAGGCTGGTGCCGATATCGACATCAGTCAGATTACTTTAGCACGTGAGATATGGGATAAACTCGACGATAAAGAGCGTTTTGCCGATGTAGTGATTGCGCATTGTCGCGAGCACTGTGCACCATTGCTCCCCGATGGCAATCTAACTATTCTTCTGATTGCCGACGACGGAACAATACTGCCGCAATTACCGGAGCACCAACCAGCGCAGTAACCGAGTTTACAGGCAGTGCACCCTCAAATCCGGGCATACGGGCTATCAGATTACATATCAGTGCCAATGCAGCTCCGCACAGCATTGTGGCAGGCATCAAAACTCGATGGTCGCTACTGCTGAAGATAGCGCGAGCCAAATGCGGCACAGCTAATCCGATAAACATAATAGGTCCGCAATAGGCTGTCACGATGGCCACCAGCACACCGCTCGACACGATCACCAGCAATCGGGCGCGACGTATATTCAGTCCCAGATTGGCAGCATATCTGTCGCCAAGCAGCAGCAGGTTCATCGACTTAACCAACAGACATGCCAACGGCAGCAGAACACACATCAGCACCACAAACAGTACCATCTCGTCACCAGATACTCGCGAGAACGAACCCAGTCCCCAAACCACGAATGCCTTCACATCCTCTTCGGGCGACAGGAACTTCAACACTCCGATTATCGCGTTGGCCAGATAGCCTATCATCACACCTATTATAAGTAAGGTTACATTTCCCTTTACTTTCTGCGATATCCATACTATCAGAATCATCACAGCCAGTGCGCCTACGATGGCTGCTACCGACATGGCTGCATCGCCCAGATAGCCCAGACGACTCAGGGCCACACCACCGATACGGCCCGACAGCAGCACCACAAACGCTACTCCGAGTGCCGAACCATTAGATATACCCAGCACCGACGGACCAGCCAACGGATTGCGGAACACCGTCTGCATCTGCAGTCCGCTAACGGCAAGTCCCGCACCAGCAACAATAGCCGTAAGTGCCTGTGGCAATCGCGACTTCCATATGATGTTAGTCCATATCTCGTTGGATGTGTCGCCAGCCAGAATCCTGCACACATCGCCCACCGGAATCTCAACCGATCCCAGCAGCAGGTTAACTATCGCCAACACTACTATGGCAACAAGCAGGATTATGAATATCGACGCTTTCTTCATTTCAGCAGTTTATAGAACACAGGCTGATAGTCCTTCTCAACCAGTTCGGGATGGAATATTGCCACAAAGTCCTTCAGCAGTGCATCGGGCTTTACGGGCGAAATCTCGTAGTATGGTGTCTGCTTCATGTTGCAGTATATCACCCTCTTTTCCTTGTAGGCCTTAAACAGTTCGTTGCGTGGTTCCGAAGCTTTCAGTGCCTCATACGAGAACTCGTCGGGATAGCTGTTCAGTATACGCCAGTAGTCGGCATTGGCTGCTATCGAGTACATCTTTTCAAACTCCAAGTCCTCGCCGCTGGTCTCGTCATCATTGATTACATATTCGGCTCCTGCGTCGCGGAATATCTGTGCCAGATAGTTCTTACCGCCCACAGCGTGCCAATTGCCATAGTGCATTTCACCGCTCAGCACGGTGGGACGCTCTGTCACCTTCTCTGCTTTGGTTTTCAACTCGTTATATCTGCTCTCGATACCTGCAAACACCTCGTTGGCCTCACGCTCCTTACCGACAAACATACCCACCAGCTTTATCCATTCGGCCTGTCCCAGCGGGTCCAGTTCCTTATATCCCAGGTGTGGTACCAGTGTTATGCCGGTCTCCTTGATAGCATCATATCCACCACGCTTTGATGGCGAAATAAATATCACCTGTGGATTGGCAGCCAGCACCAATTCGGTATCAAAGTTGCCCTCCATACCTATTTTTACAATTTTGCCGTCCTTCACTCGGGCCAGTATATCCTTGTTAAAAAGATTCTTGGTACCGGTTATACCTTTCACCACGTCGTGAGCGTCGAGTATAGTAAAGTTGGATAGTTGCAGTGCGGTCATACAGATGGTTCGCTCTATGGGCACTTGCACCCTGGTATATCCCTCGGGCACATCCTCGTCGGCCTTTGTCAGCGCAAAGCGGTATTTGCCGTCGATATCCACCAGACGTATACCGGCAGTATCCTTTACACTGAATCCTGTAGCGTACTTCACCGTGATTGCTGCGGTCGAATCTGCACTACCGTCGCCATCAGCCTGCTGCTGCGACTTGCTGCCGCCACAACCACAAAGCACTGCGGCCAAAGCAATTATCATCGTAATTTTCTTCACTTTTTTCTCATTTTTATTGGTTTCTGTCGGCAAAAGTACAAAAAGTTTTCGTATCTTTGCCCTCAAAATCGAAAATTATGCAGATAAATATAGATAGAACACATTGGTACGACCGTATCTGGGCGGCGCTTATATTTTTTACGCGATTGCCGTTTTGGCGATTGCATCAGCCACCTAAGGAATGTTACGCTACGGTGGTTGAACACTGGCCGTTGGCAGGATGGATCACCGGTGGAGCAATGGCTGCCACGCTGTATTTCGGCAGTTGGTATCTGCCGTATATGGTGGCTGTGCTGCTGGCGATAGTGGTTCGACTGCTCGTAACGGGTGCTCTGCACGAGGATGGGTTGGCCGACTTTCTGGATGGTTTCGGAGGTGGCGGCAGCAGTCGCGAGCGCATACTCGCCATCATGAAAGATTCGCACATCGGCACCTACGGCGTTATCGGACTGATATTCTACGAACTGTTACTGGCAGCGGCACTCATGTCGATGACTCCACAGCTGGCAGCACTCACCATTCTGGCTGCCGATCCATACTCAAAGATGGTTACCTCGCAACTTGTGTCGATGATGCCCTACGCCCGCCATGAGGACGAGGCTAAGAACCGTACCGTTTATCGCAAAATAAGTTGGCAGGCAGGCGTATCGCTCGCCATTCAGGGACTGCTGCCGATGGTGGCATATATATGGTACACGGGCATGCGCTGGGATCTGATAATCTTTATCCCAGCACTCGTAATGTATTTCCTCTATCTGCTCATCTGGCACAAACTGCGCGGCTATACCGGCGACTGCTGCGGAGCCGTCTGCCTGCTGGTTGAGTTGACTGTATATTTAGTAGTTTGCACACAATGAAAAAGATAATTCTGATTACAGGCGGACAGCGCTCGGGCAAGAGCACCAAGGCCGAAGAGCTTGCGCTTTCGCTAAGCAGCAATCCAGTATATCTGGCCACAGCCCACGTGTGGGACGAGGAGTTTCGCCTTCGAGTGCAGAAGCACCAAGAGCGCCGAGGCCCCGAGTGGACTAACATCGAGGAAGAAATCCAACTCAGTAAGCACGACCTCACAGGCCGAGTGGTAGTAATCGACTGCGTAACTCTGTGGCTAACCAACCTGATATCGTCGCAGCAAGAGATAGCGGTCGATGATCTGTTGGCTCAGGCTAAAGCCGAGTTCGACGCCTTCACCACACCCGATGCCACATATATATTTGTGACCAACGAGATAGGTCTGGGCGGAGTGAGCACCAACGCTCTGCAGCGCCGATTTACCGACCTGCAAGGCTGGATAAACCAGTACATAGCCCAAGCTGCCGATGAGGTAATTCTGATGGTAAGCGGCATCCCCGTAAAGATAAAATAATCTGTATAATCCGTAACGCTCGGCTATGCCGCTTTTACAAAGGTGAAACGCCGACTAAAAGAATCCGTAGGCAACAAAATGAAACACTTCGACATACAACCCGTAGACCAAACGATCAAGCCGAAGATCCAGGCCAAGATCGACAACCTAAACAAGCCCAAGGGCTCGCTAGGACGACTGGAGGAACTGGCCATGCAGATATGTCTGATACAGCAATCGCTAGAGCCAAGTCTCGCCTACCCTTGCCACTTGCTTCTGGGTGGCGATCACGGCATAGAGCGCGAGGGCGTAAGTGTGTCGCCACGCTGCGTAACCTGGCAACAGATGATAAACTTTACCCATGGCGGTGGCGGCGTAAATATGTTCTGCCGCCAGCATGGTTTCAAGTTGCGTATAGTCGATGTAGGCGTGGATTACGACCTGTCGGGTGTGGATGGTATTATCAATCGCAAGATAGCCCGCGGCACACGTAATTTTCTGCACGAACCAGCGATGACCAGCGATGAGTTCGACCGTGCCATCGAGATAGGTAGCGACTTGGTGGATGACTGCATCAGCGAAGGCTGCCGAGTGCTCTGCATCGGCGAGATGGGCATAGCCAACACCTCGCCATCAAGCATCTGGATGCACCTGTTTACAGGCATCCCATTAGATGAATGTATTGGTGCCGGCGCTGGTCTCGACGCCCCAGGTATCCGCCACAAATATGAGGTTCTTTCAAATGCATTAGCAAACTATCAAGCCACCACCCCGCACCAATCACCCATCACCCATATCCGCCATTTCGGCGGATTCGAGATGACAGCTGCCATCGGCGCCATGCTAAAAGCCGCCGAAAAGCACCTGGTGATACTTGTCGACGGCTTTATTATGACGGCCTGTGCGCTGGCTGCTGTTAGGCTATATCCTGCAGCACAGGATTATATGATTTTTACTCACTGTGGCGATGAGAGCGGCCACAAACGCTTGCTCGATGCGATTGGTGCGAGTGCCTTGCTGCATCTGGGTTTGCGACTGGGCGAAGGTACTGGCGCACTCTGTGCATTCCCGATAGTTGATTCGGCTGTTCGTATGATGAACGAGATGAACAACTTCGACAATGCCCGCATCACTAAGTATTTTTAGCGTAACATCTCCTTTACGGCACGCTCCAGCTGACGGTCGCGACCGCTGATATAATCCTCGGGCGTGTTGTACACTTCGATATCAGGATAGAGCGTTGAGTTCTCGCCGAACACTCCGCGCATATCGCGGCAGCCCACCTGAGGTATACCGAGTCGGGACTCCATTCGAACCAAAGGTCGCCATCACGATACGAGATTGTGCTTGTTATCTAAAACGAAATCGGGTGCAAAGTTAAGAATTTATAGCGATTATGCAAAAAAATACGCTAATATTTCGCTTTTTACATTACTTTTTGCTACTTTTACGGCCAAAAAACATTCAATATGAAACGATTACTCACTTTTGTATGCGCCATTTTCCTGGCATCAGCACAGTTAAGTGCTCAGACTTCTACCACCGAGGTATTGCTTAAAACCACTGCGGGCGACATCCGTATCGCACTTTACGACGAAACTCCACAGCATCGCGACAACTTCCTGAAACTAACCAAGATGGGCAGCTACGACTCGCTGCTGTTTCACCGTGTCATCAAGGACTTTATGGTGCAGAGTGGCGACATATTCAGCAAGAATGCAAAACCTGGTCAACTGCTGGGCATGGGCGACTACGACTACACTCAGGAGGCCGAGTTCCGTCTGCCCAAGATATTTCATCGTCGCGGCACTGTAGCAGCCGCTCGCGAGGGCGACCATAAGAACCCAGAGCGCCGTTCGGGAGCCAGTCAGTTCTACATCGTGTGGGGCAAGACGTACGACGACCGACGACTGGACTACATCCAGACTAAACTCGACTCCATCACTGGCGGAACAGTACAACTCACTCCCGAGATGCGCGAAGTATATAAGACCATCGGAGGCGCGCCACACCTAGACGGTCAGTACACCGTATTCGGCGAAGTGACCGAGGGACTCGACATCATCGAGAAGATGCAACTGGTGGCCACCGACAAGAACGATCGCCCACTTGAGGACATCCGCATCCTGAAGGCCACCGTCACCAAGGATCTGCCCGAGCCCGAAAAGCCTAAGGCTGCCCCACAGAAGAAACAAGTTAAGCGCCCCGTACGACGCAGATAAACGAATAGAATAACGAAAGAAAAAGAATAGCGGTTACTTGTTCTAGCACAAGTAACCGCTAATATTATGGATTAGATAATCTCGTTTAGAAGCGAAGATCACGCCATACGTTAGCAATCCTATCCGAAGGATTAGTTGAAGGAGTCTGCTTCTTGTGCATCTTCAACTCTCTTGCCTGCGATGATACATTATCCTTAATGTGGTCAGACAGTTCGCCGAATGAGATAGAACCATTCGACTTCTGCAGAGCGTCGAGCAGGAAATATGTAAACAGTCCGTGTCCCTGCTCTGGGTAACCCTGAGCGGTCTCATTGCCCTGAGCAGCAGAGAATACTACCAGTGAGCCACCTCCCAGTTCGGTATCCTCAGCGTCGATCTCGACAGCACGCAAGCCCTCGGTCACACCCTCGTTCGAACGGTTAACACCGCTGAAGCATGCATCTAGGAATACAGAAGTCTGGTTGAACTCCAGTTCGCCCAACTTAGCATAGAACTCATCCAGAGCAATACCTCTCTTAGGATTGGTACCTCTTACGTCGGTTGGCAGGATGTATGCCTTATTCTTATTCTTTACATCGGGCACACCATGACCAGCGTAGTAAACTATCAGTTTCTTCTCCTCACGGTTATTGATATTCATAACCCAGTCTTCCAGCTCTTCCTCCATAATCATCTGCTTTGTAGCATCTTCGGCAATATGAATGTTGCCGGCAGGGATACCAAGCACCTTCTTGCAATAATCGCCAAACACGCGAGCATCGTGGATAGCATAAGGCACGTCTGAAGCAAAGCGATAGTTCTGGTTACCGATGATAAGAGCGTACACGTCATTACGTGTGATGGTGCTTGTAACGTCAAGTTTGTCAACCTCAGAAGTCTGATAGTCATAGTCGATCTCCACAGCGCGATTCTTGGTAAGCTTCTCTACTGCAGCGCTGGCCAGACCATACTCATGGCTATTGTCAGGATTGATATAAGCTGGCAGACGGATAATCTCGCCGTTATACAGTGCATGTCTTACCTTATTATCTACATTCACCTCGCTAGCAAAGGCGTGATGACCGATAATAGCAGTAGGACTCATCTCGATACTCTTCAGGTTGTCGCACGATACAAATGCCTGATCGCCTACACGGCACTGGTCAGGGATAGTAACAGAAATAAGCGAACTACAATTTGCAAAAGCAATAGTCTCGATTATCTTAACCTGTACGGGCAGTGAGATATTACGCAGACGCGAACAGTTCAGGAATGCACCCCATCCTATCTCTACCAGGTCAGTACCTTCGAACACAACCTCCTGCAGGTTCTGACAGTTGGCAAATGCACACGAACCGATTCTGGTTACACCAGCCTTAATCTCAACCTTTCTGATATCCAGCTTAGCCTTGGTCCAGGGAGCAATCTGTTTCTCTACATTATACTCCTTGATGGCCACCTTCTCGCCCTTGTCGTTTACATTAGATATCACAAGTGTATATCCGTCGAACGACCACTTTGTGTCTGTACCACAATAACCTTCAGTTCTATATAACTGTGCACTTACGTATGGCACACACATGAAAGCCATCATAGCTATTACAAATAATCTTTTCATAACCGTTTAGCTTTAAATAATACTTTTTTAAATTAATAACTCTCTTTAGTCCGTTCTCGTCAGATTACATTCTGATCTGCAGACTGATACGATTAGTAGCATTATCGAATTCGTACTCATTCTTACCGAAATCACTGGTATTCATAGCCTTATACTTGATTTTTCCAGTGCGGTGCTCATAAGCGATACCGATAGCCTTCCACGACAGGTTGATACCGAAGCTTTGAATCATACCGTGTCCCCAAGCCATCTTCAGGTTGCTCTCCATGTGGTCGTAGTCATCCTTTACATATCCTGCAGTACCACTCTGGTTAGCGTCCAGCTTCTTATCGTTTGGCGTATAGATCATCGACACGTTGTATCCGATATGATAGAACACATTGATCTTGATGTAGTGCAGACCATTACCGTTAAGCAAGTTGAATGGAGCCAGTGTCAGCGAGGGACCGAGCGACATACCGTAGTTTACCTCATACTTCTCCATGTTCCATGGCAGATTGTAGTATTCTTCGGTCTTACTATCAGTGGTTTCTGTATGCTTAATACTACTATTATACTTGTATAGGTCCGTACCTTCTGCCTTGAAATGGTTCACATTCAGATCGATACCTGTATAGTCGATATTAAACGTAGCTACATTGGCAATAGGCTTCTTGTGCAAACGATAGCTGCGGCCATACTGAATAGAGGCACCCCAGTCAGACTTTAATTCACCAACGTTTCCATTATCCAATCCATTGGGATAATTGCCCTTAGGGGTTAGTTTAGTATTGTTGTACGAGAAATTAAAGTAACCTCTTCTTCCCCATACATCAGCAAAGTGCTGCTCGGTAGCATTTCTGTTGGTTACCTGCTGCTGTACTTTGATAATGTCCTTGATTGTAGTGATTTCGGTAGTGTCCTCGCTCCAATCAATGCTCACTTTGTCATCTTCATTTTCTACTTGAGCAAATACCGCCGTAGAAAAGAGACAGGTCAAGATAAAAATAAACTTCCTCTTCATAACTGATTGAATTTAAGATTATTATACTAAAGTTTTAGATCTTTTATTCTTGTTGCGAACTCCTTTTTCTGATTTTCACCCAGCGTTTGTCTACTATCATATCACTGTCGGCTCTCTGAGCTCTCAACAACCACTTCTGGAAATCAAAGGTACTCAGCGAGTTAGGATGCTTGGCATCGCCAGTGATATCATTACACTTGGTGAATGGGTTCGGCGAGAATATCACCACAAACTGGTTGTCCTCCATCGGATGCTTTGTGCTCAGTCTGTAGTTAAATGCCGTAGGATCTACGTCGCGATCAAACAGAACGTACTCTTTACCTCTTTTAATCTGGAATCTGCCCGATGGGTCTTTGGAGTATGGGAGCAGACATGATGTCTCGTCATCGCCTGTAATCAGATACACTGCCACATAGCCATCGGCAGGTGCACGAAAACTAAGGTATACGCGCTCGTGATCAAAAAATCTGTTGGTCTCTTCCATTTCGCCGTTATCCATCTTCAGTATTTTCCACTTCAGATCGGCCTTGGCTTGTTTTATCTCTCTTGCTGTACCCCAAACTTCAGCCCTGAATATCAGCTTATTGTCTACATATTCTATATTAAGCTCTGCCGGCTTGGTATCGCCCAACCAGTCGCCTTTGGCCATCGCAACGGTATTCTCCCAGAAAAACGAACTAGTGGCTTCGCCGTTGGTCTCTACATTCGAGTCGATAACATCGGATGTTATCAACTCGCCGAATTCGGCCTTGATAGCTTCGGCCCTGGCCAGTTCCAGACACTTTCGCTTGGCCTCTCTGAATGTGATATTATCATTCTCGCCCACCTCGTAAGTGTATTCACCGTGTACCTCTACCGTCTTCTGGGCGTGCACACTCAGTGGAACGCAAACACTCGTAAGCAAGAAAACAGATAACAGTTTTAATCTCATCTCTTTATAGTCTTTTTTATTGTTTAACAATTAAATATAAGTTCACCTCGGTCTTCCCGTCAGCAGTCTGTCGGCTAAGTATCAGATTGGGCTTAAGCTTACCTATCCGCTGATTCACATTCTGTTCGAACGTCGAGTCAAAGTCCACATTGCTTTTTGCTTCATTGCCAGAAGCCTCGTTTTCAATTACCATATTTACATCACCCGATACATTCGACTTCAGCATCGATGCGTATTGCGCCTTAAGGTTGTGCTGAGCCTTCGACATTGCCATCTTGGCATCCTTGGCCGATCCACGCCCTATCAGCGTCTCAACATCTTCATTGCTGTCGGCTATCGACTGATAGTAACTGGTAAGAGCATCCTCCAACTTTTGGGCTTTGCCATACACCTGCCAGCCCTCGGCCTTCATCTGCTTACAAATCTTCTTACACTCCTTCATCACGTCCTTGTTCTTATTGCCAGCAAGACATGTAGAAGAAAGCCCTGATACTGCTGTGCCGAGCATCAAAGCTATTAATATAAGGTAGAATCTCATCTTTGCCATAAGGTCATTGTTTTAACAATTATTGGTATATGTGTGCAAAGATAAGTAAAAATTACAAAACCGCCAAATGGTTTTTGCAAAAAAAACAAAAAATGACGAAAATTTGCCTTGCAATGATTTTTTTTTGTAATTTTGCAGCAAAAATCATGAAAATCAGTGCACTATGCCACAGATAATCCAAGACAGTATAATTATGGAACAAAAAATACCTAATAAGAAAAGACTTATGCAATGGGTGATGACCGCCATTCTGACTTACTGTGATTTTATAGTACGATGGATGGGAGCGATGGTGCTGATAGTAGCCGCACTGGCGCTAATTGTACCCGAAT
>Ga0247610_10007191_pt1 | contig 11467 bp, 7 predicted proteins | sample 174DNAGHGhighgp2_FD_193483 | JGI IMG/M metagenome (GOLD analysis project Ga0247610, IMG submission 193483) | Sheep rumen microbial communities from Palmerston North, Manawatu-Wanganui, New Zealand - 1742 DNA GHGhigh gp2 | ecosystem: Host-associated > Mammals > Digestive system > Stomach > Rumen ...
TAGTCATTTCAAAACCTCCGAGTAGATATTTTGATCGAAATCCTTGTGGGAATCAATGATTCAAGAAATCGTTAACGGATTTTCGTGGACAGTAGTGATTCACATTATCCATATTCGTTTCGTTTAAATCGCATAGCGCAGCCCAATGTTCAATGTTCAATGGTCAATGTTCAATGATCACGTACTGTTGAGCGTAGGCGAAAAATGTTCAATGTTCAACGGTCACGTACTGTTGAGCGAAGGCGAAAAATGTTCAACGGTTTAACCGTTTTTCCGCCTGGCGGGAAAGGTCGTTCCCATAAGTGGGACGGGGCTTTCCCACTTGTGGGATGGGTTGTTCCCACTGGAGGGACACCCACTTATCCGCAGGTCTATTTCCAACTCATAAAACACCTAAAGACATCACCAAAACCACAAAGAGACATCACCAAAACCACAAAGAGACATCACCAAAACCACAAAACATCATCCTAACATCGCAAAAACATCATCCTAACATCATCCTAACATCACCAAAACATCACCAAAATCGCATAAACATCACCAAAACATCACCCAAAACATCACCAGCCTACACTCTTAATTATCAATAGATTAAATACGATTGGTGATGTTGGTGATGTTTTTTTATTGAAAAATGAGTAAGAAGACTCAAGTTTCGCTTGTTGCTCAACTTTCATGAAGATAAGAAGTTAAGAAGTTATCGCTTCGCTCGCCCTTCGGGCAGAAGTTAAGCCGTTACTCTTGCGGCTGATTTCTCTGCCCTTTGACTTTTGGCTTAACTTCTTTAACTTCTGACTACTTAACTACTTCAGAAACTTGAATAAGAAGAATAATTATTAGAACAAATGCAAATGTTTAATGATGCAACTTTGGACAATCAATTGTACAAATTTACTATCTCTATATACAAAATAGAGTTAAATATATGTAAAATCGTATGATAATTACAAAAATTAGCTACAAGTATAGCGTATCTATAAATATTATTCGTATTTTTGTAGCAAAATTACAAAATCAAATAAAATATTTTAGGTATGATACGAGATTTTTGGGTAAAGAATTATCTTTCCATTCGCAACAAGCAGGAATTAAGCTTTGTGTCCAAGGGACCATCTTCAGAACTTGTCACCGAAGTTGCTGATGGTGTTTTCTTGTACAAGTTAGGCATCCTATATGGCTCAAACGCTTCGGGTAAGTCGAATATGCTGATTGCCATGAACGAGGTGTTCCGTCTGTTGATCATGCCAAAATCGGATGCGACAGTCGAAATTGGCGGTTGCATTCCATTTGTGCTCGCCAAAGATGAGCCAACGGAAATGCATGTATCATTCTATGCCGATGGCACTCGATATGACTATGATGTCAAGTTCAACGGCAAGAACATTTTAAGTGAAGCCTTGTACTATTACCCAAACAAATCTAAGTCTCTGTTCTATGAGCGCAGTTTTGTGGGCGAGAATGTACAGGCCGACATCAAATTTGGTGCGAGCCTCAAACTGCAAGTTAAGACACAGGAAAGCATCCGTGAAAACACACTGAACAACCACAGTGTGTTGTCTGTTTGCCGAAAGGCTGCCTTGAAAGAAGATATAGCTCCGTTCAATGCTCTTCACACCTGGATTATGGATAACTACCACGAGATAGATGGTGATGGGGATAAAGGCATTGTTGAAATCTTGAAGGATGCTTACAATAATCCCAAGAAGCGTAAGTTCTATAACACCATGCTCCAAAAGGCAGACTTGAACATTCTGGAATATCGTCCTGTTGTAGAAGACCGCATTGTGCCCAATGATTTCCGCGAGCGCATCCAGAAAGAGAACATCCCAGAGGAGATGAAAGATGTTCTGTTGAAGCCAACTACAGATTCCATCACCTTCTTGAATCATTCCGAGAATGGCGACTTTGACATTCCTCTCAGATGGCAGTCAAAGGGTACTCAAAAGTATATCCGCATTCTCGATGCATTGTACGACCTGATAACGAGTCCTCACGTGTACTATCTTGATGAACTGGGCGAGGATCTGCACAATGACCTGCTGTACTACTATCTCAACGTCTTCATCTTCAACTCCGATAAATCGCAGCTGGTTATCACGAGTCAGGAGACTACCCTCCTGTCGCAGGATATGATTAACGAGAACAGAGGTGTGGTTTGGTTCGTTGAGAAGAACAAGGAGACAGCTTCGTCCGAATATGCTCGTGGCGACTCCTTTGGCTTGCACAAGAACCTCTCGCTATACAATTCTTATCGTATCGGTCGATTGGGTGCCAAACCAGAACTGGGTAGTATCTTTATAAATCTGGAGGACTGATATGGGAAAGCTACGACAAACAGCACTCATCCTGGGTGAGGGGCCAACGGAGTTCTTCTACTTCAAATCCCTATGCGATGTGTTCAAGCGTCTGACCATCAAGCCTGACTATCCGAAGCATACAAACATCAAGGAACTGGATGCCAAGATAGCAGAGGGCGTGGCAATGGGTTACAGCCATATCTTCTGCATCATCGACATGGATACGAAGGACAAGGAGCCGGAGCGTTCACAATATCAGAAGTTAAAGGCAAAGTACGCCAAGCCTATCGACAAACCAAAGAAAGGTATCTACTGTGAGGTAGAGTTCTTTGAGACTCACCGCTGCACAGAATTATTCTTCCTCTATTATTTCCGTTACACCTCTCGTCCATACGAGACACAAGAGCCATTGCTCAAAGACCTCAACCAATGCGTGGAGTATCGGAAGACGATAGAGTTCTTCATCAAAACCAAAGGACTTCATGGTTACTTTGAGCGCAATGGTGGTAGTCTTGAAAATGCTATGGTTAATGCCAATCGGTCAATGGATGAGAAGTTGAAGAATGAGAGAGAATATACTTACTCGGAACTGGGAAAGCTGATTGAGAAATTAAAAAAACTATAGTAGTTAAAACCAAATATGGATACTATTAAGACACATGACAGTTGGTATATAAAGCCTTTAGAATTATGTAATGCAGAGAAGTATATTATGGATATAAACAATATATCATTTGCTGCAACAGGGTTTATACACGCGTGGGAATCTAATCTATTTTTTGAAGAAGCATGTCAGCTTCTTGTTAACGCTATTAGACTCTTCCTACGTGGTTATTACGACTGTGCTTTTTACTCTCTGAGGCAGTCAATAGAAACATCTATAGGCATAATATACTTAACAGCTAATCCCGACAAAGAAGATGAATGGAAAAGGCGCTGTGATGGTTTTGAATCTGGAGCTATGTCTAAGTGGTTACGAGAATATGAGCCAACATTTAAGGACATCAGAGAGAAGATGACAGGATTCTTTGATGATGTACGAAATGATCAATTAAAAATGAACAAATATGTTCACAAACAAGGATTCGTTTCGTTTTATAAAGTAAGAAATAATCCAATCATATCTCAACAAAAAGGCATTTCTGAGGATCAAATCCAAAAGGATTTTGAAAGTTTCTTGAAAAAATGTATTGGTGCTGTAGCCATTTATAGGTTAACTATAGATGCACTCCCCGTTGTTCTCATGGATGAGGATATCCGTTTTAGAATTGGAGACTTAATAACAGAGCCATATTCGCAGGAGTTCGTTGATACATATATAGGCAATGAAAATATAGAAGCCTTTAAGACAACGGACATTTACAAAAGTTTTTACGAATCACTTCACAGGAATGAAAAACAAAATGATGCCGTGTATGATTTAATTCATTTTCAATATTATAACAGAGAAAAGGTGGATGATTATGTGCCCCAACTCCATTTGTGCTCGTTTACGGACAGAATTGCCATGTGTTTGTATACCATCTCTATTAAAATATCTCATGTATTTGTTGACGGTATTCATTGGTATCATTCAGATGTAAAATCAAGTAACAATGACAAATCAATTACAATGGGCTTTGGCTATTTTGAAGATATCTTTTCTAACACAGAAAATGATTTTAATAAATGTTATTACAATGTATTCCTTTCACGTTGTCAAATAAATGGTAATTACACCTATTTTGAACACAACGAAATGCTTTCAGAAAATGAAATAGAGTGCGTAAAGCTCGTAGCAATCAAACTATCAGATTTAGCCTGTCAAATAGAAAAAGAACTTTCTTCTTTGATAACAATCTAACACAGCCATGATGGCAATTATCACTTGACAATTGTCATCATGGTCATCATATCTATAACATTTCAGATTCATATTCTTCTCTCGTTATAGGTGTATTTGGGTCAATGATAAGGATTTCGTCATAGGTGAGGTTGTAAAGGTGATAGATCATCATATTCAGATGCTCCTCCTTTAAAGTAGTATTATCTCCTTTTGCTTTTTCTGTGTGTATCTGTTCTGAAAGAAAATTTATTTTACTCATTATCTCTTTCTTATCAGAATTGGCAAACACAGGTATTTTAGATAAGTAAGGAACATCAAACCGAATGTAATCGCCCTGCATATGAGTGGACTCAAATTTTGTTTTATACCAATAATCAATAAGTTTCGACTGAATAATTGCCTGAATATAAGGCAATGGTAAATCAACATCTGTAATCAAAGTTGATTTAGCCACATAATAATTATCGAAATCCAAAGAACTCTGAATTGACTTGGTTACTCGAGCAACGACTATCTTATGTTGTTTAAAAAGTTTTTGGACTCTTTGAGAGTATATGCTTTTGGGCAGAAACTCTTCTTTCCATTCTATATAATGCTGTTTTATATCAGCCGTTTGCACGATCTTTGCATATTTACTCTTTTCTTTTTCTGGTAAATTATCATACTCGTTCATTTCTATTTTCATCTTCCCGTAACCTGTCATAGATGTTCCCCAGCAAATATTATGTGCGTAATAGTTCAATGGTTGGTTGCCTCTTTCGATTTTGGCAAACAAACTATAATTTGAAGAAGTCGGGATAATGAACTTGCCGTCATCCAAGACATCCTTAATCGGAATAACAAATTTGGTGTTATGTAGACCCTCAAAATCATAACAAGAATTCATCCTAATGCTATAATCTTCATTTTTGTTCTTAGAGAACTGCCACACTATACAATATGTTTGAGCCGACTCAAACACTTTGAAGTGGGAAACATCGTTAATATACTTTATGGTTGTATTACGTATAATATGTTTCCTCAGTGCTTCAGCAGAATCTGTTGACAGCATTGTGATAGGATTGATGTAGCATAAACTTCCATTATTTTTTAAAATGTCATATCCTTTTTCAATAAAGTACAAAAAGAAATTAGGACGATATGAGTCATTTGTAATATATTGATTCAATATGTGTTTTGAACCCTCTGGGATGTCTCTATAATCCATGTATGGAGGATTTGCAACTACGATATCAAAACCGTCTTTTACTCCAAACATCCACTCTGGGTCGAAGAACGATGAAGAAGCATTCTGGTCGAACATATCCCAGTCGGCTAGTTTTTGTGCTGCACTTTGGCTAACGAAGCCTGTGTCTTCAATAGCCTGTGCGAGCTGTTTGCGCTTCTCTTTGATGTCTTTTTTCAATCGCTGCTTATCCACGTTGCGCTTGGCAAGAAATACTTTGTGGTTGAGCTCCTTCAACCGTTCCTTCAAGTCGAGGATTTCTTTTGTGGACTCAAAGAGTGAAGCGTCGTAGCCTAATGGGATGAGAGTATTCGCAGCCACAAACTTTGATTCAAGGTTAGGCAACGGACGGATGCCAAAGTTATAAATGGCAACGTTGGTCGGCTTCTGGTCTACAACAAGAGAAATAAAGAAACGCAATTTTGAAATTTGTACAGCTATAGGTTGAATGTCAACGCCATAGATGCAATGCTCTATAAGATATAACTTACGGGCATAGTCTGGGTCATTGATGCTTGTGTTGAAGGCTTCTTCGATGTCTGCCAGACGAGCCTTGCGTTCTGTTTCCTCATCCTCGGCAAAAGCGAGTTTCGACTGCTCAATGGCAAGGTCGATCATGAAGTCCTTCCACATATCGTTGGTAGGGTCAAGTTGACGAAGGACATGTACCAATTGCTGGAGTATGCCCATAGGAAACGCTCCAGAACCACAAGCTGGGTCGAGCACGCGACAGTTATAAACTGCCTGCATGATAGCTTTGCGCTGTTCCTCGTTAAGTGTAGTTTCTTCTGTTGAGTAGCTAAGCAACTTGCGGTATTCTGATTCCAGATCATCACCACATGTGCGTTTTAAGTGGGCCACCAGACTCTCGTCAACCATATATTGGACGATTTCGCGTGGCGTATAGAAAGAGCCAGTCTGCTTACGGGCAGAGGTTTTTGTTTCTGGATTGTAGGATGCCAGCAGGTTCTCAAAAGCCTTACCCAGCAATTCTGGGTCAAGAGAAACTTCTTGGTCAAGAGGTGTGTTCTCTTCAATAGTGAAGTTATAACGTTTCAAGATGTCGATGATACCTCGTGCCGATACACTCTTTTTGTTGTTATCGCCATACCATTGCGAAAGGTCGATGCTACGTCCAACCTCGTCACCAAAGAAAAGCCAGTCGGGAAGATAGAGTTGTTCAAGAGACTCTTTTCTTTCAGAGAATCCATCGTAATATAGTTTCTCTGGTTTTTTATCGAGACAGTCAAATAGCCCACCATTGAGGAAAGGTACATGACTATTAGCCATTTGTACAAACTCATCGGCACCTCCTTTTTTGAAGTCAGCCTTGTATCTCATCAGGTTGTTTACGTTATAACCATCGCGCAAGAACCCTTTTTGGAAGTCGCCTCGAAAACGACGGTTGTTAGGTGTATCTTTACCTTCTGCCACAATCGGGCAATTGAGCATAGCAAAGAAGAGGTTCTGCAAGATAAGCCGATAGTACTTGCTTTCCTCTGGATTATAAAGCAAATTCTTACGGTCATGTGGATTAAACTCCTCAATGAAGTGTTCTTTGATGTATCTTTCGTCGAAGAACTCCTCAGGAATAAGATGCTTCTGTTTGAGGAACCACACGAAAATGAGACGTGTAATGAGACGGATACAACTTTCATGATTAAACTTCTCGTCGTCCGAGGTGGTAGTGAGATTGTTGGGGAAACGAACAACTTGCACAGCCCACGCATACCAGTCGGAGAGCTCAGAGTAGAACTTGCGCGTAAGCAATTCGCTGGAGAACACTTCCATCCAGTGTTTGTACAGCTCATCAAAGGTGGGATAGGCTTTGTCACCTATGCTTTTCAGAATGTCGATATGTCCGCGATGAATGTTCAAACAATTGATTCCGCGTAACAGGCTCACCTTCCCTAACTTCTCTCCATCTCGCCATTGTTGGGTATATTCGCTCCTCTCGCATGTGGCTATAGACAGCTGACTTCCCTGTTTGATGAAAAGCACTACGGGCTGTGCAGCCGCAATGCGGTTGAAGCCTCGGGTGAGAGTTGCCTGTTCCGTTCTGCTCAGAGTCTGATGTTGCCTTAGCTCAACGGCAAATAACATCATTCCAAAATATCTGCCCTCTTCTGCCTGTGTTGTTACTTCGTTCTGGTCTTGCCGAGAAGCATGACCCGACAGAGAAGCCCCATCGACAGTACCGATGAAATAGGTGTGTTCTACTTTCGGCAGAATACCCTTTAATGCTTTAGTCAGCTGGAAACTGTAAAGTTCTTCAAAACGAACAGGTGTTCTTGTTACCTCATTAAACTCGATTCTCAGATGATGTAGTAGAGCTTCGCAGGCATCGAACAGCGGCTCATCTACAAACTTCTTTATTATGGTTTTCATTATTTCTGTTTTTAGGTCTGTTATTTACTGATGTACTCCCAAGCGATTAAATCAAAGTTCTCTCGTTTGAACTTTTCTTCTAAGCGCTGGCCGTCCCCCTTTGCCACTTTCTGAGCGCCTTTTCGGGACTGGGCTATCTGAAGTATAGACAATGTTGCCTGTTGCGGCACCTTATCCTCCATCCATTGCTGGACGATAGCCTGCAGTCTAGTTATACGCTCATTTTGTGGCTTTTCTATCCATTCAGGCAAACTGCGGTCTTTTAACTTGTTCTTCCGCAGGAAGTCAAGAATCTCGGCACGGTTCATTTCCGCAAATGTGGGAGCCTGAGATTTGTCTGCGGGCTGACACATCAGATATATTTCACGATAGCGGTCTGCGCTGCCCTGTTCGCGTTTGGGATATCCTATGACAGCTATAAGACATTCGGGAATCTGCTCAAACAGAGTGTCTTCATTGATGAATCCTGTAAAGATGCCGTTGGGCATTCGTTCCAACTCTTCCTTATACTTCTCAAAGTAGTCAAGCAAGTCCTGACGATAGACTTCAAGAGAGAAGTCCTTCAGCGAGAGCGTCTGTGCAGATTCAATATCACTAATGCTGTTATTCTGCAATTCTTCCAAGAGACGGTCTGCGTTTTTATCTACGAGCGGATTGTCCTGAACCATCTGTATGTACTCGTCGTTCAGCTGCTGGGTCTCCGCGCCTGTCAGGTTCATTATAGTCATACGGTTCATGATGCGAGACTCCAGATGCAGGTATTCTTCAAATGAAGTAGCGGGCCAGAAATTGACACATTGAATCCGCTTGTTGGGCGAGCCGATACGGTCTATACGTCCAAAGCGCTGAATCAGACGAACAGGATTCCAATGGATGTCATAGTTTACCTGCATGTCTGCATCCTGAAGGTTCTGACCTTCCGAGAGGCAGTCAGAGGCTATGAGAATATCTATTGGGTCGTCAAGCAGACGAACAACAGAAGGCTCCTGTTTCCCGACCAGTTGTTCCCATATAGGATAAGGAACGTTCCATTGTCGTTTCTCAGAATCAAAATACGCGTCTTGATCCAAATGCGCTTCATCATACATCAGACTCCAGTCACGTTCTTTATATAACTTGCTGTATGGAGCGAAGCTCTGTAACACTTCCTGAAAATCTTTCGTGTGATGATGCCCCGAGGTGTGAATCTCACTTCCTGAGACTGAGGCAATCCGCGAGAAACCTCGTGAACGGAGTTCATCAAAAAGGAATTTGGCGGTGTCGCTGTAAGCTGTAAAGATTACTATCTTCTTGTTCTCGCTCTGCCGTTTCTCACGCAGCAACATCTCCAGTTCATCCAGTTTCTGATCCTGCTCAGACTTGTTCCTGTAGTCTTCCTCAAAGGCCTTAAGGCTGAGATAGATTTCGTTAAGACATCGGACATTATGTTGAAGTCCACGCTTGAAGCCGCCCAGATTCTTCATCTCGGCGAGATTGATTGTGCCTTTGCGCAGGGTGAACAAATCGTCCGTGTCTGTATTCTCATCCTCGTCCGGAACATCAATATCTATAGTTCCGCCTTTCTGAAGTTTCTCAAATTCTGTCACCTTCTCCAAAGTCTCAACATGAACGTCAAGGACTTTCTTAACAGTCAGCATACATGAATACCAGGAACTTTCCAGACGCTTCATAAAGAGGATACACATCATCTTAACCAGGAAACGCTCGCGGTTTACGTTATCGTTCCATGCGCTTCTCGCTCCCTTTTTGGCTTTCTGCTGTGACTCCGGAATATACAGGCTGGGTTGATAAGCCGTCAGTGTGAGCTCTTCGAACGCCTTATAGATTTCTTCCGTGTTGTGGTATTTGCCGAAGTGATCCACACCGATATATATGTTCCTTGGCTTTTCTTTCTCTGGGAAGCCCATGTCTTCTCCAAGAGTCTTCTCTATTAGTTTTCGGGTGCGGGCCACAATCAACTTGTCCGTAAGATTAAAGAACTTGGGCGAGAGCATTGCGATAAAACTGCCAATTGTGCGGTCTGATTTCTTGCACCATTCTGTATATTTGCGCTGAGAGTCTGCAAAAAGGCTCCTGAGCGATTCCACGCCAAAATCATCTGTGTCGAAAGCGCCATCCTCCCCTCTGGCTATCAGGCCGAACTGTCCTTTTACATCTTTAAGTCCTGTGTTGATAGGTGTTGCAGACAACATTAACACTTTAAGTTGATGGCCTTCTCTCTGCGATTGGATTTTGATGAGGGTGTCCATCAGGTTCTTATAGCGGTTGGACTGCTCATTACGCAGGTTATGACTCTCATCAATCACTATAAGAAGCTTCTCACGATGTTGCAGATAGTCCAGTTTGTAGGTGTCATAGTTGTTTTGCAGACGCTCGTTCTGCAAATCTGTGTGGAAGCGCACCTGATAGTCAAAGCGGTCTCTGTCGAAACGTGAACCAGCTCCCTTGAGATATTGAGTCCAGTTCTGCTGTAGTTTCTTAGGACAGAGAAGGACTGTCGTATAGCCCTGTATCTGAAAGAATTTGATAACAGCTAAGGCAGAGAAAGTCTTACCCAAACCGACTGCATCCGCGAGAATCGCCCCGTTATACTTGCGTAGCATCTTAATCAGTGAGATAACGCCCTTCTGCTGATAGTTGAACAGAGTACGCCAAATCTCGCTGGTCTGGAGCAGAGACATATCCTGACGGTGTTCGATGGATGAACCGTCAAGGTCTAGGTCGGTCTTGAATATTTCATAGAGGATCTTGTAATAAATCTCTTCCGGACTGTATTTGCGGAAATACTCCTCTATCATTCGGATGAAGTAGTCTTTGACGCTTATCAGACCATTGGCAGGACGTTCCGGATCTGTAATCTTGTCTTTTGCCATCTGCCATATATCCTCAAACCACTTGCAGACTTCCTTGAACTGGCTGTCGGTGCGATTCACACACTCACCAATGGTCAATTCGATATTGGAAGTCGGTTTTAGTCCAAGACCCGCATCAGTGAGATTGCTGCTGCCTGTCAGATAATAGACATTGTTCAGGGGAACGTCATTCTTGAACATATACACCTTTGCGTGGCAGAAGGCATTGGCGATGGCACGTATCTGAACGGTGTTGCGCTCAAGAAATGCCTTTGCCTCTTTCGCATACTGGTCTAACTGCAATGTGGTATCTACAGAGAAGTCACCGTTCAACAAATCTTTGATGTCTTCCATCTGCTTCTCCTCTCGCACCATTTCAGATGAGACGATGCGAAATTCGTCCTGTTCAGGCAGCTCACGATATAGCTTACTCAGCGCACGGATGGTGAAATAGCCCGTTACGATGTCAAGCTTACCTGTCTGGCTGGATTCCAGACCTGAATACAAATTGATGAAATCCCAAACGGTCTTTATACCAAGACCGTCTTCTGGATAGCGATCCACCTTGTTGTCTATTAGCATAAGCGTCTAAACGTTTATGCGCTGCTCTCTAAAAAACAAAAGTCTGACCAATAAACACGAAACGTGGACGATTACTCATCCACATTCCAGGTGTTTGGTCAGACCCTCCGAGAAACAAGTAACGCCCACGCATAACGTGAACGTCTGCATGTTTTACTCGGATTCTTCTGCGACCAAACTTCGGAATGTCTTATAAACAGCAAACGCTTTAAATTTTCATAAAGATTTGAACAGGGCACCTCCGCTGAGTTTGCACGACCAATTGAGGCCGATTTATGTCCTTTCGGGGGGCAAA
>Ga0247610_10007192_pt1 | contig 11467 bp, 7 predicted proteins | sample 174DNAGHGhighgp2_FD_193483 | JGI IMG/M metagenome (GOLD analysis project Ga0247610, IMG submission 193483) | Sheep rumen microbial communities from Palmerston North, Manawatu-Wanganui, New Zealand - 1742 DNA GHGhigh gp2 | ecosystem: Host-associated > Mammals > Digestive system > Stomach > Rumen ...
GTTAAGAACTTATCAAGGATTTCCTCTATGTACGGTTTATTCTCCGTATCATGGAAGTTTCCCAGATACTTATACTCGTTGTAAGTACACAACAACTTAATGATGCGGTTCTGTACCGCTCTTTCCGAATCAACGTGTGGGTCCATATCTATACAAGTCTTGTTTTACCAGTTAATAATTCCTGCATCATGCCTTGTTTAATGAGAGTATATTTATCTCGCTCAGCTTCAAGAGCATAAATTTCAGCGTCCATATCTGTGAGAATATGGGCAATGGCATACTGCTCTTTTTTATCTTCTGGAATATGTACTACTATTTTTCCCAAAGTCTTACCTCCTAAACTTGGCAATGCAGTAGCAGAAACATATTGTGAGAATTGTATTGTCCTAAGAACATACAAGACAAAATCAGTATCAAAACTAGAATATAGCTGCAACGACATCATGTTATTATCAATACATGATGGTTGAGAGCAAATCCTTTTCCTTTCTAACATTATTGCAGCTCCAATTTTTGCAAATATAATAGAATTTGTAGGAATAATGTTGCAAGACAAAATCTTGGCTACATCTTCAGAAATATAGTTATTGGCTATATGCATATGAAGTTCATTACCAACATTATTGAAATCAGAAACTTTGAAAAAAGGATACTTCTCTGATTTATTACCTTGATAGGCTAATGGGAATCCATTACCACTAACAAACTTTCCTACTTCACTTAAAGACCTATCAACCCACTCCCCTGTAAATCCAGAAAGGCGTTTCTTGCCTGTGAGGAGTGCTTGCATGGCACCCTCTTTAATTTGGCGTTTCTTCTCGATTTCAGCATTGATGGGTTCAATCAGGCGGTCAATGTCTGTAAGGGCATCGGCGATATGCTGCTGAATCTCTTTTGGCGGAATGAGAATCCAAGTGTCCAATATAGCAGATTTTGACACAGATGTTACTTTTGTACCAACCATGAGAGGTAGGAGCTGATTATGGTAGAAAGCCCCATTCATAAAGTAGCCTAAGAATTTAGGAACAAAAAGGTCTTCTTTTGGACGACATAACATTGTATGTAATCCTGAAACAGCTTTCTTTTCCCTTAGACCATACACCTCTGTAAGCTTACCACAAGTTTCATCTTCGGCAGTGTCTGCTATAATGATGTCCCCATCCTTTAATAATGCTCTATTGCTCCAATTTGTAGAATCTGCATTAAGAAAGGGCACTTGGATCTTTTCAAAATCCAAGATGCTTCCATATCGAACTAATATATCACCATAATGCACATTGAAGACTTCACCTTCACTGTCATTCATGAAATCACGTGCATAGGTGTTTGTTGGATAGAAAGTAAAAATATCCTTAAACAGGGCATATTCCCAATCTTCAGGAATCATCCCGACCTCGGTCATTTTATATCCTTTAGGTATATTCATATTGATGTCGGTTTAGAAGTTAATACCCATATCAGCAAGGTGCTTATTCACCTGTTCCTGCAAAGATTTCACTTGTTCATCTATCTCCGGCAGAGTCGTAGCATAGCGATCGGACAGTGCAAGAATGTCGGATGTCATCTGTTGATTGACACGCTTTAGTTCTGCTTCTGCACGATTAAAGAGGCTCTTTGTCCATTTATCGTTAACCACTAGTGAACGAATTTCGTCCTCGGAAAGAGCATCATACTTCTTTACGACTTTTGCGGTCAAGGTTTCAATAAGAGCCTTTTCCTTCTTAGCATGTTCTTTCTTTAGATTGCATTTGGCAATGTACGATGCCCACAACCCATACATTTCGTCAGTTCCTTCGCTTTCACCTTTTTTGAAGGCAGTCATTTCTTTCTTAATGTTTGCTTCCGTTGGTTTCTCAAAGAAATCACCAAACGCATCAGCATTGTCTTCTGCAAGTTGGTCTGCTTCTGCCTGAATCTGTTCTATTTGTGAACGGACGACAGCAATAGCCTTCGTATCTTCCTCAAAGAACTTCTCCAATACTACGGAAACAGGAAGTAGGTCGCAAAGCAAGTCTTCGTAAGTTGGCTTCTTCTTTGTGAACTCGTATGACAATTTCCAACCATCGCGTGAAATCATATAGCAGTCATCCTGCATAGTTTCTGCCCAATAGTTCATCAGAATCTCATAGACGTTGTACGGACTAACCAACTGTTGTTGACCAGTAACCTCCAACAACTTCTGTCCCCATAATTCTATTAACTCTTTGGGGTTGAAGCCTGGTATCAATCCATTCATCTGCGGATGTACAGTATCAAAGAAAGAAGTCAGGCCATCCACATACTGCTTCGTGCGAACTTGATATGAGCTATTCTTGTTGATAGCAGCAGCTATATCTTCCTTTGAGACCTTCAAACGGTAGTAACCATTCGCCTGTAACTCGAATAATTCGTCTTTGAGGTCAGGACAAGCCTCCCAAAATGATGCCAGCACCTCGTCCACATCATGTTTTGGAAGACCACCTTTCAAATGAGCGGTGATGTCCTGAATGATTTCCTTATCTTCTGGAGCTACATAGCGTGGAATGTTAAGGTTGAAGTCGTTTTCTTCAATCTCACTAAATTTTACCATACGAGCAAAGTGTGGAACGTATTGGTGTTCAGCCCACACATCAATGATACGACGGATATCCATTTCACGCAGGCGGTTTTTAGCACCGTCTTTCTCAAAGCCTTCTTTCGCATCAATCATGAAGATACCCTCTGAATTATAGGCATGTTCCTTATCAAGGATAATGATACATGCCGGAATACCAGTTCCGAAGAAGAGGTTTGAAGGAAGTCCAATGATGCCACTGATGATATGCTTCTTAACCAAAAACTCTCGTATCTCTGCTTCTGCACCACCACGGAAGAGTACACCATGAGGAAGGATGCAAGCTGCATGCCCCTCAGCTTTAAGCGAAGCAACGATGTGAAGAAGGAAAGCGTAGTCACCGCATCCGTTAGGAGGCACTGGGGCTATACCAGCACCATGTCCCCAACGGCCGAAAGTATCTTCTTCTTTGGCAGATTTCATCCATTTCTTCGTAGAGAACGGAGGATTAGCCACGATGTAGTCAAACTGAGTCAATTCATTATCATTGACTTTATGAAGAGGGCTATTAAGCGTGTCACCATGACGCAATTCTGCATCATCTACTCCATGAATAATCATTGACATCTTAGCCATACCAATTGTGGCAAGGTCTTTCTCTTGTCCATCAATACTGGCACCGTGCTTAGCTTCAGCACGAGCACGGAGCAACAGGGAACCAGAGCCACATGTAGGGTCATAGATAGATATGTTCGTGCGCTCGTCGTGGCTGATACCGATAAGATTAGCCATAACACGGCTCACCTCGGCAGGAGTATAGAATTGTCCTTTTGACTTACCAGACTGAGAAGCAAAGTTGCGCATGAGGTATTCGTATGCGTCGCCGATAAGGTCATCATCAGCAGCACGGTTGTTTGAGAAGTCAAGGTTTTCATTGTCGAAGACACCAATAAGGTCTGAGACAGTTTTCACCAAATCCTTACCCTTACCAAGTTTATTCTCATCAGCAAAGTCTGCATTGGTGATGACACCTTGCAAATCATTGGCATCTGCTATCTTTTCAAGAATTTTATTCAGTTCCTCTCCAATATTATCTTTGTTCTTTAGTGCCAATACATTTTCAAAAGAACAACCCTCGGGCACCTCAATAATGGTGTCTGGGTCTGATTTCGCCTTGTCGGAGATATATTTGAGGAACAATACCACAAGGACATAGTCCTTATATTGTGATGCGTCCATACCACCACGAAGCGAATCACATGCGTTCCAAAGAGTGGAATATAACTGAGATTTTTTAAGTGCCATATTATTACAATTTACTGAATTTCTTAACTATGTTTTTATATAAACTCACTGTGTATGCGTCTTTGTTAGGATCAGACGAGACAATGCCAATAGTTTTGCCAATAAGTTCTTCTGCAGATGGAATCTGTTTCGGATTTAGAACATAATCACCACAATGAATAGTTCCCATTCCATCTTTCTTTACTTCTCCTTCAAAGATGAACACCTTAAAATTCTTTTCTTTTGCCCATTTTTTAGACTTTTCCAAACGCTCATTTATAGCATCTGTGGACATATCAAGATTGGCACACCATTTTAGAATCGTGAGTAGTTCATAGAATGACTGAAAATTAAGATAAGGACAGAAACCTGCCTCTATATCTTTTCTCACATCTAAATAATGAGAGCCAGCATTAGAATACACTGTTAGACTATGAAAAGAACGTTGAACATAAGGCGGAAATAGTTCACCACATCCACCCACGAATTGACTATACTTATTCAAGCCTGCGTCTTGAACATCGAAGAAAACAAGACCTGCTTGAAGCATGAAGTCAGAAGTTTTTTCGAGCAGCGTTCTGATTTGATTTGGAGTTTTCACACTTCGCTGGAATGAAAGCGTATCTTCGCTGTCTATCATCAAATCAATCAAGTCAGTCCAAGGGAAAGCTTCACATACTTCAGGATATTTGCTTTTCATCTTGAAAAGAGAAGAATTTGCAATTACTTCATCGATTTTGTCAAGCATGAGCTTCATTTCGGCCGGCTTGTTGTATGAATCCTTATCATCATAAGGTCTTTCATATCCTTGGACAATATGTTTTATTGCATCTTCACCAACGAAACCACCTCCAGTATATACAAACCACGGTAAGCGAATGTGGTTTTTGTATATTTCTTTAAGAGCATAAGGCAATGCAGATACATCAGTATTTGCTTTTTTCTCTTCTTCAGACCCAAATTTATGCTTAATGCAATTAGCGTCCAGAATGATGGCATCATAACTTACAGACGGATTCAAAAGTTCCGCAATGCCATCATCCACACACTCTTTGGGGATAATGTTTAATTGTCTTGTATCTGCCAAGTCAATTAAACTCATCGATGGTTTGTCGTCAATCCAAAGTATATTCTTATTCATCTTCCATATCCTTTATTAAAGGTAAAACAAACATGAAGTCACAGATAAACCCATCAGGATCATCAGTATTTTCATGATATTCAACTGTTCCACCGAAGTGTTCCACAATCTCTTTTACTTGATTGCATCCGATACCTGAACCGTGACCTTCTCCCCAGGCAAAGATCTTGCTGATGTCAAAACCTTCGGAGGCAGGAACGCCATTGTTTCGGATATGCATTATAAGTTTCTCACCACCTTCAGATGATGAAACACTAATCTTCACTTTGTAGTCCTGGCGTTCTTTGTCCACGAAACCATATTTCTCGGCATTATTCAAAAGATTGTCGAGTATCTGATGAAAATCCTGCTCTGAAATAGACACATAAAGGTCTTGTTCATCTTGAACATCCAAGTAAACTACATAGCCCTTGGGAAGCCTACCCTCAAAGTATCTATGTATAGCTCTAACAACATGAATTGTTTCTGCTTCATGGAATTTATCATTGTCCGTGAAATGCGAAACCATATCAGCAACCTTGTTCACATTCTTTACAAGAGAAGAAACATAATGCTCAAAAGTTGTTCCACGGCGTGACACCACAGAGTCCTTGTTAAAGGATTCTGTACAGTGAATGAAGTTGTCAATAAGCTCAATAGCCGGCAAAATATCACCGAGCACCTGCGAAACTGCATGTTTGCGCTCACGCTGCGTGATAAGGAAGTCATTCAACTTCTTTTCGTACAGGTCATTGAGTTGCACTCCCATATCCTGAAGGTGTTTCTCCTTGTATCTATAGACGGCTTTCTTTTGTTCTTCTAACGAAGGAATAAGAATAAGTGTCGAAAGCAAGTCTTCCGTTTTCACTAAGACGTTCACTCGACTGACAATAATCTGCCTTGCCGCATACGCTGACCTTAGTTGTATAACTAGATATTCGGGAAGAACTATGGAAGTGTTCACTACGAATGTATGATACGATGGCAACACATAAGCTGGTATTCCATCCTTTTCCACATAAACTGAACGCAACTGGAATCTGGTGTCAATAACGATACAGTCGTCACTAATCTGATTGTAAACATGTGACTCTTTTAGTTCCTTTTTAGGGAAATCAGCAGATTTCACGGAAAGTTGCAACTCATTAGCAGGGAAGTTCACAATAGGATACACACCATCTGTCAATTCAACTCTTTGCTTGGAGTATGGGGATAAAAGTTGAGATAGTGGCATATAGACTTCTCCTTCTAATGCGTCAGGCAGCATCCGAGCAATATATTTAGAAGGCACTAAAGAACAATCATTCGCATAGAACACGGCATTGTCAACGAGGGCAGTATGGTATTTATCATCGCTAAATGCCAAGCTGAGTGCTGAATCAACAGTCAGTACATTCTTAACTGATTGTTTTTCGTAGCAAGAGGAAACATTTGCAAACCGTATCTTTCCTTTATGCTCTTTGTTCTTATTGAGAACAATTACGTATGTAGGAATGACAGTTCCAAAGAAAAGATTATCGGGTAACATAATGACTGACTCAACTAAATCTTTTTCCACCAAATTCTTCTTTATGGCAAAGGAATATCCTCCATTAGCAGCGCAAAAGTGTCCTGTAACAATGACAGCAGCTTTCTTCTGGAAACTGCGACGTGCTCTATCAAGGAACACAGCTTCCATTGTTTCTCTATACTGACCAATTGAATCTTTCGCATTTGAATTGACGCGAGCATTGAAAGGAGGCGTGGCAACAATATAATCGAACTTCCTGTCATTCCATTCTTTTATAGAATCACCTTGTTCGCAATTGCTATCATCTTTTCCATGAAGAAGAAGATTGAGTTTTGCGATAAGATACATCTGAGAAATCTCCTGAGCATGGTATTCCACGTTTGCATTAAGAAGTGTTCCATATGAAGCCAAGCCTGCAAATGGATTGTAAACAGAACCTTCCTTTATGTCAAGAATGCTCATCATAAAGCCAGTGACTTCACGAGGCTGATAAAATTCAGCGTCTCTTTTGCCTCCATTTCTAGCAATCGTTGCAAGTATTTTATCTGTGAACATGGCAACTCCATCCTCAAACCATTCACGAGGCAGTGAACTGATAATCTCCACTATTTCAAACAGATCAATGGGTTCCATCTGTTTAATATCAAAAATGCTATGAGAGTTTCTCGAACGCTCAGTAAAGGCCTCTTCTATCTTGTTTAGCAAAGAGCGTATTTCTGCGGAAGTCCTACCAACGGCATACTTTGCATAAATACCTTTTTCCTTCCACGTTTCCATAGTTCTCGATGTACCTCCTGTAACTCGAAGGAGATCCATATCCAATTTACAAAATACGTGGTCGTCTTTTTCTATCTCATTATCAACAATGAACAGTTCGCCTCTCTTTGCAATAAGCAAGACTTCCAGCAACCAAAACTTGTTTGCTGGATTCATTCCAAAAAACAAGTGTGTCATCTGATTCAAACGATCCTGTACAGACTTTGTTGACAGATAATCTCTACGATTCTTTGCTTCTGTTTTCACCATGTTTCTCTTCTTTTAACGGGTTCCACAATCAATTTCGCTGCAAAGGTAAGGACTATCTGTGCAGTCAATTTGCACAGGAAAATAAATCTTCAAATTTTCAGCTATTTTTTTTGAAATCTGCCTTCTTATTGAGTCTGGAGACAGTACTTCAAGCTGTGGTCCAAACGAAAGAAGCAATGCTTCCAACTCTTTATTTGGTCGCACGGAAATCTTCACTATTCCTTGCTTTTCATCAACCACTTGTTGTGAGCGATGAATCGGTTTAGACAATATATATGGTAACCGCTTATTGTCGAATTTCAATAAGATGGTCTCAATGGCAACATCAGGTTTGGGCTTTGTTACACCTACTATATCATCAAAATAAGTTTCAAAATCTATCTCTTTATTCTCCTTAAAAGGAAGATCTGTTAAAGATATACTCACTATTCGGTCAAGTGGCAATGTTGAGATAGAGTTGAAACTATCATTTAGACCAAACAGGAACCATCTATTATTATATTGTTTAAGATAGTAAGGATATATAGTCCATGTATTTTCACGTTCATCAAAACTGCGATAGCAGATAGAAAGTGTTTGCTTGTTTGTTGCCGCATCAATGAGCGTAGAAAGATGTTCTATTCCCTTTAATCCTTGATTCTGTTCAAATGAAAGAACATTGTTGCTGCTTGGTTTCAAATGAAAGCGGTATTCAAGATTTGATATTACATCTTCCAACCACTCATTGGATGGAAGACCACGATAGCGACTGATAGTAAGAATCGTGGTACGAAGCTGAGACAGTTCATCCGCAGTCAATTCCTGCTTATTGATTGTAAAGTCACGGTACTTATAGCGATAATAAACTTTCTTTCCGTCTTTGTACCTTTCAAGGGGAATACTCCAACCTTGCTCACTCTCCATAAAGGTAATATCATCAAAAACAGTGCGACGACTTACGCTGTCATGCCCTGTATATTCTATCAGTGCATCAGCGCAAGCATCAATAAGGTCATCAATATAATATCGATGACGGAAATCACTAAAACACCTATCAAGTGCTTGATACCTTATTGTCGCATTCTTGTTTTGAGGCATAAATTGTAATTTACATCCTTAATAGTTCTTGTACTTCAATCTCTAACACCCTTGCAATCTCCATAAGATTTTCCAAATTCGGCTGTGCTGAGTTCGTACACCATTTCGAGACCGTGGCTGGGTCAACACCCAGTTGCTCGGCTAACCATTTGTTTGTACGTTTCTTGTCGGCAAGCACTACTTTGATTCGGTTCAAATCTTTATTTTCCATTTTTAACCATGTTAATTTGTGGTACAAAGATAATAATATAATCGCAAAAAAACATTTTCTTTTAACAAAAATAAGCGTTTGGAAGCAAAAAAAATTGTGTTTTGGCAATTTTTGAATGACAAAACTCATGTTTTGCTATTATTCAAATGTCATCATGCTCCATTGGATGATTTTCCTGTGCAAAGTTACTGACTTCAGAAAGATTGCTAAGTACCACTTCGTTATCAGAATGACATTTGACGGCAGCCTTCCACAGATTGTTACCAATCTGGGTATTCCGTAAAAATCTCATCCAGATTCCTTGCTTTCTTTCCTCAAAGCCATTCTTTGATGCACATAAAATCAATTCCCAATGGAGCTTAAAGGCTTCGATAAAAGGGAAAAGATAATTCAGAAGTTAAACGTAAAAAACCGAGTAAAATGAAAGAGCGTGATTACTACATTTGCAAAAGAGAATTGCCAATGTATGAGCGGTACGACAAAGCCGTAGAGAATAACGACAAGGAAGAACTGGCATGGTTTGCACAGTTTGGTAGTAAGAAGTGGGAAAACCAGATGATAACCAATGCAAGGGCGTATGAGCAATACCTATCCTGTGGTTATACAGGCGAACCTATTCTGAATGATGTGGGATGGCTGGAAAACGGACATTGTTCTGAACTCAGAGACAAAGCCGAGACCGTAACGGTTTTCAAAGATGACACAGCCCATGCGGATGTGATGCTTCTTCAGCATCCTAACGGCAAATGGATAGCAACTCTGGAGTATAACTTCTCACAGAGCGGTGGAAGTGCTTATCCGAGCATCTGGGACAAACAATACCCTACACGAAGGGAAGCCCTAAATTCGGTTCTCGACAGACTGATTGACGTTATGCAGAGAAGTAACATCAGCAAAGACAGAAAACACCTGCCCATGGTCAAGCAGATGCGAGGAACAACAGGGCAATTATCATTGTTCGACGATGTGGCATAATTAGTAAGCAACAAGGGAAGTCAGAACGACCTCCCTTGTTTGCTATTTCTTGTTAAACTCCTGTATCTCCTTTATCATATCCTTCACATCTTGGTTGACTTGAAGGAAGTTAGAATATAGGATGCGCTCACGCATTTCCGGTGACTCAAACTGATAGAACTTCGGGATGGGATAATTGGCATAGTCCTTTTCCTCTTTGGCTATCTCTGTCATATCGAAGTTGGTCTTACAGTAGAACTTACTGGTTTGAAACTCTTCTGCCTCCTGTATATCCATACTACCGCCACGACCGGTCTTGGTCTTGACGAAATCCCTTGCTGTCTGACCGCAAATCCAACCTGTAGGCATATCAGCAATCTTTGAACCTGGCACAAGGCTGTCCATGTTCTCATTTAGGTTGACGGATGTGCGGTCACGGTCAATAGTGACTCCCTTTTTCAACTGGACTACCTTACCGAAGATGTCATTAGAAAGCCATTCAAGGGTTTCTTTGGCTCTGGCAGAACCACTGACCACATTACCAACCGTGGTGATAATCTTCTGCATACCAGTCTTGCCATAATCGGCTTCCAACTGTGGCAGTTCCTGAAAGCCTAATGCCACACTGACCTTGTTGCTTCGAGCTGTACCAATAAGACGGTCTATCTTATGGAAATACAAGGTAGGCAGCTCATCGACGATAATACTTACAGGGATATTCTTGCCTTGACCTGTATTGACACGAGTGACAAGACGGTTCAAAATCAAGGCATTCAAAGCACCAATGATACTCTCCATTTCTGGGTCGTTGGCTATCAGCAGATAACTTGGGTGCTTGGGGTCAGAGACCTTCAAGTCGAAGTCATCACCGTCTTTGTGGAATATCCAATAAGACTCTTTCGTTGCCAGTCTCGACGTGAACACACGCAAGGTGCCAATCATACCTTCCAACTGCTCCATAGCCTTGTTCTCAAATGCCGTCTTGAATGGGCCAAGCAACGGTGCAACCTCTGTATCGGTCATCAAGACCTCAAAGATGGTGTCATAACTCTCGTTCAAGAACGAAAGAATATGGGGCATGTCACTATACTTGCCAAGCCAATAAGCAGGTGTTGTGACGTTACCCATTGCGTCACGGACAACTCCTGTAGGCTTAATCATTCCTGTCTCAGGGTCAATCGTCTTATCAAAATTCAACTCGTTCCCGTTTTCGTCATAAGGACGCTTCTCATAATTGCAGAAGAAGTAGATGCAAGCTGCAAGGAAGTTGACGGCTGATGTCTGGAAGAACTGGTCACTACCTCCTCCCCCTTCTTTCTTACCTTTCTGGAGAGATTCCAAAAGGGTTTCGGCTGTTTCACTGGCTGCAGCAAGGTTGCCTATATATTTCAACTGAATTGGATTGACACGACGGCTGTACTCCACATTGACGAAATTGATGATATTAAACTGACAACCAGGAGGCGTCTTTCCTGCTTTCTTGTTGATGCGATAGTGATAGTACAACTTCTGCGCCAACGTCGGGAACTTATAGTCATATACGACCATCGCAAAGCCTTTGGCACTATGCTGACGGATGAACGGCTCGATGATGGAGAAAGTCTTACCAGAACCAGGTGTTCCTACAACCCAAGTTCCACGGAACGGATTGATGATATTGACCCATCCTTTACGGAACTTACCCTTATAATAATAGCGCATAGGAATATTGACACTGTATTTGTTCTTGACTTCTTCCTCCATCTGCTCGAA
>Ga0247610_10007194_pt1 | contig 11460 bp, 12 predicted proteins | sample 174DNAGHGhighgp2_FD_193483 | JGI IMG/M metagenome (GOLD analysis project Ga0247610, IMG submission 193483) | Sheep rumen microbial communities from Palmerston North, Manawatu-Wanganui, New Zealand - 1742 DNA GHGhigh gp2 | ecosystem: Host-associated > Mammals > Digestive system > Stomach > Rumen...
GTCGATGACCTTGGCCAGCTGGGGATAGTCGCCCACGAGGAACCAGGGATCGACGCTGATGCAGTGACCGCCTACGCCGGGGCCGGGCTGCAGGATATTGACACGGGGATGCATATTGCAGATGCGGATAATCTCATAGACATCCATATTGTCGTGACGGCAGATGCGGCTGAGCTCGTTGGCAAAGGCGATGTTGACGGCACGGTAGGTATTCTCAACAACCTTGGTCATCTCGGCCGTGCGGATGTCGGTGACGACAATCTCGCCCTGGCAGAAGGAGGCGTAGTAGCTCTTGACCTTCTCGCCGATTTCCTTGGAGTCGGCACCGATGGTGCGGTTGTTGTGCAGCAGCTCATAGACCATATTGCCGGGGATGATGCGCTCGGGGGCGTGGACGAGGTTGATGTCTTCGCCAATCTTGAAGCCATTAGCCTCGATGACAGGACGCACGAACTTGTCGATGGTGCCGGGACTGACGGTGGATTCGATGACGACGGTGGCTCCCTTGGGGCACACCTTCATCACCTCCTTGACGGCAGCGACGACATAGCAGGCGTCCACCTTCTTGGAGAACTTGTCGTAGGGGGTCGGGACGGAGACGATGTACATATCCGTCTTCTGATACTCGGTGGTGAACTTGATGCCTGTTGCGACGGCTGCCTGGAACAGCTCGTCGAGGCCATCCTCCTTGAAGGTGGTCTTGCCGGCGTTGAGGGTTGCCACCAATTCTTTGTTGTAGTCTGTACCGATGACTTCCACACCGTGGGATGCCATCATAAGTGCGGTCGGAAGACCGATGTAGCCGAGGCCAATTACGTTTATCATATCTGTTTAAAATTATTATTTGTCAAGTGTCGAAAGTCGAGAGTCAAGCGTCGAGAAACAGTATTTTTTTGGAGGGTTGTGACTCTTGCATCTATACTCTTTTATTTATTTGTTTTTCTCTAAATAGGTGATAAGGTTTCGCAAACCACTTGCAATTGATTGAGCCTTATCGTGTAACTCCTGATGTTTTTCTGCTGTACAAAAGCCAAAGTCTTCACAGAGGTAAAGAATTGAGCGAACTTCAGAACAACTACCTTTTGCTATATTCAAGAAATTCACATATTTGGGATCAGAACCTGACTCATTGCCTTCTGCTATGTTGTTCATAATGCTTACTGCTGCACGTTGAATTTGGTCACGAAAGCCATAATCCTTGCAGTATTTCATCATGGCATAAACATCATTCACAAAGACTCTAGCCTCCTGCCAAATGCGTAAGCTCTCAAAATTACGTTCTGCCATACCTCTTGACTCTTGGCTCTAGACTTGGTATCGGTCTGGCGTCTCGCCAGCGAGCGCCTGAACGATACGGCTGCATGCTTTGCCGTCTCCATAAGGATTCACGGCTTTGCTCATCTTCTCGTATGCAACAGGGTCATCAAGGAGGGTGCTTACCTCGTTAACAATGAGGTCGTGGTTGGTACCCACCAGATGCACTGTTCCACTCTTCAATGCCTCAGGGCGCTCAGTAGTGTCACGCATCACGAGCACTGGCTTACCCAGGCCAGGGGCCTCTTCCTGGATGCCGCCGCTGTCGGTGAGGACGACGGTGGACTTCTCCATCAGATAGACGAACTCAAGGTACTGGAGCGGCTCGATGAAGAAGAAGTTGCTGTACTTGGTGAGGTCTTCGCCGAAAACCACGTGGATGGGCTTGCGCACGTTGGGGTTGAGGTGCATCGGATAGACGAAGTCCACATCAGGATACTTTTCGCTGAGGTCTTTCATTGCCGTAACCATAGAAATGAAGCCTTCGCCGAAGTTCTCTCTTCTATGACCTGTAATCAATACGAGTTTCTTTTTTTCTGAACACGAATTGCTCGAATCACACGAATTGAGACGTTTCACGTCGTAGCCTGCTTGTCGCAGGACTTCTTCTTGCTGTGCAGCAAGAGTGGGATCGCTCTTGAGCTTATCGACCACCATGTGGAGGGCATCGATGACGGTGTTGCCGGTGACGAAGATCTGGCCCTGCGCTTTCTCGTCGAGGAGGTTCTGCTCGCTGAGGGGTGTGGGGGCGAAGTCGTAGGTGGCGATGCGGCCGGTAATCTGGCGGTTCATCTCCTCGGGCCAGGGGCTGTAGATATTGTGGGTGCGGAGGCCGGCCTCCACGTGGCCCACGGGGATCTGCTGGTAGAACGCAGCGAGGGCAGCGGCGGTGGAGGTGGTGGTGTCGCCATGAACCAGCACCACATCGGGCTTACACTCCTTGAATACGTCGCGCATACCGGTGAGCACGCGGGCAGTGACATCGTACAGATCCTGCCCCTGCTTCATAATATTGAGGTCGAAGTCGGGCTTCACATCGAAGATGCGCAACACCTGGTCCAACATCTCGCGGTGCTGTCCCGTCACGCAAACAATCGTCTCAAACTCCTCAGGATACTTCTGGAACTCCTTGACCAGCGGGCACATCTTGATGGCCTCCGGCCGTGTTCCAAATACCAACATAACTTTCTTTGTCATACTACTTTACGATATTTGGAATTCCGTTAAGTTCATTCTGAATGTACTCTAGGGAGGCAATTTTCGCCTTGGTCTCTTCAAGATTAAGCCTCTTAGCATTATCACTGTTAAACTCTTCAATCGTAGCACGCTTGGTATCGCCATCTTTAAAGTATTTGTCGTAGTTGAGGTCACGGTTGTCAGCTGGCACCCGATAGAAGTTTCCCATGTCTTCGGCCTTGGCAGCCTCCTCCTTGGTGAGGAGTGTCTCGTACATCTTTTCACCGTGGCGGATACCGATGACTCTGATTTCCGGCTCACCGGAAGGTTTAAGATGTTTAAGAGTCTCAGGGGTTTCAGAAACGGAGGAGTTTGAGTGGTTCAAGGCCTCACCATATTGATGCTTGAAGAGTTCAACTACGGCCTTCGCTTGTGTCTCAATCGTACAGGCAGGTGCTTTCTGAACCAGGATGTCACCATTCTTACCATTCTCGAAGGCAAACAGTACCAAGTCAACGGCTTCTTCCAAAGACATGATGAAGCGGGTCATCTTAGGCTCGGTCAGCGTAATGGGGTTGCCCTTGCGGATCTGGTCAATCCAGAGGGGAATGACTGAGCCACGTGAGCACATCACATTGCCGTAGCGGGTGCAGCAGATCTTTGTCTGCCCGGAGTAGCGGCTCTTGGCAATGGCGACTTTTTCCTCAATGGCCTTGGTGATGCCCATGGCATTGATGGGGTATGCGGCCTTGTCGGTGGAGAGGCAGATGACACACTTCACGCCAGCATCGATGGCGGCGTCAAGGGTGTTGTCGGTGCCGATAACGTTGGTCTTGACGGCCTCCATGGGGAAGAACTCACAGCTGGGCACCTGCTTCAGGGCTGCGGCATGGAACACATAGTCCACGCCCTTCATCGCATACTTTAGCGTGCTCTTGTTGCGCACGTCACCAATGTAGAACTTAATCTTGTTCGCCACCTCCGGCATACGTGCCTGGAAGTCGTGACGCATATCATCCTGCTTCTTCTCGTCGCGGCTGAAGATACGGATCTCGCCGATGTCGGTCTTCAAAAAGCGGTTAAGGACTGCGTTACCGAACGAACCTGTGCCGCCAGTTATTAATAAGACTTTATCCTTAAATAATGACATAATATAGAATTTTAATTTAACCCTGCATTATAGCCGTCCCTTATCAAGGGACTCAAAATATCTTTAAATAAGCTCATATTATTATGTATTTTTTAATATTTTCTGTCAAGAATTTGAGAATTAGAGAATTTATCACTTTATTTCATTTATATATCAAGAATGGATCGAATTTCAGAATTCCTTTTCCGAACACGGATTTCACGAATCTCACGGATGTTTTAGATGATATGTTTCATTTTATTGGAAGAACTTCTAAAAGCGAGCTTTTAAGATTCTTCAAACAAAATAAAACCTTTGCTCAGCAAAGCAATCATGGTTATGATTGTCATCTTAAAACTAATTCTCTCATTCTCTAATTCTTGATATTAACCTATCTCAGCCTTGTCACGATAGTGCCACTCATTCGGATACCAACGGTATTCCAGACTGGTGGCCCCAAAGTTAAGTAGCAAACCTAACTTGTGATTACTCACATGCAGATAATTGATTATCTGTGACTCAAATTCTCCGATTATCTCAGAAACTGCTTTTAATTCAACACCAATTCTATCTTCAATCAAGAAATCATAGAAGAAGTCGTGCTCTAGTTTTACTCCGTGAAAGACAAGATCAATATGTTTCTCTCTTTCGTACTTAACACCTTCTTCTTTGAGCAATACCTCAAAGGCATCTTGATAAACCTTCTCCTTAAATCCGCATCCCATCTCACGATGCAGTTGCATCGAAATTCCAAGAATCTTCTTGCTAAGTTCAGGATAAATCAAGGCCATTTTTCTTCTACTATCAAGAATTTGAGAATGGGAGAATATGGTTTTTCTCTAATTCGCTAATTCTAGACATTAAATATTAACATGAGGGATTATAATTCTCAAATTCTCTAATTCTTGATTTATACCTTCTCGAAGTAGGTGTCCGGCTTATTGGGATTGAATATCTCGTTGCAGTACATTACTGTCACCAAATCTTCCGTCTCCGAGAGGTTGATGATGTTGTGGGTGTAGCCGGGGAGCATGTGGATGCACTGGATGTTATCACCACTCACCTCAAACTCAATTACTTCATCTGTACCTAATTTACGTTCTTGAATCAAGCCATGACCGGCCACTACAATGAAGAACTCCCACTTGGTATTATGCCAGTGCTGTCCCTTTGTGATGCCTGGCTTGGAGATATTGATGCTTACCTGACCGGTATTGAGGGTATGTATTAATTCTGTGAAGGAGCCCCGGTCATCCACATTCATCTTCAGGGGGAATGCAACTTTCTCCTTGGGCAGGTAGCTCAGATACGTAGAATAAAGTTTCTTGGCAAAGCTGTTCTCAGGAATCTCCGGAATCATCAGGGTCTTGGGCTGCTCAGCGAAACTTTTCAAGAGCTCGACAATCTCGCCCAAAGTTGCTTTATGGGTTGTTGGCACATAACAATAGCGATACTTCGTATCCGCAGATTTCGCTGATTCTTCACGATCTCGCTGATTTTCTGCGTTATATGCCCCATCTGCGTTATCTGCGGGTGCTGGAAGCACTTCTAGGCCATTGAATTCACATCTGTGTTCCTTACCCTGCAAGCAAGCAAACATTTCATCAACGAGGTCATCTATATAAAGGAGTTCCAGCTCCACACTGGGGTCGTTGACGGTGTAAGGCAGGTCGTTAGCAAAGGCGTTGCAGAAGGTTGCCACAGCACTATTGTAGTTGGGACGACACCATTTGCCAAAAAGATTGGGGAACCGATAGATTAGTACACGGGGTACTAATCCCGCTGATTGCGCTGATTTATTTTGATTTCGCAGATTTGCGTTATCCGCCCCATCTGCGTTATCTGCGCTACGGAGGAAGTCCCTTTCGTAGTCCAAGAACAGGTCTTCGCCTGCTTTCTTGCTGCGGCCATACTCACTATTTCCAAAGCGACCAGTGAGGGAGGCCTGCTGGCTGCTACTGAGCATCACAGGACATTTATTGCCATACTTCTTCAGCGTGTCCAGCAGCGTGCTGGCAAAGCCAAAGTTGCCCTTCATGAACTCGTCCTGGTTCTGAGGACGGTTAACTCCTGCCAGATTGAACACGAAGTCTGCATTCTTGCAGTATTCGTCCAGTTGCTCAGGAGTTGAGTCCAAGTCATATTCATACACGGCCTCAATACTCAGTTCAGGAAACCTCCTGTCTTTCCCTTCTTGTATATTGCGCAGGTTCGCGCAGAGATTTCTCCCCACAAAACCTTTCGCGCCAGTTACTAAAATCTTCATAATTCTTCGAATTTCGCTGATCTCGCAGATTGAGCAGATTTCGCCGATTACAAACCATTCACACTACGATGAATAGATGATGCTATATCGGTGGTATCAAAGGTAACCAAAATACCGAGCTTCAGTCCAGTCATTTTCAGATAGGTCAGAAGCTGTTTATAGAAGACATCGCTTACATGCTGTACTGCTTTCAGCTCTATTATTACTTTCTTTTCAACTAATATATCGATGCGATATGCTTTCGGAATCGTGACACCTCCATAGACAATAGGCAAATATACTTGTGTTTCCACCAGCAGTCCTGCTTTTTCAAGTTCTATCTTCAATGCTGTTTCATAAGCACTTTCCAATAGTCCAGGCCCAAGGTTGTTATAAACATTGAATATCGCACCTCGTATCTTATACGATATCTCGTTCTCTGTCATATCTGCGAAATCTGCTTTATCAGCGGAATCTGCGTGAAGTTCGTCAGAACTTCCTCCAAACCATTTTGTTTACAATACCCACATAGCTTTGGATTATCTTCACCACCTTGGTAGAGACATTCTCCTCGATATAGTCAGGAACAGGAATGCCGTAGTCACCATTCTGGTTCAATGTCACTGCCGTATCTACAGCTTGGAGCAATGATTTTTCGTCAATACCTGCGATGATGAAGCATGCTTTATCGATTGCTTCAGGACGCTCTGTAGAAGTACGAATGCAGATAGCTGGGAATGGATGACCAACAGATGTGAAGAAACTGCTCTCTTCAGGCAGAGTTCCAGAATCTGACACTACAGCAAAGGCATTCATCTGAAGGCAGTTGTAGTCGTGGAAACCAAGGGGTTCGTGCTGGATGACGCGTGGGTCGAGCTGGAAGCCAGACTGCTCTAAACGTTTGCGGCTACGGGGATGGCAACTATAAAGGATTGGCATATCGTATTTTTCAGCCATCTTATTGATAGCGGTGAAGAGACTCATAAAGTTCTTCTCAGTATCGATATTCTCCTCACGGTGGGCAGAGAGCAGAATGTACTTACCTTTCTCTAAGCCCAGACGCTTATGAATGTCGCTTGCCTCAATCTCTGCAAGGTTCTGATGCAGAACCTCTGCCATTGGACTACCAGTAACGTATGTGCGCTCCTTCGGCAGTCCGCAGTCAGCCAGATAGCGACGTGCATGCTCAGAGTAAGCCATGTTCACATCGCTGATGATGTCCACAATCCTGCGGTTGGTCTCCTCTGGCAGACACTCGTCTTTGCAGCGGTTACCTGCCTCCATGTGGAAGATGGGGATATGCAGGCGCTTTGCACCAATCACGCTCAGGCACGAGTTCGTATCGCCCAACACCAGTACGGCATCCGGCTTTGTCTCCACCATCACCTTATACGACTTATCGATGATGTTACCCATCGTGCTGCCAAGGTCATCACCGACAGCTTCCATGTAAATATCTGGGTCTGCTAATTTCAGGTCCTTGAAGAATACGCCGTTGAGGTTATAATCGTAGTTTTGACCTGTATGTGCCAGCAAGCAGTCAAAGTACTGACGGCACTTATTAATCACTGCAGCAAGGCGGATAATCTCCGGGCGCGTACCAACAATTATCAGAAGCTTCAGCTTCCCATTCTCTTTAAATTTTGCCATTATAGTGTATTTTTCGTTTTTCAAATTGCCTTAGTAAATGCACTTGGTGAACCAATCAAGTCACGATGATGATACAATCCCAAGATAATGACAGGTTGAATTACATTCGACCTTTTCTCGCCATGCCATAGCCCAAACAAGTTTGGTTCTGGTCATTTGGCTTAACGAAAAGGTTCAATATCCTTCGTTGTGACTTCCAACTGTGGACGAAGAGATTCCACTATCATTTCCACATTACTGAGGCTACCAGAAGGCACTTTGCTCATCACGAACTCACGCAGGATGAAATTGATTGCCGCATCATTGATAGCATCACTATATCCAAAAGGCTTCAGCCATCCCTTCATCTCCCCTATCGTATGAACATCCCCCTTCAGGATTTCCTCCTTCAATGGCTCCGTCACTTCTTTGATATTCTTGATTTGAGATGCACTATTTTCCATAAAAACTACGAAACAAAAGTCTTTTGAGCATCCTTCATTTTTTCAGCTATCGTCTTCAATGATTCATTTATAGCTTTCTGAATGCAAATTTGTATTCTCATGACAGACTTCAGCCACTTGGCAGTATCTATCCAGCAATCATTCAAATAACATACAATCAAGAAATATGAGGGTGTTGATTCTACTTTATTATAGTCTTTATCAGTTTTATCGATGCCCAACTGAATTGCATAATCAGTCATCTTACGATAGGAAAACATGAAGGCATTCTGCTTCTCTTTTAATTCTTGCAGAAGCGAATGGTCTGGCAAGACTCTTTGCGCCAGCTTCATAATGTCACCCAAAACTTCAATGAAAGAAGCATGGTTTTCACAAAACAATCTCAGTAGACAAACAGATCTATCGTTCCACTCTTGAACGTTTAAAGATAACAAGCTTTGATAAGCTTTGTCGTTAATATCTGATAGCGAATTAGAGAGTTCTCCCAATCTAAAATACAAAGATTGTTCTTCTCTACTTATTTCATTCGCGTAACTAATATCTCTATTCACAGAGTCTGCCAAATATTCAATCCCCCTATAACTGTCTAATTGATTTTGCATCTCTGAATCAGATATCGCCTGAAGCGAAAACACACGAACTGCCTCTTTCAGTTCTTGATGCATCTCATCCCGCATTTTCCCTAACAATCGAATTGCTTTCGGGGTGTGGAACTTTTTCCATTGTTCTATATCTTTCTCATGCATCACCTGACAATTCATTTTTTCAGTACAGACTGTCTCGTCTAACATTTGTGCCCTCCGGAGAGTCGAACTCCGATTCTTCCCCTTGAGCATAAACCCGTGGGCTTATCCTCAAGGGGGATGAATTAGCCGTTATTCTATAGGGCATACATTCTTCTCTATTATTTCTCTTGAAGGTTTAACACCATAAATTAGCTGAATGCATTTACTCACATAGTTTACCCTGCTTGCTCCAGTATGACCGTCAACCTTCGGTATGTCAACACATACTTTCTTCCATTTATCGTCATCTATTTCCTTTAATCTCCTCTTTTCTGCAAGGTTCTGGTATTGTACTTTGATATACAAATCCCAATCTATACTATCCTTAATACTGGTTGTTAACATATCAGCGATATTCACAATGGTCGCAGTAAAAAGAACAAAGTCAGCGTAAGTCAGTTTATCTGGCTCTGAAGGAGCCTTTATTGTTGGAAAGAGAGAACTAACCTCTTTCTGGTCTATCTTTTTATAAAGGTTCTTTTCCGCTTTTAGAGACTTTTCATCATGCAGATTGTGTACAAAGTTTGTGCGTATCTTATTGTAATAATAGTAAACATTCAGTTTATAACGCTCAATTTTAGGATCACAATCTATTGCTTTCAGTTCCCTTATTGCTGCTTCAAGTTTTGTTTCATCATCATTTGCGTTAATTTTGAAATCTTCCCTTACAAGCATTCTTACTTCTTTAGCAAACTCTTTATAAAAACTATCCAGGGTTGCCCATGGCAACACCATCAGACTCTGTGTAATGCAGAGCGGAAAAAGTTTTGCAGGCAAGTCATAAAGTTGTATCTGATACTTTGCAGATTCTTCTTTCAAGAAAGTCCTCAATTCTTTCTCTCCTAAACCCGCTACTCTCGTGTTCATCTGTTGACAAGACATCTCGATATAGCCATTGATAGCTCCATATTTGCCCAGCATATCCCTAAGCAGTCTATTGCATGGCAACTCAAAACTCGTCTGCCTCATTGAACGCTTGTGCATATCTTTATCTGCTTATAACGTCTCTCCTTTTTTCTTTCACTCTCGCTCTACGCTTGTGTAGCTATCACGCAGTCTTACCTGCAATTACAGAATTTCCATTTAGCAAAAAGGTAGAATGCTCAAAGAATTCTTTTCCTTCCTTATCCTTCCAATATTTCTTTTCCTCGCTATAGTTGCTCATTGGTGACTTTCCAAAGAACAAGAAATTGGCAGGAATGTTTTTTATGAGTTTAAAACGGGCTATGAGTCCCATATCTTCTCGCCTATTTATTGCTCCATCAACGCGTTTATTCCATTTTTCTCCCATTTCGGATAGAGAATTATAGTATAATAGTACTTGCTCTGTATCGCTCATATTGCTACGAAGGAGCTTTGCGTAGGCATATTTATCATCTTCTGTAAAGATGGCCGAATCTGCATTTGCTATGAACATCATCGTTTGGTATAACTGGCGGAAATATACACCAAGTTGGTCGTTATGGCCTTTCATCATTGGAAAAGATGCTTCATATTGCGATGGCAACATGCTTAATGCATTATTTTCACCATAAATGAATTTGGTATAGCCGTTACTCGAATTTCTATATTTTATGAACTGTAATCTACTATATACCTCACTTTCCAGCAATACCTTACCAACCTGCATATTCTCAACTGTATAGTAAGGGCGGCCATAAAAGAAGAGATTATAAGAAAGAAACAAATGATTCATTATTGCCGTTTTGGGGTCTTCATACAGGTTATCCAGATATTGAAGTACTTTGCTCAGATCACCTTGTGTATGCTGAAATTTTTTATTCTCATGTAAGCTATTGAGCACTAAGTGCACACAGCTGTAAATATAGGCGAACTCTCCGAGTAGTTCGGGGATAGCATCCATACCACGAAGCTCTCCTGCAGCAATATGGTTCAAATTATCTTTATGCTCGTCAAGCATCTTGTATAACTTCACCTCAAACTCCTCACGCTGTCGTATTTTCTTTTGGCGTTCGAGCTCTTTCTTCTGTAGCTCATTCGCATCGTATTGAATTAAAAATGCAATGAACGTCAAGAACGCGGCTATAATAGCCACGAAAGGTCCCATTATGCCACCAATAGTATCGCCTATCTCACCAGTTCCTTTGAAGCACAAATCTGGGTCGCCCTCTCTGGTAAACCAGTAAGGAAAGAAGCACACCAACACCACAAGCAACATAAACAAAAAGAATGTTGCTATTCCGATCGTAGATGTCTTGTGATTGTTATAGTATTCTCTAAATGCCATAATTTTGTGTTTCCTTTACGAATCTTAGTTCTACACCAACGCTACCGAATATGGCTTATCGGTATCGCCGTCCTTGATATATACTTTGTTCTGACTGGCAGTATCGAACGAAAGATGTTAGATGGAAGAAGGAAGATGGAAGATGTTGCTACCCCCCATCCTATAACTCATCTTATTCCGTATCATTGATTTTTTTTACAGCGATGATGGAGAACTTTTACCAACTCCTCACAGTCACCATATATAGACTCGTATTGCCTATCATCAATAAAATTATTCCTATGAAGCAATTCAATACAATAAAGTGATTCTCGAGCCTCCTTTAGTGCAATAAAAGATTTGCTGTAAACCACCATATGAACGTAACCCCGATTTTATGGGCATTACCGCTAACATGATTTTTGAAAAAATTTATCTGATTGTACTTCGTACCACTTGACTATATCAAGCGACCTTTTTCTCCTGCTTCT
>Ga0247610_10007195_pt1 | contig 11460 bp, 9 predicted proteins | sample 174DNAGHGhighgp2_FD_193483 | JGI IMG/M metagenome (GOLD analysis project Ga0247610, IMG submission 193483) | Sheep rumen microbial communities from Palmerston North, Manawatu-Wanganui, New Zealand - 1742 DNA GHGhigh gp2 | ecosystem: Host-associated > Mammals > Digestive system > Stomach > Rumen ...
TCTTTTTAACTAGTGTTATTTTGTCTGCAACGTCTTTCAGCATCTATTTTTTCAAATTCAAACACACTTTTAAACCAAAATGAGAGCAATATTCTAAATTGATTAGTGGCAGATGGAAATTCATAAGAATGATTGGTTTTAGGAATTTCTCCATTTAATGTGAGAAGATATGATGTTGAACCATGATATAAATCATTTAAATTAATTATTTCTAAAGTGCCAATGGGGGTTTCAAGTTTTTCTTTATTTTTAACAAGTTCGATTAATAATGTATTGGAATAAAATATGTCTTTATCAGTTATTTTTTTAGTTTGATGTTCTTCAAGATAATATTTTCCAGTTAAATATTGTAACATTATAAAAACCTTCTTTAATTAATTTTTTTATCTATTTAACTTCTTATTATATTCAATTCTAATCTTTCGGTTTCAGTATCAAGTATCCACTCTAAGGTATCTCCTGATTCTATTTTTAAAGCCTTTACATAGGTTTTCGGTATTGTTGTAATCAAGGAAATTTCACCTTGGTTTCTCACTTTTGTCTCTTCATTGATTTTCATAGTCAATATTATATTCTTTATCTTAAATAACATTTTTGATTTGTTTTAATAGTTGAAAAAGTAACATTTAAATATCATTGGGTAGATATTATATACTAGTTAATACAAAATATAATTTGCATAGATGTGATAACCATGATAAAAGTTGTAGAATTATGTGCAGGTGCAGGCGGATTGGCACTCGGATTTGAAAAAGCAGGCCTGGAACACGAACTGCTTGTGGAAATAGACAAGGATTGTGTGGCAACACTCCACAAAAACAGGCCGGACTGGAATGTGCTTCATGCAGACATAAAAGAGGTTGACTTTACTCAATATCATCCGGATATAGTAGTGGCAGGACTTCCATGCCAGCCATTTTCATATGCCGGCAAAAAACGGGGATTTGATGATACAAGAGGAACACTATTCTTTGATTTTGCAAGATGCATAAAAGAAACCAATCCGAAAATGTGCATAATCGAAAATGTGGAAGGTTTAGTCAGGCATGACAAAGGACGAACCATGGACACCATCGTAAATGTATTGGAAAACGAACTCGGATATGATGTCCAATACAAAGTCCTGAATGCAGTAGACTATGGTGTAGCACAAAAAAGAAAAAGGATGTTTCTTGTTGGAACCAAAAAAGGACTGATATTCAACTATCCAAAAAAAGTCAAAGGAAATCCAGTGCTGCGTGATGCCCTAAAAGATGTTCCGCAATCTGAAGGAACAGAATACTCCGATAAGAAAAAGGAAGTGCTTGAACTCGTTCCTCCTGGTGGCTGCTGGATAGATCTTCCTGAAGAAGTTCAAAAAGAATACATGGGCAAAAGTTTCTATTCGGGTGGTGGAAAACGAGGAATGGCAAGAAGAATCTCATGGGACGAACCATGTCTGACACTGACAACTTCACCATGTCAAAAACAGACAGAAAGATGCCACCCTGATGAGGTAAGACCATTTACAGTAAGAGAATATGCAAGAATACAATCATTTCCGGATGAATGGGAATTCGAAGGCGGAATAACCTCTAAATATAAACAGATTGGAAATGCTGTGCCGGTAAAAGTAGCTGAAGCTGTTGGTCGTGAAGTAATTAAAGCATTAACTGGAAAAAATAAAAGAAAAGAAGGTCAGACAACTTTGTTTTAATCATCAAAGATGTGGTCTTCATATTCTTTAATTATTTTTTTATCTTCTTGTGAAAATTCTCTTTCAGTTCCTAATATGTCATTAATTGCTATGGGGATTGCTCTAAAAGTTTTTTTCAAAGCATGTGGGTCGCCAGTAACTAATTCATAAACTTTATCACAACTAATTTTTTGTATTCTTTCATTATTTTCATAATTTTTCTTTACCCACATTTCCTTTGTTGACTTGTAATTTTTGTGTATGATATATGCCCAGTATGCAGTCGCATTTTCATTTTCTTGTACAATTTTTTCAAGGTTTTCTCTCACGGTTTTTCCAGATCCACTATTTATTGTATTGTATTTATTTTTTAATTCAATGTATATTGTCCCTTCATCATTTTTTAAATCAACATGGCTGTTATCACCAGTACCTAAGTCTTGCCAACCTTCTACTCTGCCCAGTAATCTTTGATGAAATTCGCCCATTTTGTTTTCAATGCTTTTTCCATTTTGTCTTATTGTTTCTGCTTTAACCCATTCTTCAAAGCTAATATTATTCATACATAAGTCAAACATTATCTTGAATTCATCAAGTCCGTATTTAGATTTTTTTAGTAAGTCTATTGCTGATGGGATTTCTTGAGCATCATCTGGATAGGAATCCATTACTCTTTTTACCTCTTCGAGAAATATTTCATCTGAAACAAAGTCCACATATTTATTTGTCATTATTAATCCTCCTCATTTTTGAATATTATATTGTTGTATTCCATTTTAAGTTTTTCATCATCTTCGTTTAGTTTATAATCTTCACTTAGTATTTCAACTATCGCTTTTGGTATCGCATTGAATGTTTTTTCAAGTGCTTGAGGGTCTCCTGTTATCATTTCATATAATTTATCTCCACTTATTCTTTTTATTCTTTCATCTTCCCTTTGCTGGTATTTCCAAATTCTACATTCTGATTTGTAATTCTTGCTTATAACATATGCCCAGTATGCAGTAGCATTGGGATATTTTTCAATAACTTTTTCAAGTTTTTCACGACATGTCTTTTCAGATGAAGAGTTCATGGTATTGTATTTGTTTTTCAATTCAATGAATATGGTGTTGTCTTCTTTTTTAAGATCAATTTCTGTTTCATCACCAACACCCAAATCCACCCATCCTTTGACTTTACCTAAAAGTTCCTGATGGAATTCTCCAATCTTATTGTTTATAGTTTTATCTTGTTGTCTTGTCAATTCAATTTTTGACCATTCATCAAAGCTAATTTGATTTACACAAACATCAAAAATAGTTTTGAATTCATCGATGGTGTTTTTGCTTTCTGTCAATATTGATGTGGGGGTAACATTTTCATCTAGGGTTTGGTATGATTCTACAACTTTCCTAACACATTCTAGAAAGTCCTCATCTGAAACAAATTCCACGTATTTGTGCATATTTTCTACCTTGGATAAATAATTAAGTTATATTTCTGTTATTCTTATTTTATAGTATTTTTGTTATAAATGTAATTTTTACTGATTGTCAAAAAAAGAGTAAATGTTATTGGGATTTTAATATAATTTTAACAAACTTCTGCAATGTATTAAAATTAAATATGGATGATTTTCTATATAATTATGTAAGTATCATGTAGGTGAAGTTAATGTCTGATTATTTAAAGTCATATGTAATCCCCATAAAAATTGAAAATATTAATGAATGTTATAATTTAATCCAAGAAATTTCTCTTTCAGATACTAGCAGGACATTTGCAGGAAATTTATCTCATTCTGCTCATATTAATTTACTAATTAAAGAAATTAGCATTTTATTAGCTAATTCATTAAGATTATATGAAATGGGATATTTTGACAATGCATATTACTCTTTAAGGTCAGCTAATGAATTGGCTACTGTCATGTTGGATTTATCTGATAAAGATAATCCTGAAATAAAAAATAATTTTGAAGATTTTAGACGAGGAAAATATAATAAATTTCGTAGTACAATTATTAAAGAGTTATCTGATAATGGGATTGTTTTTAAAGAAGTTATAGATAAAATGCCTAATTTAAAAAAGGATATTAGTAAATTATTAAAAGAAATTAATGATGTTGTTCACAATAATGGTCTTGATAATTTTTACTACTTTCGTTATCATACTCTTGATAAAGATATGCCCTATAAAAAATTAGAAGAATTCGAGAATCATTTTTTAAGGTCAATAAGAATATTGGCTATCATGCGTTTAATTGTTGATCCATTGCCTTTACTCATAACTGATGATGAGATATATTACCGATGCCCTCAAATAATATTTTTTCCTTTTAGCGATAAAATGTTATCTACCATAGGTCAAAAATCAATTGATGAGTTTAAACAGACAGATACTTATAAATCTATGGAAGAGGAAATTTTAAGTCTTGAAAAAAGGAATCCTGCAGTTAATGACTTTTTAATACATAAAGTTATAGATTTAGATAAAATTGAGGATATATATTCTCAAAAACATTTAATTTCTGAAAATGAATTAAAAATTTTGGATGTGTGCAGTTGTACAAATAAAATTATTGAAATAAACTATGGAAATGGGTCTTATATTTTTTTCACAAGTTTAAAAAGTGATGGGAATATTTATAATTGTTTAGATATTGATGAGTTAATTAAAATCAATGATTATTATAATATTTCTCATAAGGGAATTTATGTATCTGTCATGAATATTAAAGGAAATAATAGAACTGACATTCTTAAAAATTCATATAATATAGTTTACATATTTCATGAAAAAAAATTAGATAATGAGGAAATAAAATGCATCAAGAAAATATTAACGGATTTCAGTATAATTTAAATGTAGATTATTAGGAACGAGTCACATCATGTTAAGATTAAGATATAAAAAAACATTCTGGTGAAAACTGGATTAATCATGATTCTGCTGCAGGTTCTGAGACAATTTCAGGAAATGTACGGGCAATCTAGTGTGATGGCGGACATGTTATAGTATATGACTTGTCTGTGATTTTCATAGATTTGTAGGGTAGTTAATATTTAATCGGATACAAGTTGAAATAAAATGTTTACATTTAACATCATAAATAGATTATAATTTAAAATAAAATTTATAAACTTTAAAATTGAAATTATATTGTACTTATATATAATACAATTAATAAAATAATAATGGAGTGAAAATATGTTTGACGAAATATTTGGAAAATTAGGAAACTTTTGGGTTTCAGATAATGATAAGGAAAGAGTTCCTGGGCAGATTAATCAAAATAATAATGATTTTGAAATTTCATTTGTTAATGTAGATTTTAATGATTATGATGATGATTATATTTTGCTAAATGGTGTTGTGGAAAATAAAAAATTAAGTTTAATAATTATAAATGATCCAATTAAAAGTACACATGCAAAAGTTATAAACAATACTTATTACATTAGATATTTATTTGAAGGAAAACATTATAATAATAAAGATAATATTAAATTTGAGAATATTAATATTAAAATTGACAATATTCTATCAACTATTAACTTGCACTCATTTTCTATAATTACTCCAAAGCCAGATATTTTATTAATAAAAGAGCCTACTAATGAATATGTTGTTGATTTAAATGAATTTAATTTAGAGATATTCCTTAAACCAAAAAGTACTATCGGTTACTCTTCAAATGGGCAGTATGCTAAGTTCAATGAAGAGATTATTCTTAAATTAAATTATGAGGAACCTAAAACTATAACTGAAATTTATCCTCATATTGTAAAAATTAAAGACCTATTCACATTCCTCACTGGGAAATCAGAAATCATTGGACTTTATGAATCATCAAAAAATAAGGAAATAAACATGTTATTTCCAATCGTGACCAGAACATATAATTTGAAGCCTCAACATAATACATTGATTCAGTTGAATGAAAATAATCTTGAGAAAATATTTAATAACTGGTTTGAAAATTATGACTCTTTAAAAGGGGTTTATGATTTATATTTTTCAACAATTGGATCTAATTTATCTAGTGAAACATTATTCTTAACATATTGCCAAATTCTTGAAAGTTATCATAGAAAAAGATATCTTGGAGAATATGTTTCTAAAGAAAAATTTGAAGATTTTAAAAGCAAATTCACACCATGTGCTACAAAAATGGATGGTTTAGATGAAATTGTTTCAAAAGAAAATAAAGGTCAATTTTTAAATAAAATTATAAATTCAATTCAATTTTGCTATGAATTTACATTAAAAGACCGTTTAAAAGAAATATTTAATGAATTTAAAAAATGTGAATTATTTATAAAAATTATTGATAAATTCACTGATGAAGAAACATTTGATAAAGGAATAAAAACTTACTGCGATATTGTTAAAGATGGTAGAAATTATTATACTCACTATGGTGAAGAACCAGAACATTTATTAAAAGGGATTGAATTTTTTGAATTAACAGATAGTTTAAATCTAATAATAAAAATGATATTTTTAAAAGAATTTGGGTTAACTGATTCAGAAATAAACAATATTACAAAAAATCCTAGATTTAATTTTGTGGAATATTATGAAAATTAATTGAATATAACAGATATGAACTATGTATGAAAATAGAATATTAATATTCTTTTTTGTAAAATTCTTAAAATTAAAGGTTGTATTCAATTTAACAAATGAATACAACTTACTTTATTTTAATCTATATTGACTTTTTCTAAGTTTATTCTATTTTTCATTGCTTCTACAACACCTTTATATCCTGGGAATAAATATTCTTCTGAATAACCATCTGAATATAGGGCTTTTAAAATTTCATATTTGCAGTCACCTGAAATAATAAATTTATAGAATATTCTTTCATTTTCTTTTAGAGTGAATTTTTCAATTCCCTCTAATTCAATTTCAATTTCTGAATTATCATTTTTCTTAAAACCGTTTTTTTGAATTATGTCACAAATCATTTTATCTAATGATTCTAATGATGTTTCATTAAAAGTTTCTGGTTTGTTAATTAGAAAAGTGAATAATCCCTTTTGAGATTTTAAATTATCATTATTGTAATATTTTGGCCTATAAAATCGAAGTTGTGTTTGATTTTGTTTTTCTAATCCATCTTCTACAACAAATGTTGAGTATTTTTCAAAATATTTGTAATTAAAAGCCCATAATACACAGTCGGTCTTGTCTTTTTTTAAAATATTTCTCACAGCAAAGTATAATGCAACTTTATAATCGTATGACCAATCCAAAGCACATGTGGGTAATCCATAATGTTGTGCTAAAGATATAACTTCATAAAATTCTGATTTAGGCCAATACCCTGGGAAATGATTAATGTGAGAATGTAATAGTTTACGAACTTTCCTGCTGGCAGGAATTTTCAATCCGCTTTTATCTGCCCAATCCAAAAATCTAAACAAAACAAAGAACTCTCTTTTATATTGTAGCTCTAATGTTAATTTTTCATTATCATCACATTCGATATCTTTAAAATTTGCAGAATGGTGATCAATAGATATATTGGAATTTATATAATCACAAAGGGCATATTTGCCATCATTATTTTTTCTTAAAGCGTTTGGAATTAGTTCATAATCGATATTACTAACTCCTCTAAAAATACATTTCTTTTTTAAATCTACTGGAAATTTCCTCCCATCCGGATAATATCCATTTTTTACATTATTTAAATCTTCTGGCTTTTTGAGTTCTATTACTTCAACTAAATCATTATACAATTCATAGTTTTTATTTTTATCATTCATTTTAACCACCATTTATTGAGATTTTCTTTTTTTATGCATGTTTATATATCAAATATTATTAAATAGATAACTAATATGTGTTTCTGTTAATATATTTTATTTCTAGATACAACTAAATCTAAATCCAACATTTAAAAAATAAGTTTGTTATTAGTACCATATATTATATAAACACTAAAAAAGTCCCAAGTACTAAAACCTAAACTCCTTAAAGAATTTCAGAAGTGTCACCGGATTGGTGTTTTCAAGATTGTAAAATGCATGATACTTTTTATGGCACCAGTGACAGAGGGTTATTCCGTTATCCTGATCCAGTCTAAGAGGTATGAAATTCTTAAACGAGAAAACGTGGTGAGCCTCCAGGTGCTGGTCGGCTCCGCATAGGACACAGCATTTATTATCCCGTTTTTTCACATCCTTAACCCAGTCCTTATACTCTTTGGTGTTTCTCACTTCATCTATGTTTTTGCTTTTTTCAATGTCAATCCATTCATCTTCTGTTGTCATGGTAATCATCACTTTAAAAATAAGGGTAGCTATTTATACTAAAAGGCCAAAAAAGTAGAATTGTAAAATAATTGCATTAGTTATTTTACAGATCTTATTTAATTTCAAAATATTGGATAGGTTATAATATTTCTACCTCATTATAATTTTTCCAAAAAAATCTTCATTCAATCACTTGATTGAAAAAGGTTGCATCTGAGAGATTATATCAATCTATCAGATTTTACCACTTCCAATTACTTTTTGATTTTTGCTTTAAAATTTAAAATTCATGTTTTAAGTTTGTGTTTTTTATTTTACTTTAAAGAGTTTTTGTTGATTTGGATGATTTTCTGTTTCAGGTTGTTTTTGCTGATTTAGGTGATGGTAACCCTTTGGTTACCTTGATTTTTTTAGGGTGATTTCTGGCTGATTTTAAAGAATGGCTTAAAAAATTGGAAAGTTTATTAATTGGGTGATTTTATCTTTAAACTAGTGGATTTAGCGTCTTTAGTTGATTTTAGTTAATTGAAAAAAATAGTCCAATCTAAGTTGTGTTAAACGAGTGGATAATCCAATTATTTTTTTGGATTTCACGTTCAATACCAGTGAACTTGATTTTTCAAAAGAACATTTAAATTAACTTATTTGAATTGTTTAATCTTTAAATGATTAATTAAGAGTTGTTTGAACTTATAATTTCTTTAAGATGTTTTAAAAATTTCTGTTATCTTTTTTGCAAGAAATTTATTGGAGGTTGGTGATTTTGCAAATTTTAATAAAATCAAGCATGATTGAGTAATGGGAAAGTATATATTAATAATTAGATAAAATTATATTATATAGTATGGATGTTAAAGTAATCTGTACTAATTCCTGCTTTAAGTTCATTTAAGTTTATTTTAGTAAAAAATAGCTGCTTAAAGCTCAATTCATTTAATTCAAGTGGAGTTAAATTTAAGCTTAAAAATCTGAGAGATTGATATAATCTATCAGAATTTAGAGAGCGGATTCGGCTTCTTTTTGAAGAAAATGATATTTTTTGCAAATTTTTAGAAAAAAATTTGTATTTAAAAAATCCATTATGGAGGTAAAAAATGTCAAGAAAATATTTAAGTATATTTCTATTGATGGTTGTTATGATTTGTTGCGTTAGTGTAGCTAGTGCAACAGATGTAGATAACATAACTGTACCAGATGATACTAATATCATAACTGATGATATAGTGGAATCTGTAGATGATGTGGAAATTGATGACGTTATTGACGATGTTGCAAGTGATGATAGTGTTGATGATGTTGTAAGTGAAGATGCTGTCGATAATACACAAATAACTAATGATAGCAAAATTGTTAAAGATGATAATGTTGGTCCTACAAGAGGACAAGTTACTAATAGTAATTATAATAAGTATTTTAATACAATTACTGGGCTGTTGACTGATACTTCTGGTAATCCATTACAATTCACAGGAAGTTTTACTCAGAAAACATTTACAAATTTTAGAATTAATAATAATATTCTAATAAATGCTACTGGAGCTACATTTACTAATGTTGGTTTTAGTTTAGAGGCAAGTAATATTACTTTCATTGGAGGTACATTTATTACTACTAATAATAAAGTATCTCATGTCATTGATGTGTCTGCTGGGGATGTTGAAGTGAGTGGAGTAACAATGAATTTAGTTGCTCCAAATAATAAAGAATTTGTTGCAATAAATGTTGCAAGTGGTACAAATGTAAAAATACTAAATAATATTATAACTTACACCTGCAACTATGTAAATAAAAATGTAATAAATTATGTTATTAGAGTAAAAAATAGTCCTAATGCATTAATCACTGGCAATAAAATAAATGCTTATTTACCTTTAAAAGAAGTAGCTTATTATACTACTAGTGATCAAATGGATTGGGATCGAGTTGCAGTAGTCGGAATCGAATTTTCTAATGGATTCAATTTATCATATAATAATATAGAAGTTAATGTTACAGCTTTTGATGATTCTTACCCTACATTGGATGCAGTTATTGTATTGTTCTCAGAAGATGCTTATATTGGACACAATAACGTAACTGAAATTGATAATGTAACTGAAGAAGGTAGTGCAAATTACTTATATGCAATTGATGTTTACAGTTGCAATCATTTGAACATTGATAATAATACTATAAAATTAAGTAGTATGGGAGGATCCTTTATTAATAATACTCTAGGTACTAGTACTGCATATGGTATTCAATTAACTGGTGGCCATAATGTCACAATAGCTAATAATGACATCGACACTAGAAATAATGGACCTAATGCAGGAATATACTCACAAAACTATGGTGGACCTACTAATTTAACCATTGTAAATAACACAATTTACGCTGAAGGTAATGCGGGTAGCAGTTCTTGGTCATTAGTTACTGGAATGGAACTTCAAGACAATTATGGATATATCGCTGGAAATAAAATAACTGTATATAACAAACAAGGATATGTTAATGGTTCTAATGCCTATGGAATTAGTTACTCACAATGGGGTATGGCAGATCCAGTATTTAACATTACACATAATTGTGTTAACTTAATAAACGGAGATTATGCAGTATATATAAAAAGTTCAGACTTCACTACTTATGTCACAGATAATTGTTTAACTTCAACTAATTATGTTGGGGATAATGCAGTTTTCCATACTACAAATGTGGTAATTTCTGGTAATCATAACTGTACTTGTACAAACTGCCCAGTACATCCTTAATTTGATATAACTTTTATTTAACAAATCTAAAAAGATGATTCAAATGAAATACAAATATTTACTTGTATCTCTTTTAATAATCTCAGTATTTTTATCAATTAATATTGCTGTAGCTGCGGATGTTGATTTAAATAATGTGTCTGATACTTTAAATGGTGATAATTCTTTAGAATGTATTGACATTGAATCTTCACAATCATTTATAACTGATAATACTGAGGAAAACGTTGTTGAAAGTTTAGATGATGAAAACATATTGTCTGATGAATATTCAGTAGATGTCAAGACAACTGATGGAATAATAGGGGATTTTGAACAAGATCCTATTTTGCAAGGTGTAAATAAGATTAATGATGCAAATGTTGAAAGCGCTACTATGAATGTTCACAATGGAACATATATTATGTGGCCTAGTGCGTTAGTTAATTTTTACAATGTTAATGATTTAGTTATTAATGGTGTTGATGGTGATGTAATTTTTGAAATGTATGATGATGGATCTGGTTATAGTGCAAGTGGATCTTTTGGATTTTCAAATTCTGCAAATGTTATTTTTAATAATGTTATTTTTGATTTATCTAAAATCAGTTCTTTTAATGATGACACGTTATATTTGACACCAGCAGAAATGCCTGAAGCTGCGGATGGATCTGATTTATATGTAACTCTTAATAATTGTACTTTCATTGGTGCTTCTAGTGTAGTTATGGAAACTATCTATTCAAATACAAATTATATTAATTGTAATTTTATAAATTTCACTGGTAATTATTTATTCAGA
>Ga0247610_10007196_pt1 | contig 11459 bp, 5 predicted proteins | sample 174DNAGHGhighgp2_FD_193483 | JGI IMG/M metagenome (GOLD analysis project Ga0247610, IMG submission 193483) | Sheep rumen microbial communities from Palmerston North, Manawatu-Wanganui, New Zealand - 1742 DNA GHGhigh gp2 | ecosystem: Host-associated > Mammals > Digestive system > Stomach > Rumen ...
GCGTCGTGGCTTGGGCATGAAGGAGGCTGTGACGAAGGGTTACTCTAACGCATTCAGCGCTATCTTCGACTCTAACGTGACCTCTCTGATCACTGGTTTCATCCTGTTGTTCTTCGGTACAGGTCCCGTCAAGGGCTTCGCTACCACTTGGATCATCGGTATCTTCTGCTCATTCTTCACCGCTGTGTTCCTGACCCGTCTGGTTTACGAGAACCGTCTGAAGAAGGACAAGTGGCTCAATCTCACCTTCGTGACTGGTTACTCAAAGAACCTGATGCAGAACGCCAAGTACAACTTCATGGGTATGTACAAGAAGTCGTTCGCTATTTGGGGTGTTGCAGCTATCATCTTCATCGGTTCGTTCTTCGTTCGTGGTCTGAGCCAGAGCATTGACTTCACCGGTGGTCGTAACTATGTGGTGACACTCGACAAGGAGACTCACGTTGAGGATGTCCGTGCTGCTTTGGCAGGCGCCTTCATCAACAGCGTTGGCGAGAATGCCGGCAAGGAGGCTAACACCTCTGTTATCGCTCTGGGTACCGATGGCAAGACCATCCGCGTATCTACCAACTGGGATATCGAGTCAAACAATCCTGATGTTGACGACCAGGCAGAGACCATTCTGTACAACGCTTTGAAGCAGGGTGGCTTCGTTAGCCAGGCTAAGGTTGAGGACTTCAAGAATCCTGATGTCCGCGAGGGTGGTTCTATCATCAGCTCGGCAAAGGTAGGTCCTGCTGTGGCTAAGGACATCACTTACGGCGCTATCGTCAGTGTCATCATCGCTCTGATTGCTATCTTCCTCTACATCCTGATCCGTTTCCGCAATGTGGCATTCTCTACGGGTGCTACCATCGCACTGGCTCTCGATGCACTGGTGGTTATCGGCTTCTATAGCGTTCTGTGGGGTATCGTACCCATGTCACTGGAAATTGACCAGGTGTTCATCGGTGCTATCCTGACGGTGATTGGTTACTCCATCAACGATAAGGTGGTGGTATTCGACCGTATCCGTGAGAACTTCCAGCTCTATGGCAAGCGCGACCGTCAGCAGCTGTTCAACGATTCGCTGAACCAGACGCTGGCTCGTACCATCAACACCTCTGTTACGACGTTGATCGTGTTGCTGTGTATCTTCATCCTCGGTGGTGACTCTATCCGCAGCTTCTCGTTCGCAATGATTCTGGGTGTTATCATCGGTACCCTGTCGTCGCTGTTCATCGCTGCTCCTACAGCCTTCCTCGTGATGGGTCGCACCATCCGTGAGGACGACGTAGATGTAACAAAGGCATAAGGCTTACACCTTATTATATATATAAATCAGCCCGCTCACATCCGAGCGGGCTGATTTATTTTTCTAGAACCTCTAGAATATCTAGACAATCTAGATCATCTAGTCCCTCTAGTTAAAATAATACAGGAACGCTGCAATGCCTTCCAAGGCGGGCTTGCGCTGACCCTCAATCTCGATGGAGAACTTAATCTCCGCTTTGCAGATGCCGCGCAGGTTCTGGATGTTGTGCAGCTTCGTCACCAGGCGCACACGGCTGCCAGTAATCACGGGCTGACCGAAACGCATATCGTTCATACCATAGTTCACCAGCATCTTGATGTTGTTCACCTCGATAATCTGGTCCCATAAGTAAGGCAGCAACGACAGCGTCAGATAGCCGTGGGCGATAGTCGACTTGTACGGACTCTCCTCCTTGGCACGCTCCACGTCTACATGAATCCACTGGTGGTCCAACGTAGCATCGGCAAACAGGTTGATGCGGTCCTGATCGACCTGCAACCACTCACTCTTTCCTAACTCTTCGCCCAGGTGGGCAGCAAACTCGTCGTACGAGTTAATCACTAATTTTCCCATAATTTCTTGTGTTTAGTATCTTTTGGTGGCAAAAGTACAAAAAAAATGGCAAAGAGCCAAAGGTTCCTTGCCATTTTTCTAGTCTATGTTATCCTTTATCTGATTACCTTACGTGTAGTTCCATCGACACTACGGACGATGAGCAAGCCACGGGCACTGCTGTCAACACGACGACCATCGAGCGTGTAGAAGGCTGATGTCTGACTGCTGATGGTTGATGTCTGGAGGCTGATGTCTGTAGCAGTATTGGCCGTCCCGTAGGCACTCAGTCCGCCATTCTCGTTGACGGCCTGCACCCGCCACTGGTCGGAAGCAGTGTATCCGTCGAAGGAGGTTTGGGTGGTAAAGCCTGCTACCTCGCCGTTCTTCGTCACCACATAGCAGATGGCGTAGGGTACAGCCTCCCACGAGAGTTGTGATCCTTCGCCCTTGACGACGGGTGCGTCAACGGGTTCGCAAAGCAAGTCGGGCTGCCAGTTGTCATTGCCGCCACAGACATTCTTGATGGTATATTCAGCCGCCTCCTCAGCAGTCAGAGTATTCTTCACGTTGAACACCTCTGCCTTGGTGCCGGCCTCCTTGTCAATCCAATAATAATAGTAGGTCTCGCGCTGACTCAAATCCACAGGATTACCATCCTTGTCGACGGTGTTATACTCTGCCCACAGCGCGGGCAGTCCACCCATGGTGTTGTACCAGCCCTTGGCAGGGATGTCGATGAAGGTCTGCGTGTTGATGTAGACAGTCTTCGGCTGGTCGTGCCAAGGACGTCCGAGCCATACGTCAGTGACGTCGATGCCCTTACGTGGACGGATGATGTTGTTCTGGAACACATAGCCCCACTTTGTGTCGGCGGTATGGCGTGGAGCCACGATGTAGCCACCGCTGGGACGGTTGATTTGGATGGTGTCACCGTCCAAGTAGACGTCGCCATTGTTGTAGATGAAGTCCACGGCACCCTCGATGAGCGAGTTCTTGATGTAGTGGCGGGCCGTCGAGCTGCTAGAAGTAATCCACGTGTCCTGATAGGAGAGCAGAGCTACGTTGTTCATGGCTATGCGGTCTGCAACAGTATTCAATGCCAATGCCTGCGGACCAGCCAGCTTCTCATAGCCATAGCTGTTCTCTAAGGTGATGTTCTCGAAGAATGTATCGGTACCCTTCACCACAACCGTAGCTCCTGGATCTACGCTATAGGCATTATCGCCACCACAGAGGCGATTGTCATAGATGACGGTCTTGTCGCGCTGCTGACCAATGATGTGCAGATGAGTCTTCGTGGCGGGAATGTCGATGTGCTCGTTGTAGCGTCCATTCTTCACGAAGATAAGCCAGGGCTTGGCACGGCCTGCGGGAGCCTTGTCGATGGCTTCCTGCAAGGTCTTGTAGTCACCACTTCCGTCCTGAGCCACCACGGCATCGTAGAGTTTGGCCTCGGGCTGCTGGCGCTCCATGGTGGTGAAGGTGATTTCTGCCGCTGCGACGGGTTTACCGCTGCGGCTGACGAGTACGCCTTCGGGCATAGAGAACGTGTACTGGGTAGCATACTTCAGTCCTATGTACTTGAAGACGGCTGTTTTGCCACTGATGATGGGGGTAATCTCTTCGCCGTTTAACGTGGCCTTGCCCTCGCCGGACTTAATCTTGTTATCAAAGGTCAGGATAACGCTTCCGCTGGCCGAGACACCTGTAGCATCCTGCTCAGGATTGCTCGACACGAGGGTTGCCACCTCGTCGGCAGCACCTGTAGCGTCGGCAAGTACGAAGAGTTCAGCCAGTGACAGGCCGTCATTGTTACTTTCTACACCCGTCTTGGGCGATGTGTAGTCGGGCAGGAAACGGATGTAGACTCGGTCTTTGTCAGCAGCCTCTGCGGGTAGGTCAAACTCCTGCGAATCCCAGCCACGGTTGGGCAGGTTGTAAGTGCCGAAGGTGGTGAATGTCTCGCCATCTGTGCTGTACTGGGCGTTGATGACACTGTAGGCGTTATAGTCGTCACCGACCGATGCCGAGAGTTTCAGGTTTTGGTAGCCCTTCGACGAGAACTGCAGCTGGAAATACCAGTTGTCGGTGATGGGGCGCCAGCAGCGGATGCCGTATTTGCCGTTCACCTTGCCGGCAGCCACGCCATTAGCCAACCAGCTGGTGGTGGTGCCGTCGGCCTGGCGCAGTTGCAGCAGTCCGGCATTCTCCGTGTCGGCCTTGTAGTCGGCAGCACGGTCGGACTTGGGGTTATCCTGATAAAAGTCCCATCCCACGATAAAGTCGGTGGCTGAGAACACGGCCTTGACGTTCTTCTCTCCGTCCATCTTCAGTTCTGCCTCGGCATTGGTCCCCGTAGCGTCGCCTTCCCAGTTGGTGAAGGTCAGGATGCGGTTGTTCTGTGCCATCAACTTCACGTCGGTACCCTCTTCGTAGTGGTGGATGCCATCTTCGACGTGGCCCTCAGGCTGGAACTGCACGAGGTTGGCGTTGGCACCACCCTCTAATTGCACGTTCAGGGCATAGACGTTATTCTTCGTATAGGTTGCCACTAATGTCGTGTTCTGCTTGATGTCAAAGGTATAGGGGTTCTCCTTCGACACCTCGTTGCCCTCGCCGTCGGTCCAGGCGGCAAAGTGATAGCCGAAGTTCTCGGTGGCTTTCACTGTGAGTTGTGTGCCCTCGTCGAACTCGCTGCCGGCAGGGTTGCACGATACGGTACCTGCACCCTCAGTGCCCAGTTTAACACTCATGGTATAGACGGGAACAGCCTCAGGAGTACCCTGAATGTCGCCCGTCACGACCACATTGCCAAAGCCATACTCCTTGTTGGAAGCCAAACCATAGACCTTGATTTTCAGTACCAGTCCGTTAGCATCGACCGTCACACCTGAAAGGTCGTAGTTCAGCGCTGAGAACTCATTGTTGCGTGCGGGGCTGAAAGCCTCGGCAAGTATCTTCTCCGTGCCACCGGCAATGGCAACTACGTCGAACTTTCCGCCACCGGTTCCCCATTTCGATGATTCAAAGCTAAAAAACTTTGGCGTAAACGTCAGTCCTTTCTTGGGCTTGATAGTGAATGTCAGCACATCATCGTCATTAGGTGTTCCGGAATTATTGACTGATGGTTTGTAGAGGGTCTGCTTGGAAGTGTCGGCTGTGCGCATCTGCGAAATAATCAGTTTGCCGTAATCGAACTCGGCAACACTAAACAGACCAGCTGTCTTTACTTCGGCTGCCGTAGCATCGTCCGCTCCCTTTCCTAAGGGCCAAGAGAGGGTAAAGTCCTTTTCGTCGACACTCTGGCCTGCTGCTGTGAGAGGCAGCAGTGCGAAGAGCAAAACTAACATAACTAACATTGCGTTGAAGAAAAATTTACTTTTCATAGAAATAAGTTTTGGTATGTAAAATTAGTAAATGATTTTTTTGATGCTTCCGTCCTGCACGCGGACGATATTCAGGCCGCGCTGCATCTGCGTGTGACCGCGACCGTCAACGGTAAAAAAAGCGATTGACTTTTGGCTGTTCTCTCTTTGAGAGTGTGGCGTTGCGAGGGCATTTGGCTGAGTGCTGATGCCTGTTGTATTATCGACCGCCACACCATGAATAGTCAGGTCGGAGAGACAGATGGTCTTGCCGGTAGCGGCACCATTGTACCAGGGATAGACGCGGACGAGCAGTTCCTGACCATCTTTAACGGTCAGTACAGGTTTGACCTCGACATACTGTGGATTGTTGGCGGTCATCTTCTTGCCCTCGAAAATGGTGGTGCGAGTGGCAAAGTTATCGGTAGAGTAGTAGACGTGTGCACACATACCGCTTCCGCCAGCTCCGCAAAGGAAGAGCGAGATAGCGTCAATCTTCAGCTCCATACCTTCGGCAGGCTTAATGCCCCACTGGATATAACGCTCAGGATTATCGTCGATTTCATCTGCAGGCCAAGCATCACCAGTCAGCAAGTTGCGCTGCATCTTGCGCGAAGCATCATAGCCCGTCCAATCAGGCCATACGGTGTTGGCATTGGGATTGCTGTAGCGCTGTACGTACATGCCCGTAAAACTCTCGGGAGTGACAACGGCAGGGCCAGTCAGCTCGTAGTTATCGTCAGCCTCCAGTCGCCAGTAGGCCTTTACCTCTGCTCCCCCGTCTAATACCACGGCCGTAGCTGTGACGGGAATCTCGATGGTCTTATCGCCCTGCTTCAACGTGATGGTTCCACTTGTCTCGCCGTTCTCTGTCAGTGTCAGTTGGGCACAGAAAGTCTTGATGAGCGTTGCGGCGGTGTAGTCGACGCTTAGCATCTGCTGCCAGTCTTTCTTGTCAAACGACAGCTGGATGCCGTTGGTGGCTTGAATGGTGACGGTACCCTCCTCGGGTGACAATCCGAAGCCATTGATGGTAAACTCCTTCTGCAACGTCTGTCCCTTGTAGGCCTCGCCAAGATCTGCCATAGCTGGCGAAACGCTCAGGTCGGTAGGCAACGTGATATTCTCTGCCAGAATACCCTGGGCCTTCATCAGTCGTGCACACTCGCGAGCCACCAGCAGTGCTCCCGTAGTATTAAAGTGGGTGGAACCCTGCCCGTCGAATAGTGCAGCCTCACATTTCGCACGCGTACCATAACTCTCATACAGGTTCTTGGTGGCGGTAGTCAAATCGATAAAGGCTACGTTCTTCTCTTCAGCGAGCTTTTGTGAATGGTAGGCATAATCCATCAGGTGATCATCTGCACCTACTTTCTGGTTTTCCTTGATGCCGTCGGCTGTCAGTACCGAGAACTTGTCGCCCAAGTCGTGACGACCATTGCGCTGCACCTTACCGTTGCCGTCCATGTAGCTGCGGCATACGGGTGAACAGATGATGGGCGTAGCACCCTTGGCAATAACCTCGTCCACGATTTTTCCCAACCATTTCTTATAGGTATCCGAAGGTGTAGTTCCACGCGAGTCTAGCGCTGCAGCTTCAGTGGTCATCCCTTTACTGACGTAGTATTGATACACCTCGTCGCGGTCCATACCGTTTATCTTTTCGTCGTTATGACCGAAGGTGATGATGACGTAGTCGCCAGCCTCAACGTTCTTCTTGGCGGTCTGCCACAGTTCGTTGTAGCCTCCGCGCGAGTCACGCCCGCCCTTTGCGTAATTAATAGAAGTCCAGCCGTTGGTCAGAAATTGGCCGAAATACATACCCCAGCCACGGGTCACCGTAGCCGATTCGTCGTAGGGTGCCATTGTCGAGTCACCCAGTGTGTGAACTTTCTTTGCGTTACCCGTAGCTGTAAGCAGTACGATAGCACTCAAAAGAGATAGTAGTTTTGTTTTCATATTTAAATCTGATAATGTTACTTTTGGTTTTCTGCCGCAAAGTTACACCATCAGCGTTATGTGGACGGGGTAAAAATGCTCCAAAGGTGTATAAAAAATGCGTCAAACAGCTCGTTTGACGCAAAAATACTACCCGTTTGACGCATTTTTATACTCTGTAGGCGATTGTCCTGTGCTCTGTTTGAAACAGCGACTAAAGTACTTCGGATCAGTGAAGCCGGAAGCGTAGGCAATTTCTGCTACTGTCTTGTCTGTCGTTTGAAGCAGCTGGCAGGCTCGCTTGATGCGGGCCTCGCGCAACAGATCCTGTGGCGTAATGCCCATCGCCTGCTTCAACTTGCGTTGCAGTCCGCTACGACTGGTGGCAGCAGCCGACGCCATATCGCCCACACCGATGTCGCTGTCTGATATGTGTTCCTCAATAAATGTCATCACACGCTCCAGCATCGGGTCAATGGCTTCTTTATTGCGTGCCACACTTCGACCTTCAGGTTGAACGGCTTCTCCCTCTTCTCTAACTTCTATCAGTGCCAGATACTTTTCAAGCGTCTCACGTTGCTGTCGTTTGATGCGCCTTATATATAATAAGGTATAGACTATAGCAGCTATTGTACCTATAATCAGCAGCAGAATGAGCAGGCGACCCCATAACGACTCCCAAAATGTTGGCGTTACGATGATGGTAATGGCGCGAACATTTTCCTGCCACTCACCATCGGCATTCGTCGAACGAATCTCCAAAAGGTAGGTGCCTGGCTCCAGGTCGAGCAGTGTGGCCGAACGGTCTTGACCAATATAATTCCACTGACTGTCTGGCGATAGTCGGAAAGCATAATTGATGCGTTCAGCAGCACTATAGTCGAGGGCCGCAAAGCGTACTGTTACATCGCGTTCGTCAGCGCGAAGCACGATGGAATCGGCCATTTCAACGGAAAAATCGCTCTTTCCACCCTGTACGGAGGCGCTGGTCAGCACCAGTCGAGGCTTGATGGTATTCGTGGCCATCTGTTGCATGTCCGTCACAAAAGCGCCATCCATCAGTCCGAACAACCAACGGTTGTTTCTCAATGCCAGGGGATGAGCCTCGCTGAAGCGATAGTCATCCTGAAAATGATGAGCATCCAATACTTGGCCATGACATATGCTGTCTATCAGCATCAGCTGATGACTGCCCACAGCCATCAATCGATGGTCTGGCAGAATCGTCAACGATTGTACGATATCGTTGCCTTGTGCGTGGAATATCTCGTTGAAATGGCGGAAATTGAGTGTATCCGTCATCAAGTTCGAGGACATGATTTGATTGATACCACCGCTTTCAGTACTTACATACAACCGCCCTTCGGCATCCTGCACGACATCCATCGTTGCACTACAACTCAGACTGCCGGCACGCTCGCTTTCACGCTGATGCAGCCGGAACTGCATCTTATTGGCATCCTGTTCTATACGAGATACCCACAAGCCGTTACCTGTAGCTGCTAACATGAAATCATTTTTGGTAAAGTACAGATAGCGTACACGCTGGCCATCTTCCTTCGGAAACTGCTTCGGCTCGATGAAATCGGGCTTTTTTGCATCTGGATGACTGGTATAGCAAAGACCGCCACCTAACATAGCCACCCAAAGACGTCCAAATCTGTCCTCAGTGATATGATAGACATCTGTCATCGGAATGTCGGTGAAATGGTCGATTTTGAACGTTTCGGCAGATGTCGGTTGCAGTCGGAAGAGACCGTCGGGCTTGCTGCCCAACCAGAGCGTACCGTCTTTTGATTGGTGCATACAATAGACAGCAGCACCAAAGCGGGTATAGCTCTGATGGATTCGCCCGTCAGGTCCTAGGTAGCCCAGCAATCTGTCGTCACTACCACTATAGATACGCAGAGCCTGATCGCCCTTCGTTGCCACCCAGTAGCGTCCTTGCTGGTCGGCAAACAGACATTTCACTTCCTCACGCGGTTCGATAGGTAGTCGTTGGGTATGCTGCAGACTTGTAGTGAACTTATAGATATTGCCGTAGTCCGTTACCCATAAATTACCTTGTAGGTCTACCAACGCAAAGCCCAAATCCCCCAACGTCATGGGTAGCTGATAAGGCACTTCCTGTCCCGTCTCCTTATGGCGATATGTCAGGCATCCGTTACTGTTGAGTGTCCATCGTGTCTGGTAATTATCCGTCCACGACATATTCCTTCCTTTCAACATCGACTGACTCTGCCGATACTTTTTACTCCATTCTGTAGTGTGTTTCTGTTCTTCTTCTGTCAAGTCGCGAAAACGATAATCGTGAAGACTGAACATGAAATAATCCTCGTCCACACGACAAAGAATCATGCCATGAGGCAATAAATCGATATTACGGATGCGGTCGGTCGTCATGTGACAGCCGTCGCCCACGGCTGGCTTAAACGTCTGGAACTCATAGCCGTCATAGCGGCACAAACCATTCCATGTGGCAAACCACATGTAGCCCTGCTCGTCTTGCAACAGTTGCGTAAGATGGCTCGACGGCACGCCATCGGCCTCGTTATATTTTGTGACACTGCACAGCGGTTGTGACCACACTCCATGCAGTCCCATCCACATCATCATCAGTATCATTATCGCTCTCATCGTCTGCAAAGATACGAATAAACGAGAACAATACCAAATTTTCGAGCAGCGAAAGCAGAGATATGCCTGCATTTTCTCTGCTGAGTCGCGAGAAAATTCGACAAAGTCAAATTTTTTGCATATAATAATTTGTTTCTTTGCTACTTATTTTGTACCTTTGCAGCGCAAAGTACGGAAATTTGCATGCCCTGATAGTTAAATGGATATAACAAGGTCCTCCTAAGACTTAGTTCCGCGTTCGATTCGCGGTCGGGGTACTTAGCTAACGGAGTTGGCCTCCGTGCGTATTCCCAAATACTCCGAAAGTAATTTTGAATACTTCCGGAGTATTTTTGATTTCTCCGAAAGTATTGGAGCCGACTTTAAATCACAGTGCATTAATGGTGGCAATTGCGAGCATTAAAGGTAACAATTGCGAGCATTAATAGTAGCAATTGTTAGCATTAATACTTGAACTCCCTGGGCAGGGAATATTTTTTCTCTGGGCAGGGCGCAAAATTTTCCTAGGCAGGGCGCAAAAAAGAGCCAAGAGTAACCCCGATTTGTCGGAATGCCAATAAATAGAAGGCTTCCACTGGGGTGGGTGTTGCTGAAACAGTAACCCCAACACCCAACCTATGACCCAACCTAACACTCCACCCAAATAGCTTTGAAATTTCGTTGCGAAATCTGTTAAAGCATACTTAACTGGGTTGAGTCTTGGGTGGGGTGTTAGGTGTAGTGTCGGGTGGAGTGTTATGGTAACACTAACCCCTCCATTTTTCCTTTATTTAAAGGATTCCCGAGCGATCGGGTGGAGTCATGGCTTCCAGTAAGCAAACTACCAACGAGCAGTAAGCAAACCGCCAACGAGCCGTAAGTAAACTGCGCGTCCTTGGGAAGTAAACCGCCAATCCTTGGGAAGCGGGCAACCGCCGACACCTTCCCTGCTAACCGCCACTCTCCTACCGGCTGTCGGCTCGACACTTCCCTGCTGTCGACCGGACAGCAGGGAGCAGAGCGCCGTTCAGCCCGTAAGGTGACGGAGGGCACACCGTGCGTTGGGCTCCGGACAGCCGGTACTAAGTCAGCTAATTAAATTGATGGACAGGCAAAAAATTAACACTTTAGCGTCAAAAACAGATTCTTAATTGGACCATGGGACGGTTCGGACGGTTCCCTGGTTCATTTTGATTACATATTTTACCAACCACACAAAAAAAGAATTCGATTTTTTGCGAATTTGCAAATTATTTATTATCTTTGCACCCAAAATAAGAATTATCATGGTTGTAACATTTAATGAAGAATATCTGGAGAAACTCTATTCTAAAGGAGAGACTGGAACAAAAAAGATTTGGTTTCAGCCTCAAATAGTTAGGGGGTATCAAAAGGGAATTAAATATCTGATTCAGGCTAAGCGGAAAGAAGATTTGTATCCTTTTAAGTCTCTTCATTTTGAAGCACTACATGGGGACAAAGAAGGCAGATTCTCCATCAAGGCGAATGATCAATACAGAATCGAGTTCACGCTTGAGGAGTCGGACGAAGAACCTGTTGTAACGATATGTAATATTATGGAATTGTCGAATCATTATAAATAATAAAGTATGGCTAAGATTGATTATAAGAAAGAGAGAACAGCTAACAATATGATGTCGTCTATGTTGATTCATCCCGGCGAGATGATA
>Ga0247610_10007197_pt1 | contig 11459 bp, 8 predicted proteins | sample 174DNAGHGhighgp2_FD_193483 | JGI IMG/M metagenome (GOLD analysis project Ga0247610, IMG submission 193483) | Sheep rumen microbial communities from Palmerston North, Manawatu-Wanganui, New Zealand - 1742 DNA GHGhigh gp2 | ecosystem: Host-associated > Mammals > Digestive system > Stomach > Rumen ...
AACGGAATTACGCCCTCCTTTCGCTACAGCAAAAACCGTTGTCTCAGGCCTCAAAACAAAGAAAATGAGGCTTCTTAACATTTATTAAGTGCCTCATCCTTGGTTTTGTCTTAGAAATCCCCATGATTAACGCTTTTTGTCGGAAGCGATTTCAGACTAACCGCGTAAAAAAAGTGCAATTATCCGCTTATCCGCAAACTCCACTGAGCGTCAGATGGTTAGCGCAAAATTATCCGCCAAGTATCCGCCAAGTATCCGCCAAGTATGAGCACGATGACTTGCAGCAGCATCTGGCCACGAGAGTTGGGATGAAAGGTAAACTTTACCGTAAGCAAACCAACAGTCCGACGGGCACGGACAAAAGTCCGCGCCCGTCGGACTCTTCCTAAATGGCCGTTACGTTTCAGCGACAAAGGGCGAAGACAAAGGCTCAGACGGTATAGGACAAAGGGGCTGACGGTATAGGACAAAGGCTAAAATGGTCGGAAAAAGCGTCCAAAGAGGCAAAATTGGCGGATAATTGGCGGATAATTGGCGGATATTTCTCGCTAACAATCTGACGCTCAGCAGAGTTTGCGGATAAGCGGATAATTGCGAGTTATTATTATGGCGCGCAGCTAAAACTTTAAAGCTAAAAGTCAAGCGGAATGTCGAGCATCACCTCATAGGTGTCAGCGGTCTCGTTGAATCCCAACGAGTAGTTACTCCCGTAGATGAGATTCAGGCGCTGGCGTATGTTTGCCATACCCACGCCGCCCTGTCGGGGGATGGTGGTTGTTTCCGGTTTAGTATGTTTGCTGTTGCGGCAGGTCCATAGCAGGCGGTCATGGTCGAGCTTGTCTTTGTAGCGCTTGCTCTCAATAGCAATGAACGAAGGTTTTTGGTAGCTGACACCGTGCTTGAAGGCATTCTCTACGAAGGAGATGAAGAGCAGTGGCGGTACGGTGATGCCTGTCACATCGTCGAGCAGGCTGGTGCTGAAGGACAGCTTGTCGCCGTAGCGCATGCGCATCAGCGTGATGTAGTTTTCCATGAATTCGCGCTCCTTCGACATGGGCACCCGCTCTTGGTTGCTCTCGTAGAGCACATAGCGCAGGATTTTCGACAGGTCGATGACCGCCTCCTTGGCTTGCTCAGGGTTGATGTCTACCAGGGCGTGGATGTTGTTCAGCGTGTTCATCAGGAAGTGGGGGTTCAGCTGGTACTTCAGGTACTCCAGCTGCTGCTCCAGGTTCTTGTGCTCCAGTTCGGCCAGTTGTCGCTGGTCGTGCCGCTGACGGAAATAGAGCTTGATGCCAAGGTTGGCGGCAAGCATCAGTATGAGCACGACGATGGCAATGATGTCGTGCTGGCCGAGGGCGACGGGTGGCCGCTGGCCGTCGGGCTTCATCTTTGGCTCCCGGTCTTTAGGCTCCGGCGGGCGGTGGTCTTCAAACTCAGAGGGCTCCCCGTCTTCGAATTCCGGCGGGCGGTGCTCCTCAAACTCCGGCGGGCGGTGGTTGCCCATCATCTCAGGGCGCGGACCTCGCCTTTCAAGTCTGGCGGGCTCGTTGCTGCACTGGTAGAAGGTGAAGAGCACGACGAGGACGCCGGAGATGGAGAAGTAGGCAGCCTTGCGCTGCTTGTAGACCAGCAGCGGTGCCAGCAGATGGTTGTGGACGAGGAAGAAGGCAAAGTAGATGCCGTAGCGCCGCCACACCATCATGACCTCGCTCCAGTCGAACGTATGGCCGCTGATGGAGCGTATGTAGAGACTCATCACTGGTGTTATGAAGAGTATTCCCCATAACACCAGATAGATGAGTGTTTCCTGACGATGCTTATTGAACATATAGAGCTAAACTACTTGGCTGTGAAGCTGGCGACGCTGGTGGTGCCCTTAGCCGACGAGCCGAGGTAGAGCCCGTGCCACGAGGTGGTGGCGTCGGTGGGAGCCGTGGTCGACGACTTGATGGTGTAGGAATCCTTGCTGACCATGCCTGTGGCGGTGATGAACGTGCATGTGCTGCTGATGGCTACGGGCAGTTGGAAGGTCACGAGGTTGTTGCCAGAGGCATCAGCCAGCGTGTTATAGGCGTTAGCCGAGAACTTGACGGTGCCGGGGAAGGCGTAGCCCTGTGCAGCACCAGAGACAGTGCCCGTGGCGCTGCTCTGCTTGCCGCCTGCGCCGATGGCGATGCCCTTTCCGGTAATCTGGATGTAGCTGTTGTTGTCGCAGTCGAAGGCCTCGTCGGGGTCGCCCTTGGTCTGGTAGGCCATGACGACGCCGTTGCCGATGGTGATGGCCCCCGTGGTGCCGGCATTGGAGTCGATGGCGTCGTTGCCTGTGGAGTAGCAGACGGTGACGCCGCCGTTGAACATAATCTTGCCGGTGGAGTTCATGCAGTCGTCGTAGCACTTCAGGTAGTGCTTGCCGCCCTGAATGTCGATGCTGGTCTTCGACTCCAGCCCCTCAGCACCGCTGGCTGACGTGGTGATGGTGGTCTCGCCGCCGTAGATGGTAACGGCACAGATAGCCTTGATGGCCTTGGCCGACGACGAGCTGTAGGCAGCGCCCGTCTGCGTGACGGTCAGCGTGGGGCCGTCGCCGTTGCTGGTGCCCTGGGTGTACGAGCCCTTGACGTTGGTCCAGGTAGTGCCGCCGCCCATGCCGCCGCCACCGCCACCGCCGGGCCATCCGCCTCCGCCGCCGGGAGCACGCCATCCGCCGCCGCCGGTGCTGCTGGACGACTGAGTGCCGTCGCCAGCCTTGATGGCCTTCGAGGCATTGCCGCTCATGGTGATGCTGATGGTGCCGGCGTTCAGGGCAATGTTCAGGCCTTTCAGACCCTTTGCCGACTTCACGTCGCTCGAGATGGTGGTGGGAGCCGCACTGTTGTTGACGGTCAGGCTGCCGCCGTTGGTCTCAATATCGTAGGCTTTGATGCCGCGTCCTGCCGTGCCCGTGACGGTGGCGGTGATGGTGCCGCCGTTCTGCACGAACTTGCCGGCGCTGACGGCTGCCACATACGACGGGTCGGTAGCGTCGCTGGTGTCAACGCCGCCGCTGCACTTGAAGGTCAGCGTGCCGCCGTTGACGATGGCCGTAGAGTCGGCCTTCAGTCCCTTGGCACCTGCGGCGGTGGTGGTGATGGTGAGCGTGCCGCTGTCAATATAGGCATTGCCCGAGTTCTCGTCCTCGTGCTTGTCGGTCTGTCCGGTCACGGTGTCGTCGCTTTCAAATTCCACCTGGATGCCGTCGTCGCCCACGCCGCTGATGCTGACCGTGCCGCTCTCCATGAGGAAGTACTTGTTGCAGCTGATGCCGTCTTTGACAGCCGACTCGACGTTCAGCGTCAGGTTCTTGATGGCCACATAGTCGCCGCTCTTGATGGCGTGAGCCGTCTTGCCGTTGACGGTGAGCGTGCCCTTGCCCTGCAGCTGAATCTGTCCCTTGCTGTAGATGCAGGCCTTCTGCGAGCCGTTGGCGCCGTCAGTCAGGCTGTTGACGGTGCCGTTCTTGGCACTGATCTGTATGCGCTTTTTGTTGGTGATGTTGATGGCAGCACCGCTGGGGTTCGTCAGTGTGACACCAGCCAGCTGGACGGTACACTTATACGAGCCGTCGAGCGTCAGGCTGCCGTCGGTGCTGGTGCCGCTCAGCAGGTAGGTAATCTCGTCGCCGTCCACGTCGGCGGTGTTTGTCTGGCTGATGGTGACGTGAGCACCGCTGACGGTGGCCGTGACGTAGGGAGCCACGTTGCCTGGGATGACGACGGTGGCCGTTGAGCCACTGTAACTCACACTGACGGTGTTAGCCGTGACAGTGGACTCGTCAATGCTGATCATCGTAATGTCGCTCACGCTGAACGCGTTGCCCAGGATGGTCAGCGTCTTGCCGCCGTTGCTGTAGCTCATGTCGTCACCGTTGGCCGTAAAGGCGTAGGTGACATTGCCCTGTACCACATTGATGGTCTGTGCCTGAGCAGCGGTGAGTGTTGCTGCCGCCAGTGCCAGGGTGATGAGTGCATGTTTCATTTTACAATAATTTTCTTGGTGGTGTTACCGTCTCTGATGATGTTGAGCCCCTTGTGCAGCGTGGTGCGCTGACATCCCTGCAGGTCGTAGTACTGAGCGCCGTCGGCAGTGGCGGTGCCGTTGCTCAGCACGGTCTCTATGCCCGTTGTCGCGGTGTCGTTAGTGTCGAAGTTCTGCGTACCGCCGGTATAGCTGATGGTGCCGTCGGTCTTGATAGCCTTGCCGCCGTAGCCGCTGATGGCGAGCGTGCCGCCCGTCTGGTAGAAGTTGCCGGTGTCCTCGTCCTCGTGGCCGGTGGTCACGCCGGTGCTGGTAGTGCCGCTCAGTTCCACCTGTATGCCGTCTTCGGTAGCACCCGTGATGTTTACCTTGCCGCTCTCCATGAGGAAGTACTCCTTGCAGTGGATGGCATCCTTCTGTGCTGCGGTGATGTTCAGCGTCAGGTTCTTCACCTCAATATACTCCTTGCTGTAGATGGCGTGCTTGGCGTTGCCAACGACGTTGAGCGTGCCCTTGCCCTTCAGCTTGGTGTGGCCCTTGCAGTGGTAGCAGCCGTTGTAGGTCTCGTTGGCCCCGTCGGTCAGGGTGTTGGTGGTGCCCTTCTGTGCACTCAGGGCAATGCGCTTGCCGTTCTGGATGTTGATGGCGGGCCCCGAGGGGTTGGTCAGCGTCAGGCCGTTCAGCTCGACGGTAGCCTTGAAGTTGCCCTCCAAGTAGAACTCGCCGTCGGTGCTGTTGCCCCTCAGCGAGTAGATAATCTCGCCGTCCTCATTGTCGGTGGTGGCATCGACGCCTGCAAATGTTGCGCTCTGCACTATCTTGACGTGCGACGACGTGCCGCTGCTGACGGTGACATAGCTCTGTATGTTCTGTGCCACGGTGATGGTGGCCGTAGCGCCGTTGTACACTATTTCGACGGTGTTGTTGTCGATGGCGGCCACGCGGCAGGCGGCAGCCATGACGAGGGCTGTAAGCATCAGAATGCGTTTCATTTCACAGTTACTTTACGCGTTTTACCATTCTCCTTAATCAGATAGACGCCCTTGCGCAGCGTGGCGCCTTGTGGCAGGCGGTGGCCCTGCAGGTCGTACACCTCGGCATTGCTGTCCGGCAGGGCGTTGACCTCGCTGATGCCAGTGGTCGTATCCTGCTTGGTGTTAGAGAAGTACATGCGGCTGACCTCGCTCAGCGTGAACGTGGCCGTCTCCTGGCCGTTGGTAGCCGTCAGCTGGGTGTCGCTGTAGCTGATGTTCAGTCCTACGGCGGTCAGCGAGGTGGCTGTGCCGTCGCTCTTCTCGATGGTCAGGTACTGGTAGTCGGCAGCCTGTGCCGTCAGCGTGCCCGCCAAAATCATTGTTATTATTGCGTGACGATTCATTTTATTTTCGATTTTCGATTTTCGATTTTCATTATTCATTATTCATTATTCATTAGCTCGCAAAAGCGAGCGCCGTTATTCACCACCGTCCGCCGGGACCGCCGCCCATGCCGCCGTTCATGCCGCCGCCCATGCCGCCACCGCCGCTGTAGGACGAGAGGCTGACGCTGTTGCCGCCGCTGACGGTGCTGCCCGTGTAGGCCATGCCGAAGCAGGCAGAGGTGCCGCCGCTGACGCTGACGCCCTGGGTGAGGGTAGGGGTGCCCGACGTGGAGACCACCAGAGGAGTGCCGCCGCTGGCCGGTGTCTGGAAGGCCAGTGCCAACTGTCCGTCGTTATAGAGGGCATACCAGGTGTTCTGGCTCCATGCCGACGACTGATAGCAGGCCTGCGAGAGACTGGCTCCCGACTCCAGGCCGCCCACGGCCACGATGGTGCCGCCCTGCACGTAGAGCTTGTAGCCGCCCTCGGTGTTGGCGTCGATGCCCAGCTCCGGCGATGTCTTGCCGATGGCGTAGACCGTGCCGCCCTTGATATACATGTTGCCGTTGGCGTCCAAGCCGTCATTACCTGTAGAGTAGCCCATGACCATGCCGCCGCTGACGGTGAATGTCGATGCCGAGTTGATGGCGTCGTCGCCGCTGACGCTGCTCACCGTGCCGCCGCTGATGTCGATGGTGCCCTTCGACTCTATGCCCTCGCTGCCCGAGCAGTAGACGGCCACGTTGCCGCCGCTGATGTCGAGCACGCCGTGGGTGTTCTTCGTACCTATCTTAATACCCTTGGGCGATGCGGTGTCGCGGCTGTAGCTGTAGGTGCCGCCGGTGGTGATCACCTTCATAGAGCCGCCGTTCACGTAGCACTCCCAGTCGGCATCCAGGCCTTTGCCGCCGTTGCCGGTAGCCTTCAGGCACACCTCGCCGCCGTTCTGCGTGTAGACGGAGTCGCACTTCATGGCGGCTGCACCCTTGGCCTCGCTGTCTTCATAAATGCCTCCGCCGGTGGCTATCACCGTTGTGCGTCCGCCGTTGACGGTGATGTTGCTCTCGCAGTTGATGCCCTTGGCGCCGTCGGCCGTCACTTCCACGTTCAGCACGCCGCCGTTGATGTAGATGCCGTCGTTGGCCTTGATGCCATGGTTAGCCGTCGACTTGGCGTAGATGTTCATGCCGGTGCGGGTAACGATGTAGTCGGCACAGTGGATGGCGTTGTTGTAGTTGCCGTAGACCTCCAGGGTGCCGTTGCCGTTGAACAGCAGCTTACCCTTGCAGTAGAGGGCACCCTTGTGGTCGTTCTTCGATGCGGTGCCGTCTGTCAGTGTGCTGGTGCCGTTGAGCACGACGTAGGCCCGTTTTCCCGACAGCAGGTTCAGAGCAGCAGAGTCGGGGTTGGTGATGCTGACGCTGTTGAGCTGCACCTCGTATTTCTTGTCGCCGACAACGGTGAGCGAGCCGTTGGCAGTAGTGCCGCTCACCACGTAGCACACAGACTTCACCGAGCTATGGTTGGCTGTGATGTGGCCTCCGCTGACGCTTACCGTCACGCCGTTGTCGTAGGTCTTTGCCGTGGGGTTCGACAGGTCGATGGGTATCTCGGTGGTGAACGAGTTGTTGGCCAGGTTATCTTCAGAGTCGGGGAAGTACTCTGCCACGGTGGCCGATGGCTCAGCGGTGGTCTTGTCTACCGCCACGCTGAAGGTCAGCAGGTCGCTGCTGGCACTGCCGCTGCCGCCGCCATTGAAGCTGCCGTTGTTGGCATTGTTGTTGTCGCCGCCATAATTGGCATTGTTGGTGGTGTAGTCGCTGATGGGGTCGTCGGTAGAGCAGCACTGCAGAATGCTGGCCGATACGACGACAACCAATGAAAGCATTATCTTCTTCATAATCGTTTGGTTTTTTGTGGTTTCAACTTTTATGGTGCAAAGATAATGTGAAATGTTAAACGGGGCAAATCCGTTCAACGAATGCCCCGTTTTATTCAGTGAATCGTTTTTTAGGAGTTTAGGAGTTAAAGGAGTTAAGGAGTTAAGACAAATGTTTTGCCGGTGACTATTGTCTGCGGAGCTTTTTGAGTTCAGAACTATTGTCTTAACTCCTTAACTCCTTACCTCCTTAACTCCTTGAATTATTACAGTCCCAGCGCCTTCTTAGCCTTGTCGGCAGCCTCGTTGGCAGCCTTGTCAATCTCGGCGTTAGCCTTCTCCTTGGCAGCTTCCACCTGCTCGTTGGCCTTCTGCTTGGCAGCGTCTACGGCATCCTGTCCAGCCTGCTTGGCAGCATCCACGGCATCCTGTCCGGCCTGCTTGGCAGCGTCAACAGCGGCATCGCCAACGGCTTGGGCACCGTCAATAGTGCTTGCCAGACTGCTCACGATGGCATCGGCGGGGGCATCTGTCAGGGCGCTGACGGCAGCCTTAACAACTGCATTATCGCCAACGATGGCCTTCACCTGCTCGGCATTCTCTTTCAGGTAGTTCTGCACCTTCTCTACATAAGCCTTGGCAGCCTCGGGATTGGTCTTCACCATCTCCAGCACCTTCGCCTGCACAGCCTCGATGGTCTGCTGCAGCTTGCCGGCGTCCTTGGCCTGAATCTCTTCGGCCAACTGGGCGGTCACCTCGCCTACGATGCCCTCAACGTCGATGGCTGCTGCCGTAGAGTCGGCTGTTACTGCTACCTCGTCAGCAGGAGCCTGCTGAGCTTTGTTGCCACACGCTGTGAAACCGATGGCCATAGCTGCCATCACCATCATCATCATTTTTTTCATAACAATACTTATTTAAAGGGTTAAAAATGATATTTTAGGGGCAAAAGTATAGTTTTTTTCATTATCTTCGCTTTTTCTTTTGCTATTATTAACTTTTTTATTAATTTTGCACCCTCATTTTTCAAGATAACAAGTATTTGTCATGACAACAATGGAGTTTAAACCGCAGTTGATTGCGACACTCAAGAACTACAGCAAGAAGCAGTTCACCACCGACCTGCTGGCCGGTATCATTGTGGGCATCGTAGCCCTGCCCCTGGCCATTGCCTTTGGCATAGCATCGGGCGTCACCCCTGAGAAGGGCATCATCACGGCCATTGTCGCCGGTCTCATCGTCTCTGTCCTTGGCGGATCGAAGGTGCAGATTGGCGGTCCCACAGGCGCGTTCATTATCATTATCTATGGCATCATCCAGCAGTATGGCTTCGAGGGTCTTACCATTGCCACGCTCATGGCCGGTGTGTTCCTCATCATGTTTGGTGTGCTCCATCTGGGCACCATCATCAAGTACATACCTTACCCCATTGTGGTAGGTTTCACCAGCGGTATCGCCCTCACTATCTTCACTACGCAGATCAAGGATTTGCTGGGCCTGACCATGGTCCAAGTGCCCTCAGACTTCATCGAGAAGTGGGTAGCCTACGTGGGGGCGCTGCCCACCATCGACTGGTGGAGTGCCGGCGTAGGCATCGGCTCAGTCATACTGATAGCCCTGTGGCCGCGTCTCTCGCACCTCGCACCTCGCACCTCGCAGCTCGATAAACTGCCCGGCTCGCTGATAGCTATCATTGTGATGACCATTGCTGCCCTGCTGCTGAAGCAGTATGCCGGCGTCACCTCCATCGAGACCATCGGCGACCGCTTCTCTATCAGCAATCAGCTGCCTGAGGCTCAGGTACCCGCCCTGTCGTGGGAGGTTATCAAGGGCCTGGTGTCGCCAGCCATCACCATCGCCATCCTCGGCGCCATTGAGTCGCTGCTCTCTGCCACCGTGGCCGACGGTGTTATCGGCGACCGTCACTCATCCAATACTGAGCTGATAGCCCAGGGCGTGGCCAATCTGGCATCGCCACTCTTCGGCGGCATCCCTGCCACCGGTGCCATTGCCCGCACCATGACCAACATCAACAACGGCGGACGCACCCCCGTGGCCGGCATCATCCATGCCGCCGTGCTGCTGCTCATCTTCCTCTTCCTCATGCCGCTGGCACAGTATATCCCTATGGCCTGCTTGGCCGGTGTGCTCGTCATTGTCAGCTATAACATGAGCGGCTGGCGCTCGTTCACCTCCATCCTGAAGAATCCTAAGAGCGATGTCATCGTGCTCTGGGTCACCTTCCTGCTTACCGTTATCTTCGACCTGACGATAGCTATCGAGGTGGGACTCATCTGTGCCTGCCTGCTCTTCATGCGCCGTATGGCCGAGACTACTGACGTGAAGGTTATCAGCGACGAGATTAACCCTGCCGAGGAAGAGAGCGACTTCCAGTTGGGCAACCTTGAGCACCTCACCATCCCCGAGGGCGTTGAGGTGTACGAGATTAACGGTCCTTACTTCTTCGGTGCCGGTAACAAGTTCGAGGAAATCATGGGAGCCCTCCATCGCGGTCGCCGTCCCAAGGTGCGCATCATCCGTATGCGTAAAGTGCCGTTCGTCGACTCCACGGGCATTCACAACCTCACCAACCTCTGCCTGATGTCGCAGAAGGAGGGCATACAGGTGGTGCTCTCCGGTGTCAACGAGACGGTGCAGGCCGTGCTCCACAAGGCGAAGTTCGACGAGCTGGTGGGTAACGACAACATCTGTTCGCACATCAACATTGCCCTGGAGCGTGCCCGTCAGCTTAATGCTTGAACACGGTCAGCATATATAGTTGTTATAAGCAGAAACGAACTAAAAGGTGGATTTTCTCTTTCAGACGGTTAAAATTGATTTAAAATATACCTTATTACAATAAGATAACGGAATTATTTCGTATCTTTGCAGATGCATTGTGGCTGCTGCCCATGTTGTAGTGACAGATGGGTGGCATGAAAAGGCTGCGGTGCAGACATCATGGACATAGGCGTTTTCTGACGCCTTGGTTTTGACGAAGTAAGAATCTCGCAAATTCAAAAGTCGGTCAAAAACAAGGCAACGGGGACGCCCCTTGGGATGTTTATAGACAGCCCGTATTGTATATGGACGGTTCGTAGGACTGTTTCATAACGTGTGGGTATTACTATAGCATTCTGCGTGGGGCTTTCCGCGTTGCTCGTTTCGACTGACTGGGCAATGCGAGAGCCTTTACTTCGTGGAACGGGCAACAGGACTGGCTCCACGTTTTTTATGCTCCTTGGTGTCGGGGATGGCAATCCTCATCTAAGAACCTATTACTAACCTCGCAGCCTTCAGGGAGCCTGGCCGCATATTCGGGAACTAAAGATTCCCTCTCGTGAGCGATGAGTACCCAGGCATCAAGCAAGAAGGTTCTTTTCAACTCTGGCATCAATATACTCGGCAGCATACCCGATTATGCAGCCATGATGGACTATGCCGTGCGTAGTCTTAGGAGCGACCCCAATGCAGACTTTTCTTTTCGCACGGAGAAGTCGGGGATGCGATTTATATCAGCTATCAATACAGAGATACTGTCATTCCATAACCAGCAGCACCGAACGATTATTGAAGCAGCTCTTGCTACCGACGAACTCCGTCTGGATCAGAAACTGCTGGTTGTTTTCTGGCAGTTGTGCATTAACAACCGTCTCTTTTCGCTGATTACTGAGAACTATTTCATGAAGTCCCTGTTTGCTGGACGGCTGTCGCTCTTTCCCGATGAGATTTTAAGTTACCTCTACGAACTACGACACACCTATCCGAATGAATTGCAATGGAGTGATGCGACGTTGAAAATTACGGCATCCAAGTATCTTACGCTGATGAAGAAGTTGGGACTGGCTACAGGCAGTCAGACCAAGGAAATCAAATACCCGCTCATTGGTGATGAGGTCTTTGAAATCCTGGTTCGTCTGGCTTTAGTCATTTACCCAGACAATCCGTCAGAGCAGAATCCTCTTTTCCAATTCTCTTTCCTCGATAGACCTACGCTTATCAAAAGGCTAAAGTCTATCAAGTTCACCGACAAGTGGACAATTACCCAATTAGGCAATCACATCAAAATAGACATGATTCCATGAGCAGCACTTTCAAATATGACCACAATCGTCTTTTCGACAATCTCGAAAGCGCATTGAAAAACGACCTCGCTTCTGTTGCCGTTGAAGCCAATGGCGGAAAAAGCATCTTGTTCGTCTA